>Ga0209208_10000860_pt1:25000-41418 | contig 41418 bp, 29 predicted proteins | sample S1TSphfallax_3_FD_187694 | JGI IMG/M metagenome (GOLD analysis project Ga0209208, IMG submission 187694) | Host-associated microbial communities from peat moss isolated from Minnesota, USA - S1T2_Fd - Sphagnum fallax MG (SPAdes) (version 2) | ecosystem: Host-associated > Plants >... | reverse complement strand
GTGAAGGTGGCGTAAAGCGAAGAATACTTATGTTTGCTGTACTCTGGCCAGTATTGCAGCAGCCATAAGCAAGCCTGGTCATAGTCATAGTAGGCGTCGCAGAGCAGCTCCTAGAGCCTTTTTGGCAAAGTGCTTATTTTTTGCTCAATGGCTTCGCTATGGTCGCCTTGCTCTGCTTGGCTGGATTCAAATCGAAATAAACCATCTAGAATAAAGAAAGCAAAGTGCAAACAGAAGCTGTTGGGCTCCTGCGCTTCCTCTTCTTACACCATTTGAAAACAGAAAAACTAGCCAGACAAAAGAGAGGAGGATAGATGGTTAAAGCTTGGCGCATAGCAGCGAGCAAAATGAGGCCAAAGATAAAAAAAAAATATATATTTTTGTTGCGCTCTGCGGCCCTGGTCTTTGGCCATGGCCTTTTTTTCGGCCATAGCGTAATTTTGGTTAAAAAAGGGCTAGTTGCTTTTTATAAACTCGTATAATCAATGCGTAAAAGGTGGTCAACTCTATTATAAGATAAATAAATAAACAAGCGACAATTTGACACCAGATATCTGAAGGTGTTAAAAAAGCTGCTATGAGGAACGAAAGAACCATAAAAAAACGACGATTTTTTATGGAGGTTTTCACAAAAATAGCTTTTGATTCTAGCAAACAGATTACAAGTACCTGTACTTGAGAGCATATTGATGAAATAAACAAAATACGAACGGTTAATACAATATAGTCAAAAATCTTAGGTTGTAACTTTATTATGAGCAGATTAGTTGATGTTATATTCAATTTGTATAAAAAGTGCCAAATATTGGGAACTACCCCGACAAAAGTGAAAAATAGGGAAAAAAAAAAGCGAAAACCACTTAAGTAAAAAAAGTTGTTATATTTCTTCTTCTGTTCTTCATAGCAACTGGGGATCGAAAAACACCAGATTTGATAACTTAGAAAAGGAAATAAAAAATAAAAGCATGATATTAAAGAAATAGTAACATACGTACTCGAGGCCTCCGTTAATTGTGTACAAATAAAACCTGAATAAGAAAAAGCAAGAAAGGGTTTTGCTGACAAAAAAAAAAAGTCTTCTGAAAACCAATAACACGTAAACCCTGTTAAACTGAAGCAAATAAATGTCCGAAAAAAACGGATTCTAACTTCTTTCGGAATAGTTTTAAATAAAAAATTCGTAATATTTTGTCGTATGTTAAACTTAATAAAAACCAATAAAACGTTGGGTTGGCTTTTGATGCATGCGCCCTTTGTGCCTTCAATTTAAGGCCTTTAGTAGTTAGGGCTTTGCCCCCATCAATTATTTCTTATTTGACAAAGGGTACTCATCATAATGTAATTACTACATACTAGATCCATCTTGCAGCTGAGCATTGAATTTTGATTAAGTAAGGGCATAGCATAAAGTGCAGACAGCCACGGGGAGTGGCTAAAGCTTTTAGGAGCTTGTAGCAAAAAAAAATATGTATATTTTTTTTCAGCCCTTTTCGTTCTTTCTTCGACAGGGTTCACTCAAAACAAGTAAAAAAGGGAAAGAGGAGACAGAAAATAAAATGCATTGAGGCAGGTAGCGAGCAAAAAAAATATATATTTTTTTTGCTCGCTATTTGATTTTTTCACGTTTTGTTTTCCCCCGCTCAATTCGTCAAGCGAAAACTCAATTACTTTATCTATGCCCTTTAATGGGCAGAGAGCTGGCGCCCTTTCTGCGCCGCGCGCCCTTTATTTGCTTGTTATGCGAAGACAGCGGGAGAGAAGAAAGAAGCAAACTTCTTTCTTCTCTGGAGTTCACTTTTTTTTGGCAAAGTGCTTAGTATTGTACTGCATTCTTAGCTCAGTTGGATAGAGCAACAACCTTCTAAGTTGAAGGTCACAGGTTCAAATCCTGTAGGATGCTTAAAGTGCATAATAAATAATATATACCAACGGTACATGCATCTACTTTTTTGATTAGTCTATTGGAAAGACCAGGGTTACATGCGTGGATTGACCGATTTATAACCAAAGTCCCGTGATTTTAGCTAAGAAAGTCAAAGCTTACTTATCATGGGGAGAGTGGCCGAGTGGTTAAAAGCGACAGACTGTAAATCTGCTGAAGTTTTCTACGTAGGTTCGAATCCTGCCTCTCCCAATTCGAAGTATACTTCGTATTTTCAAAATAGAAGCAAAGCACTTGTTTTTGTGCTTATCCTTTCATGCAATTAAATAGGGTGGAATTTTCCTAGACACATATTAAATGCTTTGGTACTTGAGCCCCCTTCGAACCGTACAAGATGGTCGCCCATCATACGGCTCTCCAATTCAACCTTTCTTTGGATTTGATTTCGTCACTAGGTTTTGGCTTGTTTTGATAGTGACCGGCCTCCAAGTGGCTTAAGTAACATAAAGGAACTTGCTTTCTTGCTATAGCGATCACGGGGAATTTTGGCGGGAAATTATAAAATAACAAAAAAAAGTTTTTTTTTATTATCTCCCCCCAAGTCCGTCCTTAAGACTATAAACATGATGCGTTTTCTTTTTTGCATATAATGTAGAGAGCACGAAGAGCAGTTATGCCGCATGTTAGTCATCAAGCAAGCCATGCCGTAGGATCTTTGGTAGTAGAGTTTACTTTACAGTTTACAGCATATCAAATGTCGGATAGTCGAGCTAGGGCTTTTGACAAGGGCGCCAGTAAGCCGACATTGAAGACAGTATAGGTTTCAATTCTGATAGTGAAGATCTTTCGGCCTGGTATTTTGTATGAAGTATCTCTTTTACTCACAGATCGTTTCCAGATCGTTTCCAGGCTTCCACCTGGGTGTCCGTGATACCAGAAAAAAAAAATATATATTTTTTTTGCTTGCTATGCGTTATATTCCAGCCTCTAGATGGAAGTAGGCCTTTGAAAGCAGAACGCATAGCGTTCTACACCTTCGGCCTCTTCTTTTGCTTTGTTTACATAGCAAATGAAAGCGCGCAACGTGTATATTTGTTTTGTGCCTTTCCAAGTTAACTTTTTCTTGATTATTGCGCTCTGCCTCGCAGGGCTCGCAGTTTATTTTGAGAGGTCCCATCAATGGTCGTTCTGTCTGGTATCGCTGTCATTAATTTAGGTCTTGTGGTCTTAGTTTTATGTAAGCCATAATCTATAACAGGTTACCCATGATGTTTTGCAGGTCCAAATAGTTTTCCTCAGCTTTAAGAAGGCTCAAAATCCAAAAGTCTATTAGCAGCAGCCCCCCTAATTGCTTTTTTCTTCGTATTTTTGAACGAATTTCATTTGGGATTTGTGGGAGCCTGGCTAGAAGACTTGGTCGAATATGGTCTGCTAAGATATAGCAGACGCTTAGGCCCCTTTCCTTTTATTTTGATAACAGTTATAGCAAAAAAAATATATTTTTGCTGCGCCCTCTTAGTTCAGGCGAGTACTATGGGCCTTCTGCCATCCACCTCCGTCCAGATGACTGAAGTGAACTTCACCGGTGTTGCCTACAGTTTGTTCTTAGCCCATTTTTGGTTTGAGGCCGTCTTGTATCGAGATGTCGTTTAGTCTCTTGTCCCCAGTAGTTTGGGTAATCTGCTCTCTCGTTGAGGCTCTGCAATGCTCGCAGGGGTTTTCTTCCCATTTTGGTCTTACCATAATTTATCAATGGCAGACTGAGAGCTTGACAGCGTGCATTTATGTGCGTCACTACAGGAGAGTTTCCTGTGGTTAACTGCAGGTCCAGTTTGACCAAAAGAAACTTTGATTTGCCAGAGGGGCTCATCTCGTATAATAGCAGGCTAGCGTAGTCTCAGATCGTTTGGGCTAAAGCCATTTGTTTGCTTTGTAAACCTTCAGTCTCAAGAAAAATATAAAATTTTTTGGCGCTCTCTGCCGCGTTTTCTTCCATTTGCCCCAAGCAGAAAAGGAGGCCGCAGAGCAAACGTATTTTCTGAGCGCTGCCCGCGGCCCGAAGGGCCCGATAAAGCGAAAAGTGCTTTCCAGGGCAGAAAAGAAGCAAGTTGAAGGCCAAACGTACTGTGAGGTCTTCTCCCTTTTCAAAGAAAGTTTTATCCTCTCCCCTTCAACTACGTTTTGAGAGCATGCTGTGGTTCCCACCCGTTTACACGGTAGTTAGGTAAGCTCTATGCCCGGCACGCAAAATAAGGTCTCGCGCAGTTTGCTATATGGCTGCTAACATAGGACTGCAGATATTTTCCATATGGCTAAACAATGACTGTAGGCAACGTAAACGGTCGCCCTAAATTCCACTGCAATAGTCCCGCGAATTCGAAAAGTTATAACCAGAAGGGCCAGCCCAATAGCAGATTCCGCAGCTGCCACCGTTAAAACAAATAAAGCAAATAATTGACCCATCATATCATCCAAATAAACAGAAAATACCAAAAAGTTCAAATTGACTGCAAGTAACATTAACTCAATCGACATTAACATAATAAGAATATTTTTTCTATTCAGAAAAATTCCCCAAATACCTAAAAGAAAAAGAATCATAGAAAATGTTAAATATTTTACTAAATCCATAATAAGAGTCTCTTTTTTGAAAGCCAACTCAATTTCAAGTCAAGCACACGCCGATTCCTTAGCCAATCAATATTGCTTCGCTCTTATATGGCAAGGACGATACGGGGCAGAACAACCACATAAAGGGCAATAAAAAAGCCATCATTAGTAACCATTAATTACTTACTAACTTCATCTATGACACCTCTAATAGCAGCAAAAATAAAAAATATATATATATTTTTTTTGCTGCGCTCCGACACCGTCTCAGAGACGATTTCTAAATAATAGTCCAATTTCATGACGAAATTAATGAAAAAAAAATATATATTTTTTTCATGTCTTCTGGCCTTTTACTAAAGTATGGTGACTCTTTTATATGCTCAAATAGATTATTTGCATTGTTGCTCATCTGCCAGTCGATAACGAAATTGTCCACTATACAAACAGTGTAATGAAAAACTATGTTAACATCACGACGTCTAACCAAGCTAAAAGGTGCATTATCCATCTATTTATTTTGGTGCATTATCCATCTATTTATTTTGAAGTCGTCCTAGGCCCTACGGACCTTTCCTTTGAGCTATTTATAGAATGGAGGGTAAGTATGAAGAAGTTTGAAAAGAGTAGGACCATTGAAAAATACATACTAGTATATAAAACCAAAGCAGAGGAACTTATCTACAATAAACGAGGTTATATAAAACAGCAGTACAAATGTAACTTAACCAAATGTTAACTTTATTAATATAGAAAAAGGTCTAAAATATGCACATACACCTAGAACATTAATAAGCATATTTTCTCAAAATTCAATACCGAGGTCAAAGGGCCGAAACAAAATAAAAAGAAAGCCTTACACCTTATTTTCTAATAATGACAAGTAAGCAAAACTCATATTAAGAAGACCCGTCCTGATATCCGGTAAATTGAACTGCTTACTATATATTTATCTTAAAATGAACTTTCAAATTTCCCGCCCTGTAACGCTCTGGGTAGGGCCCTGGTTTAGCGTTCAGGTCTTGCTCATGTTCCTGTGCGAGCGAAAAAAGAAATCTATATATTTTTGCTGCGCCCTTTGCGCCTTTTTGCTTTACGGTATCATATTTTTTTTGGATGATCATAAATTATTTTAAAAAACGAAAAAGAAAGAGACATATTTAATGATTATTAGACAAAACACTCTGAGAAGAATCAAGATCCAATTTCGTGTTATTTCATGATGAACATAATCTGTCAAAATTTCTTCGATTCCCACATGAATATGCCAGAATAACGAGATATTTAACAAAATCAAAGTAGAAACATTTGCTATAAGAATGGTTGGAACTAAAAAAGTGGCAGTCATTCTTTGAAGAAGCCAATGTCCTAAGGTTTCTCTATGAGCTTTCATTGCTTTTCACCTTTTTCTTTCGAGAATAAGACGAAACCGGCCTTTTTTGTCCGGCCTCTTCTTCTAAAACTGTATATGACAGTTGCCCGTCGTAAGGCTCCCCTTATCAAATTGAAGAGTATCTCGTCAGCTGAGATAGTACTAGGACAGTTTGTAGGCTCGTCTTAGTTATTTCTTCCCGAGATAAAGTAGACCTAATTACAAGTCATCGCCGAACCAATCAAGAAAATAAAATATAGCATCTGTATACATATATATGTATGTATAATTTATCTCCGCCTTGCGCTTTTAGTTATTCTAAACTCCTTTTGACTGTTCTCGGTCCCACCATATTGTTTCAGGCACTGATTGGGTTGTGGAGGGCATAGCGCCCTTTTTCACTTAATGTCCCATTTCAGGGTTGTCTACTCTGTAAAGGTCAGAACGGTGCACATGTGGCGGAAATGGTCTACACCCGGCGCCCTTAGGTCGCCGCGGCAAATAGAAGCGAAAAAAAAACTTTTTTTTTTTGCCTCTAGCGAGTTTGCAAGTATCATACTCTGCGCTTACGATAAATAAAATCGAATTATATTCAATACAGTTAGACAAGCTGCACAGAATAACATAATAATTCCAGAAGTATACACTTTGGATAATTCTAGAAAAAGACCCAAATCCCACAATAAATGACGAATTCCATTACTCATATGATAACACAACGCCAATAAAGTAAAATTGACTACGCTTAAAATGAACCAATGAAAATAAAAAGTAAAAAGAAAAACATATCGATAAAAATAATAAAAAGTAGGGTTAAGATCGCCTATTTTCAAAAAAAAAATACTAAAGAAAACCATAGTAGATAGAGTCAAGCTTCGGTAGAAAGTGATCATTTACTCCTGCCTACTAAGTGCTCTCCGAACCGTACAAGATAGTCCCCCATCATACGGCTCACTAACTCTCCTTTCCATTTCAATTTGCCCCATATGGTAGGAGACGGGCTTTACGGATTCCGACTTGTTAGATGCCCTTTCCACCCACTGATGTCTTAGTTAGATTATTAGTGGCACTAGATGTATCATCATATATAATGTATTGACACCAATATAATGTGAATCTTGAGGGCATAACAAAAAATATATTTGCTAGGCCGTTTTATTTTATCGGGTTTTAGAGAGTAAAACCTGCCGAACCAGGCAAGTGCATAGACCCCTTTCTTTACCTTTTACTATTATCAAAGTTTTCCGTTTGCACGGTTCCTTTAGGATTAGGCAGGTACTATAGGTCTTCTGACTTCCGACTTAGACCATAGTGTACAGTCGGATTTCGCCGGTATTACTTGTGAGCTATAGCGCTTGAGATGTTGTTTAGTTCTCTGTCCTCCAAAAGGTGGGTAATCTGCTTTCATGCGTAAAAAATATATCTATTTTTTTTTCTGTCCTTACTGTTCTTAGCCGCCAGCAGGCTGAAAGCATAACAGTGTTCGTTCGTGCGATTCCCCGCGTGCTTTTCTGCACTGGTTTGTTGTAGGGCAGGCTGACCCGAAAAGAACTTCAATTTTTTAGGAAAACTCCATCATCTCATGCTAAATAAAGAAAAAAAATATAGATATTTATTTAGCAAGCGCCAGCAAGCTTGCAGAGGATTTTTGGGCAGGCCAATAAAGCAACCAACGAATGTCCCCTCACCGCTGCTTTTATGGCATGCTTTGTTTTCCCTGCTGTCAGGTAAGCCTTGAGCCCTTCGAGCAGTAGTGCCTTTATTGTAATCACAGGTTACCTAACGGCCGCCCCTAAGAAAGCCCCAGAAATTCTATGGAAAATGGAAAAAGTAGAAGTAAGCTGTGGCTTATAAATGGTAAGATGAGGTGATAAGGGTCGATTTATTTTCATGTTTTTAGTTGACTTTGATTTTGATTCAAGGTGACAGGATTTGAACCTATGGCCCTCTGTACCCAAAACAGATGCGCTACCAGACTGCGCTACACCTTGGCTTATGTTCCCCAATAAATATTCTATGAATGCTTAGGATGTTATCATTAATGGACATGAAAAAAAACCAAGGCTAAGAAAAAAAAAGATCTCTTTCCCGCCACTTGGTCAGTAGAAAAAATCCACTATCGTCTTGCTCACTTTCTTCTTCGGTTAAAATGGGAAAAAAATCTTTTTTTATTGGACGTTTATGAGTGCTTCAGCTTTCCTATGCTCGCTTGAGGCCAGAAGGGCTGAGTTGGTCATTGTCTACCTCATTTATTTATAAAGCTGTATAATGATTAGCTCTATAATGCAATTACAATGTAATTGCATTATAGAGCTAATCATTCATCATAATATATTATTAATCTTTCGGTTATGCTACTAACTAAGTAATTTTATGAAAAATAGCCATGAATAATCATAGATAAATAAGTACGGCTCGGATCTCAAATTTCGATTTATCTTGCAGTCTTTAAAAGCTACGGCCCAAAAGTATCATTCTTATCAAAGCTGGAAGGGACGAAAGCCATACAAAATGAGGCCTTCTTCAGACCTAAATCTACGATGATTTATTGCTTTGCCCTACTATGAACAATTAAACTAGGTTTATTAGAATGTTGGCAGAGCTGCAAAGCGGAGTGCAGCAAATAAAAAAAAAATTAGGAACTCAGATCAAGAGCAACAAAGCAAAAAAATCTTGTTTTTTCTTATAATTATCTACCCCTATATTTCAAGGTAGAAGGAGGTAGAGTTTGTTTTTAAATAAAGTAGTGAGATAGAAGCGCAGCAAAAAAATATATTTTTTTTTAGACTGCGCTCTTTTTTAATTACAAATGGGGCTACCTAAAGTGAAGGGCATGGCATTTCATATAGCATACTTACAATCTGTAATTACTATGTAATTCCGTAATGCAAAAGTATAGCCAGTTAAGTAGACCAGGAGTTCTACATAGTCAATTGAAATCGGTCTATGGGTAGTCAATTTTATTATGATGATGATTTGCTTAGTGATACGCAGAGGTTTTATATTAGAAGTTTGGTAGGTCCAGAACCTACTTCTGTGTAAAAAATCATACTCAAAAGAAAGAGTTTGATCCTGGCTCAGAATGAACGCTAGCGATATGCTTAACACATGCAAGTCGAACGTTGTCTTCAAATTAGAATAGAAGCAAAGTGGCGAACGGGTGCGTAACACGTAGGAATCTGCCAAACAGTTTGGGCCAAATCCTAAATAAAGAAAAGCTAAAAAGCGCTGTTTGATGAGCCCACGTAGTATTAGGTAGTTGGTTAGGTAAAGGCTGACCAAGCCTACGATGCTTAGCTGGTCTTTTTGGATGATCAGCCACACTGGGACTGAGACACGGCCCAGACTCCTACGGGAGGCAGCAGTGGGGAATCTTGGACAATGGGCGAAAGCCTGATCCGGCAATATGGCGTGAGTGAAGAAGGGCAACGCAGCTTGTAAAGCTCTTTCATCGAATGTGCGATTATGACAAGCCTCGAATAAGAAGCCCCGGCTAACTCCGTGCCAGCAGCCGCGGTAAGACGGGGGGGGCTAGTGTTATTCGGAATGACTAGGCGTAAAGGGCACGTAGGCGGTAAATTTGGTCGAAAGTGAAAGTCGTCAGCTCAACTGGCGGAATGCTTTCAAAACCAATTTACTTGAGTAAGATAGAGGATAGTGGAATTTCGTGTGTAGAGATAAAATTCACAGATATACGAAGGAACACCAAAAGCGAAGGCAGCTTTCTGGGTCTTTACTGACGTTGAGGTGCGAAAGCATGGGGAGCAAACAGGATTAGATAGATCCGGCCGAGCTCTAAATAAAAGACGGCCAAAGGTGTCCTCTCCGATTGCGAGGTCAGAGTGTGTATTCAGCTATTTCGGGGAAACTTTGATGCAGATGTACCATTCAATATCAGACAATCCCGAGGGAAGTGCTTTGATGATATTCTATCAAGAGCACCCCGTAGAGACTATGCAAATAGGAAAATAGAAGATATTAAAAAAAATAGGCAGAGGCCAGCTAAGCTAACAGAGCCTCAAAGACGAAAAAGCAAGGCTTTTTTTTTAGGCAAAGCTCGAGCTCCTAACCTGCACTTAAAAAGACTCAAGCAAATATCTTTGTCGAATTCAATGAAATCAATTATCTCAAGATTACGGGAGATGGCTCACTGCAAATAGCTAAAAGCTACAAAAATGCAAGCTCCGTTCATCATAGCCAAATAGAGGAAGATTCCTTTCGATGGAAAGTAGGATCACTACATGAAATCTCGGCACCAAATTCCGTGCAAAAGCAAGCCGCCAATGGCGCCAAAACAAGAAGCTTTTGGTCTAAAGTTGAGCCCTCAAGGCACTTACAAGTATTTATGCCATCACGCATAAAGACAATTGCTTACTCATCTGACGGCGATAGTTAAACTATTTGATATCGCTAAGGATAGTGCTTTGGTAGTGTGATGATGGTTTGATTACTTTTAATGGCCGTGGGACTGTGCTATGCATTGATGGCTTTGACAAAAAATATGTTTAGCTTTTAGCTCAATACTTAGACACTTTTTGGAAGGTTTACGCTCATGTAGAACCTATCCAAATAAATTGCAAGTGCGGTAATCATAGCCAAGAGTGTTACTATTGCCTTTGTTTTGGTATTGAGGAATTTGAGAAAGTACAATAATCTTACCACACCTTGGCGAGCAGGAAAGCCTTATTGGTTTACAAAGATTCCGAAATTCAACAACGCTGGATTTCTGAGATGAAGGAAGCTCTGCCTCTTTTTTTTGAGTGCATCGACTAAGAGTTGTTAGCCAATAAAAAGAGAGCAACTGTAAAAGGTTTATTTCAGAAAATGATATAGTCCATTTTTGGAGATAGTTATCATGAAGTGATGGGATTTTTTATTTTCCATTATGACCTTGAAAAGCAGTTAAGCCACTGAAAAAAGGGCTCAATGCTGGCAAAAAAGCATCTTCAATATGACCCCGGTAGTCCATGCCGTAAACGATGAGTGTTCGTCCTTGGTTTGCGCTGTATGCAAAACGGCTGATCAGGGGCCCAGCTAACGCGTTAAACACTCCGCCTGGGGAGTACGGCCGCAAGGCTGAAACTCAAAGGAATTGACGGGGGCCTGCACAAGCGGTGGAGCATGTGGTTTAATTCGATATAACGCGCAAAACCTTACCAGCCCTTGACATATAAATAAGTTTGCTTGTCCTTAACAGGATGGTACGAAAATTTATACAGGTGCTGCATGGCTGTCGTCAGCTCGTGTCGTGAGATGTTGGGTTAAGTCCTATAACGAGCGCAACCCTCGTTTTGTGTTGCTAAGACATGTGCTTTGGATTAAAAGGTCAATTATTAACTACTTAAGACTGACGAAGACCACGCCATTGAAAAAGGATACCATAACGCCGTGTGGCTACGATCATACACAGTTGTTCAAGGGTACTTCGACGAGCACAGTTCTCATAGCGCAGCACACATAACAATGTGGCACTCGGTCTTTGTAAAAGTGATTGACAATCTATACCATGTACTGCACTCATAAAAAACTGCCAGTGATATACTGGAGGAAGGTGAGGATGACGTCAAGTCTGCATGGCCCTTATGGGCTGGGCTACACACGTGCTACAATGGCAATTACAATAGGAAGCAAGGCTTTAAGGCAGAGCGAATCCAGAAAGATGGCCTTAGTTCGGATTGTTCTCTGCAACTCGAGAACATGAAGTTGGAATCGCTAGTAATCGCAGATCAGCATGCTGCGGTGAATATGTACTCAGGCCCTGTACACACCGCCCGTCACACCATGGGAATTGGCTTCGCCCAAAACATCAGACCAAAGATCACCCATTACTTTAATGTTCCACGCTGTTATTGAGTGTGGTCTACTGGAGTAATTGGTGGTCTAATGTAGGATACTAAGGTGGGGCCTTTAACTGAGGTGAAGTCGTAACAAGGTAGCCGTAGGGGAACCTGTGGCTGGATTGACTCCTTTCTTGAACAAATAAAATACTTCTTTCTTGCCGCATTTCCGTTGAAAAAAAATATATATATATTTTTCTTTGTTTAGTTATGTCTCATAATAGAACGAGTAATAAAATAACCCCAAAAAGCAAAAAAAATATTTGCTTTTTTCGAAAATGGTAGCTATGCCCTGCGCTCTTCATTTTTCAAAGGTCGCATGGCCTGCAAAACGGCCGGCATGAAGGCTGCACTATTAGCCTCTAAAGGCTTGCTGGCCTATGGCAAGTGGAGCTGGTGCGCCTAGTATTTTACGTCTCTCTAATTATGCTTATAAATGTCATTATTTACCTAATAGTAACAGCATTTACAAGCTTAGTCGCAATTACAAATATGATGGCACAAGGCGCTCTAATCATCTATTTTGTTTAAATTTGATACATACACAGTTCATTTTCTCGTTTAGAATGACAAAGCCATACCTTTTTGATGAGACCAGGCCGCAGGGCATAAAGTAAATTGTCACCCAACACCCAGGAAGCGGCAGATTAGTAGAATAGTAAAATTATAATCTGCATGTCGGAATAGTTTAGTTGGTTAGAACAGCGGGATCATAATTCGCACACGAGGGTTCAAATCCCTCTTCCGATAGGAATTTTCTGATAAGGATTTGACCTACGGCATAGTGGCAAAAAAAATATATATATATTTTTGCTGGTCACTAACCTCACCCCAACTCTCCTTCTGCGATAGGCCGCGGTAAATAAAGATCTACGATGTTTCTCGGCATAAGTACAATATTCGACATAATGGATGTTTTTTTAACAGAGCAATCAATCATATACAATACACCTTCAAGTTTAATTATACACTTCACAAAGTACATAAACGATCACTATACTCCCATTTTGACGGACTTATGCTAACAAAGTGTAGATAATTAGTTGTAATGCTAATAGCTTATAAATTATCATAGATGATTTATTGTTAAGCAAAAAAAAAATTTTTTTGCTGCATTTAATTAAAGAAAGCATGTGCAATTATGCACCAATAGCATGCTCTGCCCTTATTCAAGCCTTCTAATAAGTATGAATAAAAAAGCAAAAAACAATGTGCCCTAGCCCAATAATTGGGGAAGGGTGCCCAATTTAGTTCCTGCACGAAAAATTGTACTGTCCAAATCTGTACAAAAGGCATTGCACTCATTTAATATGGTAACAAACATGCAGACCAAAGCATGTGCGAGAAGCTTCCTTCAGGGGAGGAGGGAAAGGTTACCATCTTGAAAGCAAATAACTCAACAGCACAGAGCAAGCTTGCTTCCCGTATTAAGATGATTTGATGTTCTGGCAAATTATAAAATATTTTAGGGCCTTTTACCTAGCAACTAAGCATTGGCATCTAAGCTCCACAAATGAAAACGTGCGCAAATGTACGTTGCTTGCTCTATGCTTGTCGCAGGATAGATTTGACTAGGTCATAAGGGCTTACCTTCAATCTACTCATTTATACGGAAGGTAGAAATCAATATAGAGCAAATTACCCATATTACTGAAGACGGAACGCTAAACAATATTATAACACTGGGCAGGGTGTTCAATTGGAGGATTGGACAAGCTATGTAGGAAATAATAGTGAAAATGACGTTCCTTCTTTGAAAGCGCGCTTTGCGCCCTGGAAATAGGAGGGTTTGCCTACCTGAAAGGGACTTAGTAATGTAATATAAAAGCGCTGAAGAGGAGGCCAAGGTCTTTTTCTTAAAGGTAAAAACGTCAATCTCCATCTTGCATGGAGTGAGCTTGTAAATTTCCTAGTGTGGCATCGAGCAAGATAAAAAGGGCCTATACACTTGTCAAGGCGGCGGCAAGCTCCTAAGCACCTAGACAAGTTTGATTTGTCGTAGCCTGCTGCGCCATCATCTCCCTTGTGGGCTCTTTAGCGGGACGCTTTGACAAGCAACTCACTTAAAAAAGCGGCCGAGGGCAGGTTGACAAAAGATCCGAAAAAAGTCAAGTTAGAGAGTCGTGTGATGGGCGACTATCTAGCACAGTTCAAAGAGCACCTATGTAGCCTGCCTTAGTGAACAAAGGAAACCTACGACTGGGCAGGTAGACTCTTTATTCTATTCATTAATCGCTATGCGCCTCCGGGCACTATGGTAAGATGTGAAAACACCCGATCCCATTCCGACCTCGAAATGTGAAATCGTCTTACGCCATATGTACTGATTTATAAATTTTGGGAGACATGGTATAAGCCCGGACAACGTACTTAATCTAATTTAAAGTTCCAATGTGCACAGTAAATTCTTTTTTTTTGCCGTAAAATTTTACTGATTGGGTGGGCCCTTTCTGCGGGCGCCAAAGCAAGTGAAGGCTCCAAGAAATAAAATCCATAAAGTGACTTTGACGAAGCTTATAGAGGGCACGAAGTGGGGGGTAGGGGGGGGATGTGGCTTCCTAAAATCAAATGCAAAGCGGGAGAGTGTAGCAAGCCTAACAAAGAAAAAAAGCAGGCGTGTGCCGATTGATGACGCTAAAAAATCTTTTATTGACCATGCATGATGATGAACTGGGCTATGAAATATCTGCAAATATCTTCGAAGAAAGCAGCTTTGCAGCTGTCTTTCAGGCAGGCCAAAGGACTTGCTTAGTTGGCTTTACGTTTTGCTTGTTAAATAAAGTTACACGAAGCAATGATAAACAAACAATTGCCGGTTCTTGCTTTGGGGGCTAAGTCCCAAAGTATTGCTATGCAAGACTTTAGCCGAGAGATGAATTACCATAGAGAAATCTGGCAGTAAAATACGATACTTATAAAAAAAGGCTCTACTTAGGGCCGGGCAGATAATTGCTGTGCAAAAAAAGAATATTTTGCAGTTGAATAAACTCTATTATGCTCGCGGGATAGAGTAATTGGTAACTCGTCAGGCTCATAATCTGAATGTTGTAGGTTCAAATCCTATTCCCGCCAAATGTTATAAGTGTTTTTGGTAAATAGTGAAATCTAGAAAGCAGTGCATCTATTACTTGCTCGTTTTTGTGCGCTTTTTCTTTTCTCAAATAATAAATCGATCGGGTATAAAAGATATGAAAATGTTTACTTATATTATGAATGGTGTAAATCAAATGATAAGGTAAATGCTTATTTATTGGGTTTAAGCAAAATGAAACCTAGATTTTGCTTGTAATGTAAACGATATGATATGTAAATATAAGATACGTATAATGGATTTTTGTTACATTGATGATCTTGAATAGTCATTTATGGAATAATAAGGAGGTTGATTGGTTAAGTTTTTTCAGTGGCCTGGTTTTTTGCATGCTTTTCCATTTGGTTATATTAACGTTAGTTTAGTCTTTTTGGGGATCAATAATTAGCGCGCAAATTGAAAATAAATAATTCTCCAGCTAATACGACTGCTTTTATGTTAATTATAGCTAGATCTATGAAATTGCCCACAGCCAAACTATGTGTAGTTTGTTTGGGTGGTGTAATAGTGGTAAATTATGGAAACAAACGTTTGTTTCCCAAATTGCGCCCACCAATGGCCAGGTTTGCTAATGTAATAGAGAGAACTACCAGTTAGCCCGAAACTTAGTAAGTACTAGGTTTTTTCCTTGTCATTTTATCGGAAAAATAGGCACTTTGTGCATAAACCTTCGTCTTCAAGCCCCAGTGCACCCTCAAAGGCGCTATAGTAAATGACCTGACCAGAAGGCATGTCCGTCATTTTGAAGTATAAATGAAAGCCTTATTGGCGAATATTTTGGTAGTGAGTAGTAACATAGGTGCAATTCCTACTGTATCCAAAAAAATGCATTGGATGGATGCCTAGGCATTGGGAAGGAAGGACGCTTTTAAGGGCGAAACGCCATGGGAAGATAACATCTGTGATCCATGGATCTCCAATCGGGAAACCGTATCTGAGCAGAGCGGCGCATTAGTGTGCTGCGCTCTGCTTTGGATTTTCAAAACTTAGCAAACTGAAACATCTAAGTAGCTAAAGGAAAGGAAATCAACCGAGACTCCGTTAGTAGCGGCGAGCGAAAGCGGATTAGGCTTTGTGAGAAGGCTGAGAAAGCGCAAAGCGCTTTCTCGGCCTTCTCTCTTCATTTAATTTGTTCGAAATTGAATGATGGAAAAACCATTTAAGGAATTGTGAAAAGGTTGGAAAATCTTGCCAAAGAAGGTGATAGCCCTGTAGATTTTTTCCCATGGTTTGATTTGATAAGTAAAATGCGAATACCGTGTTTGAATTATGATCGCTTTTATGTGACCAAGGGGGACCACCCTCTAAGCCTAAGTATTCCTCAGTGATCGATAGCGTACAAGTACCGTGAGGGAAAGGTGAAAAGAACCCTAAGAAAGGGAGTGCAATAGAAAACCTGAAATCCAATGCAAACAATCAGTCGAAGGACAAAGCAGGCTAAGTTTAAAGAGCGGAAAAGAAGAAAATGTTTTTTCTTCTCTGCCTTGCTATTTAAAACTTTCCACTCTAACGGCGTACCTTTTGCATAATGGGTCAGCGAGTAAATGAACACAGCAAGCTTAAGCCATTAGGTGTAGGCGCAATGAAGTTGAAAGTAAATAAAGAATATAGTTGTTTCTATTTGAC
>Ga0209208_10000860_pt1:0-20000 | contig 41418 bp, 29 predicted proteins | sample S1TSphfallax_3_FD_187694 | JGI IMG/M metagenome (GOLD analysis project Ga0209208, IMG submission 187694) | Host-associated microbial communities from peat moss isolated from Minnesota, USA - S1T2_Fd - Sphagnum fallax MG (SPAdes) (version 2) | ecosystem: Host-associated > Plants > Peat... | reverse complement strand
CAAAGACTGCTCTGCTATAAAATAAAACAAACTAGGCTAAAAGAAGTACACTCATGCAAAATCCATGATTGGTTGGACTTCAAGCTTGTTGATTGAAGACCTGAAAAATAAATCCTATAAATCATCATATATAGCAATATAGCAAGCACCCTTTTATCGTATCTGCTATTTGAGCAATAAAAAAAGGCTATTTGCGGCATTATTAGGTTAAGAAGGGAGATATAGTAGTTTTAAGGGAGAGGGCTTGCAGTATTTACAAATAACGCAGGCCCTGTTATTGGCAAAAGCTTAAAGCTCAGGTGGGTGGTGGCGTGGCTTATGTATGATACAAAGGTTAGGCTACCCTTTTTTTTGTTATGAAAAGGGCAGGTAGCTTTTGTTTTGGGCTAAAGCCCCAAAATTGTAAAATGTCATAATAATTTTGAACGTGACACGTTATTGGCCATAGACAAGAAAAAGACACCCACTGAGTAAGGTTTATTTTGAGAAGAACGAAGATAAAAAGAAGTAGCAAGGACATATCATAGTATTTGGTAATGAGGATAGGGCTTCTGTACAAAAAGACGGGGTGAGTAAAAGCAAAGTAAAGGTTAAATAGCTCGGCCCGCACAGGTAGTTTCAACCTTGGCAGATAATGAAGAAATTCAACCCACTTTTTATACTTATTGAGGCCGCTTTTTTTTAGTGCGCTTGTTGAATAAAATAACACCAAAAAAATCTATCCAAATATAATTTTTAGTTATATAGAAATGGTAACGGGGATCCTTAATCTGTGGAAGACCTAAATAGACCTTATATATTTTTTATGTAAAGAAAAAGAATTTACGAAATCTTTTTGAGATGAGATTGAGTATAAAAATGCTTATAGGCTCAGAGGAGTCTAAAGAGTAGGATTTAGACCTAGTTTTGTGGACTCGGAAATCGGAGCGTAGCCGGGCAAAGCAGTTTTTGATAAAAACGGTATTGGCTAAAATCTTGAGAGAGATAGCCTTTTTTTTTGAAAAGTAAGAGTTGTTGCTGAGTGGGTAAGATTACTAGTAGAAAATAATTCAACAGATTTGAGACGAACTCTTAAGGCATTCTTATAATGATCAGAAAGTTGAAGATTGAGTTCAAAGGATTTATTATTGATAGGAGCAGGAAAAACTTAGAAAGGGCGCAGCCAATATTTCTTAAAATTTTTGGTTGCGCACATTTATAAGCTCGGTTTGTGCATTTCCGTATAGCGACTTTCGTAATGCGGAAATGTGCTACAAATAAATAAATTTATAAACCTACACAACGCTCGCGCCAAAAGAACGGAGGTCCAAATCTTTTGCATGAAAAGGGTTAGGTAAATAATTGCCTGCTGGCGCAAAAGTTTGTTTGCAATAGCAGTAAGTAGTTTAATTACTTTGTTTTTGAAATAAAGAGGCTAATGAAATCAGATAGATTATGCTATGTCTTATAAGCTTTGGAGCTTCATACTACGGAGTCTTTAGACTATCGTAGAGAGAAATAGTACGTTTTATCAACATAATGACGAAAACTGACTATAGCATTTAAGGGTTTGGTCAAGTTATTTAGCCCGACTGGAAATATTTGTCAGTCAATATGACGATATGCTGTTTTCTGACGATAAAATTTCCTATTAAAAAGAAATATAATAATAATAAAATCCAGTTACGTCTATGAAGGCTGCTGCGCCCTTCGGCCTCTTGACATTGATGAGGGCGGCCTCAAGAGGCCGAAGGGCGCAGCAGAGCACGCAGACTTCCATTTCATCATCAGAAAACGTAAAAATGCTCCCCGGAAATAGGCTAAAATAGGGGGTTTGGGGCTGAGCCCTATGTCTTTTAGCCGAAGGTTTGAAAAAGCGAGAAGGGCCAATTTATATGACTGAAGATATGAGGTTTGAAGAATAACTCTTTTTCTCTTACACAGTACACATCACCTGTAGGTCTATAAACTAACTAAGCTTCCTCTTGGCTAGCTATTTGAACCAATGTCTTATCATACGATTCTTAAAACCCTAGTTTGATGAATTAAAGACGAATTGATTTCCAAAGGGATCTTTTTGTCAAAGCTGCCAGTACGGGAGGCAACTGCTAGAAATAAGGTCCTAACAGAATTGTCGTGTAGCACGATGCGAGGTCGACCTGCATTATTTGTGCTCTGTGCTTTATTATTTAGGAAATAAAAACCTGACAAACATACCATTTGTTTAATGTAAAAAAAAAAACCGACATCACTTACTTGAATTTAAGGTATGTTGAAAAAGAGAGGAAAAAGACTAAAAAAAAATAGTAATAATGATCCTATGCTAATAAAACAAATTATTATACGGAAAAAAGCCCAAGAGATTGAAAAAAAATCTCCATATATTCTTTTATTTCATTGTAGTGGCTTGACAAGTCGACAATGGCGACAACTCAAAAATATATTGTGTACTTTTCAAGGTAGAACTTTGTTTCAACCGAGTTGCAGAGGAAAACTACCATATAAAAAAAAGCAAGGTGGTTTTATTGCACAGTTTGCTTTTAGCGCAGGTCCCACTTGTATCTTGTACTTAATTAGAAAAACACCAGACAATACATGGTCACAATTGTTACCTTCAGCCTTCTACAAGCAAAATCTAGTTTTATTATACGGACAACTCCAATCTACTTTAGTCAATCATATGGATATAAAAAGAGCTGTTGATTTAGAAACAGTATCAGTATTTCAACAACTTTTTGAGCTTATCTTTTACCCGTATAATTCTTTATGTTTTTGTTTAAATCAGCCAATACAAGCAGAGTAATCTATCGGCAAAAATGGCTGATGATGTCCGAGCATGGGCGCAATGTGGCCTTATCCTTTTATGTTTGATTTGCTATAGGACAAGAGACGGAAGGATCTAATAGGGTGACTTAGTCACCAAAGGATAACCACCCAATAACTAAGGGGCCCGCTTTGCTAATTAAGGCCACAAGCTTGATCGACAGAGCTGGGGCACTTTATAGCAAAGCTTTTTTTCCCATTTGGAAAATCACAGCAAAAATTGGAAAATTCCTACAAAATCTTTTTTGCTGCGAAAAGCAGCGCTCCCGAAGATTGTCAAGATTTAAGCTAATAGATGATTTGTTCTTCTGGCGAATAACGGGATTTGAACCCGTGTTTTCAAATTCACAATCTGACACTTTCACCTATTAAGTTATACTCGCCCTTTTATTTTCCAATTTAGACATTAGGATACTCGCTATCGGATTCGAACCGATAACCCATAGGAACAGATTTTGAGACTGTCGTGTCTACCATTTTCACCAAGCAAGTATGCTCACTATCGGACTTGAACCGATAACCCATAGGAACAGATTTTAAGTCTGTCGTGTTTACCATTTTCACCAAGTAAGCTTAAGGAAGCAAAGCGCAGAGCGGAGACACAATCTTTCTGTTCTGTTTTATTTTTGCCATTTTATTTTTTAGACACTCCCGGCTTGCAATGCGAGGCTTACCCTGGCTTGGTTGGACTTGCGGCATTTTTCTAAATATTTGAAAAAATATATATTTTGCTGCGCTCTCTGCCCTAAAGCGTGGAAAGCCCTCTCTTTATTGATTTATATCAATCTATCTCAGATCCGAGATAGTGCCGAAAAAATGACTTAATTTAATCTGACCATGGTCGCAAAAGCCTTGGCAATGGTAATGATTTTTGCACGACATGGAAAATACTTCAATAAAAGGGTCCTCTCCTTACTCTATCTAAAAAAATAAAATGCTTTTCCTTGCTGAAGGCTGAAGAAAAGCAATAAAGTTTCAAAATGAAAATAAAAAATGCATAGCAAAAAAAATTTTGAGCTTTGTTTTACGTGGCTTCGCTCTCTATATAATATGATATAGTAAGAGAAAATAGGTTAGCAAAAAAATCAAAAAAAAGATATATATTTTTTTTCATTTTATAGTCCTGCAATAACTATGCTTAAAGCTGGAGGCTTTAGCCTTCTATCTTCCACCGTCTTTGTCAAGCAAATAAAGGCTTCGTCTAGCCAGGGGGTTTTTTTTCTTTCCTGCTAATTTGCTCTGCAAACGAGATGGGAAAAAAAGATTTTTTTTTCGTCTACTTTATTTCCTTCCATCACCTAAATGGCCTCGTGAGCTTTTGCTGAGCAAAATATCGATTGCATATGCCATTGGCGGCTTTCACAAAGACCGATAGAATGATAACAGCAGCGTAGCCAAGCTTGTTCTGCCCGCTGTGCGAAAAAAAAACTTTTTTCCGGAGGCACTTAGTAAAAAAAACTCTCTTATTTTTGGCACTCGTTGCAGATGGTGGGTAGATTACTAAAATAGAATAATCCAAGATGACCCATCTTTCAATTATGCCATTACTACGTAATGGCATATGGTAAACTCTATTGGGTGCGCTAAAAACTCGCTTTGTTGGGCTGTGTTGTCAATTTATTAGGAGAGCCTTCATCTAAGTCTTGGCTCGTATAGCTGTCGCCCAAAATACAATTAATTATCTACCAAATTGATTGTATTTTGGTCACAATAAAAAAAAATGATTTATGTATGTATTTATTAATTGTAACTCTACCTTTGCTAGGTAGTTGTGTAGCAGGTGCCTTTGGTCGTTTTCTTAGTTCACGAGGAACTGCTATAGTCACAAGCACGTGTGTTTCATTATCTTTTATTTTATCTTTGATTGCTTTTTATGAAGTTGCATTGGAAGCCAGTGCTTGCTATATAAAAATGGCTCCATGGATTTTTTCGGAGATGTTTGATGCTTCTTGGGGCTTTTTTGGCGACCGTGAAGTCACCGGATGAATTGCTGGATAGATAGATTATCTGGACGCTGCAGTTGCTCTGCGGCGAAACGGACTCGACTCACTCTATGAAACGAACTCCCTTAGAGCACCATAGCATGTCAGGAAAGAGGCATACCAAACGTAGCCAAAAATATCCTTGGCCGTGCCTTGACCGTGTCTTCGAGACACAGGTGAGACCATAGGTCACAAACGTAAGGTGGAGGAGGTATCCCAAACTTGGCGCGTCAGGCAAGGTCCCATGCCATGTAAAGGCTAGATAACGCGGCGCTCCCTCCCGCATATGGGCAGCAAAAGGGCGCATATGCCCGGACAAATGGGGGGCCTGAGTCCGATAAGGACAGCACACCACTTCAAGCGCACCTATGTCTCGACATCAATAGAGTATTCGGTGGAACCGGTGAACCACGCATCTGCCCGCTGGTGCGTGGGGCAGAGGGCTCGTAGTACTCGCTTACTTAAAAGGGCGCAGCCTCAAATATTTTCAAATTATTTTGCTGCGATTTCTTTTCTTGCCAGAGGGAAAATGCTGAGATCGGCAGAAGGGAAGGGGCCTAAGTCGGCAGATGCCGTACGCTTGAGTGGCAGAGGTAAGCGGCATCGTAGCCTTAAATAAGATGGAGCAGAAAAAAAATCAATTTTTTGCTGCGGCCTGCTTGGACACACGGTGCTTACCTTAAGCCTTAACCACAATCTCAAGTTGGTGAGCCGTGTGATGGGTAACCATCTTGCACGGTTCGGAGAGCACTTTATTATTTCACTTGGGTGAATGGCCGCATTGCGATATGAAAAAAATTTTCTGCTTAATTTGCAAAATAAAGGCCCTGGTGAAGTAAAACTTTTGACTCTGTGTTTGATAGTCTGACTGTAATTATGTTAATTGTGGTTACATTTGTAAGTAGCTTAGTTCATATTTATTCTATTTCATATATGTTCGAAGATCCACATAGCCCTCGATTTATGTGTTATTTATCCATTTTTACTTTTTCTATGTTAATGCTGGTTACCGGAGATAACTCTATTCAATTATTTTTAGGATGGGAAGGAGTAGGTCTTGCTTCATATTTGTTAATTAATTTTTGGTTTACACGGCTTCAGGCCAATAAAGCAGCTATAAAAGCTATGCTTGTCAATCGAGTAGGTGATTTTGGATTAGCTCTTGGGATTATGGGTCGTTTTACTATTTTTCAAACAGTAGACTTTTCGACTCTTTTTGCTTGTGTTAGCGCCTTTTCTGAACCTTATCATTATTTAATTTTTTGCAATATGAAATTTCATGCCATAACTGTTATTTGTATTTTACTTTTCATTGGTGCTGTTGGAAAATCTGCACAAATAGGATTACATACTTGGTTACCTGATGCAATGGAGGGTTTTTGAATAAATATTTGAGGGCTCTCATGTGCCATTAGGTACATTCCAACAATCTCACTGTATGCTGGAATCGTCGACCGAGTGAGAGTCCCTATTGGAAAAATATCTCATTTTGACCAATCAGCAGGAAACCTATAAGAGAGGGCCAAGTCCACCTAGCAAAAAAGGCTAAGGGAGCTCTGCTCTATAGGATCCTCAGAGACTGTACGTGAGACCTCTTATTTGAAATAAATCTTATCCTTGGAAAGAGAAGCCAGTCGGATTTACTTGAGGTACGAAACACTATTTTGTCGTGAAGGTTCGGTCATTTTTTTATAGATTATATAGTCTAGATGTGCAAGTCTTAGAAAATGGAAGGATCTGTACAAGTTTCGGGCATGTAGAGGAACCTTATATCAAATCAAATACTCATCATTTTGCTTGTAAGCTTCACTTGGAGGGAGCGGAAAAAAAATATATATTTTTTTTTCCAGCGCAACCTGGTGTTCCATTCTAACAAGGCCAAATTATCAGCTCGAGCCCAGTCTTATCATCATCGTTACCAAAGCGCTGCACGCCGGATCGATCTACCAGGATTTACTTCGAAAAAGCTCAAAAATTTTTCTTTTGCTTTGCAAAATCTATTTTCAAAAAGCGTTAGAATGGGGCTGAGATGGCATCAAATGCATTTATGCATAAAAGAGAAAGAACATCTCAGTTGTTAAGAGCACAGTGGCCATCTTACAGATTTTTGGGAGAGTCTTTATTTCATAAGTGGAAGATCCAGTCCCTACTCTTGCTAAGCTCACCAGCTCATTACCCAATACTCCAAAATCTTTATTTTCTGGCCTTGTAGAAGCGTAAAAGCTTGAAGAGTAGCCCACTCCAGTATCTGCTCTAATTCATGCAGCTACTATGGTAACAGCAGGCGTTTTTATGATAGCAAGGTGCTCTCCTTTATTTGAATATCCACCCAATGCTTTGATTGTTATTACTTTCGTAGGAGCTATGACGTCATTTTTTGCGGCAACTACTGGAATATTACAGAACGATTTAAAGAGGGTCATAGCCTATTCAACTTGTAGTCAATTAGGTTATATGATCTTTGCCTGCGGCATTTCCAACTATTCTGTTAGCGTATTTCATTTAATGAATCACGCCTTTTTTAAAGCATTACTCTTTTTGAGTGCAGGTTCAGTGATTCATGCCATGTCAGATGAGCAAGATATGCGTAAGATGGGAGGGCTTGCTTCTTTGTTACCTTTTACTTATGCTATGATGTTTATAGGCAGCCTATCTTTAATAGGTTTCCCTTTTTGTACTGGATTTTATTCTAAAGATGTTATTTTAGAGCTCGCTTATACTAAATATACAATTAGTGGTAACTTTGCTTTCTGGTTGGGAAGTGTCTCTGTCTTCTTTACTTCTTATCATTCTTTTCGTTTACTTTTTTTAACCTTTTTAGCACCAACAAATTCATTCAAGCAAGACATCTTACAATGTCATGATGCGCCCATTCTCATGGCAATTCCTTTAATCTTTTTAGCTTTTGGAAGTATTTTTGCAGGATACTTGGCCAAAGTGTGACCTGTTAGCCTATAAGTCACTCTTGTGACGAAGCGGTTGTTGCTCACCTAACACAAAAAATATATATATTTATTTTCGTGTTAGGTGAACAACAATTGAAAATTGAATGCGGGCGAAATTCTCGCCAATGGCTGAGATGTTCAGTCGACTCTCTTTCCTTTGTAGGAGGTCTGGCAGCCTTTGAGTTAGAAGCAAGCAAAAAAGGAAAGAGGAAAGAAGCCCTGGTGAACCATCAGAAGTAAATAAGTGCAAGCTTTGCTGCCCGATAGTATCCAGTACTGACCACACTGAGGGACGGACCCTAGAGCGAAAGGCAGGAACGAGGGGTACTTGCAGTGCAAAATTTTGGTCTTGCACTGAACATCCAATGGACCATGGACTAAACGGCCACTGTCCAAAAGGACTATGTCCAGGGGACCGCCCCGCAAAGTACATTTTGCGCCTATGGGCCGCTATAACTATCCAATACACTCGAAACTGGAAGACTCCAGTAGGGCTCCCTTAAGGTGGGCTGCTGAGCTACAAGCCCCACGAGAGCAGGATTCTTTAAAAAGCTAAGGCCACGGGGCGCAGCCAGCCAAAATAGATTTTTCCCCGTAGCATTTTTATTATGCCCACTTGGAGACTTAGGATCTCAGTAAAAACTGGAAAGGAAAATAAGTTATGAGTAGGTTCTACATAGATACCCAAACGATACCTTGGGAACAAATTTCTCGGCCTAAGGTCGAGGCAGTTGTTTTTAGACCTCAAACTAAGATTTACCAAGCCCCTCGCTTTAACGATATGGACAAGATGCGTGCTCTACAATCTAGACTTATACAAAATATATACACCAGACCCTTAGCCGTAAGACAAGTTACACAAGAAAACCTAAAAGAAAAAAACTCTGGCATTGACAAGAAGATGGTTACCTTAAGGCCACGAAAAATAAAGATGGCAAGAGGTCTTCAATTAGATGAGAAGACTACGCCCATTCATCAAATGAGGATACTAAAGCTCCGAAAAGAGGAAGAGCGACCAAGAAAACTACAAGCCATAAAACGTAAGGCAGAAAAAATATATAGATTTTGCTGCGCTCTTTCTGCGCTGCGCGCCAGAAAACATAGAGTCAACCAAGCACACTTTGCGCCCAGAAGACGTAAAGCAAAAAAAAATATAGATTTTTTTTTTCGAATTGCACTTCGCGCCTCTTCCTTTTTTTGGCCTATCCCCGTTATTGAAGACAAAGCCAAGCAAGCTTTGGCCAAGATGGCCCTAGAAACTGAATGGGAAGCCTACTTTGAACCCAATTCCTATGGATTTAAACTTGGACGGAGCTGCCAAGATGCCGCCATTAAAGCCATATTCTTAGCTATTCGAGCCAAGCCTAAGTATGTTTTGAATGCAGACATTTCCAAATGTTTTAATTGCATCAACCACGAAGCCCTCTTAAACAAACTCAAAACTCTGCCTAGTCTAGCCAAACAGGTAAAAGCCTGGCTTAAAGCCGACATCATGACTAAATTGGGAAATAATCCTCAGTACATGGAAATCATAAATATGGGCACCTGTGGCATTATCTTCTTTCCACTGCTAGCCAACATTGCTCTCCATGGGATGGAGACAGCTTTGAGGGAGTGGGCACTAAAAGCACACCCTAAAAAACCGACTCCGATACTGGTTAGATATGTCAACAACTTTGTTGTACTTCACCAATCCAGGGAGGTCATAGAACAGGCTCAGACATTCTTGGAGGAATGGTTAAAGTGCATGGGACTGAAATTGCACTCAGATAAGACCCAGATAGTCAACACCAGATCTGGGTTTCAATTTATAGGGTTCTCAATTAATCATATCTGGAAATGGGGCAGAGTGAAAACTTTAATAACTCCGTCTCGTGAGTCTCGTCGGAGATTTCTTGAAGAAATTCGACGGGCCATTCAACTCTCAAAAGGAAAGGCGGCCTATCAACTCATTGCAATCCTGGTACCCAAAATAGTAAAATGGGGCAACTACTTTAAATACTCTGAATGCAGCAATGTATTTCGAAGACTAGACCATGACATCTTTCAAAAGATCCGAGCATGGGTATACCGACGGCACCCAACATGGGGTCGTGATAAAATAAAACAAAAGTACTTCCCCAAAAATAAAAGCTGGATATTTCGGGGGAAAGCACACCAAGATAACTGGATTTTGTACGACTCTTACACAACGGCCTTTAAGGTCAAAAAAGAATATTACCTGGTCAAACTGAGTTGGATAGCTAGCCATAAGCACATTGAGGTGGGACAAGATAAGGGCCCAATCAAACTACAAGCCGAGTGAGAAGAGAGCGCAACAGTAAAAAAATCTATATTTTTTCTTCTGTTCCGACTTCTCTGTCTTACTGTGCACTTTTGACGAAAATACCATCTACTGAAATCCAAGGCTCTAAATACGGTGGCCAAACCCCTAAAAAGGCTCTTGAGTACATTGCCTAAAGATATTAAGAAAGCACGAAGACATGGAAGTAGACCACATCAAAGTGGAATCTTTGAGTATTTATATAAAACAACCTTCAACTCCTAGACAAGCACTGCCATGTTGAAAATGAGCGGGGAGACGGAAAAATCCTGAGAGGAGCCGTATGAGGTGGAAGCCTCACGTACGGTTTTGAAGCCAAGCCGTTCCAGCAATAGAACGGCTTAGGGACCGATATGATGATTGGTTTAGGTACTAATTTTTGGGCTAATTCCCTCTTCGTACTACCCAAAAATGAAATTATTGCCGAATCTGAGTTTGCTACTCCAACAATTATCAAACTAATTCCTATTTTGTTTAGTACTCTAGGTGCTTTTGTGGCGTATAATATAAATTTTGTAGCAAATCAATTTATTTTCGCTCTGAAAACTAGTACTTTGGGTAATCGACTATATTGCTTTCTAAACAAGCGCTGGTTTTTTGATAAAGTTTTTAATGATTTTATAGTTAGATCGTTTTTGCGTTTTGGATATGAAGTCTCATTTAAAGTTTTAGACAAGGGTGCTATTGAAATCTTAGGGCCTTATGGGATTTCGTACACATTTCGAAAATTAGCCAAGCAAATCAGTAAACTTCAAAGTGGTTTTGTTTATCATTATGCTTTTGTGATGTTGATTGGCTTAACCATATTTATTACCATAATAGGTCTGTGGGATTTTATTTCTTTTTGGGTAGATAATCGATTGTATTTTATTTACATAGTGAGTTTTCTATTTATTCATTTCGAAAGAGACATTAGCACGAACTAAGGGCCCATACTTCCTTGTATAATATCACAGAACTCTAAGGGACGCAATGATAAGCCAGTGTTACGCCCCTTTTTGGGCTCTGCTGGGAGAGAGGGCCAAGGCCCACCTAACAAGCGAAAAAAAAATCTTTTTTTTTGGAGCCCAAGGCCCAAGCTACGCTTTGCAGTCCATCTACGGTGAGTCATGAAAACATGAGTCCTCAAATAAAGCACGATATTGGTTTGGGCTTATAAGGAATTTCAAAAAGGGAAAGAAGGAAGTAAAGGTTGGAATGATGGAATGATAGATTGAGGGTCGAAGAAAAAAAAAACAAAAAAAACATAGAACGAAAAAACAATTTTTTTTTGCCCAATCAACTTCTTCTTATCCCTTCGGCCTTGACTGGGGCCGGTCATAGTAGCAGGCAGGCCCTAAAGCATTAGGCAAAGCAGTAAAAAACAAAGTATGCAATTACATAGTATGTGCATACAAAAGCCCATCAAGTTATGCAATTATTACGGGCATTATGTACACAAGTGCGGGGTGATATACTTACTTATAGGGCCGCTATGGCTAGAAAGCCAATAAAAAATATAGACCTGCTGCGGCCTGCGAAGAGAGCTGCGTTCTCGGGATTTATTGGAAAAAGAGTAAACATTTATGTTACAATTTTTAGCTTCATTTTATTTTAATCTTAGTGGTCTTATTTTGTGTCCTTTGTTAGGAAGCATTATTCTTTCCGTTATCCCTGATTCAAGAATACGACTGATACGAGGTATTGGTTTGTGCACCTCTTTGATTACTTTTCTGTATTCTCTCTTTTTTTGGATACAATTCGATAATTCTACAGCCAAATTTCAATTTGTGGAAACCATTCGATGGCTTCCTTATCCAAATATTCATTTTTATATAGGTATAGATGGTATCTCTTTATTTTTTGTGGTTTTGACCACATTCTTAATTCCTATTTGCATTTTAGTAGGTCGGTCTAGTATCAAGAGTTATAAAAGAGAGTATATGATAGCATTTTTAATTTGTGAATCTTTCATGATTGCTGTGTTTTGCATGCTGGATCTCTTACTATTTTATGTTTTCTTTGAAAGCGTTTTAATCCCTATGTTGTGCGGAGCTGAGCATCTGATATTCGCGGCGCGAAGCGCCGCCTCTGCAGGAGCCTTGTGCAGTAAACCCTTTCGGGCAGATCTAAATTGAGTAGTCCCTGCGAAGCTTTCGGAGAAGGGTAGTCTTGTGTGTAAGCATAGCATTTTGGTCGAACTCGTCGGATGACCTATTTGGGATTGGGGAGGGTATTCTGAGTGGGTACCTTGTAAAACTTCACCTCGCCTACTTGAGTATTGTATGAACATGCAGAAAAGGGTGCTCCTAGGCAGAGGAAAATGAAGTTTTGCTGCGAGAAAAAATTTTTCGTCAAGTCCGAGAAGTGCAGACACACTTGCGCGAATTACAGATGACGGCTACAGGGGTGGCGGGGAAGAGCACTGTACTCGACGCCCGAGGATGGACGTAAACTTGTTAGCTACCTATTAAGTTGACAGGGATAACCGTCCTGGTCTTGAGAGAAGGCCTCAGGTCGGTTCCTCCGAAAACAATTAGCGAGGCCGTAAGATGAGTTGCTGGAATTAAAGAGAGGACCAGAACAAAACTATATATATTTTTTAAAACTATATATTTGTCTTTCATCCTTTTTTTCGCCCAATAAAACTACAAGTCGGCTATCTCAAGATGGAGCCGTATGATAGGAGACTATCACGTACGGTTCTCTGAGAAGGGAGTGGGTACCTACAGGAGCCTTTTCTTAACTTACTCATCATGGGGAGATAAAGCAGAGGGCCTATCCCTTACTCCCCTATTATCATAGGAGTATGGGGTTCTAGACAGAGAAAAATACAAGCAGCATATCAGTTCTTCTTATATACTTTACTTGGATCTGTCTTCATGCTCTTAGCTATTTTATTTATTCTTTCTCAAACAGGAAGCACTGATTTACAAATATTATTAACCACAGAATTTAGTGAACGGCGCCAAATCTTGTTATGGATTGCTTTTTTTGCTTCCTTTTCTGTAAAAGTGCCTATGATACCATTTCATATTTGGTTACCTGAAGCTCATGTAGAGGCACCTACGGCTGGATCTGTAATCTTGGCAGGAATTCTTTTAAAATTAGGAACCTATGGTTTTTTAAGATTTTCCATACCCATGTTTCCTGAAGCGACACTTTATTTCACTCCCTTTGTTTATGCTTTAAGTGTGATTGCTATTATATATACTTCCTTGACTACAATAAGACAAATTGATCTGAAGAAAATTATTGCCTACTCCTCAGTAGCCCATATGAATTTTGTGACTATTGGTATGTTCAGTCTAAACATACAGGGAATTGAAGGTAGTATTTTACTTATGTTAAGTCATGGACTAGTTTCTTCAGCCCTTTTTTTATGTGTTGGTGCTCTATATGACCGACACAAGACTCGACTTGTTAAATATTATGGAGGTCTAGTCAGCACCATGCCAATGTTCTCTACTATTTTCTTATTTTTTACTTTAGCCAATATGAGTTTACCTGGTACTAGCAGCTTTATTGGGGAATTTCTTATTTTAGTAGGAGCTTTCCAAAGAAATAGCTTAGTGGCCACATTAGCAGCACTTGGGATGATTTTAGGTGCAGCTTATTCTCTTTGGCTATATAATCGTGTGATTTTTGGGAATTTCAAACCTAAATTCCTCCAAAAATTTTCCGATTTAAATAGAAGAGAAGTTCTAATATTTTTACCTTTTGTTGTCGGAATTATTTGGATGGGTGTTTACCCTGAAGTGTTCCTAGAGTGTATGCATACTTCCATAGGTAACTTAGTGCAACATGGAAAATTTGATTAAAAAACATAGAAAAGAGGTTCGAAGAAATGTTTGAACATGATTTTTTAGCGCTTTTCCCAGAGATCTTTCTTATTAATGCAACCATCATTTTGCTTATCTATGGAGTTGTACTTAGTACCTCTAAAAAATATGATTATCCACCGTTAGTGCGTAATGTGAGTTGGCTCGGTTTACTTAGTGTTGTGCGCCTAGGAGGGTGCGTTTGGGAAAACGAAGGTTGAAAGCAATTGCTCGGGTGGACTCCCTAACCTTGTGTGGGATCGGACTGCAAGGAACCATAGCATGGGTACTATCTGCGTCTCGCCGCAAGGACAATTGTACGCATAGGGATAAGGTAACTCTCCTCCTCCTTATAGAGAGGCGGGGCCGGAAGGCACATGGGCTCGAATGCTACTCACGTGCGAGCAACCCTCCGGACGTAATTGTAACAAACAAGAAGAGTCGTACACGTAACTAAACGGCGAGCAAACGACCAAACGCGCAAACTAGGGATCACCCAAATAGACTCTATAGGGACCGGCAAGAAAAGTGGGGCGTAGCCAAAAAGAAAAAATATCGCTACGATAAAAATACTTTTGAAGATTCCTTGGAGACCAAAGCTTTGGCCAGAAATTGACGGGTGACAGATCCTTCCATAATGTACTCTGAGAAGTACACTGGGCAATAAATATCGAACATACGACGATGCCCTTTAGAGTGAAGAGCTCAGAAGAAAGGGAGGTAGGTGATAACGCGCTGTACTTAAAACACGCGGACGCGTGCCGCGCTTGGAAAGTATAGCAGAATTAGAGAAGCGATTTGGGATAATGCCATTAGAGGCTGGCTGGGCCGACTGGGTGGGAAAGATAAATTTTTTTTTTCGCTGAATGCCACTTTCAGCCTCATACTAATAAGACTTGCTACGCTGATATAGCAACCCTAGGTGAAGGACTGAGGTAACAGCTGGGCAAAGTAGCAAATTGAATTAATCTACCTACAAACATAATCAATAAACCCTTTCAAAGTAAAAGACAATATGGCATGACGCCAACTCTGAACATAATCAGTTTTATGTTTCGCTTATGCAGGCCTGGCCCTAGGGGGTCTTGGTTTGTAAACTCGAAGAAGTCATCATGGACGAGCCACATGCAAGGAAACTTGCACGTGTGGTTCTGACCGAGGGGGAGGATAAGAACCCTATCGGTATCTAATAACCATCCTATTGCTCGCTGCTGGTGCACCCCTAACCGTTGCCAATTTATTTTATAACAATTTAATAATAGACAATTTTACATATTTTTGCCAAATCTTTCTATTACTAAGTACGGCTAGCACTATAGTTATGTGTTTAGATTACTTCAAAGAAGAGAGTTTGAATGCTTTTGAATCTATTGTCTTAATTTTACTCTCTACTCGCAGTATGCTTTTAATGATCTCGGCTTATGATCTAATTGCCATGTATTTAGCTATCGAGCTTCAAAGTTTATGTTTTTATGTAATTGCAGCATTAAAAAGAGACTCTGAATTTTCCACAGAAGCCGGCTTAAAATATTTTATTTTAGGTGCATTTTCCTCTGGAATTTTATTGTTTGGTTGTTCTATGATTTATGGATTTACTGGAGTTACCAACTTTGAGGAATTAGCTAAGATTTTCACTGGATATAAAATAACTTTGTTCGGTGCTCAATCTAGTGGTATCTTTATGGGTATTTTATTTATTGCTGTAGGTTTTTTATTTAAGATCACAGCAGTTCCTTTCCATATGTGGGCACCTGATGTATACGAGGGTTCACCTACTCTGGTTACAGCATTTTTTTCTATTGCACCTAAAATATCTATTCTTGCCAATATGGTACGCGTTTTTATTTACAGTTTCTATGATCCAACATGGCAACAACTATTCTTTTTTTGTAGCATTGCTTCTATGATCTTAGGAGCACTGGCTGCCATGGCCCAAAACAAAGTCAAGAGACTTTTAGCTTATAGTTCTATTGGACATGTAGGTTATCTTTTTATCGGTTTTTCATGTGGAACCATAGAGGGAATTCAATCGTTATTAATTGGTGTCTTTATTTATGTATTAATGACCATCAATGTATTTGCCATAGTTTTAGCATTACGTCAAAACCGTTTCAAATATATAGCAGATTTAGGTGCTTTAGCCAAAACCAATCCTATTTTAGCTATTACCTTGTCTATTACTATGTTTTCATATGCAGGAATACCCCCATTAGCCGGATTTTGTAGCAAATTTTATTTGTTTTTTGCTGCTTTAGGCTGTGGGGCTTACTTACTAGCTTTAATAGGAGTTGTTACTAGCGTTATCAGTTGCTTTTACTATATACGCTTTGTGAAAATAATGTATTTTGATACACCTAAAACATGGATTTTATATAAACCCATGGATCGCGAAAAATCCTTACTATTAGCAATTACTTTATTTTTTATTACTTTTTTCTTTCTATACCCCTCCCCCTTCTTTTTAGTCACTCATCAAATGGCACTAAGTTTATGTTTGTAAATTGTATGTTTTCTTTGCTGCTTTAGAGAAATAAATAAAAAATTTTTTTGTAAGTTCACCATAGTAATTGCATAATCTGCAAGTCTGAATTGGATTTGAGGTTGAATTCGAGTAGGGCCGCAGAGCGTAGCTTTTTGTGGGCCACGATAAAAAAAAAAGAATTTTTTTCGCAGGTATTTTTTTTGGCCTTTGCTAAGAACAAGGAAAGCACTGTGCCTTCAATGACTCTCCGTACCGTTTTCTTTTTCCGTCCCCCCAGTTTCCAGCCAGCCTCCATCATTTATTATGTAAATAATGTGGGCGCAGCACTAGTTTTACTGCGTTTTGCAGGGCAATGGCCCCCACAACACAAAAAAAGATGAGTGCACCTGCGCCCTAAATTATGACAAATAATTTATCTTTCTGCCGCAGCGTGGCAGGTGGGAGCAAATAAAAAAATATTTTTTTATTTTTCTCCTCAATATTTAAAGCTGCGCCCTCCTGTAGCCTGCGGCCTTGAGGCCAAGCAACTTGGCCCCCAGTTTTATTGGTCATTTTCTTTTGGTGCTGCCCTCAGCCTGCTTCGCGGCCACAACAACTTTGTCTCTGTGAAAGCACGGAGGAAGACCCAGTAAATAAAAAACTAAGCGGAAAAAGGGACTTGAACCCTCAACCTCAGCCTTGGCAAGGCTATACTCTACCATTAAGCTATTTCCGCCAGCTCCAATAAAGCAATAAAATAGAGGGAAAATACGTCTGATTAGAACTACTTACTTTCAACTTATCAGACGTATTTTCCTAGTACAATTCGATTGATAGGCTCATGCTTGGAAAGATTTGAACTCTCAACCCCCAAATCCGTAGTTTGGTGCTCTATCCAATTGAGCTACAAGCACAAGTTGATTATTCTTAAGTACTATGTGTCATCTATGCTAGATCACTACGAGGAAGAGACATATATGGAAAAATATTTTAAAAATGAGAAAAAATATATATGTTGTACCCTGTTTGACTTTATTTGCCTAGGCGATAGTATACTACCAAAATTGTAAATTAGGCCATTACTACTGTATTGCATTATTAAGCGTTTGTGCTTTCTGTGTGTGATCTGAGAAAGTTTCCCGTCATAGCAGTATAGTCAAATCATTCAACATCTCGACTGCAGTTATGTAGTCTGGTCCCATAGGTTATAACGCGCTAGTAATAAGGTTTGAAGAAGATTTTTGTGATCAAGAATTGACTAGCTTGCATTTAAGTTTTACTGTTAAAAACGAAAAAAAAAAAAAAATAGATATTTTTTTTTGCTCATTTCTCCCACTTTATTGGCTTTATGGATAAAGGGGAGAAGCAGACGTTATTAAAGGCCGCTCTCGGTGTAATGTTGAATTTTTTTTTTTGGTTGGAAGCGTCATAAATTATCGTAGATGAAAAGGAAAAGTGGCGCATAAATGAGCCACAGGCCGCAGATTGTGCCACTTCCTTTTCTTGCAGCGCAGCTCTGGCCGGACATTTTTCTTTGAAATTTTGTCCCTTTCGTCTAGGGGTATAGGACATCGTCTTTTCATGGCGAGAACACGGGTTCAAATCCCGTAAGGGATAGCCTTGCTTACAATTACTATGGTTGCTTTGAAAGCCAAGTGAAAAGGGCTTTTTGGTGCGCGTGGAAATTTGATTATCTAAAAAAGGATGCAAAAGAAAAAAAAAATCTATATTTTTTTTTGAAAAAACTATTTTTCCTTTCGTTGCTTAGCATACGAAGACTCCGCCCAGCTTAGTAATGGCCGCAGGTGCTTCTGTGCTGCTCAGAAGTAAATGGCGCAAAGAGGGGATAAATAAAACTCAAAGAGCATAAAAAATCTACGAGAAAAAAAAATAGTTTTTTTTCTGTCTCTTTGCCCTTTATTTTGGTTTTGTCCTTTTTTGTTACTTTTCTCGTTTCTTATTGTTAATAAAGATCATGAGAAGTATAGCAATGAAGGGCCGCAGGGCATAGCAGCGGCCAAAGGCTCTGTTTCCATGGCAAATAAAGCATGAGAAATGGGAAAAAAAAAATTTTTATGCAACTTTAAAAGAACGAAGTAAATGAAATATGCCTACAATAAATCAATTGATTTGTCATGGTAGAGAGTCAAAACGGCGCACACAACGTACTCGAGCTTTGACTCAATGTCCTCAAAAGCAGGGAGTATGCCTGCGTATTTCAACAAGAACACCAAAAAAACCTAATTCGGCTTTACGCAAGATAGCCAAAGTGCGTTTAACCAATCGAAATGAGATAATTGCTTACATTCCTGGCGAAGGTCATAATTTGCAAGAGCATTCTGTGGTTATGGTTAGAGGAGGTAGAGTTAAAGATTTGCCAGGTGTGAAATACCATTGTATTCGAGGAGTCAAAGATTTGCAGGGAATACCGGGTCGACGTCAAGGCAGATCTAAATATGGTACAAAAAAACCCAAAGATTCTATATGAATTTATTTGTCAAATTATCGAATTTCAGCTTTGTTTTTGGTTTATCCCTCGATTGCTTTCATCGATCAAGACTTTCAGAAGAGGCGAGAACGAAAAAAAATGAAAATTGGCCAAGTTTTTGGCCATTTAGCGGAAAAAATCTATTCCTTTTTTCAGAAAGCTTTTCTGCGCTTTGCTTATTTCATCGTAGATATTTATGCCATGCCCTGGAAGGGCATGTGCCATCAAGACCTAGAGGCCGTAGGGCAGCAAGCACATACAATTGCTCAGACAATTTAGGCTATATCTGGGACTTAAATGGTAAGCAGAAACAATTAATAAAAAAATTGGTCCATATTTGCATGATTAATGGTAAAAAAACAAGATCTCGTGCTATTGTTTATAAAACTCTTCATTGTCTAGCTCATCATGGCGATATATTAAAACTTTTGGTTAACGCCATAGAAAATGTCAAGCCTATTTGTGAAGTTAAAAAAGTAAGAATTTCTGGTACTACTCAATTAGTACCATCTATTATAGCAACAAATCGTCAAGAAACCTTAGCTATTCGTTGGATGCTTGAAGCAGCAGCCAAGCGACATATGAGCAAAAAGAGCATAAGCTTAGATCAATGCTTATCTGATGAGATATTGGATGCTTCTCAAAAGATGGGAATTGCACGTAAAAAAAGGGATGATCTTCATAAACTTACTCAAGCCAATCGTAGTTTTTCGCATTATAGATGGTGGTAAACTATTCAAAGTGTAAAAAGATAAATGGGGCGACGGGGAAAGCAAGGCGCAGAAAGGCTTATAAATAATGCACTTTACCTTTCTGTGCCTTACCCCGGGGAAGATAAAAAGAACTGAGCTTCATTATGCGCTTGGCTACTTAAAGGCCCCAATTTAATGGCTTCTACTATAATTTAACTATTTGCCCTTCCTCAAAATAAAGCGCTAAACGTCCTAGCCGAAGGCGAGCTTGCTCTTTTTCTAAACTAAATCGGGGAAGGGTTGCAATGCAAAGGAGTGGGCGCAGCAAATATATATTTCTTTTGCTTAGCGTTTTCCTTTACCAAGTTTCTGACCATAAATTAAGTCATATTTGCGTAGTTCTGTCCTGCGCGCCCCGCAGATAGCACATGAATACCTGCACACCTTCTATGAATGAGGCAATCGGAGAGGGCGTCAAGCAGCGGGGGGGGGGGGGGGGGGGGGACC
>Ga0209208_10000859_pt1 | contig 41424 bp, 30 predicted proteins | sample S1TSphfallax_3_FD_187694 | JGI IMG/M metagenome (GOLD analysis project Ga0209208, IMG submission 187694) | Host-associated microbial communities from peat moss isolated from Minnesota, USA - S1T2_Fd - Sphagnum fallax MG (SPAdes) (version 2) | ecosystem: Host-associated > Plants > Peat moss >... | reverse complement strand
ACTGGTTCGAATTACAGCTCGCCACAACTCCCAATGAGACGAAACAATTGAGAGTTAAGAATGAGAAAAATCCGCACGAAGTACGCCTCTACACCAAACTTACAGCGTAACAATGCAGTTTGCAAAGTGGAACAATTGTGAAGCGGAAGAAGCGATGGTGAAGGAGTGAGGCCAAAGATAAAGCATAAGGACTGACAAGGTCTCTCGACATTCTGGACCGTTTTAGGGCTACTACCGCTGAGTCTGGATTAGTGTTGGGCGGGTAAATATTAAATATCTCGATACTCCCCCATTTTTGGGTCCTGCCACGGGACGGGAGGGGACAGGGACTATCGCATCGGGAAGAGATTTTTAACTTTTGCCTACGCTAGCCAGTTTCACACTGGCACAAGACGGGTTTTTTTGTTGGATGAACGTCGACGGATTAGGGTTACAGGGTTTTTTTTGTGGGATGAAGGTTGACGGACTAGGGTGAGGGGAGATTCAAAATGTTCAATTTAGTATGCTTGTCCCTCAGGCCCCCACCCTCGGGAGTGATGGAGTGACTGCTATTTGTGATGAAGAAGGTGATGGTCTGACACTTTGTGAGCGACTCTCATAAGGTTATGACTGAAATCATTGTCATGTTACCGCCAAATTGTCATTGTGGAGATTTCTCTACAATTTCATAGATATGAGGCAGTTTGGAGTTTGTGTTCCATGTTGTGGTGACTCCAGCTGCCCCACTTGTAGGTGAGAGTTGGAAACAACCATGCCACCTTTCTGAGGAGAGCCCGGGTGGGGGGGGGACTACTTCACTTGATTCCTGATGCAATAGAGAGATTATGGGTGAGTGCATCATCACTCCAGTGCTACTGCATATTATCAGTCCAGTAGTCACGTAGCTGTGGATTTGTCTGGATGAGTCAAACATTAGCTGAGGATAATTATTGCTGACCAATTCTGCAAATTCTGGTGTACTACAGGTTCACCTGATGTAGGGGAAATCAAAGTGAGAACAATATACAAAGTGTGCCTACATTTTCATGGCCTTTGAGCTTCCTCTATGAGGGAAGTTTCTTCATAGGTCATGTTCATTGGATGGAAACGAGGTAAATCTTCTACCTCATGACTAGGCACAACAGAGATCACACACCCATCATGGGACGCTTCTCTAAGATGAGAAGATTTTGATGGTATGTGTTGCAGCAGCTTAAATGAGGATATTCTTGATTACCTCTATGTGTCTTGAGTGCTAGCCAACATAATGATGGAGCCTTCTTGCTTTGGAAAATGCAACAGAAGCTTGGGAGGCAGATTTTTTAGATAATTGTTTGCCTGAAAATTGGAGCAGATTGTTGTGTACTCATCTACACCCACCAACCAGGGGGAGCTGATGGAATCAGGGGAAGAAATGGCAGCTAGTTACTGCCCCTCCTCCATTATGATGGTGGTCTGATACATTATGTTAGTCACAAGGTGATGATCCACTTGCATTCTTGTCATGATTTTTTGGTTTGGCTACAACTGGCATAGTGTTTACAATCGAAATGTTATTATGGAGCTTTCTCTGCAATCTCATAAATATGTCAGCTATGGGGGGAGGAGGGGCTAATCAGTGAAGTAAAAGAGATATTCTAGATATGATGAGTTTTGTCAAGCGCTAAAAGAACATGACCTGTTTCCGCAAGGCATCCTTGTTTTGACCTTCTACACTCTATTGGAGTGACTTGCACATACAAGACAATTTCCCATCTTGCAATGCAATTTGCATAACTGAAAGAAACCAACAAGACTTCTTTGGATGTGATAGAGCATGATGGTTGAGTAACCTTTATTGACCTGAATGAGCCTCTGTTGGAATGGCTCTTTCTCTCTCTCGCTTGAACAAAATCTTACTTCAAAGTGTATGTGGAGTTTCTTGTTTATAGAAAAGTTTCTTTCATTCTGTCTACCTTACTTTAATGGATGTTAACCACACCTGGTAGTTCTGCCTTGATCTCACCAGGTTTCCTGGTTTGACTTCAAGTTTAGATAGGTGTTTGCTACAAATATGTTCATCATACTATTGTAGGCTTTTTGACATAGTCTTCTCATTGTTGCTCTTGTCTCATCAGTTTATTTGTGATTCTGAGCTTTGCAGGTTTTGATTTTCCAAAGTTCCATCAAAAGCTTTCAACAATCTTCCCAAAGAGCACTAGGTGGGATTTGACTTCTTGTTGTTTCAAATAAAGGATTTATGCCAATGTTCCAAGGAAAGATGTGTGTGCTAAGGTTGCAATTCTTGAACTTTCAATTCAAGTTACCTCTTTTGGTGTTTATCAAGGAAGATTTTTGTTGTTGCATTGGGGCTTTATATGTTTTGTAGAGTAGAAGTGTAATTCATTAATTCAAACTCAAGTGATTTCATATACTAGTAGGATGTTTATCTGGGAGATGGAGACAAGTATGTTTCTTATGTTCACGTTGTAGAGCAAGTGTATTCATGGCACTTTTGTTCACCATCACACGAAGTTGTAGCCAATATGTTAAACTTGCTGAAGAGAAGGCCGGTCCACTCTTTTATGGTACCCACTATATCACAAAGGGTGTGGTGGGCCTGGCCATTTCCTTTGAAGGTATTGTAGTAAAAATTTTACCACATTAGTGTTTCATGGTTTTTTGCACATAGTGTCTTCTCTTTTACAATCAATAATGGAGGTTTCTATGTTTGATAAGATTCCCAATGAAGAACAGATGCAATCTATTTGGTAGGCAAGCATGACTTGGCCAAACAAATGTGGCTCCAACAATGTTTTTAAAAATTACTAGTGGTTGTTTTCTTGGACTATGTCATGGTATGGCTTGATAAACAGTTGTTTTTGCATTAACAATCGAGCACTGGGTGTTTGGATGTGTAAGAAACAAAAGGGGCAAATGAGATACCTATAGATGCATTTGCACAATTTAAGGTGGGAGCTTAATTGATCCAAAATATTTATGATGCTTGTTGGATTTCTCCTTTCAGATTGTGACTACTCTTCATCAAGAACCACATTGTTTGGAAGAAAAAGGCTTTTACTCACACCCGCCCTACCATTCAAACAAAATATGCCCTCAAAGCAATAGACATTGATTTTAACACAACCAACAAACTTTCAAGTTAGAATCCAAATGTAAAAGCTATGGGATTTGTCGCCCTGAGTAGATAAAACAATCCTTTAAGAAGAAGGTTCATAGAAATCATACTTGAGTAATGTGTAACCAAGCATGCATGGCATCCCCAAAGACTATTTGGTCATGGTCTTGATAGGATTGAATTGTTATTGAAGAAGGCCCAAAGGTCGAGTGATCCTGCTAGACTTGCCACAACAGTGGCAAATTACATGTCCAAACCGTCCTTCACAAATCGCCTACTTCACCTCAAGTGAGAAAAGGTTTTTGGGTCTTCCAAGCGATTTGTTAATTGTCCTCATGGCATTGACAATGATTCCCATCATCCTAACTGTGTAAATTTCCCTCATCCATGAATAACAATTCCTACTATTGAACCCAATATTATGGATGATGTACACATGCAACAACCACCCTCTAGTTTTAGTAAGTTGTGACCTTTGGTATCTCATGGTGGCCTAAAGTTGAAGGAAAGTATTTGTGTTGATGACTAGTGGCATATTGAACATTGCTCGCCCAATTCTATAATTTAGTGTTTTGCACTGTAGAAAACCACAACATTCAAAATGCAAAGCAAGGATAAACCTTTGCAAATCTATAAGTGGAACTCTTGCTCCATGTTATTTAGGTTTTTGGGTACAATATCACAATGGATCATTCAAGAACCATAAGCATTGGTTTTATCCAGATGACTTGAGTTGTTGTGTTAGAGGAACATCACGAAAATTTGTAGTTGTTAGACTTGTAATACCACCTATATGGCCCATCCAAGAAGGTACTAATTTAATTCAAAATGAGTTAATAACTCTAGAAGAAGCAAGGTTTTCCTTTGACTATATTCGTAAAAGCAATGCTCAAAGTTTATTTGGCTCCTAATTTTCATGTTCAAGCAATTCCCATGTGCATGTTGTAGTGAGTTGCCATAGTCTTATGAAACCTTCTTATGCAAGTTGTTGGCCTACAACTCGTGGTGGCAAAAAGGTGAGACAACCTTTAGTTCTCAAATTGACGCAATAACACACTACCAATTGGGAGGCTGGCATTTTGCTTCTCCAGTGCACTGTTTTCCCTGTATTAATGTCCCCCCACCTGGGTACAGATGAATGTACAATATTCTTTCATATGACAATCAATACGATGTGACTATTGGAAATTTCCTTGGATGTTCATGTGTCTACTTTGTGACAACGTTGCCAAGTTCTTTAAGTGGCCTTGGGACATATGTGCAATGTAAACATGCATCACATCTTGAAGTCGATTATGTTTTGTGGGCTCACGGAATACTTCATTCATTACTGCATGTGGAGTTGGGATGAAGTTTAGCATTAGTTACAACACTCTAAAGTTTTAGGACTCTAGGGATAATACATCACAATTGTATCTATATCAAATCAATTGTGATTTTCTCATTCATGAAGCTTGCAATATAACTTTTGATAATCATAACATGGTTATTTGCATAGTGTCTCTTTGTGTATAATATCATAGTACCTCGACCATTTTCACAAATATTTCTCAACCATGCAATTTCCCCCCATTTTAGCAGTTCTTAAAATCAAATAATTTTTTTAATTCCTAAACATTTTGAATATTAGTCCCACTAGGCATTATGAAATGCATCTTTTTATTTTCTTTTGTTTTCAAGCCCTCACATGAGGTTGGATTCAAGAACTCTGTTCGCCAAGCCCATGTTTAGAGTCAATAAACTTTTGTTGATTCCAAAAAATACTTTGTTGGCATGGCAAAATATTCCATGACATGTCATCAAATATTTTGCCACATCACATGAAATTTACCACGAAAATTGAATATACCACAAATATTCCATGACATGGCATGGAATATTTTTGAAGATTTTGTCCTGCTCACCCATTCACCTGTTAACATTGTTGCTTCAAGAGCCCTACATAGTCCACATCCAACCCCCCTCTTTAGCTTATAGGATGTTGGCAAGCACATAATAAGTAACATGGCTAAGGGTCTTTCGAAGGCATAGTGCCTTCAATAACCTCTTGAAATGTAATTGGTAAGGAAAGGTGGTTTCACTTATTGGCCATCAAGATTTAGAGGAGTAGGAGTCAGTAGGGAACAAATGCCCAGGGTCTTGCATATCATTGGTCCTTCAAAAGGCTATGGCTATCCCATCTTTGAATCGGAAAACCCTTAGTAAGGTTTCATGAGACTAGGTGAACTCCTGTCCCCACACCTTGGAATTAAATGTCCCTTCATCCCAATTGCAGGTGAACTTTCTGGCAATCCCCTTGTGACAAACATCCCAATCTTGCTAGTAAAGGAGGATAACCCTACCTGTTTTACCCAAGAAAAGTCCTTGGTTGCCTTCCATTCCTCCATGTGAACCATTTTGAAAAATCAAAGGCGTCCTTTAACTTAGTTAATAGTAAGAACCCCTTTTAGGGATTCAAAGCGAAGTTCCTTGGGATTAGGAGGGTGAAAGTTTGGGAAGGTCTGTAAGTCCTCTTTTGTGTCTCGTTGCCCTTACCCTTGGTCTTCATGGTAGAGGTTGGGGAAATAGACAGACCCTTGTGAATCACAATATCCAAGGGGAAGGTGGAGACTGGAATTACCTCCTAGCAAGGTTGAAAGTCCTCAAGTTGGGTTTTATTCATTGTTTTTTTTTATCCAATCTTGTCATCAACCACCTGGAACCTCCTAATGCATTCCCAAGCTTTTCCTTTGTTATTTAAGAGCTTAGAAGTGGCAGGGTCTCTTGTGGTCACTCGTGGAAAGATGATGGACTCAAAGCTCCCTCCTTTGATGGCGAAAACCTCCCAAGCCAAGTCATGCCCTCTTGGTGTTGGGGGCGCTTAGTTGCTTGGAACCACTGTTGGGCTTGGTGGCAATGCCAAGCTTTACAACACTCAACACCCCCCCCCCCCCCCCCCTTGTTTCATGACACTTGGGAATTGGAGTTTCCGAGTCTCCCTCCCTTCTTATTAACCCCCTTGAGCCCCTACCTCCACCTTAAAAAACCCCTTTGTTGAATCCTAAGCCTGAACCCCACACCATTTGTTTTTATTTACAAGGAACTAAGGCGCAATGGTTTGCACAAATGTTTAAAATCTAATGGTTTATTCAAAACCCTGAAATGTGGTGTGTAGGGTTGAACAATGGCAATACACTTGGTTGGATGTTCATTACACCTTCGTTCGCATCGAGTTCCCACACACATTTGAGTTTTTGGTTGACATCGACACTTCTAGCATTGTTGTTGGAGGTTATGGTGGCTCTACAACCTTCGCCCCTAGTTTGCACTACCCAAAGTTGTTGAACTTTGAATGTCTTGACGATGATGAAGTCCCCTTGAGCTCTTAACGTCTTGGCAATGGTGAAGACCCCGATAGTATAGTATGTCAAGGTCGTGAATGTCATGATCATTGCAAAAACCTCCAACAATGTTTTCAAGGATTTCAATAAGTTCATGACCCCTCCTAGGTCTTGTGCGGGCTTGGAGCTACAAAGCTACAAGCCTTTCGACAATGGTGGAAACCTTGGCAATGTTATCGGGGTATTTAATGGTGACAAAACCCAATGTGTGGCATTGAGCTCTAGTGCTACACTTGCCACCCCTAAGTTGGAATGGAACCTCCTTTCCTTCCTCCTTGGTGCAAAATTCTCAAGCGGGGGCAAGTTTGCTTACTCCTAGAGCCCCTCCTTGCCTTGCTTCAAACTAAAAAAAAAACCTCCTTTCCCATTTACACCAAGTTCCAACACCCCTCCCCAACAAGTCATCCCAAACCCTTACCTCCCCTTTTTCTTGAATTGACTCCCATCTCCCCTTGTGTGGGCATGTAATAGGTTCAAAATAACAGGGGGCTAACACAAGTTATGGCTGAAAGAAGGGGTCGGGAGTCAAAATGTCAACTTGCCTCTCGACCATTAAAATTTGGGAATCGCCCCAAATTACGTGCGTGAAAGTGGTGTGCCACATATTGTTGCAAAGATCTTAACAAGGGCTACAATTTTGTTTTGTACCTCACTTCAATCGAAGGTTTACATAAGAAGTTATGGGCCTCCAAAGTGGCGAGAATCCCAATTTCTGGAATTTTGAGATTCCCAACTTGGGAGTCCCAAGAAAAATGACATTTGGATGCAACCCCCATGGCTAGTCATAGAAAATACTATAAGGAGGAAGGTGGTGGCTTCCCCTAAGTCTGGGTCATGATGAGTCTTGTGAGTTCATGTATGCCCATGGTTTGTTCTTGCACCAAAAGTGTTCCAACTATGCACTAACCAACTTGTTATTTAGTTTATGCATATCCATATGAATAGTTGACCTGCTTGTCACTCGTCTTACTCCCCATCTTAGAGCTCCAACACACCTTTCTTACCCCCAAAGTGTTGCAAACAAAGGAACGTACCGCAATTCCTTTCATTGTTTTTGATTTGAGACTCACATTTGAGTCTTTCAAGGAGTTTGGGGTGTGTCACATGGTATGAGAGCTTTGGTAGAGCCCGATCCACTAATTGGGGAGTTCTGATGACACCAAAGAGGACCCATAAGCTAATACAGGAGACCATGGTGGAAGAACCCACCCAAGACCTAGATGTTCCATCTGAGACCATTAAGGAAGAAGAACAAGAGGACGGTGAAAACCGCAATGATCATGAAAATGAAAAGGAATAATCAAGCACAATTCTTTTCACTCTAGACAGTTGGAGGTTTTGCTTAAAATGAATAGGCTCAATTTCATTGGGTTGGTTGAGGCCCTCAAAGGAGGATCTTCTAAAAGTGTAGGATTCAAACAAAATGGTACTATGTAAGACTATAAATTCTTGAAGCTTTTGAGTTTTTACAGAAGGTGTACCATTAGTCATATTCCACATTGTGTTCCATCCCTCCATTGATGTAGAAGAACCTTCATTTGTAATCAATGCCTTTTATAATTATCGTATGGTCTCTACCATTATCTTTTTAAAAATTTCCTCCTCCCCCCAATCTATAATACTTTTAGTCTTCCATTGTTTCTTTCTTGGAACATTTGTTCTTTTGTGATTTTGCTTCTAATGGCAACATTTACATACACTACATTCATGTCTGCAATGATTGTTTTAACATCAGTTACCACTTTTCCATTTAAGGTTGATGCATTTTTCGCTTAGAACATCTCATGCATCTTTGCAAACTTGGGACAATTTGTCATCTTGTTCCCATTTAGATGATAGATATGGCATGCATATGATCTATTCTTCTAATCCTTCTAAGTTTGAGTGGTAGCCTTTATTACCGTTACAATTGTCTCCTCTTTTTTCTTTACTTTACATGTCTTTACATTATGGTTATTTCAACCACAATTTGGGTAATGTTTGCTAGCTTTTCTTGTTTGCATTTGTGGTTTTGATGTTGCTGCAGGTTTGTTAATTATCTTTAGTATTGTTTCTACAAATGTCATCCCTTCTTCACAAAACAAAGTCACCTCTTTATGCAACTTTAGCATGGTCCTTTTCATTCCTATAGTTGTAATCCTTGTATAGGACTATAATCCTATCCGATACACATTGGTTAATTTTTTTTTTCTATGGTTGGTGTTTACAATCCATGAATATTAACCCAAATTTTTACTTTATGTATATAGTATTTGATTGTTACCAACTAGTAATCGGTCGAGCATTATCATTTTGAAAACCTATTGAATTGTTATTAAGTAACAGGTAATTGATTTGTTAAATCAACATGTAGTATATTTGTTAATTAACCGTTTTATTTAAATAACCAGTAACATGTCTGTTAACATAACTGGTTATTGAGAAAACATGTATGGGATTAACCTATGACTAGTAGCTACTTTAGTTTATTTTTGAAATCTTTGATAGTTGTACCAACTACTGATTATTTGATTTTAAACAAGATTATGTTAGGATATAAGTAGCAAGATTTGAGAATGAAGAACAATCCAATTTTTATTTTGATGTTTTTTCATTGTAATCTAATTTTTGGATACATTTGTTGATTTTTACCTTTGTAAATAAACATTTTCATGTTTTAATTATGTTTTTGTTTTTGTTTTTTTAAATTTCAAATTTAAAGTGGAACAAACTTGTTGATGTTTATAAGCAAATTAAAATTTCCAAAGTAAGAAAACAAATTTTGTTTTATTTTGAGGGAATAAAAAACACCCTAAACATTTGGCTATCGTGTAGTCAACCAAAATTATGAACAATCACATTTCCAATCTTTGGTTTGAACAAGAATTATTTTGTTTCTTAAACTTCAGTTTGAATTTGTGCTAGTTTTTTGTTTTTGTTTTTTGGGATTTTTTGTGTATTGACATGTTAGTTTGGAGAATTTTTTTTGAGACTTACATAATTGTTTTTGAATTGTGGAGCAACTTGTTGATTAAAGAAATTTGTGAATTAGCAATTGTTTTAAATCAATGAGAGATGTCAAGAATAGTCATAAGGGGCTTTAGAAGGCAACTAGAATTAGAAGCACAACAATTTGTGCTTGAGGTAGTTCAGTTATAAGAACAACAACATTTTCATGTTGATGGAATTTAACTAATTGATGTTCCCAACATTGAGTCTCAATAGATGGCTATGATACACATACCTTTTCATTAGATATGAGCAGAACAAAAAGGAAGGGAGGGAACCATAAGTACCTTCAATTGGTCACTTTTTGACACCCTAGTAGTCATTCCTTGATAACAGAGGTTGAACACATAACTGACTGGCCAACACACAACACTTGATCAAAATGTTGATGAAGGGTCTACAAGATAGAGGTGGCAGTTTGCAACACATGGCTACTACATTTTTAGAGCTACTATACCATCCTAATTAGCATTGGTTACTGGGTACTATATTTTTGAACCAATTCATGCTTTGAATCCAACCACAATAAATTTATTGTTGGAACAAAATTTTAAAACCAGTTGGAATAGCTACACAACTTGGAGCAAAGACCTTCACATTGATCTACTTTTCAATCACATGTAAAATCAGTGGAAGTAGTTGTAGTATTTGTTGTTGTCTAACAAACACAACCGCTTACCTAAATTGTTTGGCCGAGTGTACTTGTTATGGGGATCGTTGCACAACCACCTGTTCAACAAAGTATATTAGTTATAAACGTTCAACCCATTGTTGAAACTACATGAACATGCATATTGTCAACAGGTTGGATATGAATTTAAAGATTGTCCCTTTGTGAATGATTAATTGAAGCGATTAATGAGAGAATAACTCATAACTTTTCTACAACATGTTATACCAAGCACACAAATAATACATGTTGGTGTACTTATGCAACAACTTCGAACACAATCAGGTTTGGCTATTAACCCCACACTGATTAATCAATAGCTAGGTTGGCAAACTTGTTACACCATTAATAGCAAACAACCTAGAGTTGTACCTTATCCACCATATCCAATGTGGTATAACACAACACCATCTTTTGTACTTATGGTTACTAATATGTATCCAATGCACTATTTTGGGATCAAAGGACTTGATTTGTTATTTTTGGAAGGAAGCAAAAATATACATCCAATACTAATCAATAAAAAACTATGCCACCTATTGAACAACTAAAATAGACTTAGTATCTTGTCAAAGTTCTAATTTCTAGATTAGGACAATTGGTTTTAGTTTCGAAAGGAATATATGTTCAATAGACAATAGTAGCATTTTTACTTGTCAATTTTCATGTTGCCACTGGATTACCTATCTATGGTAATGGTATGCCACCTTAGCAACCAAGAAAGCTAACACACATCCACAACCATGTGAAAATTTGCCTGGAAATTCACCTAATGGAGGATCACCTAATCGAAACCCACTTGGAGGACCGCCACCTAATCCACATGCTGAACTTTACAAATGGCCAACACCTAATCCAAGAATGTTCCTACCACCATGGTATCCATTAGTTGCAATTCGATCTAAACCAACCAATAAACTACCATACCAAAAACTTTAGTATCCAACATATGTGAAGGATATTAATCATGATGTTTACATTAGAGTTTTCAAGAAAGAAATCAGAGCTAACGAAAAGACCTTGGAGGCTTATGTCATAAACCTATTTGGTTTTATTTAAAAAGATAACATTTCATAATGGGGTGAGAATTTTATACAAGATCATCCCAATTGCACATTCAAGGAGTTGGAACAAAAGTTTTGTAAATTTTTTTGTTCCCTAAACAATGATGAAGACATTTACATGCGATTCAAAAACCTACAACAATAAGCTGGTGAACGAGTAGAAGTCTACTATGAATGTTTGTTGAAACTCATTAGCTATTTGCAAATCAAGGCTATTGATGTTTAATTTATCATGATTTATAGAGTAGGCTTGCAACCATACTTGAGATTGGCAAAAAAATAAAATGATAAGGGATACCCTTATTAAGCATAAGGAAGCTATAGTAATTTGTGAAGAAAGTGGACCAGTCATAGCAAATTACATTGCTTTGTCAACCCAACCGGAATCCAAACCAATTGCACAACCATTAGTCAACTACACTATAGTTAAATAGCCGTTAACATGTTCAAACTATGGAATAACAAGTCATGCCAAGGAAATCTATCGTAACAAAAAAAGGGAAGAAGCTATAGTACATGTTGTACCCACCAAAATTGTTGAACATGTAATTGAATTAACTACACACATGTTATACCAACTATAGTACCCTTGAGATATCCATGCATTATTTGTTCTAGTTATGAACAACATGCACTAAATTGTCCTAGAAAGACAAAAGTCCAGAACATGTTTCATTCTAAGACAAACACTACTACCATTGTAGTTCCAAAAGTTTCTAAGCATGATAATGTCCAAGTTAATGTAATTGTCGTTATCACCACACGTAGTCAAGTGTAAGAGCAACACGTGCTCAAAAAACGTGAACCGATGAAAGCAAAAACAATAATTGATTAGTAGATTGAAAAATATATGTGTGATTCCTTTGTTCATACTATTAGAGAATTACAAGATGGTGATTCAACATCACAAGCATCGATCAATTCAAACAAACCACTTCATTCAAATTGGGTTGGTTTATTAAAATTTGTAAGTCAACCAGTTATTAGTAAGCAACCTATTCATTTAACTACATAAGCAATTAAACCAAAGAATATTTTGGAAGACATTTTGAAAGACATCAACATTCAAGTTTTGGAAACCAAGTATGTGATCAACTTGGGGCAACTTTTAAAGATTGTACCGAACATCAAATAATACATCTTCAAACTGGTTAAGTTTGTTCAACCAATGTAACTTGAACTTGTTCATCCTGAACTTGCATGTGCAACAATTGCCATTGATCATTAGATGGCAGTGGTTGAAGTTGGTAAGAACTTCAACGATGATGTGTTTATTGATGGAGGTTCTGGAATTAGTTTCATTACTGAAAACCTATGAATACAATTAGGTATGTCAAAGCCTAATTGATCACCTTATAATCTACGAATGGCAAATCAACCCATAGCCAAACCACTTGGTCTTATTAGGGATTTGAAAATATTTGTTCATGGTATTCCCTACATAGTCACATTTACTATCATCAACAATAATGTTCTAGATTTTTGTTACTCAATGTTGCTAGGACGTTCATGGTTGAGAGATGCAAAAGTATCCCATGATTGGGGAACCAACATTGTTACCATACAAGGAATAGGTACAATGAGAACCATACTTGTTACCAAGATGTTAGGTGTCCAAACCAAAAGACCATAAGTCTTAATATGTTATGATTTCCACTGTGGAATATTTGACAAAGAGAAGGATATGATTGTGAACCCGATTTTTGAAGTGTGTATATACTAACCAGTTGTTACTAATTGGTAACTAGTGAGGCAATATAATGTTGAGACAATGTGCAATTATTACTATGTAATAGAACTATCGATGAACTGGTCTATTGAATAACCAATAACATGTAACATGTGTTAGGGTAACTAGTGGGTTAAATTAACTAGTAATTAGCTTGTACAATAACTGGTTGTTGATAATAACAAATTAGTTTAAACGTCTGATTAATAGTTGTTATAGTTTAAATTTAAGTTTTATCAATTAGCAACTATTAATTTAAAACAATTTTATGTTTGGTACAAATACAAGGATGTTAGTATTGACATAGAGATCTTTTTGGAACTTCTTGGAAAAAATTTGAATTTATTGGAACTTCTTTTTCCTTTAATTTGTAAGATCATTTCTTGTTTGTATTTTTTTGGTCTTTTGTATTTAGAACTTTGATATCTTTATTTTTTCCAATTTTTTATGTAAGATAAAATTTAGTTTTGATTTTGCATTTGGGAGAAAATAATTATATTTGAATTATTGATTTGAAGTAACCTGTTGATAAAATCTAAACCATAAGTAGGAAGCTTAAATATAAAAAATCCTAAATTTAAGAATAATAGAAAAAACCCTCAACAATGATGTTTGCCACAAAATTGGATTTATTTTCAATGCAATTGCATGAGCTTTAAGCCTAGAAATTAGAGGATAGAATTAAGAATTGGATGAATTTAATCCAAATTGTGATGGATGAAATCATTGTTTGGATAAAGATGGAAAATTTTCCCAAAAAAATTATGATTGGATGGAATGGGGGATGAATGATGGATGGATGATGGATGAAAAATATGGATGAACCATTTGGATGTAAATTTCATTTTTTGGATGAAGTATTTGGATGACTTATGGGCCAATTATAATGATAAAATGGTCTTTTTTTGGACTTGCACCATTACAAGTTTTTAAAATGCTCGTCAAAATGGCTATAATAGTGTAGCTCACCTTCCTTTGAAGTCACAATGAAAACCACCAAAGTTTTTCATATCAACATTGTTCCTTGTTCCTATAAAATAAGGACAAACACTCCCAAGTTTCTCATTAGATTCTATACACGAGCAAAAAGTTTAGGGTTTTGGGAAAAATGTAATCTATAAAAAAGACTTGTAGGAATAGTAAATCTTAAATTGTAAACCCTAAATCTAAACCTTAAATTCATGGACTCATTAACTCTCAACATTGTACAAGTTTTTTCCCCATTGATTAGATTCCAAGGTAGAGTTTGAAGCTCGTGTAAAAACAATTTGTTCAAATTAGGTGTGTGAAATTGTTGAGTTCATTACACACTTGTTGGAACTTGGTGGGTTTTCTTTTGAAATGTAGTCCATGCCATTTCTAAAAGGCCCTCCCTCCCCCCCTTTGCTTGGAGTTGAAGGTATAAACTTTATTTTACACCATCCATTTTGAACCCAAGTAGCCTCCCCATTCTTTCATTCCTTGTAAATAAATACTTAAGATTATGTCATTATCATTAGAAGAAAAAACACATATTTTTTATTAGTCTTTTCAACTAAATTTTAGTCACAAGCGACATTTGCAACTAAAATCTCCTTAGTCGCCTTGGACAAGTCACATATGATATTCGTCATAAACGACAAGGGGTATTGGATGAAATAAAACGTCAACAAATACAAGTTCATCCTTTGATTCCATTGTATATGTATTGCTACATGTGACCAAATTGTGACTATTTTGGTCACTATTGAGGGCAAATGATGTGTTGCCATGTGATCCAATATTCAATTATTAAAATAATAATAATTATTATTTTGAAATAATCTAAGACGTTCAATTCACATGCTTTGATGATTTATATTATGACATCTAGCCCAATGTAAATATGCCATGTGGCATTTTTAACTAAATTTAATACAAAATACAAATATTAAGTTGGTAGGTATTTAAGTAGGTACATAAGTAGGGGCCAACAAATTTAAGCTAAATACCTACTTACTTACTTAGGTTAAAAAATAGGTAGGTAGGTCTTATCTTTCTAAGATACATACCTATTCATATAAGTAGGTACATTGGTAAATTTAGGTGATCAAACTAGGCACCTACTTAACTAGGTATATAAGTAGGTTGGGGAGGTAGGTAGTTTAAAATTGTGCATAATTTTTTTTTGGTTTTGGGTTAAGCCTTTTGAATGGTTCATCCCATGTGCACACATTTTTTAATGTGTAATTGGATAACCACACCCTTCGTTTATATAGTGTTCAAACTAGGAATGGAGAACAAATAATATGGGATAAATTTTCTACGTTGCAACTTTAAAACTTTATTCATTTTTTTTCTTAGTTTTAAAATTTCTAAACAATTCAAATACATGGTTCATTAGATAATTAAATAATCATTTAATTAATAATGATTAAATTTAACATATATCTAAAATATGAAATATAAAATACAGATATTAGGTATTCATTTTCAACTATTTAAATAACTAATAACTTCTTAATATATAACTAACTAGCTATTTAGTTACTCACAACTTGTCAATATATAATTTAATAAATACATAAATAATCGAAATAATTTTAAAAAATCATCACTTTTAAAAATTTGGTCGAATTATAGGTAATATAATTAATGTAAAAATAATGTAATTATTATTCTAAAATAGATATTATAATTATTTATTTTCAAATTAAAAAAATGAACTACTAATTGATATTTAAAAATAAATTCCTACAAAAATTATTTATTTTAAAAGAGAAATTTAATTAATTAATGTAGTTACTATATAATTACATTCATTATTGTAAAAATTGTTATCCGTCAAATAAATTTTTTTTATTGGTAATTAATAACTATAAATAAAAGAAAATAGTAGACATACATTAATACTTCTAAATACTTTATTATTATTATTAAATTATTTAACATAAAAAAATAATTACAAAATTTTAAAAAATATATTGTATAATAATTTCTGCGATTATATTCATTGCAATAATTATTTTAACTACACTATAATTTTTCCAAATTTTAAATTCAGATTTAAAGTTCTAAATTACAGATTGAAAATAATTATGTTTAATTAGAAAATAATCATGAAATTACTATAAATATTTTTTATCTGAAATAATTACAATGATTTTAAGGTAATGTAACATTCATAAGAGCGATTGATTATTTTATTGTAAGGATATAGATGATATAATTAGTGTAATTTATAATTAATAAATATAATCATTTATAAATTTGATATATTATTGACAAGTAATTACAAGAAATAAATATTACAATTTATTATATTAGAATCCATTAATTTAGTTATGTTCATAACATTAATTACTAAATTATGATTATTATAGAGACTTAATTAAAAAATAAATTTATAAGTTATAGATTATATATAATAATTAGAAATCTTAACTATAAATTGATTATGCAAATACTATAATTCTAACTTACAAATAAATTAAGTAATTACAATGATTTTACAATGATTTTATGTCACTACAGAATTATTATTATTAATAAAAATTTATGTTTTTATATTATAAATTTATTATAAATAAGTAAATAATGAATATTACATACAATTATTTAGTGTATCTTTGTTTTTAAATAGAGTGATTACATCAACTTTTCTCATTATTTGAAGATTATCATAAATTCTTGAAATAAATTCTTAACATAGGACATATCTTTTCAATTATGATACGAAATTTTATTATTATTATTAAAACATAAGTGTGGCAAATAAAATAGTTATTTTTTATGATTGAGAACTATCATTTTAATTAATGTGAAAATTTATGTTGCAATATTATTTATTCATTTGAAATTATCAATAAGTAAAATTAGTTCTCAAAATTATTTTAAATTTTCAGTAAATTTATTTATTAGAATTATTTTAAATTCTTTGTAAAGTTATTCTAAAATTTTATGACGTAGTAGCAATTATATATTTGTAAATACATAATTAAATATTATAGTACACTAGAATGTAATTCTTACTATTATAAAAATAAATAATTCATTAAATCATAATGGATTTTTTAAATACTTAAAATTATGAATAAATAAGTTAAATTATAAATTATGTGTCTTGTATAACTAATGTATGAAAAAAATAACTATTATGATTTTATAATAATTATACATTAATTAATTTAATTTAATTATTATTAAAATATTTAAAAATCTAGTTCATTAAAGTTGGCCCATTATTTTAAAAATAATTTCTAGCGTGGTCTAATATTGAAAACATATTAGTGCCTAGTCTATTGTAATTCATTGTTTGGTAAGCCCAAAGTGTACATTGGTTTTGTTGTTCTTAGAAATGTATTCCATATCAGGACACATGGTTTTTACATTATTGTTTCCTATGTTTCAAGCAAAATGTTCATTGTGTTACAATTGTGAAACAATGCATGTGAAATGCAAATCTAAATTATCCAACTCAAAATGGGCGGCAATTCAATAGCCTTCTATGAATTAAATATTGAGGATGGAAAACCCATTAACATTTCACATTCACAAACATAAGAATAAAGCACCACAATAACAAATGAAAAAAATACAATATATAAAATATGGTAAATACTGAACTTATGATTTTTGTTTCATGAGATTTGGTGTTATTCTAATCAACAAAATCTACTCAATCATATCTATTAACATTCAATATTAAAGTAGTAATTCAAATTATGCACACTTCAAAACAACACAAAAATTGAATTTGGTTATGGTGTTTGAAGCTTTCAAGAAACAAAACAAAAGTTCAACCAAGAAATGAATTAAAAAATAAAACAAAAATAAAAAATAAAACAAGTTCAAGTTCAAAATCAAAAGTAAGTGGTAATTAACCAATAACTAATCATTGGGTAGCTTACCCTAACTAACAAATTAGTTAACTCCAAACCCTTAACAAAATACTTTAATGTTGCATTTAGTATAAACTTCATTTTTTGCACTTTATGTAAATTGGAATATTCAGTATGATATTAAGTGTGATCTCATCCCTTTAAGTCTAAAAGGCATGTCATTTGAAATATAAAACTTTAATTTGCCTTTTGGAACTTGTTGCCAGTTTTGCCTTTGTTGTCGATGTTGCCCCAATTTGGGTGTATATGATATTCCTTCATGTACCATGGTAAACCTCACTAGATCGGAGACAAATGATTGTGCCATGATGCAACTTGAAAAAAACTCTATGCTTTGAAAATATACAAACTCTCCCTCCTCCTTGAATATTGTCACCTTTGAATGAGGTTCCTATCCCACATCCAATACAAGGCATGCAAAGCAAGCCACCAATATATTACCTAACATGTTCAAGAATGTGATATGGTTTTAAAACTTAATGGACCAAGAAATTAAATCATATAACTTGACATGGAAATGGTTTTGTCAATATGCGAAAGGCTCAAATAATCTTTTGTAATTCCCATTGTCATGAATGGGGTATTTCAAATCCTCCTTAGACGCTATGTAGATTCATGGAAGTCTTCAACCTTTGCAATAGACTTTGGAAATAGTTTCGAAATGAACCTATGTAGTTGGCTAGCCAAGTTGTCAACAAATAATTCCAATTCTAGTGGAGTGGGGAATGGGGCATTGGAACCATCAAAGGGAGTTGTCTTGTCCTTCTTAGCATGATCATTGTGTGTGTACCTACAAATTGATGGAATTTTTTTTTGCATTTTGATATTGATAACAATTTCAAATCACTACTACAAAATGTGGGTGCAATTCACTAGTCCCTGTTCACTAGACTAGTGAATTCACTGCTTTTTCACTAATCCCCGTTCATTACAATCAATGAATTCACTCAAAATCCAGTGAAATTGGCGTACAAGGACACCTTTTGTTGTAGTAAATTATATGCATTTTACATTTTATTGTGCATGGTCAATGACACATGTTATTACCTCCCATATTCATTTGCCCATCTCCAACTGGACATCACTATAAAGTTTGATTATTGAGACTTTGACCTTGCCACATACCCTACATTTTTGAACAACCATTAAGCCTTAGCATTAGAACTATAACAAAATTATTGCCACAATATTATAACCATCCATTAACAACACTAAACCAAAAAGTTGAAAATTGAAATTTAGTTTTTAATCTCGATCAAAGCTTTTCCTAACCCTTTCAAACTTTAACTATGAATAAGATTAGTCACATAAAAGTAGGTAATGACACCATGTTAACAATGTAATAAGTCACGTCATAGATGGCATGATTAAAATTAATCACATTATAATATTCACTTGTCATCCACATGTAGTTTGTAATGTTTGATTTCACTCAAAATATTAGTCAACTTAGTAAAATTAGACGTGTTTACTTGGGGGGGGGGAGACTAGAAATAATAGTATTAGTCATTTTAGATTAGTAACTTCGCAATTTAATCATTGTAGTCACAAATTCAAAGGGTGAAAACCACCTATTTTTGTAATAGTGTATGTACTTGAAAATTTAAGTGAAATTAAGAAAGTTATTGCAAATTTTCCCTCAAATGAAGAGGCCATTGGAAAATCATTTGGTCAAATTGAAGTTTGGAAGCATCATGAATGATTGTAAAGTCACCACAACAAAAGAAAAAGATTTTGATGAAAACATGTTAGTTGTTCAAATACAAATTCAAAAATATGGAATGAGAAATGTCTTACTAGATGGAGGTTTTGGAATGAACATTGCCTCAAAAGGACTTTGGAAGAAGTTGGGTTTGAGGAAACCTCAACTAGCTCCTTTTGGGGTTTGTATGGTTGACTATGGAAGGTGTAACCAGTTGGTTCAATTCAACATTTGAAGATAAACTTAGTAGATTGCACATACAAGATTTTTGTGATTGCCTTGAATATGGAACAAGGACCTAAATCATTCTAATGTTATTGTGAAGGCCATGGTTGAAGCAAATGAAAGCTCACCATGATTGGGGAAACACCACCTAAATTATTACTTTTGAAAAAAGAATTATGACTCTCAATAAAGAGTGAAATTGTCTCCATCGTAGAAACCTAAGCACTTCGATGATGGCTATGATTGGGAAGAGGGTTCATTGAATAATGACCAAAGAAAATTGTATGAAATTGTACCAAAGTTGTGGCTGATAAGGGGGTGATTCCAAAAGAGCTTTCATTCTTACCAAATGTATTTGGCGAAATGTTGCAAGTTGATGAAATGATGGATTGTCTAGAGCATTTTTACCATCATGAACCAAGAAAGACATTGATACTTGATGAAATAATTGATATTGTGATTAGGAATAAATTTAGTTGGACCCTAATTGAAAAATAACAAGTAACAAAGTTGAATTTGGGTATTTTTGAAGACCCAAAGTTGGTGTTGATCAACATAACACTACTATCACACTTTGTTAAATGAGTTTATGCACTCCTATAAAGTTATAAGGATGTGTTTGCTTGGAGTTATAAGGAGTTGAAGGGATTCCAAGGAATTTTTTTGAACACAAGATTGAATTTATGGCCAACGTCGGGCCCTAAGTATGCTCTAAAAATACGAAAGTATTTGGACAAGCTATTAGATGCAAGATTCATATATCCAATAGAAACTACACAATGTCTATTGCCATTAATGATCATATCCAAAAATAATGGCAAGCTAACAATATGTGTAGATTAATGAAAGTTAATCCTAGAAGGATCCATTTTCCTTACCAATTTTTAGATTCTATATTTGATATTTTTGTTGGCCATGACATGTACTCATTCATGGATGGGTATAGTGGCTACAACTAGGCCAAAATGGCATAAAAATGCAAGGAAAAAATTGTTTTCATACTATGAAAGGGAGTGTATGCTTATAATGTTAGTTGGATTATGTAATCGTCCACTTTCTAAAAGGTGGTGATTAAGACATTTAGATAATATTTAAACAATTTTATGCAAGTCCTTGTTGATAACCTCAATGTTTTTGGCAAGAAGGATGACCATTTGGATCATCTATGGAAATGTGTGCACAAATGTCATGTAAATGGCATTAGTTTTAACTTGGAAAAATGCACATTTTGTGTCAAATTTGGCATATTATTGGGTCATATAGTGTATTAAAATGGTCTATTGGTGGACCCAAGGAAGGTCATAGCCATCATTAAATATGCCAAAACCAACAAATGTAACAAAATCAAATGATTATCAGGAGTTGTTCAATTCTATCATCAATATTTCAAAATTTTGTTAGTAAGGCGGCACCTATGTGCAAAATTTTCAAGAAGGGTGAAGTATTTACTTGGATAGATGCATGTGCCAGAGCATTGGAATGGATGAAATCATCTTTGAAAATTTGCTACTTTTCATTGCATCCCATTGGAAACTAGAATTTCACATACATATTAACGCTTCAAAATTTGCTCTTAGAATCATGTTTGTCCAAAATTCAAACAACACCATTAATAAGTTAATATATTATGTTAATCGATTAATGACAAGAACCAAAAAAAATTACACCGCCATTCAAAAGGAAACATTGGTTGTGATCTATGCAATGAAAAAATTTCATCGTTATCTATTGGGTAACCTTTTTATTTTATATGTGGACCATCAAAGCTTATTACATTTGGTAATCAAGCTAGTAGCCACTAGTAAAATTACCTAGTGGCTATTATTATTACATGAATTTGACTTCAACATTGTGTACAAGCCAAAAAGGGTACACTTTGTACCTGACCATCTATCCACAATCAATTATGGGGAATCGACACTAGGTGTAGAAGACCGCCTTCTAGATGTTACTTTATCCTTAGTTGGCACTGATTGGAGCAACCAAATCTTTGAATATATCTATAAAAGTTGAAGATGATATGTCAAAAGAAGAACACAAGCAAGTTATAATTAAGGCTCGACCCTACACATTATTTGACAAAATCTTGTACAAATTAAGGTTAGATGGAGTATTATGTTAATGTTTAAATCTAACATAAGTAAATGTTGACAAAAATGAATGAAGGACCTATTGGAGGCCATTATGGCTTTCACCTTATTATGAATAAGCTATTAATTATCGGCTATTGGTGGTTGAATATGCAAGAAAAGATAGTCAAGCTTTGCCAAAATTGTGAAATATATGTGCCAAGGATTTGGGCTTTTGAACTCCGCTAGAATGGCCAGACCATTATGGCTGGTGATATCTTTTGAACCTTTTATGAAATGGGGGGTCTTTAATTTATGGGGTTAATCAAGTTGGTGGTTAGGGACAATAACAATGAATTTATTTTAATGGCCATTGATTAGATGACTAAATGGGTTAATTGGTTACTGGTAAATAACTTATATAATTGATTGCACAAATGACATTATTGGAAAAGACTTTTGAGGAAATTATGAAAAAATCAACGTTAATCAAGTTTTGGAAACCAAATATGTCATCAACTTGGAACAAATATTGAAGATTGTATCAGACATCAAAAAATACATTTAAAAATCGGTTAAGCTTGTTCAGTTGGTACAACCTAAACTTGTTCAACTTTAACCCACATGTGCAATAGTGGCCATTGACCACCATTTGGCAGTAATTCAAAGTCTAGGTTGGTAAAAAATTTATTGATGATGTGCTAATTGATGGAAGTTTTAAAGCCAATATCATTACTGATAACCTAATAGTACAATTAGGTTTGTCAAAACCTAATTCAACATCTTACAATTTGCATATGGCAGATCAAACTATAGCCAAACCATTTGGTTTTATTAGGGATTTGAAAATATTTGTTCATGGTGCTCCTTATATCATTACATTTGCTATTATTTATAATAATGTTCTAGATTCTAAATACTCAATGTTGCTAGGACACCCATGGTTGAGAGATGTTAAAGTATCCCATGATTGGGGAACCAATACTATTACCATATAAGGAACATGTACAATAAGAACCATACTTGTTACCAAGAAACTTGGTGCTTAAACCAAAAGACCATAAATCTTGGTATGTTATGATTTCCATTCTCAAATGAAGAGGAGGATGTGATGTTTACTACAAAATTAGACCTATTCTCAATAGGAACCATAGAAGTACCTACTCATACTAAACCAATCTTCATACCAAATCTTAGTATAATAAAACCAGTTCCAAAACGTGTTGAATTGGTGTGTGTTTTAGTTATTAACCTAGTTATATCACCTAATACTATTAAACAATGCCTACTAGAAACTTTCTTCCATCCAAAAGTGGGAGAGATAATCATTGATGAGACATTTTCCCAATAGCAAGTATAAGATCTAACCATAACGAATTGAATAGTTACTGAGGAAGAGCAGCTAACCAAAATGAATTCGGGCACCAAAAAGAATGTGTAATATGTGAAAATGAATTCTGCATTTGAACTGGTTGTCACATACAACTTATTGAACATCTCAAGGAGCTCAAAGATGTATTTGCCGAGACATACAAAGACTTGAAAGGTATTCCACTAAAAATTGTTCGACGTAAGATTGAATTGGATACCACAATACCACATGTTCATCAAGCAAGGTAGGTCGGTTGAATCCTAACTATGTTGCCATTGTTAAACAAGACACAAATAAGTTACTTGCTACTAGTTTTATCAACTAGTTGAGGAAGCAACTTGGCTATCTCCGATAGTGGTTGTTCTTAAAAAGAATGGGAAATTCATGATTTGTGTTGATTTCAAGAAGCTCAATGCGGCAATAAAGAGAATATCTTCACTTGTTGCCTTTCATAGATGAGGTTATTAACATATTATTGGGCATGAAGTTTATACCTTTCTGGATGGATTTTCATGATATCATTCAATTTCAATTGCATTAGAAGATCAACAGAAAACCGCCTTTATTACCAATTGGAGGGCTTTTGTGTGCGTTGTGATGCCATTTGGCGTAAAAAATGGACTGCCCATTTATTAGAAGGTAGTAATGAATGATTTCGTGAATACATTGATGTATTCATGAAAATGTTTTTCTTGATGACTTTATAGTTTTCAATGACTTGTGAACACACTTTTAAAAACTCAAGAAATGTTTTCTCAAATGTAGGGAGTTTGGTATTAACCTAAACCCAAACAAGTGTGCATTCATGATATTTTCAAGAACCATCCTAGGTTTCATAATATCCAAAGAGGGAAAAGTTATGGATCCCAAGAAGGTTGAAGCCTTAGTAAATATGCCAGTACTTATTACCCCCCAACAGATCCAAGTTTTCAATGGGATGGCATAGTTTTATAGGTGCTTTATCAAAAAAATTGCCTATATTATGTCACTAATTACCAAATTGTTCAAAAAATATGAAGTTTTTGAGTGGACCACAAAATGTCAAATTCCTTAGGAGGAAATCAAGAACTAGTATGTATGAACCCTATATTGCTTAGTCCAAATTGGGGATTTGGGTTTCATGTTCACATAGATGCATCTCAACTAACAATAGAAGCCATATTTGCCCAAAAACCCAATTGGTAAGTTTGATCAATAAGTTATGTATGCCTCCAAATTATTCAACTTAGTTGAAAGGAATTATACTACTACCAAGAAGGAAGCCTTAGTTATGGTCTATGCCTTACACAAATTTAGACATTACTTACTGGGTAACTGGTTTGTATTTTATGTTGATCATGGTTCTTGTGTATTTGGTTAGTAGGCCACAAGGTTTTTGCAAAATAACTAAGTGGTTATTGTTATTTTTTTATTATGACTTCAAAATTGTTTATAAACTTGATAGATCTCATTTGGTGGTAGATGCATTAAGTAGATTGCCCAACCAAGTAGAACTAATTGGTGTATTTGATTGAACCATTGATGCTCACATGTTCACATTATAGCCATAATGGTTACAAAGTGTGTATGACTACATGTTAAAAGGGATAATGCCAAAAATACTTACTATTTCACAGAGTTACAAGATGGAATACTTTATAGATTTGGACAAGACAATAGGTTTTGATGTGTCTTGCAACCAAAACAAATGCCAATTATATTGTAGGAGTTGCATAGTGGAGTCCAAGGAGGACATTTTTCCTTAGACATTATTGTGAGGAAGATTCTTAATGTCAGTTACTAGTGGCCAACCATGAACATAAATGTTCATGAATTATGTTAAACTTGGGAGTTGTGCACATGAGTAGGTAACATGTTAACACAAAATATGGTAAAGTTGACCACTACTTTGCTTGAAGAACCTTTCCAAAAATAGGGACTGGATTTTATTGGACCCATTAAATCAGCAAGTTGTATTCTAGCAATCGGCATATTTTAGTTGCCATTGATTATGCTACCAAGTGGGTGGAGGTGAGAACTTTATGCACCAACATAGTTATTGTTATTACAAAGTTTTTATATGACCACATTCTTACGTAGTTTGGTTGCCCATTGACTATAATTACCAATCAAGACACACATTTCATTAACAATGTTATACATTATTTAATTGATCATTTTATCCTAAAACAGACCAATTATATTATATATTATCCACAAGGGAATGGACAAGTTGAAATTATTAACAAAGTTTACGGTACATTGTTCACAAAACTCATGAATGAAAATCAAAATGACTAGGATGAGCACTTGTCCACAATTTTATTTTCTTATGAAATTGAGGTTGGAATCAGTCATACTCCATTCTAACTTGTTTATGGATTACACTCCTTGTTATTTAAAGAGTACCCATTACCATCAAAATAAAAGCAAAATTGTGATCCAACACATGTCAGAATTTTAATTAATCGACTATCAAAATTGGAGAATCTCCAAGAAAAGATTAGTAGCACAAGTCTTGGTAGCTTCTAACCAATGGAACTAGTTGTTATGGTCTCAAAACTGGTACATTGACACAAAATACCAAATTTAGATATTTTGTTCAATGGTTTCTAGGGGCTATTAAAACACATAGCCCTAAATTTTAGAGATGATGTTTTGGACCATATAGGATCTAATATTGTTTGTTAAGTAACACCGTACTATTAATGACTATTGACAAATTTAATCTTAATCCAATATTGGTTAACATTAATAATTATAGGTTTGTAGAGGATCACACACTTCAACTTGTTCTAACTAAACCTAAAATTTTTTTACTAGAAGAACCAATGGAGATAACCCATTGTGATAACATGTCCATTAAGGAACCAATTAAGGTAATTTGTTTTGATAACCTGTTAAATGAGGAACCGATTCAGATAAACCATTATAGTGACCTATTAGTTGAGGAAAAACACTAGAGGTTTGACGATAAATAACTTAATTGAGAGAAGAACAAATTGTAATTTGTCTAATCAAGAACTAGTTGAAATAGGTGCCAGTAACCTGTTGGAAAAACACCCAGTTGGAAGTACCAGTTAGCCCTAATTTTGCACAAAGTAATGATATTTCAGTAAACTTAATTACAAGTGTCAATTTCTTTAGGAAAGTATGCCCTAAAAGTCGTGTCATTCTTCAAGTGCCACCACTTTTCATTATGTGGTTATAGTACAAAGAACTATTATACCCCTTAGCATGTCTTTTTAGTTTTTCATTTTGGAATCTCACCTTTTACTAACCCAAAATGAAGCGATGAGTGCCTTGGATCAATTGAAAGAGGGAGCAAATAAGAAGGAATCATAATTAAGAAGAGAAAGAGGGAGAGGAAAGAGAACTACAAAAAATCAAAGAAGAATCTTGAAGAAGAAGCTTTTAGAGCAATAGGGGTAATTTACATTGAATTGCTTGCATCAAGGCCGCCTCCTATATCTCAAAAAATTAATGAGAGCTCTAGGGAAGGGAGAAACATTGAATGGGAAATTTTTGAAGCATTAACATGTGTTGTTATTGTCGGAGAAGGACTTAAAGAGACATTGCGAGGCTTTTGAAGACATTTTTCACTTCTTGCACCTGCATCTGTTATAACTAGTGATTCTAAAGAGGAAAAACAAGTTGAAAAGAATACTACAAAAGTAGTAGAAAGAGTTGAACAATTTGTTGAAGTTGATGAGTAACCAACAGATTTTTTGTCAGCACCAATTAAAGGAGGATTCTTTGACATTGAACTTGATTCCCTTGACATATTTGTTGATGTACCAACCAAGGCGTGGTCCAAGTTTATGATGAAGCACAAGGGAAAGGAATAGGTGGAGGAAGGCAATCCACCTACCAAAGTGATTTGGAGGTGAACACCTGTTGAAACAAAAAAAATTCAAAAAATGTTGCAATGGATTTGGATGGGTGTGAGGCGACTTTCTGTCCCTCTACTCCAGGTTCTACAAGGTGACTGTACTTGAAAGTACATACCTTACTGGTGAAGGAAAAAAACACAAATGTATTTTTAGATGTTAAAATGTGTTTGTAGTTGAAACTAGATAGCTTGCTTCCTATGCATGATTTGTGATTTAGAATTGATAGATATATTTTTTAAGCTTGAACATTCCAAATCCTAGAATTATATGTTAAATTATCACCCATTTAAACTAACTTTTAAGGATTCAACATTAAGTTCAACTTGGCTGCAGACCACAAGTCACTTAAAATATTAGTCTCATCGCATATGTTGTCCAAATCAAGCTTGCTTTAGTTCATTAGGAAGTTAACTATAAGGCGCATGTGCCTACCAAATTGCAGGCTCAGTGCCAAAACTAGTAAAAAGTTATGCTACCAAACCCAAAAGGGTTTTTTGAAGGCAGAAGGTTCAAGTTGGTTGTAGACCACTAGTCACTTCAAATATTACTTCTATCACATATGTTGTCCAAATCAAGCTTGCTTTAGCTCATTACAAAGCTAACTACAAGGCGCATCTGCTTAGCAAATTGTAGGCTCTGCATCCAAGCTAGCAAGAAGTTGTGCTACCAAACCCGAGAGGGTTTGTGAAATTCTTTTAAAATTTCAAGCTTCTAACACTATCCCATTGACTTCTATTCTTTTGGAGTACCCCAAACATTCAATCCACTCTCCCTCTTTCCACCATCTACTTAAACTCATCATCCTTCTCCTCCCCTTCCCAAGAAAAATAACACAAGAAGAAGACCCCAAAAACTCTTCTCCCCCAAGCTTTTTATGACCCCTCCTTGAGCTTGTTCTTTTTGTTCAATGGAAGTTGTGGAAATCCTCCCCTCCAATCCATGGCCTTCTCATCCTCTAAGTACCAACAAGAATTGAGAATGACTTGCCCTCCAATGGATTTTAGGATGAGAATTTTTGTGCCTAATGAAACACTAATAAGGTTCCATCCTCCAATCAAATAAGGTGACAATCCTCACGACCAATGGAATTGGAGGACTCATCCTTTTCTTTATCCTGAACATTTTAATGAGGTTCTTGAGTTCGATCCTTGTACATTCCGTCCATTTGACTTTCACATCCTACTTCTTCATCTTAATTATTTCAAGTAATTAACTACTAGGATAATTTATCAGTAGTAATAAGTAAACATCCTTGAATTCCTACTTAACCAAATTAACTCAATGGTAGTAGTAACATTCCCATGTACCAATACTCTTTTAATATCCCCTAACTATTATTTACCAGGTACTAATTAACTGTGTAGTACGTAGTAAATTGAAATTAAAATTTCCATCACAAGAACCCCCATGTACTTCTAGATCCACCGTCAAAATTAAGGCTTAACGAATCCATTAAAACTAGGATGTTCGAGTTTTCATGAGGTTCCACCGTCATTGTCACACATTACGCCTACCCTAATTTGTTAAATAAAAGGCATCGACCCCCTCTAAATGCAAATACAAAATTATTCCAACTACCCATTTGATTTTTGTTAATGCAGGTGAAGATTCAATCATGGCGGATGATGTTGTTACGCCCTTGAATCCTCCAGTTGCGCCAGTAGAAAAGGAAGAGCTTGAAAAAACACTACTTGATGTGAATGTTTTCCAACCGTCGTGCAACAAAAGAACCGTTCCAAAGAGTGGTGCGCACTCGAGTTGATTGTTCGGCATGGGATCGTCAAGATTCATGGCTTGAATTCTTAATACAAATACATTGGGTATTACTATTGTAGTGGTTAAAAGAATAGGTTGATGAGTATTCATCACCTCCTCCCTCAATAACTACCTTAATTTATCATCAACAAATGGGCAACAACTGAATAGGTCCCACATGTTGACAATATGAACAAGTCATAGTTCTAGCACCTTGGTTTCTTCTTGAAACCAATCTGTGATGTGGAACTTGTGATTTTACACGTAGATTAGGTATTGATTTTGTTGTCTAAGTGCCTTGCAGATAAGCAACTCCTTATCAAACAACTGTGGATGTTGTTTTAGGCTCAATAGGTTCTAGATGTGGTATAGAAACTGATTGATTAGACAGTCTTTGGTCGACATGACGAAGTTGTTCCAACCTGTTGAGTAGGTGAAGTCGTTCCATCTCCGAATTAGTGGGTACCAAATGAATGTTGGTATGTGATGGTTGGTTTTGAAAACCAACAAATGTTGTAATTAGTGTAGATGCACTGATTTTGGGTAGATTATAACTTGGGGTTGCAAATCACCATGGTTGTTGGACAAATACAACTTCATCAAATGATTGAACAAGTTCATGATTGGCATCATTATGAACATTCACCACCCTTGGTTGGGTTATTGTTCGTGGTGTTTCTTGATGAGTGGTTGAGAACGCTATTGGGTCTCTCTGCATAACTAGTTCTACTACGTTTGATGTTGCATTGACTTTTCCCCTCTATGTTACATCTGTGTTTAGTGCATTCACATGTTCATCTCCCATAACTTATTCATATAATTCTTGTGCATGTTCCTAAATAGGTTGATGTCTGACTTGTTCTAGCTATATTCTAAGACTTCTAATAACTACTATTGACATTTTCTAAAATCAACATGTTTTAGGAAAACCTTTGCATTATTTGTGAACAATAGAATCTTTTTTCAAAATGACCCCTCCCAACAATCAAAAATTTGGATAAAACTTCTTTTATAAATTGGGTGCCTATCTATTTTCAAAAACTTTACACTAACCTCACCCTATTCCTAATGTTTTCAAACTATATCAAAATCAAAAACTTGAATCCTAAAGTTTACACAAAACAAGCAAACATGTGACAAATTAGAATTTGAAGCATGATCGCTTTTCAAACCTGATCTACTAAAACTACTAAATCTAACTAAAAAATCTACATGTGATTACTTCTGAATTATAATCCACTATGTGGTCGCCAAATGTTAACAAGGTTTTTCTATTCCCATTAAGGTTATTTTACCTCTGGATTTTTCAAAAATAGGTTCCTAAAACAACAATAAGTACATACAATACACAAAATAAAACTTAAACTAATACAAATCCTAAATTAACATGCACACAAATTGTTCAAGCTTGAAGGAAATAGGCTAAAAGAAAAATGATCCATGATCCCTAATTAAAAAATGAAACACATAATCATGAATGAAATCCAAAATTCCCTCAACAGGTTTGTCCTCCTAGTTTTATACTAGCAATCTCAAAATAAAAAAATCATAACTAACCATTATAAATAGTCATTAACTAGTACCCAAACTAATAATCCAATATTTCAAAAAAAATGCACCCTACCTAACTACCTATCCAACTATCAGTTTTGTTTAGTACATGTTTTACAAATTACATGTTGACTAACTTATCAACCTATCTTCTTAAACCAATCATTACCTACTAGGTTTAGTAATCGGTTAGGTCAATACTATAGGTTAAATTAAATAACAGATTAAGACACCTATTAGGTTTAACAACTTGCTTATAATATTAACCTATTAAGTCACTAATTACCAAATTTGGGTAATAGACATTGGAATCAATTTTCCAAATTATGCAGAACCTAAGAACTCTACGACAAGGATATTCTAACTTGCAAGAGACTTCTACGCTAATTAGATTAAAAGTTGTAGGAGAACTCTACAATAAGGAAATTACAACTTCAAGGAAAACTTTGTTTGAAATCCATGCAAATTTCCAGGAGATTCACTTTGCAACAAGGAAACTGCAAGTTGTAAGAGGGTCAAAAAAAATTTCAAACCTATTAAAAGGTTTTTTTGCACTTTTTCGTAGCCATCTTCACATTTGCAAGAATGTCATTGCAACTTTGCGCAGCATCAAACGCTTCAACATGATTATGTGCGGCCTTGAGCACCTCCCTTCTATGCTTTAGCTCTTCTATTTGTTGCATTTCCTCGCATCAAGAAAAAGAAGAAGAAGGAAGTAGAAAAGGTGCATGTAGCTAGAAAATGAAAAGAGATGGGAGAAGAAGCTTAATTTGAATTGTCAAAATTGAAAAGTTCTCGAAAGGAGAAAAGAGGTTTATGAAGAGAGCAGTGATGGAAAGGAATGGAAGAATGAGAGCGAGGGGGAGGATAAGGGAAAAGGTGGAAGGAATAAAAAGGGGGGTGTTACCATACATCGCCACCTCTTCATTTCCACCCCCTACAATTATGATTATGCAGACGACAACATGGTTTTTCTATTTTTATTTTGTGATTATGCTAAAGTGGCAATCTTCCATATGAAGGATTAGACAGAATCTTAGTATATTTATCAATTGGTAGCCTATTGAAACTTATAATAAAGTTATGGTAATATGGGAAGTTTTTTTCCCAAAATATGGTGAATTTGGGCCATTTTTCCCATAAAAAATCTTTTGTAGATTAAGTCGAAATTATCTTTTCATGTTGAAAATTGACAACATTTCAACCAAAAATATATAGTGGGCAACAGTTCTTCTTTAGGTGTTGCCATATTTTGGTTATTTAAATTTGTTATACACTAAATATATTCAAGGATTAAAATAATTTGGAAAGAATATTTCAAGATAATGCTCAAAGAATATTCTAGATTAATCCAAAAGGGACGTTTCAAAATAATTCAAAAATAATATTGCATTATAATTTGCAAGGAATCTTCCAAAGTTATTTTAGAATAATTTAGAAAAAATATTTCAAAATAATTTAGAATTCAAAAAAATTCGAAAATATTCTAGTAAAATTTTGAAATGATAAATTTAATAAATCTAGCTACTTTATATTAACATATGATGTGTATATCCTATTGATTTCAAGGTTTTCAAGATGTTGTTTAAGTTTTTCTGTCTTGAAGCTCCTGATTTTAAAAGTCTTATAAAACTTGTGTGACTTTAAAGTCTTGAAATTGTGAAGGATTATTGGTTATAAACTTTAAAGTACACAAAACAGAGGTTTAAGGTTTAGTGGTTGTAGTTTACAATGAAACTATTGTGTAGAATTTTTTTAAAGGTTAAGTGGTCATAGTCTCTAGACTTTTTTTTGTAGTGTACTAGAGTTTTAGGGTTTAGTGGCTATAATTTATAGACTATAATGTAGATTGTAAGGTTTACTAGTCGTTGATAGCAGAGTTGGGGTTTATTGATTATTGACAACAAAGTTAATGGAGATTGATATTTTAAATAACCAAATTAATTATCGGGTTAATGAGTGGAAGATCCTAATATTTTAACATTGCTTCAATTATAGGTTCTATTATTGTACATGTACTACAAGGAATCCTATTCATTCCAACCCATGCATTTGCGACTTTTGTCCAAATCAACCATTTTTGCAACTTTTGTCCAAATCAACCATTTTTGCAACTTTAGATACAATTGTCCTCCGTGGCACTTAGTAAAAATGACCATTAGTTGCATAAACGACTACAAAGTGGTTTGCAGATGCATATGCAACTTATACTTGCAACTAATGTTGATTTGGATGAAAATGAAAATGGAAAAACATTTATTTCATAGATTTTTAATGGCAATGAAAATGTAATTGTTTTTGTGACTTGAAAGGTGGTTCAAGGGCCATTGGATACCACATGGCATCTTTTCAACTTGATTTGTGACTATAAATTTTAGGTGCAAATATGTAATTAAATGTGAAAAAAAAAGAGTTGGCCAATGAAATTGCTCGATTTAGTGGTTACTTGTTTTCCTTTGATTTTTTTCAATGAATTAACCATTAAATGTGTAGTAAGGTTTGGTGGGTTTGTGAAATGTTCAAAGGATTCATGGCAATTAATGGTTGAAATAGGGCTAAGTAATAGGTATATTATCATTTTTTTATATGTGATAATGTTCTTGTATCTATTATTTAATTAATTAGGCTATGTAATCTATTTATTAAATAGGTTAGGGTTTAGGTAGAAAGTAACAAGTAAGTCATATGTATGTGGGTTAAGTAATAAATATTTTATCATGTTGATATATGTGATTTTTTTGAATTAATTATTATATTTGGTAGGCAATGTAATTCATTTATTGAATATGCTAGGTAATAGGAATAATTTATGACCCATGTCATATCATACATTTCAATTACATTTTGTTGGTACGATTATGATCTATTATAAGCAAAATTGTATAATATAATTTTTTTAATCAAATAGATGTTTGAAATGTGAAAAAATATAATTTATTTTTACATCAAATGTTTATCACAATTTTAATTAGAACTTAAGATATTATATATGTAAACATAATAGAATTTATAATTCCATAAAGTCAATTAATTATATGGCATTAATCAATGCTTTAAATTATTTAATTATCTAAATTAATCTTTTATATTAAAAATGATTTTAAGTAATTTTTATTATATTTTAGATATAATTTATTAATGATTCACTTATAAATTATATATGCAATATATCACACATTTTAATTAAGTTATAACGATAAATTATGATATATCAAAAGAAAAATTATAAAATTTAATGTGATTGAATTTATTTTTTCCATGGAATGGTCCTTGAAATTATATTGCATAACGAAATTCAAATATTTTTCTTTTCAAATTGATTTATATTTTAAAAAGAAAAAAATTGTTTGTGTACATTATTGGAAATTTTTTAAGTTTAAAATTTTATTTTGACATTTGGACAAAATTGTAATAAGATATCAAAGTTCAAAAATGATGTTTTGTGTAATGTTTGAAATCAAATAAGTTAAATAAAATGCATGTTACTTCTTTTCCACAACAAGTGGGGTGACTTGATGATAAAGGAGTTGATCTCCATCCTTGGGGTTCAAGGATCAATCCTCACGAATGGCATGGGTTGTGGTCAACACTAGAATCTTGACCAAATATTCCCTACCTACATAGTAAACATAGGCTAAGTGCGTACTAGGTGACCTTAAATAGGCACAATAAGTGGCCTACCTAGCAACCTAAATTAGTTTTTAAAGCCTAGCCTATGTAATGACATAGTGAAAGTGTTTTTTTTAATTTGCCAACTTTCAAATGGGCAATTGTTAATTCAAGATTGGCAAAATATGTTTTCAAAAGGCTTCCAAAGTTAAGTTCTATATACATGAAGAAACTCTTGGGTTTTTTTTGGACTGTGAGATAAGCATGTATACAAACTTTGCAGCACACACTCAATCTTCGTGCAAACATTTTAGAAACAGTTTGGACTTTGAGATTGGTGTAGTGGTTCATATAATGTGCAACAATCATGATTCAAGGTGCAATGTTATCCTCTTTCAATTTAAATGTCACACCTATTCTAATGCCTTGAAATACATTCACTCCATTGTTAAGGGCAAGCATGCACTATAGTAATCAAGCCATATAAACATAAAGAGTAGGTATAATTGTAATGTTTATTATGAGATAGGTTAGACAAAGCAAGTGAATCAATAGTTACATGGTAGGTGAGATTAGGATTGTTGAAGTGGAATAAAAAATTTTGTGGGAGTTTTTCTTTTTCCAATAGTGAGTACCAATGTGGGAGTACAAAGCAAAAAAGAGTAGAACAGTAGAAGATAGAACAATTTTGAGAATGATAAAATTGTTGAACCATGATATTTTATCTTTTGATTTTTGTAATTTTTCCAAGATATATTATTCTTCCTTACATATCAGTATGAGAAGTACAATTGTGGCATAATTATGATAAATTCATAATTGTGCATATACTTGGGCTATGGGACATGTGGTTATTGAAATATTATGGATGATGTATGGATTTTTATTACAAATTTTGTATAACTTGAACTAAACATCATTATAAAGAATTTGCAAATATACAACTGGTTTTATGATTCATTTTAAATTGTAATTACCACATGTGATTTACTACAGTGCTTACTTGCCTTAGACAAGTCACATAAAAGTCTAGTTGTAAAAGACAATATGTGGCATTAAGTTATATAAGTATGTGACTTACATGAATTTTTCATCCATCCAAACCAATTTACGTGGCATTGTCATTTTGCAATTGATTTTACTACTAAAAAATGTGGTCGCATTATTTATATTTTAAAATTATTTATTATTTAAATTATAATATTATAATATTGTAAATATTTATATTATTGTTAATTTCATTAAATTCAACATGTACCATGTTGACATTTAGGGGCCACCAAATGATGTAACAACAAATATTAACAATATTTGGTTTCCCTAGATGATCCAACAAATACTAAATGTTAATAATGTTTTGTGTCAAACTTGATAATTCTTGAAGCCATCATTTCTATTGATTTTTGTATTATGTGGATGTCACATTTTCAACTTTGTTTTACATTGGTTGCCAACTTTTTACTTTGTACTACCATTTTTTGCTTTTAAATTCCACATAAAAAACAAGCTTATAGCCAATTTAAATCTTTTACCATAAGGGTACATTCATAGTCAAAGGAGCCACTTAGTATAAGACCCAAATGCTTTGAAAGGACTAGGATTTATCACATTTGAAACATGGCTTACATATTTTGATTGGGGCTTGTTGTAAAATGATAGTGTCAATTTCGAATGTTTAATCCATGCACGTTTCCATAAATTTTCAAATCACATGTAATTAAACATTATATTTATTGAATGATAATTCTATAGATAAATCAAATGTGTGCATTTCAACAAAAGTAAACACTTCAACATTTAAAACATATATTTGTGTTTAAAACCCTCATCGCAATGATATATTATACATCAAGTTCATCATTAATGACTTTTTTCAACATCATTCACTAAAAAAACAAATAATCCCACAATGTAACACATCCAATCTTCATGAAGATGCACCTTTGCCTTTGCTTACATGACAAAAAACATTTTGTCTTGGAAGAAATCTTTAAAATTATGTAGATCTAGCGATCAAAAGCACGCTCAAATACTAAAAAAAGACTATAGTGGATTACCATATTCAAAAGTATATTCAAAATTTTATCGCCACTAAATTTTAATTCATAAAGGTTTGCATGTGAATGGTGAAAGGTCCCTTCAATTGATGAAAATATCTTACATATTGGGATGTGTTCTCAAATCCAAAGAAACAAAAGCTTGGATTGTTTTACAAATGGAAGTAATTTTTTGGAGTTATTGAAGAAAGAGACTTTGCATTCAATGATTTTGAACTTTTATAAAAAAAAATTCAACCAAATCCAATGGCACTAATTTTTCTTTTTTAATAGATCATGTTTGGTGATTGGTATTTTTTACATATCACAAATTTTTGTGATATTTTTTCTTGAAAATTTTTGTTGGGTGGAAAAGAAGGACGTGAAGGGAATGAAAATTCATTGGATTTAATGGTTATATTATTGTTATTCTTCATGAATATAATTTGTGTTCAAATTCCAAGTGGAAAATTGTACCAAGCCCTTTGTCCACAAATGAAAAGGTTGACAAATTACCAAATTTGCAATGAATTGTGATTTGACATGAAACTTGGTAAAAAAGACACACACAAATGAAAATCATTCAAACATATGAATGGGAAATGTTAAATACTATCATTGAACTTTGTGGGGGGTTAAAAAAAAGGCTTGCACAACATGTTGAATAGTTTAATATGAATCATCCATAATTTATTGTTTATGACAAGTTAACATCATAACAATGAATGGGCACATGAAATTTTGCATACTAGTTTTGAGAACTTAAATTTCCAAATTGCTAACACTTCTATCACAATGCATTGTTGGTGTCTTGAGACATCAATCTATGTGCCTATTAATCATGTTATCTTCCATCACACCATCATTGATCAAATGCAAATACAACATCATTTTGAAGCTTGAGAAGTGGTTTCATGCGCAAGATGTCATGGATGCATTGGATTTGGTTCATTCACCTGAATATTAGATTCCAACAATTACAATAATACTTGGTGTGAATATTCTAGACTTGTAGTATTTTTTCTTCTAGAATACAATGATGTTTAATGCTCAATGGGCTATGGACCAATCGATGGATCTGGATCCAATGTCCAGACTTTGTAATAAACTTTATAATAATGAATATGTTTTATTATGTGCCCAACTTTATGAGTTCATGAAAATGGCAGAATATTAATTATTTTTCAAAATAAATTTCAAAAGCCACATTTTTTCCTCCATCTTACATAATCTTACTAGGTCAATTATTTCTCTAAAATCTATTAAAATCAAATTGTCTTCACATTAATATGCATGGTAATCAAATTTTGTTAAATTAATTAATCAAGACTCATTGGAAAAATTTCTTGACTAGGAAATCTTGTAGTGACATTAATATCCATTTAGGCATGTCATTGAACTTTGCTAAAATAATTAATCAATAATTAATCCCTTTGTTTTCACATTTTTAAAATTAAAAAATCAAATAAAATTTTGATAATTGCATAAAATTCAAAAATATTAATACATTTTAAGTCATGATTCTTGAAAGCTTGACATTTACTTGGCCAAATTTTTGTCTTGAATATAAATTTTTTTCCCTATTTTATCCATAATTTGGTTCAAAATTTATGTAGACAAATAATTTATCTCAATGGTCCATCTTTTTTTTCACATTGTCCATATCAACATAATAATTTGTATCAAATAATTGTTTGAAATCTTGGATCTTTATGTTCACAAATTTTAATATCCATTGCATATAAGAAAATTGTAAACTAATCCTACTAAATCCATCAATGTATCAAATTTAACTTATGAAGCAATAAATACTAAGTAATTTTAAATATTAATGTATGTAATCAATATATTCTAGACAAATGAAAAGTCCATAATTAACAATTGACCATTTGGAAGTTGGAAAATTAAAGAAAATATTTCATTTGGGGGCACCAAATGATGCAACAATAAATATAAGTAAATTTGTTTATCATGTTTATCAAGAACATGGGTTCAAGCAACATATAATATGTCTAACCATTTAGGACAAGAACAATTACAATACCTCGAAATATCGTTATGTTGCTAGATTTACCAACAAAGATATTGTGGCTCAAATCACCTCATATGCCACAAAATTTTGGTAATGATATTAATAGGCTATGATCATGAGTTATTAAAAGGCTTGAAGGGCACTAGGTCTTAACAATAATTATGTATGACTTATTACACAAGTATTTTGTTGGCTCATCATTCTTTGAAGAAGTTTGAGCTTGATGAGGATTACCCTGGCAATGAAACAGCTATATGTGAACACTTCAATGTTGAGGAGGGCAATGGGCCATTTAGGGCTTTCATTGAGGTGGGTTTGATGAAGATTACAACTAGCAATGTCAAAGTTTGTGGTGCTTTAATGGTGCATTAGATGGACCCTCCCCATTATAGTGCAAGTTTTAGGAAAGCGAACAAGAGTTTGAATGCTAAAACTCATCGCAAGTATATCCTTGGTGGGCATAGGAGGATGAATCCCTCAGAAGTGGGTTGGTGAAAGAAGGCTTGGAAGATGATGACATTGCAAAGATGTTGGTTATTAATGTGCATGTTGCCATCCATATATGCTGCCAAGGTGCCTTCATGAATGGAACATGTAATGTGAAATCCTACGACTATTTTTCAACATATTAGGCAACAAAAAAATGACCATAAACCCTATTCCAACTCCATGTTTTTTCGATTGTAAATAGGAGCAAATTGCAATGAATAGGAGTTGTTAAATGACCACATTATTAAACCAATACCAATCTTACAAAGTTCTCTTTTTGCTTATCAAAATACTTTGGGCCCCAAAGCACTACTATCGCCAAGCTTCCACCTAGCTTCTTCTTTTCCAAACCCACCACCACCTTCACCTATTTCGATGGTTGTAGTTGTGAACTCTTTCCACACTCCATACTCTTGTTGGCCACCAAGTGGTGTAACTACTAATGAAAATTGTTATTTCATATGAATGGAAGTCAAACTACCTATTTTGTCTTTTTTAAATTATTGCACATATGTAGGCAAAATTATTTATGATGATTTTTTCACTTAAAAACCCATAAATTATAACAAATTTTGCTTAATGATGTGTTGCCATCCAAATTTGTATGATGTCATGCATGTTTGTTCAAATTTTTATACCAAACATGAATAATATAAAATAATCTAATTTTAACATTAATTTATAATTTTGATGATAATAACATCTTGATAAATTTGTTTGGAAGTTTCCAAAATCTCAATCATGTAGTTCAATGACAACAAATTGATAGACTAAGTTCAAAGATGAAAGTTATTATATATCCAGTGAATTAAAAACACTCATACATTGTCAATTTTATATGTATATTTTATATGTACTCACACATGTATATTTTTACATTTAAGATCAAATTAATATATTAGTTTTAAGTCGGTGAAGCATAGAGTGAAAAATGAAATCCACGAATTTTGAAATTATGTTTTGTGTCTAAACTTACAATTGCATACATCAATGATGTCAAGTTTAAATACAAAAACATCATGCAACAATTGTATTAGAAAAAAAATTTAAATAGTATCCAATATAATATCATCTTGAAACAAATCTTCAAATTTGGTAGAAGATTTCCCACCACATTGTGATTGGTGAAATAATATTCAAGGGTGAACTTGGCAATGTGAACCCAATGTATTTAATAACAACACATTAAGTAAATTAATCAAGTGAATTACATTGATGTACAATTACACTATAGATTTTTTAATTGCTTTGCATATAAACTTGAACATTGTCATAATCCATCAATGTCATGATTCTCCCAATGAATACAAGACATTGATCATTGTAAAATATTAATATTATTTTTGTCACATTGAGTTTTGATTTATTTTTTCCTATTTTTTAGTGGTAAATTGGGAAATTATACCAATAAATTAATGGTGAATCACACTTAAGAACAATCTTGAACTTTATTGAACTCAACATTTTAATCGATTTCCATATATATATATATAATTAAATTCATATTAATATAGTTTTGGAAATAAATAAGGACCATGGAAATCAAGTTGAAGTCCATTATATTAACCCCAACTTAATATATGTCTTCGTATATTAAACCCCATTTATATGTAACGTTGTAACAATTCATCATTGTGTTTATTTGCATGATGATTTCTTCAAATTTTGACAAATTTCAAAAGTTCATAATCGTCCAAAATTTCATTTGGGTACCTTTTTTACTTCAAAAATAATTCCCAATTTTAGAAAACAATATTATTAATTAACCTTGCATTGCATGAAAGCTTTTATTTGTAAAGTGTATTTTGTAATTGATGCTTAAATTTTTTCCAATACAAAATAATATTCTAAATTTCTACCCAAACTTGCAAATAGGAATATAAACAACTTTTTATTAATTATAGAGGTCCATGTCTATATAATTAATTCATAATACCAAGGAAATTATTGTGCAAAGAAACTTAGTCCAATGAATAATATTAATATGCACCTAAATAATACAACAAACTATTTAACAACCAATATTGGAATTATGCTATGAAATGTTTATTGAAGCTGACAATCAATAAAGATGTTGGCTGGTTATTTCATATAGATTTTGTAGATCGGCCCAACCTTGAATTTCAATGTCCGACACTTAAGTGGATGAAATAGGGTTAAAACCCTTTCGTCCATATAACATCATCTTGGCAACCCAATTTAGAAAAAGAGGTAGGAGGGAACATTTCAACTTGTGAAAGTCATCATTTAGTGTTTTTGGGCATCTTTATTTGAGAGGGAACTCTTTAACTTTTGGAAGTTGCAAGTTAGGGTTTTCAAAGGTTTTTCTCTCCTTTGATGTCAATGTGTTCAATTGTTTCCTTGTCTACCATTTTCAAGTAATTCCTCCTCAACCATAGTTTTGTTTGTCTCGTTGTTATCTCTTCCTAAATTACTCCTCTTTTTTCATGACACCAAGTTTTTTACTTCATCTTTTTATTTGTCTCATTGTCATCTTTTTTTTTCTTCTAGTTTCGAAAACTTTGAACGTGGCCTTTCGTAATTAGAATGTCCAAAATTTGCAGAAGGAAACAACTTCCCTTTCCATCTTTCTTCTTGTATCGATTATGATGTCTACACACCTTTTAGGGGTAATAGATAAACATCACATCTTGCAAAAGATCATTTAGTAGGCATAGTGATGTGTTAGTCATTATATCATTTTCATTTTGATTTCTTCCACACATTGTCTACATTTAAAACTCTTGGTCACTTGTTCAATTGAGTAGCAGAGAGCGAAAGTTTGGTATCGTATTACTAAAAGTCATTAAGCAACAAGAAAACCAACATTTATTTATCATTTATCCCAATTTCACCCCATGGACTTTATGCAATTTCAAATACTATCCATGAAATGTTTTCTTCAATGCTTGCTTGAATTATATC
>Ga0209208_10000858_pt1 | contig 41440 bp, 32 predicted proteins | sample S1TSphfallax_3_FD_187694 | JGI IMG/M metagenome (GOLD analysis project Ga0209208, IMG submission 187694) | Host-associated microbial communities from peat moss isolated from Minnesota, USA - S1T2_Fd - Sphagnum fallax MG (SPAdes) (version 2) | ecosystem: Host-associated > Plants > Peat moss >... | reverse complement strand
GAAGACGACAATAATTCAAGGAGATGATCACCAGGAAGGGGATGACCAAGACTAAAAAGACAACGATAGTTCAAAAAGATGATCACTAGGAAGGGGATGGCAAAGTTCAAGGAGATAATCACGAGGAAGGGGACAACCAAGACCAGGAAGAAGGTGACAATTCAAAGAGAGATCATCAAGAAGGGGACAACCAAGACGAAGAAAAGTGCGTTAGTTTAAGGAAACAATCTTTAGGAAAGGGATGACCAAAACCAAGAAGGGGGCAATAGAGCTTAAGGAGATGATCACCATGAAAGGGACGATCAAGACCAAGAAGAGGGTGACAAAGTTCAAGGAGACGATAACTGGGAAAGGGATGACCAAGACTAGGAAGAAGGCAACAATTCAAGGAGACGATCACCAAGAAGGGGACAACCAAGACCATGACAAAGATGATTACCATGGAAGAGGATGATCACAAGGAAGGGGATGATCAAGACCAAGAAGAATATGATTACCATGGAAGGGGACAAACAAGACCGAGAAGAGGGGAGTAGAGCTCAAGGAATTGTATCGCTAGGAAGAAGACAAACTCCACAAGGAAGGGGACAAATTGCTCTACGACAAGCACTAAACCTCAAGAGTTGCCACATTTTGTCACCGGAAGAAGATAATTAGGAAAGGAGCAAGAGCTCACTAATGCACAACTCTCTCATGCAACCATACTTGCACACACACCACAAGAGGAGTGAAAACTTTCATCCAATGTACCAAAATAAAATAAAAATAGTAGTCTTAACAAGGGGATGAAATTTGTTGCAAACATTGAACAACCATGCCAGGAAGTGAAGAGGGAGCATAGATTCAATCGAACCAATGTAGAGAGGATCCTAACTTGAACCCAAAACCCTAACAGGCAACACCACTTGATTTTTTAGGGTTATTCAAACATGCCATTACCCATAACTGTAGATTTTCATAACCACTAGTGGGTACCAGTGACCTTCAGCCACTCTGAAGTCCCCGGTTCATGTTTTAGTTTTCTTTAGAAACTTTTATCTTTTTTATTTTTTTAATGTGTTTTTCTGTTTTTATTATTATTTTGTATAATAAAAATAAAGTGTTTCTTTTTCACTTTTGTATTTTTGTTTATTTGGATGCAAGTTTGAAGTTTGGAGAAAGAAGAGACACCTCATTCTTTTTCAAGTAGGGTTTTTCTTCATTATTATAAGTTTTGTTTTTTCTTATTTTCTACTATTTATTTGGTTTCTTCTTTTTTGTAATTTTTTTTTCTTTTAAATTTTTTTTACTGTATTTCCCTTTCTTTGTTTCATTTGTTTCCATTCCCTTTTTATAGTTTTTGCGTTTTTACTTTTTTTTGGGTTTATGTTTGTTTCATGTTTTTATTTTTTCTATTCTTATTTTGTTTATCTTCATTTTTATTTTTTTAATGTATTTATGTATTTATTTATTTTGTTTCTATTTTCTTTTTCAAAAAGATTCTAGTTTTTTTAATATGTTTTATAATGAAAATATATATTTTTTAAATTGTATTTTTGTTTGATTAGATGCAGGTCTATCGATTTTCCCCAAGGATTTCTTTAATAGAAATGGCACCTCGCCCGGCCCCCTGCAGCGACTGCCCTGGCCGCCCTGCCCTGCCTTGCCCCGCCCCTGCCCTGCCCTGTTTGTCACCACAGACAGGGAACGGGCAGTGACTGGAAGAATCTCCCAGGCACTGCCCAATTTTTGTCCACGCAGACAGACACCACCATGTTTGCTTTAATATATAATTTTTTTTTGGGAGATCCAAGGATTATTAAAAACACTTTTACAAAAAGAATAAATTGGTTTTCAGTTTCATCCAGTTCATCTATAAGTGAAAGTTCATTCATTTTCGAAATATTAAACACGCAATTACAAGGTGCAAAGTGTTTGTGAATGGGGTTGGCAAGTGTTTGTTATGTTTTTTTCCAGCAAATGTAACCCACGTGCCTTTAGGGAGGCATATCTTCGTCAAATCTCCACCAAATTCTGCGATCTAAGTTGCTATAGGGCGCCCAGAGATGGTTCACATTGTTTCTTCACACCTCATGACCAAGAAAACGCTGACCAGTGCATTAAATTTAATTTAGTCCTTATATGTTCGGTTACCGGCCTATCTACCCTATCTTGTTTTGGTTTGCTTTTAACTTACATTTTTCCTTGGCATGTTTGTTTTACAAGCCATCCATTGTAACTTATGCTGATATCTGCAGTATGATTTTGAAGACATAAAAAAATTAGTCAACAGATCTGTATGACATGCATGACATTAAGTTTTGGACATTGGCAAGCAAATTGTGTACATAAACCTCACTTTGCCTAGATTTCCTGAATTCAATAGTGCAGAATGTTTTGTCTCAAAATATTCCTCTTGCCTGTTTATTCCCGCTCATTTTGAGGAAAATGGTTCATGTGAAGGAGCAATTCAGGATTGGAGAGTGAAAAGAGGTTTCCAAGATTGGATGGAAACTCTCAGCCTGCCAATGCAGCCTAAACAAAGACCCATCTCCAATATGTTGAATTGTTGAGTTGACATGTTATTCACTTTACTGCTGATTCTACCTTATTGCTGCAGTAGTTCTATGATCAGCTTGATATTTTATTTGGATCACAAGGCTTGATTTATCACAGTGTGAAACAGGGTTGTCATCGTTTTTTGAATGGAAGCTTGTATGGTGATTACCACTACCAGAGTTCAAATCTGAGATGTCCACCAAAATTACTGACTTTTAAGTCATAAAGCTAGAAACAGAGTATAATAGAAAAGGATGGGTTCCTTGCGAACACACAAAAGAAAGGAAATTTTTTTAAATTCTACAACTGCAGATTATGTGTATTCAGATTGGATCCTTGAGTACCAAGCCCCTACTCCCCTGGAGTGCAAGATGGACCACATGGTCATCTCTATGGATTAGGTGAGTGAACAAAGCCAATAAGGCAATTGATCAAAGCGAGGAAGCTAAAAGAGTAGGACATTGAGTGTCACAGAATTCTGCCAGTGATTCACAGGCCCAACTCTCTTTGATACTGGACCCAATGAGAGGCAAAGATGGAAATCCCTGCTTCTTGCTTCCAATAACTGCAAATCTTAAACTGGTAGCCAACCACATATTTGTATGCAAAAGAACCATGGTAGAAGGTGATGGACAAACAATGCATTTCATTAGCTTTATAGAAATTGACATTTGAGCAATTCTTTCAAAGATGCTGAAAGTTCAGCAAATAATCGTTGCCTGACCTTAGTATTCAATACTCCACTGCATTTGCTGTGAAACTTGATTGCCAAGTACAGGCATGAGTATTTGCCAATAAAATAAAACATGATATTGAAATTTCAACTAAATTTCCTGGAATATTGACCAGTAAAATGCCCCATCTCATTAGCTTCAGACACTCTCGCTGACAAGCCTAAGGCCCCTTGAAACACAGTACTGCCATCTGATTTGCCCAGGAAGGAACAAAATTGGCAGAAACAAAGGATTCATTTCATAATATGGTCTCCTGATCATAATACCACAAGACCCAACACAACAACATTGTCCCCTGACTCAATAGTGACTGAAACCAAATTTTTCTTTTTAGTGGATAGGGGGATTATTCACACAAAATCCATGATTGACAAGCAAAGGTTTTTTTCAATTACTAGCAAGTACATAACTAGTCACATTCAAAAAGTGGGCAGAGTAAGAAGACTCCATGACAGTGCTTTGCTGGCTTGGAAATCAATCAGTCAAATCTTTCAAACCATCTTGTAGGTGATAATATTTCCTAATCTGCATTTCCACAGTTGAGTTCTTTCAAATTCTGACGTGATGACCTTTGTGAGTCATCTTGGGAATCCCTACATGTGCAGGATATTGCTAGCTATCATCTTCCACAGCCATTCTTAATTCACAATGTCATATGCCTTAAGCTGGAACATATTGAAACTCTTGATTTCAGTGCATTTACAGCACATAAACTTAGAAATAGGTTTATGAAGCTTCTTCCTGAAACTCAAACTGGAGGTCCAATCCAATGACCTTTCACCTCCATTCAATTTTATGCTCCAAGGAGTCTCAGGAGGACAAGGAGAGGACCATGACATTCATTCTCACAAGATAGCCCTGCAACACACCAGACACTTATTGAATGCCAATTTCTCACATCCTCTCAAATTTTTGATTCTTTCCAATTTCAAATCTGTTAAGAAAGAGGGAATCAGCATCAATACAGGGCTCACATACAGATTCATTCTGTCTTCTAAATGTATGTTCTGTCCCAAACTGATGATGTTTGCAACTAGGAAAGCCCAGAATGAAGTTTGAATGATAGATCTAGTTGTTGTGATTAAGAGATCATGGCAACTATTGGAAGTTGATTCAAAGGGTGGTGAAGAGCATTTGGGTCACCACAATTGCTGGCCTGAACCTATCTTCCTCAATATTATTATCCCAAGTACCATCCCTAACACTAGCACAATTTCTAACCCTGACATTTTGGGATACCAAAAATAACTGCAGGAAGATCTTCAATGCAAGTCTGGGTTGCAAACTCTTCTGGGAGGGGAAGCTTCCCGGGGAATAGGTAGATATCAAGAGACACATCCCTATCCAGATCCTCACTCTCATTGAGATACCCACTGAGACCCTTATGCAATTGTTGATTGAACTTTGGAGCTTTCACTGTTTTGAGAATCTGCACCAGAGCCATCAGGATGGGCAGGGGCAACTGATTATGGCATCTTGCCTTACCTAGTTATGTACTATTATAACTAGCATAATGCGCTCCCTAGTGTGCATTCTGCATCCTAGTGAGCCTCTAGGGCAAGCCCAATAGGCTAAGACATTAAGATGATCTAGGTGTAGAATGCACCCTAGGGGTTGCCTTACCTAGCATACAGGAAGTTTGCCTTAGGTTATTTTAAGTTATTTTGACTATTTTAGTTCAAATTATTCTTGGTTATTTTATCTTAGATTATTTTATCCTAGGTTATTTTAGGCCATTTTATTTTAAGTTATTTTGACTATTTTAGTTCAAATTATTCTTGGTTATTTTATCTTAGATTATTTTATCCTAGGTTATTTTAGGCCATTTTACTTTAAGTTATTTTTAGTTATTTTATTTTAAGCTATTTAACCATAACAAAGGTGTCCATTCATGAAACCATGTTTTTTAATATTGTGCCTAAACTACCTAAGTTAACATGACATGTTGCATGAATTGATTGACCATTAACACATGTACATTTGCAACTATGATATATAATTGTAATTCACATTGCATAAACTGTCAGGAGTTGTCCAATCACTTATGAACTACATTATTAGTCAAAAAAAAAACTACATTTCATTTAATATTGGACACCATTAATTGTGCATGATATAAATGCACTTTTCATCTTCATTTTCATTCAAACCAACAATAGTTGCAAATCATAGTTGCATATGCAACTTAAAAATATTTTGTAGTCAAATATGTGATTACAAATCATTTTTATCAAGTCAATAGTTGCAAACACATGGGATGGTATGGACAAGATTCCTTGTAATGATTATAGTCCCATCTTAAAGCTTTCACACAACCTTATTGTCCTTATGCATGGAACTAAGGAATGTGCATTTAGTTCTATTTTTCATTATTGTCATGTTAAGGAATTACCATTGATACTTTGGGAGAAGCCTAGGTGCTGCACCCCTAGGTTTGTTAAGTGGTATTGAAGGTAAATGAAACTATCAATTTTCAAATTTATAATGGAATGTAAACTTAGGCTAGCGTGTGTTTTTAATTAACTCCCAAGAGATAAACATGGGATGAGAAATTTGAAATGGGACTAGGATGAACTTACATGTGAGAGTTCAACTTGCACAAATCAAGCAAGAAGGAAATTAATGCAAGTTGGAGCCAAAATGGTGCATGGATGAAGCCATAAGCAATCCAAATTCACAAGACACACACCATGGCTTGAATTTGGAAAGGAGCCCTCACCTTCTTTCATATAATATATTTTGTGACCAACAATGACGGCTACATCACAATTAGAAAAAATGATGAAAATTTTCAATTTTACCAAGTTATCTGTGTATTCATTACTCCAAATACAAGTTCTTATTGAGAAGCTTTTAAAAGAAAAGTTATAACCTTTGAAAAACCCTTTTCAATGTTATATCACACGTGAAATTCAAAGGTCATTAGACTATTGTTTCTTGGGTTTTAATAGTCAAAAATCAAGTTGCTAAATTGATTCAACCATTTTTTTAACCACTTAACTTTTAATTCACAACTCCAAATGGAAAAAGTGAACCCATTTTAGATATCTATGTTTCAAGACTTTCCCACTGGTATATTAGGGCTTGATTTGGACTAGGTTTAGTATTTGCACTTTTGTCCAAAATATTCAAAATTACAAGATTCAAATTCCTTAAATGGGAAAATTACTCTAGAATGTTAGGACTCATTTTTCCACATTTTGGGAGTGTGTTTAAATCCCAAGATACTTTTTTGGCCCACATCCACTCTCATGCCTTAAACTTGGTCATGAGCCCAAAGCTAAGGTCATTGATACTAGAGGTGCATCAAGATTGCAAATGCAAACACAAAAAATTGTAGTAAATCATCAATGTTTCAATGTTTTCCATGCGAAAGCAAGATTATTCTTCCCCACACATCATTTTGTTTCAATGCAAATTTGTTTTCTACATATACTATATTATAACTCAATCTCCAATGTTTTCTAGCTTGTGCATCTTGTTGGAGATGAAGATAATGAAATAGTATAAACATGGCAATTGTTAAAAAAAACTTAATGGAAAAATGAGAAAACCATGAGAGATTTGTGGACATAAGATTATTATAAGCTTTCAAATAATTTGTATATTTTTTGAGTCTAAAAGAGGGATGACACCATAGCTATTTGCACAAGATTTTATTAATTTGTCAATGACATCATTTTGAATTCATTGGGAGGGGTCCCAACTCTAGAAGAAGATAAATTATGGTAGGAGGTGTAGGAAAAAACTTCATAGGATGTTGTGAAAGAACCACTACTAACAATCTATTTTTATTCAACCATTCTTTCACACAAATCATTAAAGATAGTCACAACCATATCCACAACAAATGAACACAAATAACACATTGTTAAAAACACAAATCTACAACCTCACAAATGACACATTCATGGAACATGAAAACATATATGAAATGCAATTATGGTGAATATTTGAACTCTTTTAATGGAAAGAGATCTCACATCCTTCATACTTTCATTTGTTGTTATAATTTTATTTCATTTGGCAAATTTATTAACTTGTTCATCCATTGTGGAACCAAAGTGATTGAAATGCAATTGCATTATACATAAGAGAGTGAAATGAAGGGATATTAAAACATGAAAAGGAAGGAAAAAAAATGAGACAAAATGAAAAAAAAAGGGAATTTTTAAAAATAAGAAAATCATAAATAGATGAGAAATGATAGGAAGAATGACACAATCCCAAGATTGTCAAGTGGTATTTGTTGTAAAATTCTCTTTGAACTAAATTTTAACAATAAAATACGTAATCCCACAATAGAAAAATGTCAATTTGCGACTACAATTTGTGACAAAACATAATTGCAATCAACTTTGTAACTAAAAAATCCTTTAGTTGCATAAATGAAATCGCATTGAACCTTTAGTTGCAAATGATGACTTAACATGATATTAACACATTTCCCATAGATGTGGTATATGGTCAATGTATACATTTCCATTTTTTGACAACTATATAACATTTGCAAATATTAACCATTTTTTTGCAACTAGTAAATAACCCTATCATTAATTGTCATTTGTTGACATAATAATTTTTTGGGCAAATTTTATATTATTGAAATATTAATCTAAATAAACACATTTTTTGATTAGGTTTTTGCCACATGACAAAACTAGGATACATACCTACCTAAGCTACTTATTTACTTATCCACCTACTTACTTAAATATGAAGGTATGTAAATAGGTAAAGAGGAAGAAAGGTAGAAAAGTAGGTGAGTTTTTAAAAAACCATGTAAATATTTTTAGTTTATTATATGTTTTGCTTTTAAAGTTAAGCTTTTTTGAGCTCATCCCAAATGGCACATGATTTTAAATGTGAAACCAAAAGAGAAGGCATCTTCTTTATAAAATGACATTAGAAAACAAAACGTATGAGTTAAACTTTTTAGTTGTATTTTAATTGCAAATTTAGTTGCAACTAAAAATGATTCTGCCACAAGTTTTGTGCTTGTTTTTAGTTTTGTAATTTATAATTATAAATAATAATTTTCTTAAAAAGTAACTAATTAACTAATTAATTAATTAGCTAATAACTACCTACCCACCCACCCACCCACAAAATTACTTACTACATATTATTGTTTAATAATTTTAGAAGTGGCATTGATAATTAATTTTTCATGGTTTTTAATAACTAATCAATTGTTTCATAGTAATAATTCAATAATAATAATAATCAATTATTTGAAGGAATAATTACTTAATATCTAATTAATTAATCAAGTCACAAATTAATCATTTAAGTTATATATATATATATAACTATTTGGCAATTACTTCTAAAATAATAAGAAATAATTTATTAAATTAATTAAATAAAAATAATATTTTTACTTCTGAAAGTAAACCTTTTAAATTGCTAGTGATAAATTAAATTTTTAAAAAAATGGTTATTAATCGATTATCTAACAAAAAAATTAACTAATTGATAATTCCTGAATACTAATTATAAGTGATTAAATTTCTAACTTATTAACTTAATTAGTAAAGATTAAATCAGTTTTAATAAACCATTAATATTAATCAATTACTATTTATAAACTATTAACCATAATTCTTGATTAATAAATATGAACTATCACATAGTTTAATAAATATTAATAGAATAATTAAACTACTACTTTATATTGAAGAAATATTAACTAATAAAATATTAAATATTATAAAATTCAATGTATTATGAATTCTAATTATTTATTAAGTAAAAAAAATCAGTTTAAAAAAATCATTGATATTAAGTAGAAATTTTAATTTGTGAAAAAATTATTACTTATTATTCATTGGCTGACTAAATATTTACTAATTAGAAGTCATTAGCTATTAACCATAACTCTTTATTAACTACCTAAATAAAATTATTGGGATATTTCAAAACTAATCATATATTTCAAAATTAATTAAATAAGGAATAATCTGATAATTATTATCTGAATATTTTTTTAGAATAATTAATTATTTCATGGTAACTAAATATTAAATATTATTTAATAAATTATTGAAAAATCACTGATTGATGAATTTTTTTTGGTTAATAGAAATAAAAAATTCTAATTAACTAAATATTATTTCACATTTCATAATTAATTGATTTAATAATATGAATAATTAATGAATAATGATAATTTATTGTATCAATTTATGATTTAATATCTAATTAAGCAAAAAAAATTTGAAGTGACTAATAAATAATAATTGACTATTTAATTAATTAGAATTAGTTAAAATATAATTATTTATTTTTTAGATTATATTAACTAATGAATTATTTGAAAATAATAATTTATCAATAATAATGCTCATTTAATACAATGATTATATCATATTAATATGACATTGCTACTATATTTTAATCTTACATGAATGAAGATGGTGTTTTTTTAATGAACCATACAAAATCAAAATGATTTCTTTTTCAATCCAATATGCCCATAATATGGTCAAATATACTTTGAATATATTTTGAATACAAACTAAATATCTTATCATACCATGAATACAAGTCAAATATTCTTAATGAATCTTAATAAAGTTTAATAAAAGTTTAATATACATTGAATAAAATCTAGATAGTAAATTTTTACTATAGTCCACAATACCCTAATGTACATCAAATGTATAAACACACCATAATAAGTAACCAAACTGCAACTAATTTTGCAATTAAATGAACATAGGAGCCTATTCTTGAATGAAAAATCCAAAAATCTAATCAATATGGAAAGATGTGTAATTTATAGTCACACCATCGTCGCAAAAATAATCGAAAAGTTTAAAAGGTGGTGACTAGTTGTAAAAATGGTAAAACATAGTTGCAAATGACAAGTAGTTGCATGTAATTGCATGTAGTTGCAATGAATGATTACATATTACAAGATTTCTTTTAATGTCCTAAAATGCATTCTTTGATCTTCATGATTAAACATGGGGGGTTAAAAGCTTTGGGACAAAGATTCTAGCATGAATTTACTCTTCAAGGTTACCTTTTGGTCACATCAAATTACACAAACTAAACAAAGAAGGTGATTATTGTAATTAAATCCATTTTTTGTTGCAACCTTAACCTTAGGCTTCTGACCAAATTTGTAACAAAACAAATGGAAAGTAGGCCAAAAATAAACTAAAGCAAGGGAGGCACCCAAGCACATTCCCTTGTGTGCCAGAATGCAAGAGGGAGTCCCCAAGGTTCTCAATTCAATTTTGGAAATGTAGAGTCCTAAGGTGTTTTACAACTTTAGAACAAAATTGGGTTGTTTTTTAACTATTAAAAAGGTTTTGAAAAGTAAAATATTTTAGGCATGTCACATATATTGATAAAAAAATGATCAATAGTGGAATAATGGTCAAGGAAAAGGTTAAGATTCAAATTGACAAAATGAATTTTGACCATTATTTCAATAATTTCAAAGGTCAAATCACCTCCAAATAAAGAAAGTTAAACCCCTTGGAAAGATCTCAACAAGATTAAAAAAATAGTGTGATTTAATGCTAAAAAAACCATCATTTGAAAGAGTTTGGATGTTCCAAAGACTTGGGACATAATGTGTCCCAATTCTAGGAATCCATTTTGGGACTCCCATGAATTTAAACCATTTCAATCCAACTCGTGCACATAACTCCAAAGTCGTAATAATTAAGGTTATGAAGTATGTGTCTCCATTTTGTACAAGAACCAACACATTGTAATTCAATTGAAAGATTGTAAGCATTAGAATATTCAAATTGTTGGAAAATTCATTCATTACATTTTGAAAGGATGAGAAAGATCTTGCAAAAATTGCTTTGTGATAACATTTTATGGACAATGTAATGTGTTTTCACCCTTAACTAGCAACCCATAAAAAATACTTTTTAATTCAATGTTAGAATTGTCAACCAATGTTCCCTAAGCTTTAATGCCATACACCCACCCACCTACCTCTTGCTTAACTACCCACCCACCCATGTAGGTAGGTATGTACCTACCACCTATCCACCTACCTACCCATCCACTTACTAATTACTTGTTTATCTATTCACTTACCTACCCACTCACCGACCTACTACTTACCTATTTGCCCACTCCCACCTACTTAACTACCTACCTACTTACCCATTCATCAATTCACCTTCCTACCCACTTACTCACATATCCATCCATTCGCCTACCTACCACCTTCCCAACATAGTAACATAAAAAAATGTGAATAATGATGAGAAAATGTTGGGGTTTACACTAACCTAGTTGTAAGCATTGTAACATCATGTGTGAATGGGATTTCAAAAAACTAAATTAACTTTTTGCTTTATGGTAGATAGGTTTAAATCCAAAATAATTAGCTTGGTGTTAAGGGACTTAAGGTACATAAACCTTAAATGGACAATTGAAGGAAAAAACAAATAAAACATAAGGGGCACACACCAAAAACAAATTCGTCCCATCAACAAATTATCACGTACTCAATTGCAAGTGGAACCATAGCTTTTTGTCCATCCATGCATTAGATATGAATTTTCGAAACAAGTACATTTAACACTTATTATGGGTAGATAGGGGGCCGACTTTTACTGCCATATCCTCTTTATAATATCTTAACCTCCCATATTGACAAGTTCATAAACTTGAAAAATGGTAACCCTTACCATTACAATAATATATGCACCAATATAAAACCATTAACGTGTTGCAACAAAAGTAAATCAACTTGTCACTAAATGTGTCAAAAATTACACAATCGAATGTTAGACCGATTAACCAAAATGGCCAACAAGTTGCCACAAAAATCTTAATGCACTACAATAAAACTAATTATGCACAAATTTTGAATAACCTATGCGTGACCTCAATACTAATCTTTACCCTTGAGTGCCATTGTTTCTTGTGAACATTGTCAACAACCTCAATGACCCCTCTTCATTCCAAAGCTTCACTCCAGAAGAATTAAGTCCTAAAAACCTCCATGGACCCACATAGGTTTGATCAATGTCAAATGCAAAACATCTCACCCTTCTCTTCATGTTTTTAAAATTTCAATAGTTGTGCTCATGTTGAACTTGTAGATATTTAGTATAATGCCACATAATGGAGTTTGATATGCATTCATTTGCAAAGGTGCATTAATTTTCATGGTTGCATGCAAAGCATCACTTGTTTCAAGATAATGTCGTGTAGACCAAGTGTCATCAAATTTCTTTTTAAGTGATCATTCATCCAACCTTTAGCATTTCAAAGCCTCCTCAATTTTCTCAACAACTCATGCCTCTTTTGAAACAAACATCTTTTCTTTCTAGTTGTCTCTTTCCTTTGTAGTAACCTCTTTACATGTCAAATTTTGCTTTAGTGTTTTCATCATAATGTTTTTGGAATAATTGATTAAAGGTTCTTCATTTAAAGGTCATTGAGTTGACCTGAAAGGAATTTTTGGCAGTGTAAAAAATTGTGAAATTTTAGCCTTGGGTGTTTGCATGGTTGTTGAAGCTAATGTGCATGAACTAAGTGCCATTTGGAACGCCAAAGCTATTGTGTGTGAATTATGTTATGTCTCATCCAAGCTAATCGAAGCTTGCACATCAGTTATTCCCTTTTTGTCATCACATTTGGGTTAAGGGGTTAAATCCCAATGGTTGCGAAGCCCTTGCAAATGTTTGATTGATTCAATGTTTTTTTAAAAAAGCCAAGGACATCCATGATGCCAAATCCTTTTTCCCAACACCTTTCTTTTTGTTAGCCAATGTCCATACATCTCTATATGACTCGAATGCAATTTTGAAAGGTTTGAAAAATGTTACGTCTAAAGGTTGTAATGTGTAGCTTGTGTGTGATGGCACAATGATTAGGTTGAACCCCACTAATAATGCTTTGTGCACGATGTCCATTGTGACATGGGAGTTATGGCCATCAAGGATATGTAAGTGTCGATTAAATGTACACAAATTGCCTTGATGGGGTTGAACTAACACAATAAAATGAGAAATCCATTTGTCAAATAAAATTGATGTCATCCAAGCTTTGGGTTGCATAGCCATTATAATTCAAGATTCACACTTTGCAATAAAATTTCTTCTAAATCATTTACCTCTAAAGATGTAAAAATTAGGAAGAGATTTTCTTGTTGCATTGATAGAGGACAATACATTCAACCATTCTTGTTCATTTGGATTGATTGAATATATAGATTTTGAACCTTCTGAGTTAAAATGAATGCCCTTCCATTTTGCCCAACTTGTGCACTAAATTCACCATAGTTCCAAATTTGGTTTAGTTGGTAATTGTTATAGTTATATGCTTTGGTTAAGTTTGCGTAAAATATTTACACATTTGTCAAACATAGGCCCTTTGCATGTCCTATTTCAAATCCATGTGCAACCTTTAAGTTTAGATTTGGATGGTGCTCCTTGAACCATTAGAACCTCCACCATCTTGGAATCTTGTGATGAAATGGAGTTGAATGTTCCTATGTAATTTTAACAACCTTCAACCTCAACCATGTGATTGTGATGGGGTGCCTTATTCCTTGCATTTTCTTCACATACTAGATGAGTGCTTCCTCCACCTATGTGCTCAAGATTTTTGTTTTGCCTCTCTTTCTATTTTGAATAATTCAATACAAATGGTCGCATAATGCGGTGATAGGCACACTTCAAACACCATTTGCACTTTGATTTTCGAACCAACTTCCATAATGTCCATTGTGTAGGCCAAACTGTTGTTGTCCCAATTCCCTTTTTTTTTCATGCTCTTCTTTTGCCTTGTAATTCATCTAGCAAGATTCTCATCACTTGACTCTTTGCGGATCACATGGTCCATGGGTCCACCAAATGATTGCCAATATGCATCATTAGGACCTTGCGCCCTTGGTTGACTTGATATTAGCTGTGTGAGATCAATCAATGTTACATTTTCATTTCCTTCTTATGACCTAGTTTATGTGCGTGGGCTTGCTTGAAACATTTACACATTGGGTATGTAATCAAATTGACATCTATTCAATTTGTGGGACCTGACTAATAGAGGTGAAAGAAGCTACATATGTTTTCAGTCATTGATTGGAGGCAAATTTTTTTTTGGCATGCACTCAAATGCATGGGCACAATTGTTTTTTTTTCTAAATCCTCTTTGTGTCCCTATGTCATCATATTATAATTTTGTGTCTAGAAAGAGTATGATATTCTCTTACAAGTTTTTTCATGTTGCAAAAATGCCTACTATTCCTAGAATGGTTAAAACATATGACCCAATTCGATGACTTCATATACCTAGAATGCATAAGTTGTTGCAAGCAATGTGATTATGCGACAACCAAACTCCAACACTCATCAACCTTTTCTTGTCCAATTAGTGGCACAAAATTAATTGCATGGTGGTTTAAGGGTGTTACAAAAGGTGCATTAAACTACCACCACTTGATTCCATAGATGCTAGCAACTTGTTTGGTTATGGCTTGCATTGATCACTAATCTTTCCCTTAATGAACTTGATTAATATACTAATATTACCCATGTTGGTAATAGATGTGGTTGGGATTCACCCTTTCTAGGTTAGTTTTATTACATATCCATCCTAGGTTCAATGACTGTCCCTTTTTGATAGAAATAGGTAACCAATAAAGGGCACTATCCATTTTAGGTTTACTTCCCTTAACACTAGATTTCTTAACACCAAGTGTGAAGGAACATAAGAGATTTTTATGTAAGCAATGGGTGCTATAACCAAAAGAAAGGGGTATGAAAGATACCTCCCCATCATAATTCTAAACTCTGTACTTGTGGTTTTTTCAACTTAATTCTTACCATTTAGGCACTGTTACAACACATTGATGTTATTGCCCTACAGAGCATAAATCTCTATACCCATATGAGACTTTAGGCAACATGTATTTGTCAGTCCTTTCTGGATCTTTATATCAGTATTCGTCAAACTACTATTCGGAACAATTCCACATTTTGTGAGTGTATGAATTAGTGGGATCTAGCTTGAGGTCAGAGCCCTTTGTGTTCATTTGGTCTGTTATGAGTTGCTAATATGTCCCTTTACCCTATGAAATAATGAAAAAAGATACTTGTCTCAATTCTACAAACAAGATGACTTTTGGTTCTGAACTAAGGATGAACAACAAATGCTAGGTTGATTTGCAACAACTTGGGAAAAGTAGAGTTCTATTCAAAGTATGGAACTAAGGATAAGCAACAAATGCTAGGTTGACTTGCAACAACTTAGGAAAAATAGAGTTCTATTCAAAGTATGGATCTAAGGATACTTTGTGTAATTTCTCCCATTTTGCACCCAAGTTCTACCCAACACAAGGATACCCTTTAAGGTTTTTGGCTTTAATTCATCACATATGCGCTACCTCAGGAACAATTCCACCTAGCAACACATGCAATCCCTTTAAATGCTTCAAAATCTATAGCTTAGACCTCCTTTGTGCATCATCAACCTTTAGCATCAATCCCTTATAAAGCCTAACACTACCAAGAACACAACGCCTGCCATCATGTAGTTATTGGCATAGTGAAAATCAAATAGCAACTACTCATTTCTACAAGCTCTTGATATTATACGATATACAACATATGCAATCCAAAAACTACAAACCTGTCCTCCTTTGCCTTTGAACTCCCCTCTTATCTTCATCCAACAACTTCCAACTCCCCTCTCACTTGCATGTTTGAAGCACGCTTGGCCACCCATTGTCTGTGCCAATTTGTTTCACATAACACACAAACAACAAAGTTTCCTACTCACAACCACTAACAAATAGTAATGATATAAACTCCACTACTTGCACAAAGAAAGTTGACGGCTACTCAAAACAAAACCTAAACCCTAAAACGAACTAGCGTTCACACTAGAGAAATTCAAATGACTTCCTGTTTGGTCGTAATGCCTCCTATTTGTGAGGAGGTATTATTAAGATATATTTAAATATGCCTTCCAAATTGATAGGGAATATTCTCTGAGTGCTTTACCTCCCATCATGTGGGGATGGAGAAGTTTTGCTCTGCAAGTTCTCCATTGATAGGGAATATTCTCTGAGTGCTTTACCTCCCATCATGTGGGGATGGAGAAGTTTTGCTCTGCAAGTTCTCCTTCAATGGATTCACCGACAGTCTCTTTCTCCTTCCTTCTCAAACCCCTTGAATTTGTGCATGTCTATTCCGATTTTGTGTGGTTATTTGAATTTTTAAAGAAATGCCTTGAGTTTTTTACATATTACTGAATAAGAGAACCATCAATCCCAGTTGTTTGAGAAAAATTCAGAATCAAAGAACTGGTGGTCCCAGTTATTTCAAAAACTGTACAAGCTATGGTTTCCATGAAAGAATAGAAGTTCTATGTCCAGTTATTTGAATTTTCCAAAAAAGTTGAGAACCATAATTACATACCACAACTATAAATCCTATGAACCACCCTGATAACTGTCAGGTGCCTGTTCATATTTCCATTGCCCAACACTGGTACATACTTTTGAGGCACTGTAATTGCTTCACTGTTGAGACTAGTGTTTGTCATCAGAGCCACGAACCATGTAGTGAGGCAATTGGGTTGATGCTTGTATATCAACTCCTATTGTCATTTGCATCAAATGCAGGCAGTACCCATGTCATCTGGATTCAGTGTAGGGAAGAGGCTCTCAGTCATACTGGCTACAGCTAGTGTCCAGAGGCTGCATTTGGCCCCTGGTTCCAAATAAAAAATCATACCATGATGTTCACAATGCACACAGTTCTATCGTTCTTCCTCTTTATCCACACCTAGTTCTTCTATACAGAGTAATTTCTCTGATTCTACACTCAACTTCATAGTGGTAGTGTCTTTCACTTGTGATCTATGGAAGCAAGCTAAAAACTCAATATTGCCTTCAGCCCCTGTAATTGGAGACTGAATCCAGGCTTGACAAGCAAACCCGAAGGCCTCTACACCTGTGATCACTTTGTGCAGCACCTGTTCATGTGCACATCATTAAAGCCAAAAATTAAAAGTTTTGCTACCAAATTGCCAAATATGAAAGTGTGGTTTCATACTTACAAATGGCACAAGCACTGTTGAATTCACTTGTGCAAATTTCTTATGGATCCTACTATATTGAGAAAAGTAAGATATGCACCAGAAAAAAGTTAGCATGTCACAAATGACAGGACCAGAAGCATACCTCCTTGTGGACAGCTACATCCCTCACAATGCCACCTCTGCCAACCTGTTTCAATCGCTACATGTCATCAGGACATGTTCTTCTGACACTGCAGAAATGCAGCAATGAAGTGCATTTTCCATCATGAGTGGACAAACACTGCCCACACAGTCAATGTCATCTATTTGGTAAATGCTTGTTAGTCCAGTGGCCCCTTTGTGCACAATGAAGCAAGAAACTACCTCTCAATCTTGTATGCAAATAAGTAGGTTGCAGCTTCAGACCTGAAATCGGTGAGCCTCAAACTGGGGCTTAATCAGAGTGATCAGTGTTGAGTTGCTCTTCATCACACCACAAACTGCTGGCATCACCTGGCCATGAAGACCCAACAAACAAAGAAACTATTGATTTTTGGCCCAGAAATCAAATTGCAACACATAACAAGAAACTATACTATGAAACTGCAATATGAACATGTTGGAAAATGCAACCAAAATTGGAAAGGTGTCCCCAGTATACCAGCAAAATTGATATGAAGGAGAGGTCAAGGGTGACCAAGTCCACTAGTTGGGGGAGGCAAGGCAAATAACGCAAGTTTGTCCTTTCTATTACACTCACTCGTGGATCAGTACGAATCCTCTCAGCAACCTGTCCAATCACTTTCCTGCTTAATAGATCCTCAAGTGAACTTCTATCAAATTGATGAGTCACAGAACAATAGGTCTGAAGGGAATCTGTTGATGGATCTATAGTCATGAATCTGGCATACAAGAAGGCAATAAAGTTGCCAGAGAAATGCAAATCCTTTGGGCACATAAATCCCAAATCCTGGGACAGTTGATCTGGACAGGAACATGAGTGTATTACATTACCTGACCATACCCAACATCAACACCATATATGTGCTTGACTCCATTTTGCAACAGACAGTCAGAAAAGCCCCCTGTTGAGAGGCCTGCGTCAAGAGCCACCTTGCCCTCAACATCACATGCAAACTGCTCCAGAGCTGCCTCCAACTTGTATCCTGCTCTGCACACACCAGAGCCTTTATAGCCTTGATCAGGACCAAGCAGTCTTATTATTAAAAACGAAATGAGCATTTAACATTAAATAATAATTGTCTGTTGGGAAATTCTGAACTCCAACCACCATAACCATCCATCAACAAGTCTTCAATGACCTTGACTGGTCTCCTCAAGAAACATGTGCCTGCAGAGTGTCTCAACCTGCCACAGCCCAATCTATACTTTGTACACTGAGTAGATGTAAAATATACAATTCCTGTTTTGGTGCCATCCACCGACTCTTTGAAACATGCAGTTTCAGTTAACCTTGTCTCATCCAATGTTCAGCATAAGATCAACTTGCAATTGACGAATTTTAAAAATTTAATGAGACATTTAACCAGCAGTTCAAGGGGGTTACAATCCCATCTTCTGTTGACAAGGAACTTGAGAATCACCTGCACACATATTTGGGGACAGCTGCAGTAATGTCAATGATAGCAGATGATTTGACAGAAGTGCCTGCCTTGGCTGCTGGCTTCCCATCCACCATCACCTTACCTATACCCGTTCCCACAATTCGTCACATTTTGCAAGGCAAAACCTCTCTTGGACTACATGACCATTGCAGTCACAGAATGATTGCATATGGCCAGGAGATGTCCACAAAAAGAAAAACAAAGTATGCCAAGAGGTCTGCTCCTGTATTCACCAAAATCTCTTGATTGATGCTCCTCATACCTTGCAAAATGAATGACTGAATCATGGTCCTACTATAATGTGGATATTGCTCCATACATAACTCGTCCAGTCTGCATTTTTTCTTCCGCACTCTGTCAAGTCAGAGAAGAAAGAGAGGATATCCTTTTGTAAGGTGCCACTGGGAGGGAGACCAAGGATTTTTGGCCCCAGGACATGAGTTTACCATGGCTGCATACTAAGCAAATCTTGGTGCCAGTCATCAACCTAAATGCAGGAAAAAATCAAAACCCTGAGAATACTTGACTCCAAGAAAGGGCTCAATAAATATTTGCAGCACACCTGGGTGTAGTTTCCGCATTGGCACTCTCAAAATTTCTTCTTGCAAAATTGTGAAACTGACTCCACTTCCTTCTTGATACATTTCTGGACAATCCTACAACTGCCAAGGGACATAGTATTTACAAACTGCTGAGAACCACATCAAGCTCTGGGCTCATCTTCTTGATCACAAGTGGTTTAGATTCAGAATTCAGTGCTATTTCCAGAATGCAACTGTACTCCTGTAAGAAATAAGACATCCTGAACTTGCATAACATCTTCTGTAGGCAAGCATTATGAGGCAATTCTTTTACACCAGCTACATAACCTAGATTCATGCTTTCTCACCATTGCAACATTCCACCAAGACTTATCATAGATTTCCACAATTGAGGGACCTCTTGAACCAGAGCAGCTGTAATTATTGCTCTTGTCCAAAAAACAGAGCATGCGATTTAAACCCCACACACACCTGTGGCTGTGATCTCTCACAACAGGCACTTGGCTTGTTGCTTCTTCACTACCTTCACAGATTCAAAGACATGTTGTTTAGCATGTAGCTCGATGTTGGCCGCCATCAGAGCATGTCAAGAAGGCGACCAGTTGTATAAAAACAAGAATGGCCGTGGAAAAAGAAACTTACAAACTGTCCATTCCGGCGAGCTCCGCTGGTGCTGGAGGTCAGGGACGTGTTCACATGCCCATGGATTACGTATGGTTGAGGTTGAGCACAAGGGATGCGGAGACGAGAAGGAGGGGAACAAGAGATAGCACTGCAGCATAGCTTTGCCACTCCTCAGCCCCCGCCCCACAAGCATCCCACCTTCCGCGTGCTTTTTCCTCTTCCTTCCTGCTCCCCTTGTCTTCTTCACTCCTAACCCGTGAACGCCAAAACCAGCCTCAGACCAAAAAGAAAGACAATTTCGGACTTGGGAGAGAGCTGTATCACCAGCATTCCACCTCCCACGTGCTTCTTCTCTTCTGCCACCCACCCGACAGCGCGCAAAACCCTTTGCCCATGCACCGAAACCCTGCGCAGAGAGCAGCTAATTAGGGTTTTGCACAAGGGTTTGCAAGAGGTAGGTGTATCAAGACTGGGGTTTGTGTTGGACAGCGAGGGAGGGCATATTGTTGGAAGGACAAGACGGCTTTCTTGGCAAATAGCCATGGATGCTGCTGCAACCCATCACAAGTTTTCTGCCGTGGTTCTGGGTGGCACTTTCGACCGCCTGCACTCTGGTCATCATCTGCTCTTGAAGGTACTACTTCCGGCATGTTGCATGTTTTCTTGAACTCAAGGAAGCAAGAGCGGGGGGGTCGTGGTCAAAGTTCAAAGCAAAGGGATCCTTGGAGGAACAATTGCAGCAGTCAATTGGGCGATTGCAATTGGGAAAGAATCTGGTTGCTAGAGTCTGGAGTTGGATTCATAAGGTCATGCTGGATTCTTGAGGCAGATAGACCTGGTCTCCTGAAATTCATGGGGACCTGTGGCGGGTGCAGGCAGCTGCAGAATTAGCAGAGGAGCGGGTGGTGGTAGGTATCAGCACCGGACCCATGTTGATCAACAAAGAGGTTGGTTAAACCAGCCAAAGACATAGATACCACATACTTACATTCCTTGATGGAAGTTAAAGTACAACAGAGTGTTGCTGTGGAGTTGGAGTATGTTTGTTCAGAGAGAGCTAATCGTACAAGTGATGATGATGATGATGATGATCTGCAGTTGGCACATCTTATTCAGCCTTTGGATGTGAGGAGAGCAGCAGTGGAGAAATTTATCAAGGTGTTTCTTCTTTAAATCCTTGACCTTCTTGTTTGTTCCCTCAATTTGGAATTCTGCTCTGTGTTGCAAATGGCAAGATAACATGTCAGTGCAAGATGACTTCTGTCCTGACTTTTAATCTCTTAATTTATGCTTAATTTCACTAGATGTCACTAGATGTTGGGGTCTGGAGCTGCTTGTAAAAGAACAGGGTGGTGGGGGACTGCAGGACAGTCTGTAAAGCCAGGACTGCAGGTGCAGACAGAGCCAATTACGGATCCTTTTGGTCCAGCTATTGTTGATGAGGGGCTGGAAGCTATTGTTGTAAGGTATTCATTATGCCTGAATACCATTTTGTCCATATTGCAGACATATGTGAGAATGTTTGGTTTCAGAAGCAGACCCCTCCCTGGTGTCAGCTAATTGCTGTTGTGGGAATGTTTCCTGGATGAAGTGAAGAAACACTCAAAGGTGCAGAAGCAGTCAATAAGAAAAGGGCTGAAAAAGGACTATCTCAACTGCAGGTATTGAGGTTTCCATGGGTATTCCATCTTTTGTATGCAGATTTGTAGGGGTATCTACATGAAAGCCCCTTTGGTTCTGAGAGCTTGTATTTCACTGGCATTGGGCAAATGGAGTTTTTGCATGTCCCTGAGAGTACCTGCAAGATATTTTTCCTAATGTAGATTAATATCCCCTGTTGTAGGTGGAAGTTGTAAATCTGGTGCTGGAAAATGGTTGTGCGGAGAAGGTTAGCTCAACAATTCTCAGGCAACGTGATGCCAGGCAGATACAGGAAAAACACGATCATGATTCTTTGACTGTGAACAAGAATTAAGGTTTCCAGTCTCTAGGAGCTAGTGAGACCTTGTTATCATGTGGAATAAGTTGTCACTTGAAAGGAATATGCTGACTTCTTAACATCCTGTGGACAAATCAAGTGTCACACTATGCTCTACTTCTACTAACCCAAAATATTGGGACTTTGACTGATTGTTGTCAGGTATACACCTTAATCTGCTTTGTTAGTCTGTGGACCTCTTGTTCTTATGTCCTTGGACATCTTTGTAGTTTGAACAGATGACACTGACTCCAGTCAGCAAGGGCCTCAGCTCTTTAGCAGATCAAATCATACTAGTGTTTGTTTTTGGGAACTGTACTCTGTTGCTCAATTTGCATGTAAGAACAGACTTCAATAGTTGTGAACTAGTCAGCATTATTATTGTTGATTTTTCCTGGAGTTATGTACAGAATTTGTTTGATGCAGGGCAAGGCACACATGTGATGGGCTTCATAGGTTCTTGCCTCTGAACAAGGGCCATAACCCGCATCATTGGAGCAAGAAATGGTGGGCCCATTGCATGAGTCCTGTAACCTTAGTAAAATAATTTTGAAATTAAAAAAAGGATGTGTAACGCACTCAGAATGCCCTTGCAAGTGCATTTCACTTTGTAAATGCATTCTCTTGGAGCCCCAGGCAGGTTCACAAAATAAGCATAGCCAAGAAACACAGGATTGTGAACCTGGAGGCAAAACAAAACTCTTGCAATTGCAAGCTGCTTAGGATCATTGTGCAGAGTTCTTTGGATTTACAGCAGTTGAGACTCTTGCATTTAGCATTGAGGAGCTTGAACACAGGTAGTGTTTGAAGGTCTTGGATAAGGATCTGGAGCTATTGGGTTTTAAGACCTTGCACCACCCTTGAGAGTTACTGGAATCTGGAATTTGTTGGGATTGGACACTAGAAAAAGGTTTTGGAGGCCTTATTCTCAGGAATTTACAAACTTGTATCAGGTTCCAGATATTTTGGAGTAGTAATTGGGATGACTTGGGTTTGGAGATCTGCAATAGGGTCTAAATCTCCTGCATTTGGCAGTTGGTGCTCCATGAATATATCATTATTCTTCCTCTTCATTATTGCATTGCTAACATAATATGTAAACAGTCTATTTCTGATAATTCCAATTTTATGGTGAACCATATACTTGAGAATGATATATGGTGTGTGCACAAGCCAACTGGATTGGGAATTGGATTAAGAATAAATAAATGATAAAAAAACATGAATAAAAAACATAAAAACAAGAAAAAAAGAATTTGTTTTTTTTTAAGAAACAAAACATGAATAGAAAATCAGAAAAAATAGAAAGAAAACATTTTTTGGAAAGAGTACATAGAAAGAAAAAAACATTTAAAAAGAAAAAAGAAAACAGAAAGAAAAAACTTCAAAAAACTACAAATAAAGAAATAGAAAAAAAGAAGAAGAAAAGACATAGAATTGAAAGGAAAAACAGAAAAAAACCAAGAATTGGAAAGATAGAAAGAAAGAAAATTAACAAAAAAACAGAACTAAAACAATTCTTATTTAAAAAATTATATATATAAGAAAAGGAAAAACAGGGAAAAATAAACACACAAAAATAGAAAAATAAAAGAGAGAGAAAAAACTCACATGAGAAGCTTTCCTTCTTGTTGCTCCTTCCTTCCTGCTTGGATCAAACAAATGTTTTTTCCACAACAGGCTCCTTCCTACTTTTCAACTTGTTTAAATCAACTAAATGCGTTTTGACAAGTTCTTCTTCCAAACATTCTTTAACAAGCTCCTTCAAGCTCCAATAGCTCCCACCTCAAGTTCTACAGCTCTTGCCAAAGTGAATCGCTGAACGGAGGGAGAGAGGTAGGAGTGATTGTTAGGGGTTAGGGCAATGTGCGTAAAAAAATTTAAACAAAAAAACTTCACTCACCCTGGATGTGGAACCCAAAGGGTGAGGTGTGGTTTCATCCACCAAGACCCAAAAAAGATCAATGCACTGGTGGGTGCTAGGTCATTTAGGGGACCTATGAACTAACACACTCACCACCTTAGTTTACTTTTTAAGTTATTGACATACACCTATTAGTGTAATGACCTACCTACCTATTTAAAAAACTCATCAAAGTCATCATATTATCCATGGAAAACAAGGGTATTGCATATGCATTGCATAGCCCCTTTTCTTTTCCAAATTTCATTTAGTGAAGAAGTCACAAGCACGAAAAGAATTAAACAATAAGATTTTCAAACCACATGAACAAAAGCAGGCCTAGTTTTAAATCTAAGTTTGGAATACAAAAATCAAAAGCAAACACACGATTTGCACATCATGTGAATGCAAAAGGACTTTATTATAAAAACATGACAAAATTTGTATTCAAATCTAGTGTTGAATAAACTGAAAGTGATGTGGGATTCTACTTCTATTTATACCCATTGAACACTAACCTCAAAGAAGGTTTTTAAAAAACTTCCAATTTACATGTGGCTCATGTTCACCCATGTGTGATCCATGTTCACCCATATGCAATCACATATATCCATGTGAAAACTAATATTGAATTATGAGTTAATTAAAAATGAACTAGTTATGAATTAAATAATATTACAAATGAACTAAAACTTAATTTAAAGTTAATTGATAGGTATTTAAAAATTAACTAAGTGAATTGAAATTAAAAGTTAGGTATAAATTAATTATAAGTTATGAATGCACATTCATAAGAATGAATTCCATGGTGTTGGCATCTATGACAAAAGCCCTCCTTTGACCCTTTTATGAAAATACATGAAACAACATTCATGTGGGTATTGCATATAATGAACCAATCATGATGTGAAGGGGATTTAAACGATGGTGGACAAGTTTTTGTAAAACCTTCACATGAAGTTGTGATGGCATGGGGCACCTTTTGTGAAATTTAAACAAAAAGATATAAAAATCCTTATGATCCCCCCATGTTGGGTGGGAAAAAAAAAACATCAATGATTTTAAGTGAATGAATGCAAGTATTGCATTTGATGGATGATGTGATGGAGGAATAAATTTTTCTAATACCCACATATTAAAACCCTACCATGCATCAAGGGCCCTATGGTGAAAGTAAACAATACAATTGTATAAAAAGGTCCATTCACATATGATGTTAAATCAGTGTTAAATAAAAATCTAGGTGGCATCATCCTAGGTGACATACAATGCTAAATAGGTGATAACTTAATGTTAGCTTAACATAAAACCTTCATGGTAAGTAGGTTTAAGTCCTAAGTGATTAGCATGATGTTAGGGGATTCAACTCTGGAGTCCCTAACACCAGGTGTGAATGCAACTTAAGTATTACAATACATTTTTTGCTTGAGGTTATTGTGTGAGTGATCATTATAAAAATAGCGAGGATTTATCCACATGATAAGGGTATTGCTTTGTCAACCATGCTAACAATGACCTTTAACCATCATTGATAAAAATATTGTTTATTTGTTGTGATCACAATTAATGTTTTCCTCTTGCATATGAAGGTATTGTTCATTTTTTAAATGGTTAATTTAAACCATCCATGCCAAATGGGGTACTATGTGGAATGGAGCTTGCTAAGTGTGTGCAATTTGGCATAATGTGATCAAGGCTCACAAATTGAGATTGGGAAAAATTGATTTGAAAAATAAAATGTGTGGAAAGTTATAAAACCAAATATGTGGACATGTAAAAAAATGTATAGAAAAGCTCAAGTAACCATGTTCTAAAAGTCGTGATGAGATGCAAAATAATCCCACAAGTTAAATTACAACAGTTCAACACTATGCTTTAAAGTGCACATTTATTGGAGAAGGATGAATTATTAGAAATGCCCATGTTCTTCTGACACCACAACAAAAGCAAAGATGGCAGAGATAAGAAGTCCAGAAACAGAACATCACAGAGATGTTCATCAACACCTAATCTAAGAAACCACACTTGGTGGAAAAGTTGGAAATTTCAACATTGAATAACAAGGAGCATACCCAGCTTACACAGGTTCTGTTGCATTGGCAGGAGTTTTAGCAAAGTCATGAACCCTAAAGTGTTATGACAAGAGGTGGATCCTATCTGTAAGGGGGTTTCACCAGAATGAAGTGCAGAGCAGTACACATCATACACACCTGTAGTTCTCAGTCATGAACACACTCTATCAACATTCATAGCTGCAGCAGATCATAGCCAAGTATACAGCCTTTTTGTGCATAAGGAAGGAACAGATGACAACATAGACATGGTGGAGCTCACCACTGCAGATAAACCAGCATGTGGATATGTTTACCCATGGCAACTCCTTTCCTTCTCTACACAGATATATGTGTGACACACATGTGGACCTGCACCATGCAGTGCAGTTGCTCTGGTTGCTGACATTCTGCATCTTCCAACAATGACAGTAATAGAGAAGTAGCTTCACCTGCTCAACAGCAACAGAAACAATGTAGATAATTGGATACATTACAAGAAAGGAAGCGGATACAATCTCAACCTGTCAACTGACCATCTGAAGGACTTACTTTGTCACCAGAAGAGCTATTATGATTTTCCCAGCTCACCTACAAAGAAATTACCTTGCATCCCCAGAAGCTCATTATATCCCATTGACACAGTTGTATTGCTCAGAAACGGGAGAGATTTGTCACTCATATTCTGTTATTATAGAAGGACATTGGAGTTCTAACATCACCATCTGCAGGTAATTGGCTCCACTCAGGCAAGCAGGCTCCAAGAAGAAAGAGAAGTTTTGCTTTGTCAGCTCTCAAAATCTCTGCTTCACTCACTTTTCTGCTTCCCCTATATAAATGACGAAGGGCCTCCACCAACTCCCCCTTTTGCCTCTGAGAGAGAAGAGTTCCAGGGGTCTTGCAACAATCCTTGTAGAGAGGAAGGTACCCTATGGCAGCCTGCAATTGTGCAGGAAGCTCACGGATGCACAAGCGTCCTTGCCCAAGCTTTATGACCCGCATGAGGTTTAGGTAGTGAGATGATCCTGTCTGCACACCCTCATTATAGGCCTCCTTTGACCACTCCTCTCGAAGCCAAAGTTTAAGGTCAGGTGTAGTATCCTCTAGTTCAGCAACCATAGATGCTGCTCGCAGTGTGGCCTTAGCATCATCCAGAAAGTTTAAATGCAAAAGGAAAAGCACTCCCTCAGGTCCAATGTTTTCAGATGCAGCAGTCTTGAATGCTTCCATCATGGGTCGTACATTCACAGGCTTGGGGATAATATCCAGAAGGTACCGAATTGCAGCAGTCTGTCGAAATGCTGTGGCAAATGCAAGTACAACATATGGATCTGTGATAGCCAAGCAGTCACACCCTACCAAAAGCTCCAGAACAGGTAACATGACCCCCAAGTGTGTTGACGAAGCCACAGCTTGCTCTATTGCACATTCTGAATTCACACTGCATTGTGTCAAAAGATATTTCATCATCTTCAATGGCCATTCTGCTCGGCTCTCGATGCGAAGTCGACTGCTGGCTCCTGTAGCCTGTGGCTCTCCTTGGGAGGGATCCTGGATCTGCAACAATGCCCTAGCCTTTTCAATTGGCACATCAACAAATGCATGTAGTTGAGGGCTGATCAACCCTATTCCGTTCCGAAACAATATTGAGAAAATTTTCAACATGTCTTGTGTGGCAGTTCCTGACTCCAATATATGCTGCATCCTCTTGACTTTTGGCAAGAATGGAACAGATTCACATACAAACACGCTCACATCACAGTGGTCCACCAGAGCTGCATCCCCTGCCTCCAGAATGGTCATCCTGTACAGGAAGCAAACGCATGCTTGCAACAAAAGAGAATTGTAGAAGTCCTTTGTCAAGTTGCTTGACTCCAAAACCAGTCGATCAAAAATCTTGCTCTTCTGCAAGATGCTGTGACCATTCAAGTGTAGAATTGCAGTGCCATTGCATGAAGAAAGGAGGGCATCTTCAAAAGTTTTTGCACCAGCCTTGACCAACTGGTCAATAACACGACTCAAAAAATCTACCTCATCTGGCATCCGTGACCAGATTAGGCTGGCACCCACCCGCAACCCACTCTCAAGTCCATCTGTGTCTGCTATAGAAATAAGATGGTCTATCATGTTATCCCGGCATGCTAGCATGGCACCAAGAAATGCTCTTCCAATGTGCACATGCCCTGACAACATCAGTTCATCCACAATGTGGGTATGGCCACTCCACCCTGCAGCTTCCTGCAGCTTACACCAATCACTGTTACAGAAAAAACCACAACATTGCACCTCAAATATAAACCTAATGTCAATCTGTGTTAGTAACTTGCACAAGCCTTATGCACTACAAGAACCAAAAAGACACGACCCCTGAAGCAACCTAATTTCTTGCTAGACCTGTCCTGCAAGGTCAGAGTCCCAAATCCTCCCCCTTTAGCTTCACAGTTATGGACCATAATAAAATTTCGGCGATTTGTGCTCTTGCCAGACCTAACTAAAAAAATAGCCAATTTGATCCTTTTGTTCCTCTGAAATCCTTGACAAATTGCACCTGATCTTGAATAGGTTTCATTAGTTTAGGGTACACTTCTAGGCTTCATGGATACTGCAACAATCAAGCAAGCCTGCGCCTACTTCCATGCAAAATAATGTGTTTGACTACAACTACAGGCCTAAGAGAGTACTGCTCCTCTTGGGCATCTGACACAGCTGCAAGCCCACTTAATGGAGAATCCATAGAAATCCTTGCAAAGCCGACTGGCCGGTGGTTTGCACAGTCAGGTTAAGGATGGTGAAAGGATCAGAGAAGACAAAAGCACAGAGTAGCAAGTATCAACAAAGAAGTTTGTGCGCATAAAATAAAATTGATGAGCTCACTTACCATCGCCGCATTCAGGTCAGTGCCCCCTGCATCGATAAGCGACTGGAGGATGTACTTATGGCCGCGCTTTGCTGCCTGGAAAATAGCGTAATTCAAGTCCTGAATTGGGATGTTGTTGCTGGATTCCAGGAGCCTGGAAACGTCTCGTCTGGCTCCTTGCGCTGCCGCCTCCACCACTGCCGATTGATGCCCCATAAACGTTCCATACGCCCCCTCCGCAGCAGCAAATTTCAGCCGACATTTGGACAAATGCGTCCCTGCCGCATGAATGCCTTCCATATGATCCCTCCTGAATGATGCCATTTCCCTCTCTCCCTATCGCCTGAGCCCTCCACCAGGCCGTCTCTCACACCATCTCACACACCTCACTCCTCCTCTTCCTCTTCCTCCTCCATCCCCTTTCGCAGCTGTATGTATCCAACACTTTCTCTGCAACACACTGGTTGTCCAACATCTTTCTTCTCTTCGTCACTCCCACAAAAACCCATTACTACACCAATCTCTCCACAATCGCTCTCTCCCAAAAGCAATACTGTCCCCCGAGGGCCTCATCAGACCATCTCTCCCTCTTCTCTCCACCATTTCATCAACCAACACAGTAATAAGCTGAAACCGGAATCTCTTCCACCATCAAAATCCGTATTGCAAACAACCAAGAGCTGCAACAGGCGCAGATGCAACGCAGACAGTTATGTGCGTGTGTGTATGTGCGCACACAGGGATGGAGGAGCAGAGCTTCCCTTCCGAGCCCAAGAGGCTTCCCCCCTGGTGAGCAACCCGAGCACGGCGGCATACCGCCTAGGTAACCACGGTCTGGGTCCCTTGGGTGGAGGAGGTTACTGCCTAGGAACCTCATAGTAGGGACTTCTCTGCTAGAAAAAAACCAAAAGAGAGACGGGCTTGCATTTCTATCTACTCTTTATTGTACCTCAAAATTCCACTATAAAAAAATGAGAAAAAAATCTGAGTATGGTATCTAAAATATCTCTATAGCGAAGCTTGCACTGATTTCTAAGGAAATACAAATGGGTGTTAAGTAAATAAAGAAATAAAGGAAGGAAGGAAAAACACCCGGCAAGGGAACAAGAGAAGAAAACAGAAAGGACCAAAGTCCAAACAGAAGACCACACCCAAAGTGCAGAACACACAATGGGGACCCCTTCAGAGGAGAACACATGAAACCTAGGACCTAAACCCATCATCAGTAGCATGACGCAAGTTGTGCAAGTGCAGAACGCACAATGGGGAGCCCTTAAGAGGAGAACACATGAAACCTAGGACCTAGACCCATCACCAGTAGCACAAAGCAAGTTTTGCAAGGAGATGGGTGTTAAGTGATTTAGTCACAAGCACCTGATAATTATTCTGATTTGCTATAAATCTATAAGCTGAACAATTTATTGTTTTCAAGGTTTGACTTTGGATTATTTTAACATATGATTTGCTAAAGTGAATCATTGTGGCCTTGTTCATGTAACATTTATCCTATGTAAGAAAGACACTACCCTTACCTTACCTTAGTTTTTGAGGTTGTATTCTGCCATTAAAAAGACAAAAGAAAAAAAGAGATATTCACAACATTTAGACATAGGTTGTCAACTATAGCAGTAATCTTTTTAAAAGTCTACAATCCCCTCAAAAACATTATGTGGTGAATGATCATGTAGCAACTAGTGTTGGGGAGGTACATCAATTTTAGTATCAGTCAAATGAATGTAAGTAAAAAATTTCAAAAAATACATATATACACAGACATTGCACAATGGATCACTTGTTGTTACCCCCCCACTCTCTTCCCAAGCAAACCAGTTGTCAAGAAGTTTTTCTTTTGAGATTTCATTTTATTGCATATGAATCAAGTTGCAGTTTGAATAATGCAGATGATGTGTATAGATTATTTTGCAAATGACATGAGAAGCATTGTACAAAAGGTTTAGAGATGTAATGGGCATTCAAGGAGGCAGAAGACTTCCTAAAAATGTTCTCTATTTAGGGTTTAATCAGTGATCAACTAGTTTACCACAAAGAAAATGAGTGGTACTGTTCATAATGTGTAATCAAAGGATAGCAGGATGGCATTTAAATCCAAATGATCCAATATGTTTGAGACTTTTTGTAGAGCTTTTGCTCCAGAATGCTTGGGCAATTCTACTAAAGCTCCCATTTGGCTGTCAAGTAATGGCTTCTCCTGTTGACAGGCTTAGAATGAAGTCATAGCTCCAAGAAAAACTGTGGTTTCTTGAGTCATGTCTTCCTCAAAAATCAGAGGAATATAGGTTGGGGGCAGAGGGTCAACATCATTTAGTCTCAATACTGTACAATGCCAGCTTCTCGATGCTTCACAAAACAAGTAACAGCCTGTGTTTGGAAGCTGAGAGATTAACCCTCCAAACAATTGATATGGTGAATTGGTGACATGCAGCAGATTCAAGGTCAAATCTTGCATGCATGCAAGGAATTCAAAAATGGTTGGGGAACTGACTGGGAGAGAGGGTGAGGAAGTAATGGCAGGCAGCTGCAACCATGTAAATCAGACTACTTGTTGTTGATCTTCTTTGCAGTACGATATCGCATCAGATAGGCACGAACCCGTGGTTGCAAGTCTTCATTCAGTTTGATGCAAATGAAGAACAGGAGTCTGTACACAAGAATCATGCCGAACAGTACGCCCAGGTCTGCCCATTTCCCTCGACTGGTTTGGATGCCATACATGTTTTCCACCACATAAGATCCAGGTATCACTGGAGTAATGGCCTTTCCATTTAGAATAAAGCTGCCGAATGTGAGTCCCAGAAAATCATTCTTGAACATCCCCTGCACTCAAATACGAACATGATGAATCTTTTATCTGTTGCTTGGAGTTCTGCATAGATTTAACTCAAACACACGCCAGAGCAGGATGTTGTGAAAGTGAAGTTGCTCAATTTTTTTACCTGGAGTCCATACATATGGAAACCTAAGTATGACACTGGATAATGCCAAACAGCTCTTGGCAGATCCTTGGGCAAGCGGAAAAATCCACCTACCAGCATGTATATCCCCTGCACATGCATTCATTGGACATCAAATTCAGAAACTGAAGCTACAACTTTTCATAACCTTCTACTTCCTCACTAGCAACAAACTCTAAGCTGTGATTCTGCAGATGGAGGATGAGATACACAAGTAAATGTGAAAGAGAACTTGGTCTGCATTGTACCTGAATGCATGACCCCACTAGTATGCCAACAAGGAAAGTGGGACATATAGTGGCAACTGCCATCATCAGGCTGTCTGCACATGCTAGCTCCGCAAACAGGCAGAGAATAAAGTATATGTAATGCTCAATTCCATGATGCAGCTGAACCATCACATACACTATGGAGCCTGAAACTAGCGCCATGAGGAAGATGTAAGGCAATGATGAAAGGGTGTTGCTGATCACAAACACTGCCACTCCATAGTGTCCATTCATTCTCTCTCTTGAGAACACCTGCAAAATAGCACATATTTCAGGCAATACCTATAGTGACAACCTCCTCGCCCCTCTTGAATTCAAAATGAGGCAGTCATGCCTGTTGCTAGAGGAAAGAAACCTAGAATCATGCAGAGAAATTGTTAAATTAGGTTGAATTTGAGTTAAATCACTTCCTGCAAGAAAGTAGGACACCCTAAAGCATGCAAGTATATCTATCATCTAGTTTGAAAATACACTGCCTGAAAAAAAAACCATATCCATCCTCACAGACATATGAGAAGAACTCTCAAAGACTAAAAGAAATTTGGGTTTGTAAGAAACAAACAGCCAGTGTCATCACCTTCATGTCCTCAACAAATGACGAGAAGCTTCCTATGGACATGAATGTCAAGAACCCTGCAATAAAGGCTATACATCCAGCTCTTCCCTGCAGATTTCACCACCTACTTCGTCAGTAACATAAACAATTATATACATTTGCAGAATTTTGCCTACTGTTTTGAGTTAGCCATCAGAGATGCAGATAATTTGCCTCTACAGTTAAACCTAGGAATCACCAGTAACCAGCTAATTAAAAATTGCTATAACAGATTGGAAGGTGGTAATTTTCCAGATGCTGAGTGAATGACCAGATCCCATAGAAATTGGTTCAAGTCCCTGGAACAATTACCAAGATGGAGCTGTACTCGAAGCCAACCCTCCAGTACACAGAACCGAGGCAAAGAGAAAGCAGGATGTAAATAATGGAACGGAGCCAGTAATATCCAATGTCTCTGTTCATGTTCATGAATGAACGTTGAGTCAAGATCCAACATTGTGTGAAAAAGCTTGCATGGCTTCCAATAGACTTAAGCACCATCCCTTCCTGGAAAATCACATTGCAATCCCACTTCGGGTCAATGCCAAACCGTGAATAAAAATCAAAATGTACACAAACCCTACATAAGCAGCAGGTTTTAATTCATATGTCACAGCTGGGCATAGAGGATGAGAACAGTGAGATACAGTTTCTGCAGCCTGCTGAATCCTTGACATTGATGCTGTTGCATAGTCACTCTTCTGGTACACTTCTGCCAGTATCCCCACCACCTCCTTAGTGGTCATCCTGTCCAGTGGGTCCATACTAGACTCCAGATCCTGCTCAATGAACAACAAAAAACTCATGATTGTGTCAAACACAAGGAGAAGCCAGCATATATTTGTTCTGTCTGGGACTCGGTCCAGTCTCCACAGGACAAAGGAAAATCATTGATGCATTTTTGGGGATGACCTAACAGACAGATTAAAAGTGGGTGCATAGGGATATAATGCAACAGAACAAGAGAAATAAGAAATCAATCAAAAGCTCCTCTCATCGTCATATATTGTCAACTAGGCTAACACTTACTGTATAAGTGGAAGAGCCATGGAGAGTACTCTTGAGAAGATCAAAGTCAGCATTCATAGCTCGTAAATAGTGGTCTGATGGGTTTTTGAGTGCAGGGCAGGGAAAACCAGCTGCTGCAAAATGCTGCACATACAATTCATGCTTTGCTCATGATCATATTCATCTGAGCATTCCTACATTCTCACCACAAGATTAAATCCTGTGAGAACAGCAATGGCAGTCAAATCTTCTATGTTTGTGATGCATATATTCATTCCATACAATTTTTGTCACAGTTCAAGATGCTCTTGAGCTGTGGTAATTACAATTTTATGAATTAAGAGTATATACCTGAGGAGCATCTGTAGCCTTCCCAAAGTACATGCATCGCCCACCTGAGAGCAGTGTTAGATCATCGAAGAGCTCAAACACTTCACTGCTTGGTTGATGGACAGATGCCATGATCGTTCTCCCATCCCTGGCTAAATTCCTCAATGTTGACACCACAAAAAAAGCTGAAGCACTGCACTGCCAATTTCATTGACAAATTAAAATCCAGAAAACTCAAATGCTTCCTTGTTTTCCAAAGAAGGAGAATGAAACACCTATGCCTGCCACCACATGATAACTGATCAGACTCCAGAGTCTTTTCACCCTTTGGAGCTATGTTGACCATAAACCCCATGTCTGATGCTTAATTTCCAGAAACTCCAGTCCTAAGAGTGAATTAGTTCCATGCGAATCAGGAAGAGAAGCAGCTGAGAATGTAGAAAAGTTCCAGACATAAGAGTTTGCGGATTGATTAAACCCTAATATGAAATTGGGAATGCCAAGAGAACAATCTCCTTGCAGATTGATTAAACCCTAATCTGAGATTCAGAACACCAAGAGACAATCTCCTTGTAAATTGATTAGTCCATAATCTGTGATTGAGATTGCCAAAGAAAGAATCTCCTTGAAGATTATGATTAAACCATAATCTGAGATTGTGATTGTGGAAGAGATTTTTCCCTACTGGCTGTAGTACAACAACCCACCTGTCCAAACCGCTGGTTGGTTCATCAAGAAAGAGCAAACGAGGACGAGTCAGAATCTCAAGAGCAATGCTGAGGCGGCGTTTCTCACCCCCACTCAGTCCCCTCAAGTGCCAATTACCCACATGAATATTGGCACATTCATGCAAACCCATCTCATGCATAGTGGTGTCAACAATCACTTTCTTCTCAGCCCTTGAAATGGAAGAAGGCAAGCGCAGATTTGCAGAGAAGTGCAGATACTCATGCACTGTCAGTGTTGCAATCAGATCATCTGATTGTGTCACATATGCCTATAGATCCATCCATCAACAAAGACAAGAAGCAGAAGAAAAAAAAACAAGTTAGTGATCCCAGAGCTGAGAAAATCCCGAGGACAAAAACTTCTGAGAGAGACAAGCACATCAAATACAGCTCCTTGCTGCCTGGGCAGGCATCAGTACTACAAAAGAGAGATCCTTCAACTATGCAGAAACCCAAGAAACCATGGCAGAAAATCGAGAGAGTCTCTAGAGCATATTACCGCAGTTCCATAGCACAAGGTGTTCTTCCTGTGTCCATTGAGCAAAATTTCTCCACTGTGTACAGTGTTCTTAGACAGTCTACCTGCGACAAACAACAGCAACACATGAGCTCACCACATCAATATGAGAAAGAAAGCAGCCTTTAGGTTCTTCATGCCATTCTACACATGTTGCCAGATTAGAACCAGAAATGGTGTTCGTTTCCTGTGCAGTTTGAACAACAGTGGGCAACCTTCTATAGAAACAAAAGTCGATGCGTGTGCTGCACATGATCCAACAAAGAACAGTTTGAACTTTCTAAGGAGCCAAAGAAGTTTAGTGAGAAAAGAGGTCTTTTTTTACCAGCGAGAACATCAAGCAATGTGGATTTCCCACACCCACTCGGTCCCATGATAGCCATGATCGACCCCGGTTCCGCGTATCCTGCAACGAAAGAATTCAAGTTGCAGATTGATCACCGACGATATCACATGCAGAATGTATGGAGTGGAGAGCTCCTTTCTGGGAATGTAAGCCACATTGGAAGAAGATCACAAAGGTCAGAACTTCTTTCCAGGAATGAAACAAAATATTGGGCTGCGAACAAAGCATTCAAATGACAGGGATTGGGAACGATGGTTTCTCTGTTCTTCTTTCTGCAGCAGCTGCTTTCCCGCTGAGTCTGCCTGCTGTGTTGAGGAGATCAGCGTACTATAACAAAACCAAGAAAAAAACTTGACTAAAAAGAAGAAGAAGAAGATTGCATGATGCTCCTGAAGCTTGTGGCTGCTGGTGTGTACCTGAGATGCTTTGTAATATGGTTTGACCTCCTCCAACAACAGTGACACACAGATCCTTCCATGTGAGCATAGCTGCTGCACCCAGCACTTCTCCATAAGTATTATTATGACCCTCGTTACTAGGCTTCACAAAACCTTTGCCCCTCCATAGCACCTCGCTCAATGGGCTCATAGGCACACCAATATGACTGGCAGCAGGTGCTGCTGCTGCATGCTGCACCGATTCTCTAGCTGCAGCTGCAGCAGCATCATCTGCCTGAGACCCATTACTCTTGAACACCATGGTAGTAGGCCTAATATATGTATTTTTGGGGTCGCCACTTCTCAGGGCAATAACCAGGAGAAACGTCCTAGTTACAAAAAAAATTCAACAAAAGTTGTCAAGATCAGGAAGTTTCAAGATCTACGTATATTGCAACAAGCAAAAAAACTGGTGTGATTCCTTCACACAAAGGACGCAGCTGAGAGAGCAAATGACTCTCAACACACTACTGACTGGCAAACCTTTCCATACATATTATGATGGGCCTCCCTGCCTCCCTCCTACTCACTCCAAACTCATATAGCCCTAAAGTACTTTGCAGCAGAAGTCTAAAGTCTAGACAATGTGTTTCAGCTTGTCACGCCTCTGCCATGTGCAATTCCAGCAAATTTGTTCCCACCCATGAATGCTTGATTGCAGCTACTGTAGTAGTTAAGCAGCCCAATGTTATTCCATTGAAATAAACCATGTTAATACTAATACCATGGTCTAGCAACAATAACTCTCAATTGTAGCTTTCCCTTTCTGTAAACTTCCACACCTTCCATTGTAGCTTTACTTAATTAAAACTGCAGAGCTTTGGACTGAGCTTACTTGGGCTCTGCAATGCTCCGCACTACCAGTGACGATCGACTGACATAGTAGGAATAATAATAATATACTACTATTACTACTAAAATATTGCGAAGCTTAGAACTAACTTATTATCTCTAGTTCTGAAAATTTTCATCTGTGAATTTCCGAAATTAGGTAGACAAGGAACCCCTCCACATATTCATGCATTAATCATTTAGGACTCAGATTAGCACTATTACTTACTTGGGCTCTGCAATGCTTCTCGCCACCAGTGACGATCAAATGACAGAAGGTTGGACTATTACATTACAGCAAATCTTAGTACTAAACTATTATCTCTTGTTTTGGATTTCTTCAGCAGTGCGATTCGAAATTTAGGTATACTATTAATTCCTATGCATATTGATGTATAAATCACCTCAGCAAATAAATTAAATCCGTTGATCGATCATTCATTGCACACATTTGGGTAGATTGCAAACTTGCAGATTATTGTTTTTTGGCTACAAATTGCAAGATGAAGTTGCTAGTTTTGAACTACTAGGTCTTCAAAAAGTCAGTGATTCATTTGAGGATTAGCGTTTCAAATCAAGGATCGTGTCCTGATTATGACTCACTAGTAACTTACCACCAGCTAGAGCAGCTGATGATCAAAGTTGTCCAATTTTGTACATAGAACCAGATATATGATAAAGATATCCGTCAAGTTACCCGGTCTTTGGGCCTCCTTTCACCCCCCCAAACCCCTCTTTCAACCTCAAATCAGTGGTAACCACAATGTAATGAAATTTTATTAAATCTGTGTGTTGAAACTCAGCATTTAGTGCACAAGGTTCGAGAGTAATTATAGTAGCAGTACATGTAAGAGCAATGAAAAATATATGTAGCAGCAGTGGAGATGCTCAAGCAAAAGGAAAGAGCGGTGATGAAGAGGAGATGAACGCAGTTTATCACAAAATTGATGGTTTTCTGAGTTTCACACCCCCCTTGAGTATTAAATTGTAATGTAGTGTTTTTTCAGGATTTAAAAATAAAATCACACCGCATTTCTGACTAAACTCAGGGTTCTGGTGCTATATTTTCCTTACTTTACAGATAACTTTAATAAATGAAGTTGGTCAGATGTAGTAGCAATGAGAGTCTCAGCCTTTTTTTTTGGGGGGGGGTATAACTCAGCCAAAAAGTGAAATTAAAAAGTTGGAAGTGAAGTGAGTTTAGACATTTTTAATAGCCAAAAGTAATAGTCGTCAAACTTTTATATTTGGTTTTCAATCAATAGCCAAAAAAATAAAAGGACAATTAAATATTTGTACTTCATATTTGTTTTATAACCAGATTTGATAAAATCTTCTTTAGGGATGATGGCCATATTGGTTACAAGCAAAAACTCCTTAAAAGAAGAACACTGGGCGAATCATGAGACCGTGTTAATTCTTTTGATATATAAATGATATCAGCTTGCAAAGAATGGAGTTCACAAGTGTTCATAAAGGGTTTTGCCTCCACTCAATCAACATAAGAGCACTCAACAAGTCTGCAGACAGCAAGACAAAGGAATATTAAAACTTGCCAAAGCCCATTTGGTCGAGTGGTAAGAGTACAAAAATAAAAGTGTGTTGAAACTCAAGTTTGATTCCCTGTCCTCCAACAACATCGTCCAGAATGACAGCAAATTGTGTTGACAAACTTGACCATATAATAATGCAATTGCCGGACTGCACTGAATTTCTAGTACTTGTTGTGCTTATACCTGGGAAGCGCAGGCTATCAGGTTTTTTCCTTCTCTACTGCAATGTTTGGTTCCCGGCGGTGTTTAAAAACCTCTGAGCATGCCCAGCAGCGCCCTGTTTCAATAAGACAATTGTGAAGCTCACAAGAAACCTGCCCCAAAATCTCCTAGCAGGAGAAGATCCCTCACAAGGCATAACCCACTTATCTTGCAGGGCTCAGCGCGTTGGCATTCTCTTTGGCATATACCCCTTTGGATCATTCTCACTGTGTTACGTCTGACTAACATATGTTAAATATATTTTTAAATCCAGAACTAAGTTACCACGACAAAAGCTTTTTGATCGAAGAGACTATTGGGACCGTAGGGAAAGTTTTGAACTGGCCCAAGAAATTCAAACATCAGGGGTTGTTGCTCAGATACCTCCTCAACAACAATTTTTTTGAACATCCCAATTTGAAGTTGGCATGCCAAGTTTTTGGGTTACTAGGCATGCTATATCATGGATCGCTCACTTTTTGCATGTGGCGCAACAATTGAATCCAGGGTTTTTTCTGTCCAGTTTGTAGGTGGACCGGCCATCATCCACCAGAGGACTTAGCCAAATTAAGATTTAAAAACTTTATTGATTTCAATAATTTCAATATCAATAGTCTTAAGTTGTTGGATTTGATATTGAATATAGTCCAAAAGTTTTAATTCAATTTTAGTTATACTGAAATTAGACATTTATGAGTGTTAAAATAGTTGTTAAATGTCTTTTACATATTTTATTGTCTAAAGGTTAAATGCCCATTGAAACTAGTTTTAGTTTGAAGTAAATTTGGTTGGCAAATTACATGCATATATTTTAAACATTGCACATATATTTACACCGATATTCACATGGTTACATAGGATAATTACTAGTTTGCATTATTCACACATGATCATACATTAAGCTTTGCCAAGCTCATAACACATACACCTTAAACTAATACCACAAAAATTGATCTCATTGAATATAATGCAAAGTAGACAATCTAGAGGTAGCATCATCTGTTGCACATGACGTACAAATAGTGGGATATGAATCAAACATTACAACACAAGTTGTCATACAATTTCCAATTTGAAAACATCAATATTGCCCAAGTCCGAAATTGGCATACAATCCAATGTCAATACAATAGTTAAACATGTGTAAAATGTATCATATATCTTCATCCCAAAAATATGGTGAATTCAAACAAGCTTCATATCTTCTTTTCCCCACATAACAAGAGAGCCCTCTATATCTTTCATTCAAATCTAAAGTGGTTCTTCATTATGGTTTGGATATTGCAACTTAACTTTTCCTTAAATCTTATTTAACATGATTGACCAACACCTACCTAGTATGATATCCCCATGCAAATTTGTCTCCTAGACTTCCAAAACAATTCCAAAAGTCACACTCTTGAATACACCATCCAAAAGGTGAACAATTGAACCTTTTTAAATTTGACATACTAAAACACTTTTTTTTTACGGTTTTTATATTTATCAATATGTATTCCCAAAAATCCCTTGAAATGTCCAAAATCCACACGTGAATTCATTATGTCCTTGAAATAAACCTTTCATTTCAAGTTTGTTTGCAATTGAAATTTCCAATTTTCGCACCTTTTGGATTTTGGTCTTGTTGGGAGATGCAAATATTTCCATTTCAATCTTCTACCAACAAAGACCTCTAGCCTTTTTTTAATAGCACCCTAGGATTTTTTGGCCAATCCTCCACTATCAGCATGCATTGGAATGGAGTTTGCAGATAGCAAATTGACTCCACCAATTCTTAATCCTTTCCCTTAAACCCCTTATCCTCCTTTCTTTTCAATAACTTCGAATTTACAACTACCAATAATCCATCGATTATTGCAATTGTTGGGGATGTACGACTTGTTACCTACATGCATGAATCAATTATTGGATCAAATGTAACATAATGCATGTTAGTCATTGTAGATGTAGGTATGTGTTGTTCATACAAACTTTAAAATATGTTTACCTCCACATTGTTGACATGGTTATCATTATTCACATGGCTTGGGATTGAATGACTTTGATTTGTGTGACTATTACAATCTCTTCACCTTGAATATGTGTAAGAGGATTGAGTTTCGGCCTATTGACACATTTGAATGCATCTGGTGCAGGCATTACAACAAAAGGTGTATATGTACACCATTCACTAGATTTTGAATGAATTCATTAATCCTAATGAATGAGACTTAGTGGGGATGCAATGAAATAACTAATCTAATGAACGAGGACTACTGAATTGCACACACATTTTGTAGTAGTGAGAGGATTCAAACTAAATTCCTTTGCTTGATTCATCAACTTCAAGCTTATTTTCTTTGTTTAATTGTGTAATTTCTTTTGTAAGGCAAATTTTGTAGTCATACCAAGTTAAGATTTTTAAGTTCAAGGACATGACTTTCAATGTGATCAATTCATTGATTCACATGAAGATTTCACATGAATTCGTATGAGGTTATTTTCAACGATACCACATTAAATGCCCCATTAGTAGCATTTCCCTTCAATTGAAACTCCTACATAGTGGCACATTAATCCAATTAGATTATGAATTGAACCCCTATCTATTGTGAAATAATCCACAAGTTTGAAACTTACCATTAAAATGGAGATAGAAAAACCTCCACATGCCTTTTAGTTATTTTGTTTATCTTCCACAACATTTTTTTGTTTACATAATTTTATGTTCACCTACCAAGGTCTTCCTCTAGATGCAATTGCGCAAGATTCAAATTAGTTTGAATGGTCCTAATATACATATTAA
>Ga0209208_10000857_pt1 | contig 41485 bp, 32 predicted proteins | sample S1TSphfallax_3_FD_187694 | JGI IMG/M metagenome (GOLD analysis project Ga0209208, IMG submission 187694) | Host-associated microbial communities from peat moss isolated from Minnesota, USA - S1T2_Fd - Sphagnum fallax MG (SPAdes) (version 2) | ecosystem: Host-associated > Plants > Peat moss >... | reverse complement strand
CCTAGCAGCTGTCACCCCACCCCCGACCGCAACTCCCCTAGCAGCTGTCACCACACCCCCGACCGCAACTCCTAATGCCACACCTACAATCACAGATTTAGAAACCCTGTTACACAGAGTACCAGAAATTACTGATGCCTCCCAGCTACGTGCCTTGAATCGGCAAGTTTACAATCAAATACATCCAGCCTGGACGAGTCGCTCAGTATTGAAACAGGATTTGATCTATCGTGTAGGCGTGGCTGCTGATGGGTCAATAGTGGGTTATAAAGCAGTGAATCGCGAGGCAAATCAAGCTGTCGAGCAGACCCCACTGCCGAATCTGCTTTATAACCCTGCTAATCGCGAGCGTACCCCCAATGAACCGATCGCTCAATTTCGAGTTGTCTTTACTAAACGGGGTATACTAGAGATTAGTCCTTGGCGGGGCTACACAGCAATTCCCCATGTGCTGGGCACTAAAATTACAGATGCCCACCTGGTGCGAGATTTAAACCAAAAGCTCTACAGCACAATTCGCCAAAGCTGGGGAGGTAAACCCACCTTTACACGAGATTTGAAGTATCGGGTAGCGGTAAATAAAGATGGTGTGATTGCTGACTATGAACCACTTAACCAATCAGCTTTTGACTATTTTCGCGAAACACCTCTACCCAAGATGTTCCAATCCGTGTACGGCTCCAATGTAGCTGCACCTGATAATCAAGAACCCCTAGCCCATTTCCAAGTTGTATTTAAGCCCAGTGGTGCACTCGAAGTTACCCCTTGGCATGGATATCAGTAAACCTAATCAGGAGGTAGGGGAGAGATCGATCTGCTCTCTCCTAATCCAAAATTCAGGTAGCAGCGTCAAGCGGGACAGGTTACAGTACCAGACTGAATAGTGATGTTACTGGTGGATAAAATTTATGTTATTTTATGCTTTTTCAGTTTTAAAAGTCTTAAAGTATGTTGATTTTTACAGTAAAGTTTTTATCTAAGTTTATTAGACCACCTATTGGCGTAACTTTTGTCAATACCCCTCTGCTTAGTATTACGAAGTTTTCCCTGGATTTTAGGGGAAAAGATATAAAACTCAAGGTATTTAGTAAATAACCTGGTATTGGCAGTATTTGTATATTTTAAAATAATGAATCATCCAGACAATTAAGTAATTTTGCCATCTGGCTCAACCCCTAATTGCTTCAATCTGGCCAACAATTCCTCTACTTTCCGCTGTGCCGCTTCTCGTTGTTTCCTTCTGTCCAGAAGACTATGTAAATATTGGTGGCAAAGTCTACAACTGGTTTAGATGGGAGCGATCGCTTTTTGCAAAAATTAATCGCCCAGCGTCAGTTCCAAGGCATCATCCTCACCATTGCGGCGCAGCATGTTTGAGACGAGCTAGCCCTGCTATAGGAATCCGGTTTGATTCCTGAAATTGTTTCCGTACCAGGCAAAAAGCAAAAGGCAGGCTCCAAGGGGATCACAGAGAATTCAGTATACTGAGTTCATTTCAAAAATCAAGTAGGATTCCTATAGAAATGTCTAGTATGTGGCAAACCATTATTCAACGGAGAGCAAATGGATAAGTAACCGAACAGAAATATTTACAAACTAATATCTAGTCTGATCTAGACTAGATAAAGGATGCCAGCCCAGAGTTTGTGTAATTAATTCTGTTCAAGTACTTACCCATCACATAGTATCTGTTGTAGAAGGTGGAACAGACGACAAGGAAAACCTTCAGCACTTACATCAAGTGTGTCATCAGCAGGTACACAAAACCCAAGTTAAATCTCGCTGGAAATAGGGCTTGAGCCGTGTGAGCGCGAAAGTCTCACGCATGGTTGTCAGGGGAGGAGCGAGTGGCAACACTCAAACCTCACCCAACAAGGTCAAAGCTAAGGTTGTATGTTGAGAATTACCAATTTGATTAAATCAACCTAACAACGAAAGGAAAATTGTCGAAAAGCTGCTAGTTAATAAGCTAGTACACCTTGGCGTAAATAACCAGACTATACAAAACCGCTTTTAACGTTGCTCATTCTCCCACAACACCCACAACAATAGTTGGTTAACTTAAGCCGAACGGTACTAGTGACTTTTTGCCAAATATTGCCAAATATGTTTTTAATTGCAGAGAAATTGTGATGAATACAGCTAATTTCCCGTGGCTGACGACGATTATTCTGTTCCCGATAGCAGCATCATTGCTGATTCCTATCATCCCAGATAAAGATGGCAAAACAGTGCGCTGGTACGCCCTGATTATAGGGTTGATAGATTTTGCGCTGATTGTTTATGCTTTTTGTACCGAGTATAATTTCTCAGATCCCAATTTACAGCTAGTGGAGAGCTATCCTTGGGTACCACAACTAGATTTAAATTGGTCAGTGGGAGCAGATGGCTTATCCATGCCCCTAATTATTCTCACTGGATTCATTAGTACTCTGGCGACTTTAGCAGCTTGGCCTGTAACCCTAAAGCCGAGGCTGTTTTACTTTTTGATATTGGCAATGTACGGTGGTCAGATTGCCGTATTCGCAGTTCAGGACATTCTGTTGTTTTTCCTGGTGTGGGAACTGGAGTTAATCCCAGTTTATCTACTGCTAGCAATTTGGGGAGGCAAAAAGCGACAATACGCAGCAACCAAGTTTATTTTGTATACTGCTGGGGGGTCACTGTTTATTTTAGTCGCAGCGTTGACAATGGCATTTTATGGGGATTCCGTCACCTTCGATATGCACTCCCTGGGCCTCAAAGACTACGCCCTCAATTTACAACTCCTACTCTATGCTGGCTTCTTCATTGCTTACGCCGTCAAGTTGCCGATTATTCCCTTGCATACATGGCTACCCGATGCCCACGGTGAAGCTACGGCTCCAGTACATATGCTACTAGCTGGTATTCTCCTTAAAATGGGAGGTTATGCCCTAATTCGGATGAATGCCCAAATGCTCCCCGATGCTCACGCTTACTTTGCGCCAGTACTGGTGATTTTGGGAGTAGTTAATATCATCTATGCTGCCCTGACATCCTTTGCCCAGCGCAACTTGAAACGGAAAATTGCCTACTCTTCTATTTCCCACATGGGCTTTGTGACTATTGGGATTGCCTCCTTCACCGATTTAGGACTGAGTGGGGCAGTTTTACAAATGGTATCTCACGGGCTAATTGGGGCTAGCTTATTCTTCCTCGTCGGTGCTACCTACGACCGGACACATACCCTGATGTTGGATGAGATGGGGGGAGTTGGTAAGCGGATGCAGAAGATTTTTGCTATGTTTACTACCTGTTCAATGGCTTCCTTAGCACTGCCGGGAATGAGTGGCTTTGTGGCAGAGCTAATGGTGTTTGTTGGTTTTGCTACTAGTGATGCTTATAACCCAACCTTCAAAGTGATCGTAGTCTTTTTGATGGCAGTTGGGGTGATTTTAACGCCCATTTATCTGCTGTCGATGTTACGCGAAATTTTCTACGGTCAAGAGAACGAAGAATTAGTTGCTCATCAAAAACTGATAGATGCAGAACCCCGTGAAGTATTTATCATTGCCTGTTTGTTGGTGCCAATTATTGGGATCGGTTTCTATCCCAAGTTGCTCACCCAAATGTACGACGCTACAACTGTACAATTGACAGCAAGATTGCGTGATTCTGTGCCAACATTAGCACAGCAAAAAGAACCATATTCACTTTCCTTGAGTGCCCCAGCCATAGGTAATTAGCATTCAGCCTCAAATGCAATTAAAAAAGGGTAGGTTTTGTATCTACCCTTTTTTGCGTTTATCTTAATCGTTATATAAGAATCCTATTTGATTTTTGAAAAAAACTCAGTATACCTAAATTATCTGTAATCCTCGTGGATCTTGCCTTTTACCTCTTGCCTGTATACGGAAACAATTTCTCCGAATCAAACCGGATTCCTATACTATTTCCCGAAAATCTTGATACAGTCCAACCCCTTTGTTGCCTTGCTCCCTCCCACCCTAGAAATAGTATTACAAGTAACCCTAGAGCACCGATCCACTAATATAGATTGATAAACACAAAATTATGTGTTATTAGTAAAAACTCTGATTTATGACTAAATATTGACGTTGCTGAATCATAACTCCCGGTTCGCCCAATTTTAAATCGAGTTACAAAAAAGCTGAACGATTTAATCAAGGTTTTGGTCTCTGCTAAAAAAGTACTTCCTTACAGACTTGATGCGATTGCCCTAAGAGTACGTTAATCTAAAATCCAAAATTGAGTTACTGGATGTCGCCGATTAAACAAAGACTATGAGCTTTTACCAGAATCATCAGAGGCATTTATTTACATTGCCATGATTCGGATTATGGTGAGGCGGTTAGCATAAATTATCACCTCTCGAAACTTTTCAAACACCCTCTAAGACCTCGTTGATAACATAGAAGCTTATTGCATTTAATTTAATTAATTCTTTGACTAATTTTGAATACGACTCTTAGAAATGTATTATTTACTTACGGGTTTTTACCCGCTCAAATAGAGCAGTATTAGTGCCAGGAATTTTAGTTGCTGTAATCAGTCCATGGACTTTCTCTCCTTGTTCAACAATTACACCAAATAGAGTATCTTGATCCGCTTGGGCGCCATCAAGTTTGAAAACTCCAATATTAAAATTGACTGTGCAATTTTTCTTAACTTGGTAAGTACCTTTAACCGTAGTCTGTGCAGTACTCCCTGCCAGAACACGGAAACCTTCCCCATGCAAATTACCCTGTCCATCAAATGTGACCAGCCTAACCGCAGCAAATGGAAGAAAAGGAGCTTGAGTACCATCTTGACCTATAATTTCATAGACATAAGCACCTGTTAAGGTTGCATCTGTACATTGTTGTGCATCCTCAGCTCTTGCCTGTAGGAGACTCACACCTGTTTTCAATGTTGTCAAAACTGCAACTGCTGCAAACCTAAATATTAGTCCATTAAAAACCTTAGGAATATTCATAAGAAAACTCGGTAAGTGGGAAACGAGCGCGGCGACTTTAGTCGCAGTGAATCTTTCTTGTTAATCCATTACCCCCTTGGGGTTGCTCAATTTGGCGTACCGATGTAATTGCACTTTCAATGGGACAGTTACCATTCCAAATCTTACAACCCTAACAGTAAAGAATCATCCTGTCCATTTTAATACCTTTATCAAAGTAAGAGCCTACGGAAAATTTGACAAAACTGGCCAAATTAGCAACACATAAGCATTTATGCTTAAAAGGTAAGTGAGAATTCCCAATGGGAGTATGTCACCCAATTTTCTGGTGCTAGAGCATCGGTCCAGTAGAACGAAATAAGTAGGTTTCAGCCTGTAAATGCTTGATTTAGGAAGCGCCAAAACAACCATTTTTCGTTGAGAATGATTCTACTGGACCGACTTTCTAGGCTTAATTAAACATTTTGTACTTACATCAGCGGGTTTTGCCATAAATATGTATCCCTGATTTTTGATTTTATGACCCGGAGAACAAAACGTACAGTACTCCCTTTGTGCCAAAAAAGTACATAGGAAGAACTGGGTGGTTAGGGGCAGATAAAGATAAGGACGTAGATTTTGGATTAGGGTAGAATAGGTCAATTTCTCCCCATCTCCCCAGAAAATTCGCACCCTTGACAGAGATCTCCTCATGTATTATAGTGTGTTACACAACAATCAAATTTCAATCCTATGTAAAGTTGAACAAAAATAGTATTTAAGGACTTGCGTACCTTGATAGATTAGAGCCTACATACACAGTACGAGAGGAAATGTACTACTACCTAAGTTAGTGGGTGAGAAACAAAAAAGGAGCCAAGAACCTGGGAGGTAAGCTTGAAAGTAGCAATCCTTAAAAGAGTGTGTGAAAACTCACCAGCGGAGTACCTTTTGAGTGCCGAACGCTTCTGCTCTGGCGACTTGTACGCAAGCGATTTACAATAATTATGCTTTATTGTTAATAAAACTCAGCACACCTCCTCCCAGCGTCGTTGCAAAGTAGAAAATATGAGTTTTGATTATTTGAGAAGCAATGAAGGTAATAATGTGAATAATAACCGTCAAAGCTTACTTGCTTGTGGTTGGCGACCTTTCCACCGGGATTTTGATTGGGATTTTTTCTGGCAAATTCTGTTCCACGATTCTCAAGAGTTAACGCAAAAGAGCATTAATTTAGCCAGCTATTATGCAGATGCTTTAGGGAGAAGAGAATATACTTGGTGGGCAAATCTCCTCAATGTAGCCTCAGATTATACTCGTGGGGAATGGCAAAAGTTTTGGAATTACATCACACCAGAACCGCTAACACCAGATGGCCGCTACAAAGATGTTTTGAGTACAGAAACGCCCATTGTTCAGTTTGTCAGCCGTGATAGTATCCCCATTGATTATGTTCTTAATCGCTTGCAGGAAATTACTGTCTTGCGAGTTTTAAAGATTTTGGAACGTCCAGATATTATCACTCAGTACTACTCAGAAAGAGACTTTTATTTTCCTGTGGAAAAGTTTATTAACTGGGACAGGATAGATGTGATTAATACTGTGTATGCTTACTGGGTAAAAGCCGATGTTTGGCTGCAAATTGACCCCTACGATCGCGGACGGCGACAATATACTTTGATGGCCAAAAATCTAGCACCATTGATTAACAAAGCCAATTTCGATTTAGCAATGATGCTGAGTGGATATCAAAGCCGGGTTGGTAGGGTTCATAGCTTGTTCCCTATTCGCACCTTTCCCACAGAAATTCAAGAATTTACCGATTTAGTTCAGCAAGCAGTTCTCAATCAAAACCAGTTAGCAGTTGTAGTACATGGGGAGCCAGGTACTGGAAAAACTGCCTGGACCCAAGCAGTAGCTAAGGAAATTCTTGTACCCCTAGGATTTGTCATATTTATCTTAGATCATGATGCAATCACTAACTTTGTCCCCCCAACTTATTTAGAGAGGATTTGCATTATCATCAACGAAGCCGACAATCTAGCTCAAGACCGAGCCTCAGAAGTAGCTCAATACAACAACAAAACCGAACACATCCTAGCCTTACTAGATGGAACTCTCTACCAAAGTGTCATTGATGAAACTGGGATGCAGATCAAGCAACGGTTAGTAGTTTTGATGACTTGCAACACCACGGAAAGGTTAGACCGAGCTATGCTCCGTAAAGGCAGGGTAGACTTGATGTATGAATTTACCCAAAGATTTGTCTAAATCTGTCATGATAAGTACCTGGACAGAATTAATTACATATTTTTGCTAATCAAGGATTTTAGACCAAATTTTTGTATAATTAATTTTGTTCGATTACTTAATCAGCAGCCGCAGTTTCTGCATGGCGCAAAGCGGAGGTGAACCTTCTGCGGAGCTTGACTCTTCAAGCTACCCCCGATTCATCATAGCCATCACAAGTCAACTACCCCACCCCTAAACTAGGTAATCTTATAACAGGAAGTTCACCATACCTTTCTCCGGTTTTACATTAGTATTAATAATACTATCCTCAGTAAAACATAATAAAAAATTATCTAAATCCCCAAATTCAATCTTCCATCAGTCCTTATATTGCTAATTTCTAACTTTTTCAGCAAGCCCTAAATAATTCGGCGCGATTAGTTAATCATCAATTTGTGTTTCCAAATTTCCCCGCTGAACATAGCTACCTATGGAAAAGAATCCATACCAACCAAACCACCATAATACTGATTGCCACAAAGCATACAAGTACCACAATCAGAACTGTCAAGAGTAGAAAGAGAAACCATTGATTTGTCTGCTTGCTTCTGACTGGATCTCGCAGATGTGCTTCCAACAAATTCACATTTCTGGTATTTGCCTTCCAGGTTGTATCGAATAAGTCCCCCAAAATCGGGATAGAACCGACTGCACCATCAAGAATAATATTGAATAACATCCTGACTAAGATGGTCAAGGGCAGGCGAAACTGAATGGCTTGGAATAAAATATAAACTGACAATATAATTCCAATGACATCTCCACCAATGGGTAGCAACCCAATCAGAGATTCCAACCCAACCCGAAATTTTGTCCCAGGAACACCAACTGAACGGTCCCAAAGGTCACTCAATTTTCGCAGGTGTCGTAGTTTGGCTAATTTAGTCTCATCAGACATTAAGGTTTGAGATTAACTTCAATTGAATATTTATCATAATACTGACTTTTACCTTGATCTTTTCCTGGAAGTTTTGGGTTAGGAAACAGGGAGCAGGAGAAATTTATCCATGTCTTCTGCTTAATTTTTAAATCCCTACCCCTCAGGAGTACAGGGGTTTTCGGACTTAACGGGAAAAGTCAGTATCATAATCAGGGTTTTTCAATACGGTCTCTATCTAAAATTCCTGATGAAATAGTAGTTAATACTACATCTATTCCGAATTACAGTAACTATAATATAGGGATATCCATCTAAAACAAGCTGTTGTTAGATTGTTGATTCGACTACCTGCACTGTAGAGAATACCTAATAGCCATTTTGAATCTGGAAACATCAAAGTATCTCACAAGACTGAGGTAGGTCTTGACAAAATGTTGTAATTATGCATATAAGCTAAACGCAAAGGAGTCTGCCATGCATCGACAAATGTGCTGGTTATCTAAGTCTGGTAGTGAAGGAGAGAAGATACTGCACCTACAGACCGCACCTAGTCAACCTTGGCGACCCTACACAGCTTTTCCCCAACTTTCCGTTCCCGACTATAGCATTCCCGGTGGATCTAGAGGCTGGGCGACTTATCAAAAACTATTAAAAGCAGGTTGGACATTAGTTCCTAGCGCCAGAGCTAACGAATTTAGCAATACCACATACGCAGAGTCAACTATCGAAAATCAATAAACGTTTGTGGGTTTAGTGGACATAAAGAACCCCACAGGAATCAGCGATCGGCTGGAACTGACCGCTGATTCCGCAATGGATTAAAAATCCCTGAACACCTGCTGATAACGACCGATCGCTATTAAAGGAAAATACTGCTGATACAGGTGATATTTCAGATAAAAATGACAAGGGAAACCTGTACCTGTAAATTCTGCCTCATCCCAAGTCCCATTGGCCTGTTGAGTTGATAATAAGTAGTCAATTCCCCTCTCTATGGTATCAATAGCCAACTTACCTGTGGCTTCACCTGCTGCTAGTAGGCCAATTAACGCCCAAGCCGTTTGGGATGCCGTTGACTTTCCAAGTCCCTTGAGACTGGGATCATCATAGCTGCGGCAACTTTCTCCCCAACCCCCATCAGCATTTTGACATTGGACTAACCAATCTGCACCTCGTTGAATCCTGAGTTGATGTTTTTGGGGATTAATTAACGCTAAAGCCGATAGTACCCCACTGGTACCGTAGATGTAATTTACTCCCCAACGACCAAACCAACAGCCTTCCGGTTCTTGTTCAGCTAGCAGGTAGGTGATCGCCTTCGACAACTTGTCAGGCTCAATGGAAAGATGACATATACCCAACATTTCCGCCACTCTAGCAGTGACATCAGCAGTATTGGGGTCAATCATCGCCTTTAAGTCCGCGTAGGGAAGTGCGTTGAGCCATTCCTGGTCATTATCCACATCAAAAGCACCCCAACCCCCCGGTTTGCACTGCATAGAAGCAATCCATCTCAGGGCCCGGGTGATTGCCTGCTGCTTTAATTTTTCATTGGGGAGTTTTACCCCATGTAGCGCCATTACCACCACCGCCGAATCATCGACATCGGGATAAAAGCGATTGTCAAACTCAAAGGCCCAGGCTCCCGGTTCTCCCTGGCGATTTTTCACTGCCCAATCCCCATAATCGAGGATTTGCTTTTGTAGCAACCATTCTCCAGCCCTTACCACTGCTGGATGATCCGCAGGAGTCCCAGAATCAACTAAAGCCCGCATCACCCAAGCAGTATCCCACACCGGGGAAATACATGGCTGGATATGGTAACTATCCTCTGTTTCAATAGCAAAGTTATCGACTGCTTGCAAGCCCCGTTGGACAACTGGGTCGGCTGGGTCATAATCCAGGCAACGCAGGGCTAAGAGTGAATTCAGCATTGCTGGAATAATCCCGCCCCAATCACCTGTGGCCTCCTGCCGTTCTAAAATCCACTTGTGGGCAGCTTTGATACCCTCCTGGCGCCAGGGGACTAAATTGAGGTTTTCTGCCAACTTAAACCCGTGATCTAGGGTAATAAATAGATCTGTCCAATTCCTAGATCGAGGTAATTCAAACCGGGCGCGATCAATACCTTCTGTATAGAGTTCATCTAGGGTAATAGTTGGTTCCATCAGATAGACAGGTTTACGGTCAATAACAATTAGTAGGGGCACCGTACTAGAACGGGCCCAACTGGACATTTCATAAATATTCACCGGGGAAGTTGGAGGCAGGAGCATCACCCAAGGTGGTAGGGAGGGGATACCGCGCCAGCTGTAACAACCAATCAGGGCTAAGTGGAGTTTGGTAAAGATGCGAGTTTTACTAATACCACCGTGCTGGAGAATCCAGTCTTTTGCCTGCACCATGGCCGGGTCCGTAACTGGCACACCCAGTAACTTTAGAGCCATATAAGCTTCTACAGTTGTACTCAGGTCACCTCCATCACCATAAAAAATTTCCCAGCCTCCATGCTGGCGTTGTTGGGAACGCAGATAAGTTTCAACTTTAGCTAAGGGTCTTGTGCGGTCTGTCCCCCAAATTTTATGTAGGAGAACCACCTCAGCTGTAATAGTCACATTAGACTCTAACTCTGCCCACCAGTAACCAGTTGGGTTTTGCATCGACAGCAGATAGTTTTGACTGGCAGCGATAGCCTCGGCAATTTGATTGACTTTGACCCTGTCTTGTGTCTGCATTAAATCCTACTCAACCTCATCAATAATAGAAATTAACATCACTTTAGTCCTCATAGTTATAAGACTCTATCTTGAAGGATGGGGAGTATAAATACCACGGTGGTTGAAACCACCTTGTCACTTCCCTGTGAAATCTATACATTTAAGTTTCACCCTTACTGTGTATTTCTATGAATTTAATTGCATTTGGGTTAATGTTGTTATCTTTAGCAATTTGGCTAGGATTACTAAGTTTTTGGGGCCAATTTTGGCAAGCAGAACCAAAATTAGAAGAGAAGGACTATCCGCTAAGAGATTACCCCAGAATATGTGCGGTAATACCTGCGCGCAACGAAGCCCAGTTGCTGCCAACTACCATGCGATCGCTTCTTCTGCAAGACTACCCTGGGGAGTTTAATGTATTTTTGGTGGATGATCACAGTACCGATGGAACTGCAAGTTATGCTCTAGGGATAGCTTATGCCTTAGACAAGGCCCCACAATTACAGATTGTTGCTGCTGAATCTCTACCCAGTGGTTGGACTGGTAAACTTTGGGCCTTGGAGCAAGGCATTCACAAAGCTAGCAGACTTCTACCCGATTACATTTTCCTGACAGATGCAGATATTGAACACGATCCCAGTAATCTGCGGCGCTTGGTGGCTAAAGCCGTGCAGGAAGATTTAGACCTAGTTTCCGTGATGGTGAAACTCAGATGCGATAGTTTTTGGGAACAACTCCTTATCCCAGCTTTCGTCTTCTTCTTCCAAAAACTCTACCCTTTTCGCTGGGTAAATGACCCCAAACGCAAGATTGCTGCTGCTGCTGGGGGTTGCATTCTGATTCGCACAGATGCCTTAGAACGGATTGGGGGCATCAGTGCCATTCACCAAGCATTAATTGATGATTGCACCCTAGGCAAGGCTGTGAAATCTAGCCAAGGGCGAATCTGGTTAGGCTTGAGTAACTTAAGCCGCAGTTTGCGCCCATACAACTCCCTCAAGACGGTTTGGGATATGGTGGCGAGGAGTGCCTACACACAATTGAATTACTCGCCATTCCTATTATTGGCAAGCGTCGCTGGGATGATCCTGGTTTACGTATTTCCCCCTGTGGGGATGGTTTTTGGGGTGTTGATGGGAAATTGGGGAGCAGCACTGCTGGGTTTATTGGGTTGGTCCTTGATGAGTTTTGCCTATTGGCCAATGATTCAGTTTTATCAGTGTGCCCCAGCTTTTGCCTTGAGTTTACCTGCGATCGCCTTTCTCTACACCTTGATGACTATTGATTCTGCCTGGCATCATTGGCGGGGACGGGGTGGGGCGTGGAAGGGGAGGGTTTATAATTAAACGCTTACTAACAAAGTGTCAATTTTTTCCCAGGTTCCATCTTTTGACCAGGATTGCAAATAGTAATATACCGTCTGCCACTTGGGGAAATCATGTGGTAACAACCTCCAAGCGCATCCTGCTCTTAAAATATAGAAAATTGCGTTTACTATGTCTCTTACATATATAGTGTTGTTGGCGAATTAATGATGGGTCTAACCCCCATCCTAAAACCTTTGATTTGGCGTGGTTTTTTCTACTGGGAACTGGTGTAGTAATTTGCTACTAAGCACCAAGGAAAGCACTCTGAGTAAGACCTGGAGGGGCGTGAGGGGTGTTACCCCTATGAATTCGCCAACAGCGTCATTTATTTATAGGGATTCATAGCTGCCTCCTGCCTCCTTAATTCACCTCTCCCAGGGCTGGACTGTGAAAGTTAGCTTCGGGAAGAAGGGAAGTTAGGTGGGAGGTAACTTTACTGTGCCGACGGGCTATGAGTAGGGAAGAACGGCACTGGAGAGCTAGTTGGTCTGTGTATCTTCCCAGGGTTTGGCGTTCAATCCCCCAAGCGCGGCTGGTACCAGCTATGGTTAGGTCAACGGTCCCTGAAGCTGCAACTACTGCTTGGATTGGTTCAGAGCCTTCGAGTCGCTGGACTTGAATGCGATCGCGTACACTAATTGGCAGGTCCTCCATCAGGGAGTGGAGTTCGTAGCTCAATTCATCTTTGAGGTTATTGTCACGTCCTACCTGTAAAATCTTCAATATACATGTTTCCCGATTGATCAACAATCTCAAGGCTAGGATTAGGGCTAAATCATCGTGGATATTTGCAGAGTAGGGTACTAGCAGGGTTTCTAGGCGTTCTGCCCCTCGGTCGATGAAGACAGCCACATCAATGGGGACGCTAGTAAGTATTTGTCCTACTCGTCCACCCAAGCGATTGCCACTAAAAGCTGGACGGTGCCATCCCATTAAGATTAAATCTGCTTGTTCAATGACGGCAATCTGGGCTGTTTCTCTAGCAACATTGCCAGAGATCCGGACAATTGGATGGACGCAGGACTGTACTGTCTGGGGTTCCAGTGTGGCAATCATCTCTGCTAGTTGTTGGCGGCGTTGGGCGATTAAGCGGTTGGCCTCTACTGGGGTACTCTCAAAGGCATAATCTTCTTCAAATTCAATCAAGCTCAAAGGGTTAACAACTGCTGGCTGGTGGTAGTTAACAGCCAAGGCTACGGCTAGCTGTACTAAACCTTTTTGAGTACTGGGATTAGCCACTGGCACCAAAATCCGGTAGGGACGGGTGGAGGGTTCACTGATGGTCTCAGTCTCTGTATCAGCTGGTGATTCTGGTTCAACCATATCCAGCCGGATCAACCGTTTTGGATATGTCCATTCTAGCAAAGGCGAGGTCATAAATGTGGTCACCAATGCCATAACTACGAACATGGTGAACAGCAGGGGAGAAATTACCTTTAACTCTAAGCCGATATTCAAAATGATTAACTCAGTTAGCCCACGAGTATTCATCAACCAACCGAGGGCACAGGATTCGCGGGAGTTGATGCCACTAGCACGCGCTGCTACGTAGGTACCTATAAACTTACCAGCGATCGCTGCTCCTAAGACTAATGCACACAATAGCCACAATTCGGGACGGTTGAGTAAGCCTATTTGCGTCCGTAGACCGCTGTAGGCAAAAAATATTGGCAGCAAAAATATGAGGACAAAATCTTCAGTTTTAACTGCCAACTCCCTGACTAGCTCTGCATTTTTAGGCATTGCTGCCCCTAGTAAAAAGGCTCCAAAAATTAGGTGAATGCCGATAAATTCGGTAATTAGGGCAGAAGCAACTACCCCCATATAAATTCCCGCTAGCACTATCTGGCTCAAACGTCCAGTCCGACGGTAGTAGGTAGCCAGACGTCGAAGGAACCAGCGTCCAGCTGTAAACATCAAGCCAATGTAGAGTATGCTGGCAAAGATAGTTATTAGCGCCTTTTGATCAATGCTGCCGCTACGAGCGACAGAGATCGCTACTGCTAATATACACCACGCTGTTACATCGTTTACTGCGGCACAAGTTAACGCTAAAGTCCCCAGGCGTGTACCTTGCAAATTGTTTTCAGTAATAATCCGGGCTAATACGGGAAAGGCAGTAATTGACATTGCTGACCCTAAAAATAGGGCAAAGGCAAAGAAGGAAACATTAGCACTCGATACTAGAGGATAAAGTAGCAAAGATAATATAATTGCCAGGAAAAATGGCACAATAATGCTGGCATTAGACGTAATAATTGCTACTTTTAAATTTCCACTCAAATACTTGGGATTGAGTTCAAGCCCAATCAAAAACATAAAAAAGATCAACCCTACCTGAGATAAAACATTCAGAAAGGGAATGGTTTCTGCTGGAAATAGGGTAGCTGCTGCATGGGGAGCCACTAGACCAAATAACGATGGACCCAACATGATCCCAGCAACAATCTCACCAATTACCAATGGTTGCTTAATTGAACGGAAGACCTGTCCTACTAGTCTTGACAGTCCAATAACTATCAGCACCTCAATCAGGACACGAACAACTATTTCCATAATTTCCTCTAGAGTGACTATCCGGGTTCCTTCAAATAATTCTTTAAATCACTGGAATCTGTCAACCTTTTGAGATACAACCAGTTTTATGGGTCTAGGAATTTAAGAGTTAATCAGATAATAATTGGCGCATAAGGCACATAAACATCAAAAAAATAACATTTTCCAAATCCCGTTATCCTAAAATTGAATCAGCTAGATATTTACGTAAATTTTTTCGATGTAAATTAATCACAAATTCTCTTACTTTAATTCACTGTTTTGGCATAACCTATCCTAGGTAACAAAATAGCAACTAAAGGTGAGGCCATGAGTGTGGTCATAATTGCCATAATTACCATGATAGTGAATAAAACTGGAGTAATTATACCTTGCTCTAATCCAATATTGAGGATAATTAACTCTATCAAGCCACGAGCATTCATCAGGACGCCAATAGTTGCCGACTCACCCCAATTTTCTCCAGATAGTTTTGCAGCTAGTGTACAAGCAATTCCTTTCCCCAGGATAGCTAAGATAATAATTAAGATTGTAATTCCCCACAAGCTCAATGTATTGACTAATCCTATTTGAGTGTTGAGTCCGGAGAAGACAAAAAAGATGGGTAGTAAAAATGAAGTAGTTAAATACTCTGTGCGTTCTTGTATTTGCTTGGCAAATTCACCCCTGGGCATGGCTGTGCCTAAAATAAATGCCCCAAAAATTGCATAGATACCTATTACGTCAGTAAACCAGGCACAGAACATTAAAATAATTAATACTAAAGTCAGAATAGGGATGGTAACACCATCTTGTTTTTGGGTAATGTGGGTGAAAATAGTCAGTACTGGACGGCCAACAAAAACTAAAAATAGCACATAACCAATACTACCACTGATAGCCAGGGCAGCAATGCCAGTATTAGCTTTTAGACTAGCAAGAACAACAGCTAGTAGGCACCACGCAGTGGCATCATCTATCGAACCTGCGGCTAGGGCCAAGGTGCCAAAGCGAGTTTGAGCAATCCCCCGCTCATGTAGTATCCGAGCTAACATGGGGAAGGCGGTAATTGACATCGAAGCACCTAAATATAAGGCTGCTGCCCAGGGTGTTATCCCCTCTTTAAATAGTTCGGCTTTGCTATATAAGAAGTAAGATGCACCTGCCCCTAAAATGAATGGCGTAATTATTCCTGCACCAGAGACAAAACCTGCACTTTTGAGGCGTTGCCTAATTAAGTTCGTATTAAACTCTAGGCCAATCAAAAACATATAAATTATTAGCCCGATTTGACTGATAGCAAAGAGAATTGACATTGAGGGGTGGGGGATTTTCGCCCCTGATGCTAGTAAGATAGGAGTACTGGGAAATAACCATTGCTGTAACTCAGGGGTGATGAATCCAAAGAACGAAGGGCCTAGCATCACACCCGCAATCATTTCACAGACAACATCAGTTTGTCCAAGGTAGCGCCGTCCAAGGATTGTCACTACCCGACAGGTTAGTAAAATAATAGTGAGTTGCAATAATAGCTTCAGTACCAGATCAAAGTTGGACATAATTAAATTGGGATTAGCTTTGTGCAGTGTAACTCATTACGAGCAAAAGTACTTAATTATCTAAATGAAACAGAGTTTTAAAATATACAAAAATTGCTTTGTGTCAGCTTATTTGCTAAATAGGTAGAGTTTTATATCTTTACCCTGGACAGTGCGGGGGAAACTTCGTAAGCCTAAGCATAGGGGTAAGCTGTTCCACTTCTAATTTACGCAACCGATCCAAGCCAGTCAAAGGTTTCAGCCCACGAATTATGCAATTTAAATGTTGAACAGCTTATTGACAAAAGTTACGCCAAAGCACCCTGTGAGGAGATTGGATAAAAACTTGAATGTAAAAATAAATATACTTAAGAAATTTTATTTAAGCTACTTGATCATACGGATATTTAATCTATGTTATGCTTGTAGCTCACTCAATCCTAGTAGAAGTGCGTAGTATAAAATGATGTAGCTATCATTTGGCGATCGCCTGCGAGAAGTTAGGATTGCCAACAGGTGCATATCTTTGACAGTTCCATTGGTAATTATTCACTCTCCCCCTCTAAAATCGTCGAAACCCCTGATTTATCGTTAAAAGGGAGGGAGATGTGAACGGTTACTTCCATTGTCCATTAAAGAGTAGCCTGGAAAATTTGTTCAGCAGTTAGATTTAGGTCAGTAAATTGATGAGAGCGGATTTTTTCTTTTCCCCTAAACCTGCTGACTTTATACTCCCCATCGACCAAATTATAAATAGATATGGTGGGTTGCTTTGGGTCCCCTATATAAGGAGTTCCACCTAAAGCCAGATAATCAACAATCAAACTGGATTACGAATATATGCCTCAGTCTGCAATCACTGTGAAGGTCAAACTGTTTGCTATCTATCAAGAAGCCTATGGGGTTTCAGAATTAGTACTGGAATTTCCACCTCATACCACTGTAGCAGCAGTAGGCGATCGCCTGATTAGCGAACACCCAGAACTAGCTCAATGGCTTAGCATCACCCGCTTTGGGATTAATTTTAGCTTTGTTGAGCCAGATACTCTCCTCCAGGATGGGGACGAAGTGGTCCTGATTCCCCCTGTAAGTGGTGGGCAATAAGTTATACCCGATTAAAAAAATCGGGTATGTTTGACTAGGATTTAAGCTAATGTTAGTATCATCCTGAAGTTGACGGAAGAACCGGGAAAGCTAGATTTATGACTCAGGCAATCACAAACCTCAGCCAAGCAACCGCATCCACTTTTAAAGCTTTGAAGTGTAAAGAATGTGGCACAGAGTATGAACTCCAAGCTATTCATGTCTGTGAGTTATGTTTTGGTCCACTAGAGGTTAAGTATGACTACAATGCCCTACGGCAATCTGTAAGTCGAGAAAAAATTCAAGCCGGTCCTAATTCAATTTGGCGTTACCGTCCCTTTCTACCCGTTGCTACAGATAATGTTATTGATGTGGGAACTGGCATGACTCCCTTAGTGCGCTCCCATCGTCTGGCTCGTCGCCTAGGGTTAAATAAGCTTTATATTAAAAATGATGCCGTTAACATGCCTACCCTCAGCTTTAAGGATCGGGTAGCGTCAGTTGCCCTCACTAGGGCCAGGGAGTTAGGGTTCACAACGGTTTCCTGTGCCAGTACCGGAAACTTGGCAAACTCCACAGCTGCTATTGCTGCCCACGCCGGTTTAGACTGTTGTGTGTTCATACCCTCAGACTTGGAAGCAGGTAAAATTCTGGGTAGCCTTATCTACAGTCCCACCCTCATGACAGTAAAAGGCAACTACGATCAACTAAATCGCCTTTGCTCAGAAATTGCCAATACCCATGGTTGGGGGTTTGTCAACATTAATCTGCGTCCCTACTACTCTGAAGGTTCTAAAACCCTAGGTTTTGAAGTAGCTGAACAACTGGGTTGGCAACTACCGGATCATATTGTTGCGCCTTTAGGTTCTGGTTCACTCTTCACGAAAATTTATAAGGGCTTCCAAGAATTTACAGAAGTTGGGTTGGTAGCAGGCAAAAACGTCCGATTCAGCGGTGCTCAAGCTGAAGGGTGTTCACCCATTGCCCAAGCCTACAAAGAAGGACGAGACTTTATTCAGCCAGTCAAACCAAATACAATAGCCAAATCCTTAGCAATTGGCAATCCAGCCGATGGGATTTATGCAGTGGAAATAGCCCAAAACACTGGCGGCAATATTGAATCAGTTAGTGATGCAGAAATTATTGAAGCCATCAAGCTGCTAGCAGAAACCGAAGGCATCTTCACCGAAACCGCTGGGGGGACAACCGTTGCTGTGCTCAAAAAACTGGCAGCAGAGGGGAAAATTGATCCAGATGAAACCACTGTGGTCTACATCACTGGCAATGGCTTAAAAACCCAAGAAGCCGTACAAGGCTACATTGGTGAACCTTTAACAATCGATGCCAAACTCGAGAGTTTTGAACGAGCACTAGAAAGGTCCCGGACACTAGATCGCTTGGAATGGCAACAAGTTCTTGTTTAGTCATCTAATTCTTTACCTGATAAATAACTATGGCTGTAAAAGTTCTAGTCCCTACTGCGCTGCAAAAATTTACGAATAATCAAGCTACCCTAGAATGTAGTGGTAGCAACATCGCTGAATTATTCGACTCTTTAGAACAAAGCTGTCCGGGGATTAAATCCCGGTTGTGCGATGAACGAGGACAACCAAGACGGTTTTTGAATTTGTACGTTAATAGTGAAGACATCCGCTTTTTGGAGGGGATAAAAACAGCCCTCAAAGATGGGGACGAGGTGAGTATTGTTCCTGCCGTTGCAGGTGGTTAAAGCAAAACAGGTTCTCCCCCAGTTGCTGGGGGAAGGAAATTGTCGAGCTAAAAATCCTTCCCTCAGTCTCCTGTTATTACTCTTGGGGTAGTTTGTAGAAGCAACCAGCTAGTAGTTGCTCTACCAGAGTAGATTTTATTCGTGATAAATCATACTTAAATTTATAGAAAATGAGCAATTACTCTGAACAGTTTGCCAGCGACAATTACTCTGGGATCTGTCCCGAAGCTTTAGAATACACCCTCAGAGCCAATCAAGGTAGTACGCCAGCATATGGCAATGATGAATGGACGCAAAAAGCAGCAGACCACTTTCGGGAACTATTTGAGATTGATTGTGAAGTATTTTTTGCTTTTAACGGTACAGCCTCAAATTCTTTGTCATTAGCTGCTTTGTGCCAGTCATATCACAGTATTATCTGTCATGAAATATCCCACATTGAAACAGATGAATGTGGTGGACCAGAATTTGCTTCTAACGGTTCAAAACTGCTGTTAGCTAAAGGGGAAAATGGTAAGCTAACACCGCAAGCAATTGAGGCAATTGTCACCAAGCGTAATGATATTCATCATCCTAAACCAAAGGTGATTAGTATCACTCAAGCAACAGAATTGGGGACTTTATATAGTATCGAAGAACTGCTGGGAATTAGGGAAGTTGCTCAAAAGTATAATTTAAAAATCCATGTTGACGGTGCTCGCTTTGCCAACGCAGTAGCGGCCCTGAATAAAAGTCCGGCAGAAATTACCTGGAAGAGTGGTGTAGATGTGTTGTGTTTTTGTGGCACTAAAAATGGTATGGCTTTGGGAGAAGCAATTATTTTCTTCAACAAAGCCTTAGCTGTAGATTTTGATTATCGGTGTAAGCAAGCAGGTCAGCTAGCCTCAAAAATGCGGTTTATCTCTGCTCCTTGGTTAGGTTTGTTAGAGACTGGTGCCTGGTTAAAAAATGCTCGCCATGCTAATCAATGTGCTGAGTATTTAGAAAATAAATTATTAGATATTCCAGGTGTAGAGATTATTTCCCCCAGACAAGCAAACGCTGTCTTCGTCAAATTACCTGAGGGAGTCATTCACAGTTTACGAGCTAAGAATTGGCAATTTTATACATTTATTGGGGTGGGAGGTGTAAGGTTAATGTGTTCATGGAGCACAACTAAATCGCGGATTGATGAACTAATCGATGATATCCATCAGGCGATCGCTCCAGGGTAAGATTAAACCTAGATTTTCCCACTATTATGTCAAAATAAAAGTAACTTACTACCGCAGGCTAGATATAAGGATTAACTTGAGCAATGGCAAATCCCACCAATCATAACGAAGCGGGAGAAGTGGCTCCCAGTACCAGTGAGCCAGTACCGACAAGCCTCCCTACTGCCGATCCTCAAGCAGCAAACCCCAATGCTGCCGTACCTGCCAAAGAAAAACCTGCTGCTGCTAAAAAGGAAAAAGCTCCTACTGTAGAGGATAAGCCATTTGTAGAGTTTATCCAGCAAGATTACATCCCTGCGTTGCAACGAGCCATCAGCAAGGAAGGAGTATTAAATTTACAGCTATCTTTTGCCAAGCAGAAAGTTCCTATTCCTGGGTTGGAGTCAGCGGAGGAATGCTGGCAAATTCAAGGCAGATTACCAGACGGACTGCGCCAGTTTTACGTCTACTTTCCAGAGGAAGATATTCAAGGGAAAAAGGGGTTTTCTTGTAATGAAGGAAAAAGACCTGGTGCTCTGGAGTCATTCTTAATCGACGAGCGCAAAATTACCCTTGACTTGTTGGTATTTGGCTTATTGCAGCGATTGAATGGCCAGAAGTGGCTAGGTAGAAATTAATCACTGTCAAAGTTCTAGAAAATGGTAGGTGACGGCTCCAGTGGTGGGGTCGTTATCTACCCTGACATAACCAGATTTGAGTAACTCTTTAAACATGGCTTCCACCTCACTAAAGCTAGCCCCAGTAGACTTTACAGCCTGAGTCACAGTTAAAGTACCACCCCTACTTTCAGCAGCAGCAATGAGTTGAACTGTCAGCTGATTAGTAGTGGGCCGGTAGACTTGGGAAGCGATCGCTGGTTGATTTAGAGGTACCCCCCCCTTAAGTCTGAGTTTTTGTTCATATTCCTCAGTCATACCCGGGATGAGAAACAGATCGATAAACTGCCCTATGTAAAAAACACCGCAGGTCAAAAGCCAGAACAAACCCGTCACGATTTTACCGTTGTACAAGCGGTGTAGACCACCCAAACCCACTAATCCAGCCATCCAAAGGATATAAGAAACAACCAGTCGCTCTTGAGTTTTCTTATTGTCTGTATTCATAAAAACACACGGTAAGTGGGAAACGAGCGCGGCTAAAGCCGGTGAGAGGGAAACGACGCGGCAACTTTAGTCGCAGTGAATCTTTTTTCTTTATCCATTACCGCCTTGGGGCTGCTCAATTTGGCGTACCAATGTAATTGCACTTTCAATGGGACAATTGCCATTCCAAATTAAACAACCCTGTACGCATAATGGTTTCGCTCCGAAGAGCCGCCCTTTCGGGGTAATGTGAGCTATGTGCAAAGCACACGCTTCGCGAATGACCGGTTATCAGAGCTTGTTTTGCTAGCAGCACTGTCTCAGGGACCGAGCCAATTTTAGATTTTAGATTTTAGATTGGTGATGAGTTAGTTAGGAGCAGGTGTTAGGTGTTTGTTTAGAGTTCCTCCTAATCTAAAATCCTTGCATCCAAAATTGATTGACCTTAAGACTGTTTAACCACTAGCGACAGAGCCGGGGATAGCTTGGCATTCCAGGGTGTCGTGACTCAAATAACGTTTACCTATTACTAGGTGGTCTGGTCAGCACAGCTTGCTTGATTTCTCTTACAGAGCTTCAGCCTTTAAAGGGCTGGGTTGCTGACAATCCTTATTAGTCCCTACCTAAAATTAACATTGTTGCAACTCTTAACGTTATATTTACTAGTTTTCCCCCCATGCCTTGGTAAACTAAACTCTATACAAATAGATTATGGTCGTTAGTTACATCCTGTAAAAGCATTATTTTTGCTTGCAGATGTAGCCAGAAAGTAAGAAAGACACTCATTGGCAATCAAGACATGGTAGATTCCCTAAAAAAACCAGGCTTTGAAGAATTGCGTCCGGGGATTAAAGTCCCAGCAAAGGAAACCCTCTTAACACCAAGGTTTTACACCACTGATTTTGATGAGATGGCACAGATGGACATCTCAGTCAATGAAGATGAGTTGAGAGCCATTCTGGAAGAATTTCGGGCTGACTACAACCGCCATCACTTTATCCGTGATGAGCAGTTTGAACAATCCTGGGATCATATTGACGGGGATACTCGTCGATTGTTCGTTGAATTTCTAGAACGTTCTTGTACAGCAGAGTTCTCTGGCTTCCTGCTTTATAAAGAACTCGGCCGTCGCTTGAAGGATAAAAGCCCTGTGCTGGCCGAGTGCTTTAACCTCATGTCACGGGATGAAGCCCGGCATGCTGGCTTTTTAAATAAAGCAATGGCAGATTTTAATCTATCCTTAGATTTAGGGTTTTTGACTAAGAGCCGGAGCTATACCTTCTTTAAGCCGAAATTTATCTTCTACGCTACTTATCTTTCCGAGAAGATTGGTTACTGGCGCTACATCACCATATATCGCCACTTAGAAGCTCATCCTGAAGACCGGATTTATCCAATTTTCCGGTTTTTTGAGAATTGGTGTCAGGATGAAAACCGTCATGGAGATTTCTTCGACGCAGTGATGAAATCTCAGCCACAAATGTTGAACGACTGGCAAGCAAGATTGTGGAGTCGGTTCTTCCTGTTGTCGGTGTTTGCCACAATGTATCTCAATGATATCCAAAGAAAAGACTTTTATGCGGCCATTGGTTTAGATGCTCGTGATTACGACATCTATGTAATTAAAAAGACCAATGAAACCGCAGGGAGAGTATTCCCCCTGATTCTGGATGTAGAAAGTCCAGAGTTTTATCGCCGCTTGGATGTTTGTGTTAAGAATAACGAGAATTTGAGTGCAATTTCTCAGTCCAAATCTCCGAAATTCCTGCAAATCTTCCAGAAGCTACCACTTTATATCTCCAGTGGTTGGCAGCTTTTCCGGTTATTCGTGATGAAACCGATTGATGCTGCCAGTGCTCAAGGTGCAGCGCGCTAATGACGAAAATTTTGTAAAAGCTTGAGTGGTTCTGGAGACAACAGGACCACTTTTTTGTTGATACCAGGGAAAACTACATCGAAAGGTATACCCTGTTTCCAAGTCAACCTGGAAAATAGCCGAAAATATTGGAATAAATTGCCATATCTGGACCAAAAATTATGTTTATGAAAGCTTGGGCTATTAGACTTGTACTAGCTTGTTTTTGGTTGATCTCTGGGAATCTGGTGAGTGCTAGTGTTGTCTTAGCAGAAAATACCCCAATATCTTCCAAGTCAACTGCTATTAAACCATTCACTGTCAGTAAGATAGAGTTTGGCGTCAAGAAAGTTGACTCACAAGGCAAACTTACTATTTCGCCTACAGATAAAATACCACTCCAGGTAGGAGTAGCCTACGGGTGGAGAATTCAACTTTTAGAATACCGTGGTGATGTCAAGTGGCGCGAAGTGCTGAAGTTACCAAAACCTCCAAATAGTTGGAGTACACAAAATAGTGAGGATTTTTCCATTTCCCCTGACGGCACAACTGCCGTCACCAGAAAGATTCAATTGACAAAGGATGGTACCATTGAAAATTTTTGGGTAATTGCTCCTGGAGACCCCACTGGTAAGTATGAAATAGAGGTCTATGTGAATGAACATAAAGTCTCGACTTTTGAGTTTGAAATTGTGTCATCAAACAAAGTCTAAGGAATTTTAGATTTTCGTAGCAAGACGGGACTAGAGGAGAAGGAATTTAGCTAAAATCGCCGGAGCGTGTATTATCACAGAGAGTTAAACTAGTGATTAGGGCTATATCTTTTCTTCACACCCCTTTCACCTTTTAAATTCAGCTAAAGCAGGTTAAAAACCGATGGATGCTGTGGAATTAGAACGGTGTTACACTGCTGGAGAAAGATATTTTCCTGGAGTTGACCTCAGAAGGGTGAAACTAATTGCTGCTCACTTACCAGGAATTAATTAATGGGGTCCTAATTTAACTGAAGCTAACCTAGCCAAGGCTAAACTGTGGGGTGCGGATTTAAGTAGAGCAAATTTGGCAAAGGCAAATTTATCTGGGGCTAACTTGAATGAAGCTAATCTTCGAGGTGCGAAACTCCATTATACAAAGTTATATGGGGGAACCTTAAACTGAGCTTTTGATGATGATAGTACACGCTTTTCTTGAGGTTTTGACCCCATTAGGGACTTCCAGAAATTAAATTATCCCAATTTATGGACTCAACATGACTGTTACTTCCTCTGCTCCCCTAGGAATTCGATATTTTTTTAGTTGGAAGTCCCTTAGTAATAATATGCGGAAGTTATAAGATTTTTGATTATTCAGTACTGGTGATACTAAAGTTGGGTGCTGAGGCAGCTTGCTAAGCATGGCAAATCATTTACATGATTTGTTGATATTCCTTCTCCCCCTATTCCCCAATTAATTATCGAAAATCTGGGATTTTTAACTGACGATGTCCCGAATTGTCTTTACTAACTGGGTATAGGTAGAGTCGGATAAGACTGGTTCTACTCCCTGTAAATCAATCTCTGTTTCTAAATCAATCCAGGACCTACAACCACCATATTTCGGTAGGTAGAGAATGCCTTGGCTTTGGGGGAGTTTGTATGTTCGTAGGAGCAGAATATACAGTGGCTGACTAGGTTTCCATTTTAGGCGATCGCTAATAAAAAACTCGTTCCAGATATGGAAAGGGAGTAAGGCACTGACAACTGACTCCTCTGTAACGGGAAAAATATCCGTAATGTTTGCCCAACTGTTAATGGGGACTGTTTCTGGGTGCCAGCCTGATGTTACAGGGAATACATGATTAGCATACTCAGCTTTGAGCATGAAAGCTTGTTGATGTTCATAGGTGGGGTAGAGCAAAATCTGCTGATGGGTAACTTGGAAATGTCCACCCCGTTCATGAATTCCACCTTTACGAAGGAGCATAATTGTCTGGCCGCTCTCTAAAGCATTTATAGCCACTGCCCATTCCTTGAGAGCATGAAAAGTTGTAGTCAATTCCATAAGCATCTACTGTAACTCTGATTTAATTTGCACCTAAGAGCGTTAAAGTATAAAAGTTTGGGAAAATAAAAGCAGGAGCAACTATGGACAAGCGAACACTGGGAACGTCAACTGTAAAAATTACACCTATCCTCATGGGAACTTGGCAAGCAGGTAAGAAGATGTGGGTAGGAGTTGAGGATGCTGACTCGATTAAAACTATCCGCGCTGCTTATGAAGCAGGAATCACCACAATTGATACTGCTGAAGTTTATGGCGAGGGACACTCGGAAAGGATTGTCGCTGAAGCTGTATCTGATGTGCGCCACCAAGTGGAGTATGCCACAAAAGTTTTTGCTAACCATCTTAAGTATCAGCAAGTGATTGAGGCTTGTGAACGTTCCCTCAAAAACCTCAAGACCGACTACATTGACCTTTACCAAATTCACTGGCCAGCCGGAACCTTTAACTCGGAAGTAGTCCCCATTGAGGAAACGATGAGCGCACTAAATCACTTGAAAGATCAGGGGAAAATTCGGGCGATTGGGGTTTCTAATTTTTCTCATACCCAGCTAGCAGCAGCAGCCAGCTACGGACGGATTGATAGTTTACAACCACCATATTCTCTGTTTTGGCGGCAGGTGGAACAGGATACCATACCTTATTGTATTGAAAATAATATATCTATTCTAGCCTATTCGCCTTTAGCACAGGGATTGTTGACAGGTAAATTTGCGCCGGGGCATAAATTCGCACCTGAAGATAATCGCGCTAAGAATAAACTCTTTCAAGGGGAAAACTTTGAACGTGCTCATCAAGCTTTAGCCCAACTCAAGCCCATTGCCGAGCGTCATAATTCTACCTTAGCTCAGTTAGCACTGGCTTGGTTAATTGCCCAACCCCAGACAAATGCAATTGCTGGGGCCCGTTATCCTGAACAGGCAAAAGACAACGCCGAAGCAGCGAAAATCAAACTATCTACTGAGGAAATTGCCGAAATTGATCAAATTGGGCGAATTGTCACCGATCATCTTGACAATAACCCAGTTATGTGGAAGTGGTAGGGGGATTTTATTCCTGATGTGACGCTTCTACATCTCTGTGCGAGTAGATGTAGGCTTCTGGCAGAAATTATCTTTCCAGAACTTCCTTCGCGAAGCGTGTGCCTTGCACAGAGTTAGGCTTTACTCAGTCAACTCTTTCAGCAGAATCTCATGGCTTATAGCCGTGAGAGCGCCAATAAGTCCCCCATCTCTGGTTTGGGTGCTAGGAATGTCAATTTTAGTAAACAAAGGATTTCATTTTTGCAACCAGGTTATATATTGATAAATAGGACACGAAATTCAAAACCACCAACATCTTATGGGCAATGACAAAGTGTCCCCGGTCAATTAGCCCAAGCAAATCTCAGCATACAAGTGGTTAAGTGGCAATAAGCTGAACTCTTCGAGGCTAGCCAAATCCCAAAAGCGGAAAAACGTGGAAATGCTGACTTTGCTCGTTGTTGTATCCACCCTAGTAATAACTTAATTAACTTTAACAATTGATAAGCTGTAAAATCTCTAAAACCTGGTCCACCCCCTGACCAGGTTTTTGGATTAGGGTTGAGGGATCAGATTTGGGAATTTTAGATGTTGGAGCCGATATTCTGCACTTTCAACTGGCGCAATGATAAGGGTTTTGGAGTATAGGCTAATTCTCAACAAGTAACCTTTAATGAGAATAATGGACGAGACAATAAGACTTTGGGTTAGGGATTATGGTAGGCGATCGCTTGACATTCAAGCAGACTTTTCCCGTTAAGTCCGAAAACCCCTGCACTCCACCAGAGGCAGCAGGGGAAATCAAGACTTTAACTTTTGAAAAGCTGATTATCTGATTTTTAATCCTTCTGGTTCCTTCTCTCTTTTATTTCCTCCAGCAAGAACTGCCTCAAAAGCTCCACGAAAAGATAACGGGAAAAGTCAGGACATTCAAGACAGTCGCTACAAAATTAACACGCTATTTATTGACTAATTCTTTGCTAGTCAACGATTTTAGCCCAGATTTTTGTATAATTAATTGTGTTCGATTACTTATTTCCTCCTGCCTCAAAACCTCCACGAAAAGATCAAGTCAGGACAAGGGACTGGAGATTTTAGATTGAGAAGAGAACAGAATCAATCTTTCCTTTACTCCTAACACCTCTGCCCCTCTGCCTCCTAATCTTGAACGTACTCTTGCCCTGTGACTAAAGCCACCTCAGCACGCACAAACTCTCGACCTAAATAGGCTGCATGGTCTAACAGGCTTACCGGGTAAGGCTGAGTTTCTTCAAAAATTTGGACACAAAGTGCCTTTGCTGTCTGGGCGCTAAAAACTTTTGTATGGGTCCTTTCCACCTTTTCTCGTGCGGGAATGACTTTCCCTGTTTCAGGATCAACGGCTAACCCGTGCTCGTTAATTACATTTGTAAAGTGCTTGGCACAAATCAACCTTGCTTCCCGATCCAAGTAAATAATGAAATATCCACTAGGATCAAGGTTAATGTGCCGCAAAGAAAGCTTCTGATCTATCACTGCCAAATCTTCAACCATCAAATCTATAACCATTTTTTTGAGTAAAATCCTTGAATCAAGGTTTTGACATTACATTACAAGTTTAGTTGATCCTTGAGGCTTTTCCATTTAGATGCTGCTTCTCAGTTGCCGAAAAGTATGCAGTAAATCAAAGAACTGATTAAAATCAAAACTTAACGGGTCAACTCTCTGTCCAGAACGGTCTACTGCTCGGTGGGTGGTAATACGCTCATCTGGTACTTGACTTTGAGCAATTAACCAAGCTAGAGAATTATATTGTGCCTGCGTGTAACCGCTATGACTTTGGATGTGGTTATCTCCACGACCATCTGGTGGTGTTTCCAGGGAAGCATGATAAGCAAAATTATTCACAGATGGGGGTAAAGTGGGGTTAGTCTGGACTGTTTCTATGCCATTAGCACCCACAAAAACTGAATTACCTGCACCAAAGGCACGTTTCTGGGGAGGAACTAGATAAATTACTGTCCCATCCAACTTAATCAAGGTGTGATAGCTGGCTTGGACCTTTTCATCCTCATGGGGGGTTTGAAAAAAATTAATTGCACTGGAAGCTGAGCTACTAGTTTCATGGAGTACAATTATTGCCTCGTTCTTGAGAGGTACACCGTTAATATCTTGGGCATACCGTTCTCCATAGTTGCTAGGGTGAATGGGGATAAATTCACAATTAGGTCTATACTGTGTGAAGACTTCAGTAGTTCTATACCTCCAGAATTTTGTGTTTGCAGATAGAAAAGGTTGATTCTGTATTACTTTTGCCGACTGCAATTGTACTTGGGGGTATTCACTCCAAACAGGTGGATTAGGAATTGATGCTATTGGATGATTTTGCATATATCTGACTTTGCCTACAGATAGTGCCAAAATCAAAGCGGAAAACACCAGAAAAATTAGCATTACCCTGTTTGCCCAATCTCTGAATCCCATTTTTTTATACTTCGCTTACTATTTACAAACCCTATTTAAAGAGTGTAGATTAAATCAGCAAAGCCATAGAGGCTAATCAGTAGTAGTAGTGATGCCGTGAATTGGGTAATGAGCCTTTGGGGTGAGGGGGAAACCGCTTCCCGCACGAGGATCGAGGCAGATGCGCCAATCACAAAGCTCAATCCCAGGACTAAATAAGGTTTGTCAGGGAGGATACTACCTATTAATAGCATAGCCATCGCTAGTAAGAGCATCAAAAACTCTACAAACCGGGGTGGGTTGTGTTGGCTAGATAAAATACAGGTGTTTAAGAAAAAGTTCCACGATCTCATCATATTGGTTGGTATTAGGTAAGTATTCCCATTACCTTGTTTTAATTTGACCTGTACCGTTTTTTCGTGCCTCTTGATCTTCTAGTAGTTCAACGCCAAATACCCGACTAAAAGCTTTGGCGACCTTGTAGCCAGAGTCAATGGACTCTAAGGGATCTTTCCGCAGTCGATGCCGGAGACACAGAGTGATCACACGCCGGATATCATCAACTGTAGCTTCAGTACGTTCTTCAAATGCAGCTAAGGCTTTAGTGGCGCGGTTTGTAACTATATCACCCCGCAACCCATCTACATCTAGTTCTGAACAAACTTCGGAAATTTTCACCCGGAGATCGTAGTCTAAGTTTACTTGTGGTAGGAGCTGTTGAGCGTTGACTATTTGTTGTTGTAATAATTCCTGCTGGTGTTGATACTTTTCTCGAAAATTGGGGGGATTTTGGTCAAATTCAGCCCTCTGTTCCACAATTTGCACCCTTAAAGCAGGTGCTTTTACCGTGTGGATTTCCGCATGCATTCCAAAGCGGTCGAGTAGCTGGGGACGCAGTTCACCCTCCTCTGGGTTTCCGGAACCAACGAGGACAAACCGAGCTGGGTGGCGGATGGAAATTCCTTCCCGTTCCACCGTATTCCAACCGCTGGCAGCGGAGTCAAGTAACACGTCTACCAAGTGATCATCAAGTAAGTTAACTTCATCTACGTAGAGAATGCCTCGGTTAGCCTTAGCCAGCAGCCCAGGTTCAAAGGCTTTTACACCCTCAGATAGAGCTTTTTCAATATCGATGGTGCCACAAACTCGATCTTCTGTAGCTCCCAGTGGCAGGTCTACCATGGGAACTTTTTTGAGAACCACAGGAACTTCTACCCCTTGCTCTAACCGTTGGCGGACTTCATCACCCATCAAGTCAGGGTCATTGGGATCGCTGTTGAAGGGGTCATTGGCAACTGTGGACATTTCTGGTAGTAAATCTGCCAATGCCCGGATAGTAGTGGACTTGCCAGTACCGCGATCGCCCATAATCATCACACCACCGATTTTAGGATCAATCACATTCAGCAGCAGTGCCAGTTTCATTTCTTCCTGACCCACAATTGCTGTAAAAGGAAAGATCGCACGCTGCGAAGTAGCTGGAGATAGAGCAGTTGGACTCACTAAATTACCTTGAACAATATTTTCTGACAACAATTACCTATTTTGCCATAGATACAGGGATGACTGGAGAATCCCACTCTTATTCCTTGCCAATATCCTCATGCCACAGTTCAGGATTAGTCTCAATAAACTCATTCATCATCTGTTCACATTCGCCAAGGTTGAGATCAATTACTTCTACCCCATGGGATATCATGAACTCCTTGGCCCCAGGAAAGGTTCTAGATTCTCCGGCAATAACTTTTTTAATCCCAAATTGCACCACAGCGCCGGCGCACAGATAACATGGCATTAAGGTGGAATAGAGGGTTGTACCTTTAAATGAGCCAATCCTACCAGCATTGCGAAGACAGTCGATTTCCGCATGGGTGACAGGATCACCATCTTGTACACGCTTGTTGTGCCCTCGACCGAGGATTTTCCCGTCTCTGACCAGGACAGAACCAATGGGGATTCCTCCCTCTTGTCTACCTTGTCTTGCTTCGGTAATAGCGGCCTCTATAAATTCATCCATTTGTCAAGGCTCCTGGAATTTTGGATTTGGTCAAGCAACGCGGTCTTGTCCCAGATTTCTCACAAATTCGGCGATCGCATTCATCATAACCTTTATCCACATAGTGTTTCGGGTATTTTTGACGGTTAAAGTGTTAATCCACCCTGAAACGGTTGAATCTAAGTTAGCAGGTGCTTTCCTGATGAGAAAGGAGTAGTCGCGGCATTAGAGCAATTCTAAAACCTGGGTACCCGGATGGACGAGTAGCCAGCGTTTTCAGCCGCTGGACGAATTTTGTTGAATACTACCTTTTGCTTGTTCTAAGTATAATAACGTAAATAACATACTAGATTTACCCCAGCCCAGGGTTGTCTCCGACTTTGCGATCGTACCCCCAGCTCACACCAACCCGGTTAGCTACCTTGAATTAGGCCTTGGTGGAGTTTCAAGAAGCAACCCAAGTATTTATCTTACTTCTCCCCTTTCAAAAAAGTGAAGACCTGGACATTGCCACAGCGATTCAATCCCAACTCCCAGGGGGTAGCCACATACTATCTTTAGAAGACCCCCAACAGTTAAAAGGGGTATTTCGCGGGGTAGAAATGTCCATCGGTATGCGTCTGCACAGCTTAATTATGGCGGGGGTGACGGGTTGCCGTTGCTTTGCCCTGAGTTGCGACCCTAAGGTAAATCGGCTCATGGAAGATTTGGCTATACCGGGGTGGGACGTGGCAAATTTACCAGATGATCCTAGTTTAATCAGCCGGACTTGGGTTGAGTATTACCTGCATAGTCACTCCCTGCCCCCAGAAAAAATTGAGTCTTTAGTTAATCAGGCATTCATACATCGGGAGTTCCTGGGGGAAGTGCTCCTGTAGGAAGGTGGCAATTGGGAGCTTATGATCACCATAAAACATGGCTAGTGGTGATGTATATATTACGTGTACGTACTATTTGGGCATCCTGCTGTGGGATGGTGGGGACGATTGGGGGCGATCGCTTTGAGTGGGTTCTTCTACCTCTAGAGGAGTTCATTATGTTTAGCAATTATCCTGTCGCTTGGCTTCCCCAAAAGTGGGTCAGAACCCAGTTCTCCTTTGAATCAACATGAGGACTCGTAATTTTCTCAATCCACCTCAAGATCCGAAAAGTTGTACAGTAAGTTTGTATATAACTATTAATACTAAATTTAAGTGCAAGCTCATGGTAGAACCTCTAACCGCAGCAGTGATTGTCTCCTTGTTTTTCTCTGAAGCAGTCAAAGAAGGTGGAAAAGCTTTAGGTAAAGGTGCGGCTGATACATTTACGCTTCTGACCAATACTATCCGTGAAAAGTTTAAAGCAGAGGGAACAGAAGGACTACTAACTCGCGCACAAAATCAACCTACAGAAGTGAATAAGACAAAGCTAAAAGATGAACTGCAAACCCAAATCGATGCTGATGAAGCGTTTGCTCAGAAACTTAAGGAACTAGTTGAGCAGCTACAAGCACAAGATGAAAGGGTACGTCAGGTAGTTCTGAGTGGGATTGAATTAACTGGCGATTTGAAAGCCAAAGACATCAGGCAAAAAGCCACGGGATCTGGTCCAGTTGACCAAGAAGCAGTCACTAATGTGAAAGCGACAAACATTGAGTTGGGTAACTTAACTCAGGAAGCCTGAAATCATGACTAATCATTCAGACTCTCCAGTTTCCAGACAAGAAATCTTGAAGGATGTCCAGGCTGGAGGCAATATTACAGTCGGAGATATTATCCAGATTTACAAGACCGTAAACAATCTGGGTGAGCTTCCCAAACCAACAGGTTTTCCCCAAAATATTCCTGCTAGCAGTACAGATAAATTTGTCGGACGAGAAAGGGAATTAGAACGCCTTCACCAACAGCTACAAAGCAATCATTCAGTGGTAATTACTGCTGTGGAAGGGATGGGGGGAGTTGGTAAAACTGAATTAGCAATCCAGTATTCACTGCTACATTTACAGTTGCACAATTACCCTGGCGGTATCTGCTGCCTAAAAGCCAGTGAGTCAGATCTTGGGCTACAAATATTACAATTTACTACAACCGACTTGGGTAAAAAACCACCAGAAGATTTGGAGTTACCAGAACGAGTACGTTGGTGCTGGCAACATTGGCAACAGGGAGACACGCTAATAGTTTTCGATGATGTCAAAAATTACAGTCACATCAAACCCTATCTACCCCCGCAAACATCCCAATTTAAAGTATTAATTACCACCAGGCTGAAGTTAGATTTAGCTGGTTCTCTGTATTTGTCAGTTTTACCAGAAGCAGAGGCGCTACAATTACTGACTCAATTGGTTGGTGAGCAAAAGGTAAACCAAGAACTAGAGAAAGCAACAGAACTTTGTCGGCGTTTGGGCTATTTGCCCCTAGCTCTACAATTAGTTGGCAGGTATGCCAAGAAACGCAAGATAACTTTATATGAACTGTGGCAACGGTTGTCAGAAAAAGGATTAGGTCATCCTTCGTTATTTGTCAAAGAAGATGACCCCACTTGGACTTCAAACGTCAAATATGGAGTAGCTGCGGCTTTTGAGTTAAGTTGGTCAGAATTAAGTAAGGATGCCCAACAATTAGGATGTTTACTCAGTTTATTTGCTTTAGCTCCCATTCCTTGGTCGTTGGTGGAACGTGCTGCATCTGAGCCAGATCCTGAAAAATTAGAAGATGCTAGAGTTGAATTAGAAAACTTACACCTGTTACAGAGTGAAGATACTTATCAATTACATCAACTAATTCAAGAATTTCTCCGAAATAAACAAAATAGTTTAGTTAATGCGGACGCACAAAAAGATCACTTCTGCAAAGCTTTGGTAGAAGTGGCACAGAGTATTCCCTCTTCAACAACTCAGGAGTTGATTAGGAGTGTCAAAAATGCTATCCCACATTTAGAAGAGGTAGCACAACATCTGACTGATGCTGTCAGTGATGACAATTTAATTTGGGTTTTTATTGGATTAGATAGATTTTATTCTGGACAGGGATTATATGCCAGCGCAGAACCCTGGTGTAAGAAATGTGTATCAGTATTACAAACCCGCTTGGGAGAAGAGCATCCCTCTGTCGCCACCTCTTACAACAACCTGGCAGGACTTTACTACTCCCAAGGACGCTACAGCGATGCCGAACCTCTGTATCAAAAAGCTTTAGAGCTAAGCCAAAGGCTGCTGGGAGAAGAGCATCCCGACGTCGCCACCTCTTACAACAACCTGGCAGGACTTTACTACTCCCAAGGACGCTACAGCGATGCCGAATCTCTGTATCAAAAAGCTTTAGAGCTATGGCAAAGGCTGCTGGGAGAAGAGCATCCCTCTGTCGCCACCTCTTACAACAACCTGGCAGGACTTTACCGTAGCCAAGGACGCTACAGCGATGCCGAACCTCTGTATCAAAAAGCTTTAGAGCTAAGCCAAAGGCTGCTGGGAGAAGAGCATCCCTCTGTCGCCACCTCTTACAACAACCTGGCAGGACTTTACCAATCCCAAGGACGCTACAGCGATGCCGAACCTCTGTATCAAAAAGCTTTAGAGCTAAGCCAAAGGCTGCTGGGAGAAGAGCATCCCTCTGTCGCCACCTCTTACAACAACCTGGCTTATCTTTACCAATCCCAAGGACGCTACAGCGATGCCGAACCTCTGTATCAAAAAGCTTTAGAGCTAAGCCAAAGGCTGCTGGGAGAAGAGCATCCCTCTGTCGCCACCTCTTACAACAACCTGGCAGGACTTTACTACTCCCAAGGACGCTACAGCGATGCCGAATCTCTGTATCAAAAAGCTTTAGAGCTATGGCAAAGGCTGCTGGGAGAAGAGCATCCCTCTGTCGCCACCTCTTACAACAACCTGGCAGGACTTTACGAATCCCAAGGACGCTACAGCGATGCCGAACCTCTGTATCAAAAAGCTTTAGAGCTATGGCAAAGGCTGCTGGGAGAAGAGCATCCCTCTGTCGCCACCTCTTACAACAACCTGGCAGGACTTTACTACTCCCAAGGACGCTACAGCGATGCCAAACCTCTGTATCAAAAAGCTTTAGAGCTAAGGCAAAAGCTGCTGGGAGAAGAGCATCCCGACGTCGCCACCTCTTACAACAACCTGGCAGGACTTTACGAATCCCAAGGACGCTACAGCGATGCCGAACCTCTGTATCAAAAAGCATTGTCAATTGCTGAACTTAGCTTAGGAGTAGATCATCCCAGTACAGCCACTATCCGTAAAAATCTGAAATTGTTGGGCGATAAACGGAACTCTCAGTCAGTGAACGTAGTTTCTTTTGTTAAACGCTTGTTCGGCTATCGTGCTAATTAGAGATGATAAAAACCGCTCTAGATCTAGCATTACACCATTGAGCCAGAACCATCAATTTTGGATGCAAGGATTTTAGATTAGAGAGAAAGCAGGGCACAAGGGAGAATATTGATCTGTTCTCTTCTCAATCCAAAATCTAAAATCGGGAAATCTACAATCTAAAATTTTTAACTCAAGCCCCAACATAAAGGTATGGGGTTAATCTAAAATCCAAAATCCAAAATCCAAAATTGATTGACCTTGGCAATATCAACATTAAGGCTTAGTCATGAGCGAAAATCGCCCCTCTAATCCAGAAGAAATTTTACAAAGTATTCTTCGCAATGTTCAAGTAGGCGGCAATCTAACTACTGGGGACATTACCCAAATATTGAATCTGCTGGTCATTATTCCACAGCCTCAGCGTTGCTATCCCCAAGAAATTCCTCACAATATCCCTCCCAGTGGTGCTGTGCAATTTGTGGGACGCGCCACAGAACTGGCAAATTTGTCTACAATGCTGCAAGCTAACAATCAATTGGTCACTGCCATTAATGGTATGGGTGGAGTGGGCAAAACAGAGTTAGCAACCCAGTATGCTCTGCTTCACTTATTACTTAGCACTTATTCCGGTGGCATCTGCTGGTTAAGAGCTAGGTCTGAGGATATAAGCTTACAAGTGGTAGAGTTTGCCCGAATTTATCTAGATTTAACACCACCAGAAGATTTTGATATCCTCGCGCAAGTGAAATACTGCTGGCGAAATTGGTGTCAAATAGGTGATGTACTGTTAGTGGTGGATGATGTCACTGATTACCAGCAAATCAAACCTTATTTACCGCCCCCATCTTCTAGGTTTAAAGTGTTGATGACTACGCGCCAAAAGTTGGGTTCATCCATTAAGCAATTACCTTTAGATGTATTACAACCAGAATCAGCGTTGGAATTATTACGGTCTTTACTGGTAGAAACACCAGAGGGAATTGAGAGAAAATTAGATGAAGCAAATCAGTTGTGTGCGTGGTTGGGGTATTTACCTTTAGGTTTAGAGTTGGTGGGGCGGTATTTGGCGCGGAAACCGGATTTGTCTTTATCGACAATGATAGAGCGATTGACGGAAAAACGACTAGAACAACCCGCCCTTGTGAACTCAGAAGCCGATATGACAGCACAATTGGGAGTGCAAGCAGCCTTTGAATTGAGTTGGCAGGAATTAGCAGAGTATGATAGGTTATTAGGCTGTTTACTGAGTTTATTTGCTGCCGCACCCATACCCTGGAAATTAGTAGAACAGAACCTAACAGAAGAATATCAGGGGGGGTTAGAGGAAAGTCGGGACGATAAGCTGCTGAAGCTGCATTTACTCCAGCGCCAAGATGAGGGAATCTATCAATTGCATCCACTGTTGCGGGAATTTTTTCAATCTAAGTTTACAGGTTTAGATAAAGCAGAGGAATGGAAGGGATGGTTTTGTAGGGTAATGCTAGAAGTGGCACAAAGTATTCCCTCTTCACCAACTCAAGAGTTGATTACAAGTGTCAAAAATGCTATCCCACATTTAGAAGAGGTCGCACAACATCTGACTGATGCTGTCACTGATGACAATTTAATTTGGGTTTTTGTTGGATTAGAGAGATTTTATTCTGGACAGGGATTATATGCGAGCGCAGAACACTGGTGTAAGGAATGTGTAACAGTAGTACAAACCCGCTTGGGAAAAGAACATCCTGACGTCACCTCCAGTTTCAACAACCTGGCTCTACTCTACAATGTCACTTTACCCAGACGATGGCAGTGAGGTGGAAGCAAGTGTTGGCAGTAAAAAAGCCGGAAAGGTTGACGACTGCGTTGCGAGAAAGAGGATGAGCAGTTTTTCACAGACCACATCTAGAAAAAGAAGCAGATAAAGGTGCAGTTAAGTCAGTACATCGTTTTTTGGCAGAAGCAGGAGTAATAAATAATGATTTATAAAGGTTATGAAGCCACCGTAGAGTTTGATGATGATGCAGAAATTTTTCATGGTGAAATAATTAATCTTAGAGACGTAATAACTTTTCAAGGTAAAAGTGTAGAAGAATTAAAGCAAGCATTTCATGATTCAGTAGATGTTTATTTGGACTTTTGTAAAGAACGCGGAGAGGAACCTGAAAAATCATTTTCAGGTAGATTCGTAGTGAGAATTAGTCCAAGTTTACATAAAGCAATTTCAATCAGAGCAAAGAAAGATGGACAAAGCTTAAATTCTTAGATAGAGAAACGTTTAGTTCACTCAATAGATGATGATAATTGAGGGTTTTCTCAAAATCTGCTGCGGCTTCACAAACAATTTTGGATTAGGAAGAGAACAGAGATCGGGTAGTATGTCACTTTTGAAGGTGCATAATTTGAGTGCCTTGGCAATGAGGTAGTTGAAAGCCCGTAAGTAGTCATGCAAAATAAACTGCACATCTAATTTAGACATCTCCGACAATTAATATCTGCGTCTTGCTGCATCAGGGTTTCAGGCTTATTTTCGGAGATATCTTTTGTCTATGTTCCTTATCCAGCGAAGGATACAGATTTTTAAAATAGGCAATTAATTTTGCACAGGTACCTAGAGCGTTTTAAGCCATGAGTATAAATACTCCCTTACAAAGGTGACATGCTCCCCCCTAAATTTCTGTAGTTACCTGATGAAACACAGACATCGGATTGTGAATTATGAATACTATCAACCTGAGCAGATTTGCTCAATTGGTTCCGGTTCTGTCGAGTCTGCTGTCAAGCAAATAGGAATACGTAGCATGATCAGACTCCATTGTGAGAACAATCCCCAGTCCATCACTCTCACCAGTGGGGAGATTTTGAAACACACCCCCTTGAAAACGCTACAATAAGGGCGAAAAGTGCAATCCAGATTCCCATGTCTCGTTGGTTCAACACCGCAGGTTAAGGGACAACAGAATCAATCGGCCCCCTATCCCCTGCTCCCTACAAGAACTGTCCATCGCGTACAGCCACTGCTGTATCTGGATAATCACTAAACACCCCATCAATGCCTAAACCAAAAAACAATTCATATTCTGCTTGAGGATTGCCTAAACAGTCCCCAGGTAAAAAGCAGTCCTCATTACGAAAAGTCCAAGCATGTACTAGTAAACCAGCAGCATGAGCAGATGTAACTAGAGAAGTTGGTGCTTGCAATCTACCCTCATGATCTCGAGGAATGAGCAGATTTTTACTCACCCCAATCCCTCTTGCATATTTAGCAATTTCCTCTAGGCCTGATCTTGTAGCTAAATCCCTATATGTGCGAGGATCACCGCTAAGAACAAAATCATGCGGTCTACCAGTATCATCCAGCAATTGCACCAAAGGTAAATCGGTTTTCCTCCCTAATTCTTGTAGATTACCAACTTCAAGAGACTGAATAAAAATAGGTGCTTGCTCCCCTTGGTACCCATTGGCTGCTAAAGTTGCCAATAGGGGATCTTCTAGGGATAAGCCGAGAGCTTTAAAATAACTTGGGTGTTTAGTCTCTGGGTAAATGCCAATAACCTGACCAATTTCCGTACTTTTACCCTTGGCTAAATCAATAACTTCTTGGAAACTAGGGATGGCCAGACTTCCATCATATTTAGTATTGAGCGATCGCAGTTGGGGAAGTCGCTCTTTGGCTGTTAATGTTTTCAATTCCATCAGGGTAAAATCTTCTGTAAACCAACCTGTTATGGACTTCCCATCAATAATCTTGGTGATTCGACGGTGAGCAAATTCAGGATGGTTAACAACATCCGTAGTTTGAGAAATTTCGTTTTCATGACGAGCAATTAAAACCCCGTCTTTGGTGGCAACTAAATCTGGTTCAATATAATCTGCTCCCAGATCAATAGCTAGTTCATACCCTGCTAAAGTATGCTCTGGACGATAGCCACTAGCACCTCGATGAGCAATGACAATGGGTATTTTGCTGTCCCCAGTGCTATTCATTAGATATCTACGACAATTAATATCTGCGTCTTGCTGCATCAGGGTTTCAGGCTCATTTTCGGAGATGTCTATTTTAGTCTAACTCTAATGATGGATGCAGAGATTTACATTAAACTAAGTAACCTAGAAATAGACATATCCGACAATTAATATCTGCGCCTTGCTGCGTAAGGGTTTTGGGCTGATTTTCGGAGATGTCTATAATAGTATGTCTAGGGCAGCGTTACATATTTGCGGGATGAATTGACGGCTGCAACAATTGAGGTTTGGTTTCATACAGAGCAAAATCATCCTATGATTAAGCAACGCCGTCTAGGGCTACTAACACCAAGCCTCTCATCCTAGCATAGATCTTATGATTCAGCCTGAAGTCAAACGCCTAGAAGAACTACGGCAACTGCTACAACAAGCTAGCTACGCCTATTATGTCTTAGACGCACCTATAATGGAGGATGCAGTCTATGACCAGTTGTATCGCGAATTACAACAACTCGAAATCCAGTTTCCAGAACTGATAACTCCCGACAGTCCGACTCAGCGGGTAGGGGAGAAACCTGCGACTCAGTTTATCTCTGTGCGGCACAATATTCCCCTTTACAGCCTGGAGAATGCCTTTGATGTGGATGAACTGCAAGCATGGGATCAACGGTGGCGCCGACAAGCACCAACCCCAGATGCTGGAGAATACGTATCCGAATTAAAAATTGATGGTTCGGCTCTGGCACTGACCTACCAAGACGGCATCCTTCTTAGGGGTGTAACTAGGGGAGATGGAGTAACAGGTGAAGACATTAGCCAAAATGTGCGGACAATTCGCTCCATTCCCCTACGGTTGAATTTTCTAGGAGAACCCTTAGAAAAGGTCGAGGTGCGGGGAGAGGCATTCCTCCCCTTGGAGGTGTTCAAGCAAATCAACGATGAAAGACAAAAAGCTGGTGAACAGTTATTTGCTAACCCGCGCAATGCCGCAGCTGGTACTCTAAGGCAGTTAGACTCCCGCATTGTGGCACGACGGCGGTTGGATTTTTTTGCCTACACATTACATATTCCGGGGCGAGATGATACTAGTATTGCTAATACCCAGTGGGAAGCTTTGGAGTTGTTATCAAAGATGGGTTTTCGTGTCAACCCTCACCATAAGCTGTGCAATTCCCTAGGGGAAGTTGCTGCCTACTATCAATATTGGGATACCGAGCGCCTGAATTTAGCGTACATGACCGACGGAGTGGTAGTCAAACTCAACTCCTTTAAACTCCAAGAACAGCTAGGATTTACCCAGAAGTTCCCCCGGTGGGCAGTGGCTCTGAAATACCCAGCCCAAGAAGCACCTACCCGAATCGAAAATATTGCGGTGAATGTGGGCAGAACTGGGGCACTAACACCTTTAGCCCTGATGCGTCCTGTCCAACTGGCAGGAACCACGGTTTCCCGCGCCACCTTACATAATAGCGATCGCATTTCCCAATTAGATATCCGCATTGGGGACACGGTAATTGTTCGCAAGGCAGGGGAAATTATTCCGGAGGTAGTTAGGGTACTCACAGAACTCCGTCCCCCCGATGCCCAACCCTTTATTATGCCCTCTCACTGCCCTGTCTGTGGTCAACCAGTGGTACGTGAGTCCGGTGAAGCAGTAATTAGGTGTGTTAATGCCTCCTGTCCAGCAATTCTCAAGGGAGGAATTGAACACTGGGTCAGCCGTGATGCCTTAGATATTAAGGGGATGGGGGAGAAATTGGTGCATCAACTCGTAGATAAGGATTTGGTGCATTCCGTAGCTGATTTATATAACTTGACAATAGAAAATTTATGTGAGTTAGAAAGAATGGGGCAAAAGTCCGCTGAGAAATTGGTGCAGGCAATTGCTCTCTCAAAAAATCAACCTTGGTCACGGGTACTCTATGGTTTAGGTATCCGCCACGTTGGCAGCGTTAATACCCAATTGTTGGCGGAGAAGTTCACCACAGTCGAACAGTTAGCAGCGGCAAAGCAGTCGGACATTGAGGGGGTTTACGGTATCGGTGCAGAAATTGCCCAAGCTGTTTATCAATGGTTTCGCATTAATGCCAATCAAACTCTAATTACTCGATTGCAAGGGGTAGGGTTGCAGTTAGCCACCACCATTGAAAACAGCCAGATAGTTCAAAAGTTAGGGGGGAAAACCTTTGTAATTACCGGCACCTTACCTACCCTAAAGCGGGATGAAGCCAAGGCTTTGATTCAAAAAGCTGGGGGCAAGGTAACTGATTCAGTGAGTAAAAAAACAGATTATTTGGTGGTTGGAGAAGAAGCCGGTTCTAAGTTGGAAAAGGCTCAGGCATTGGGAATTACCCAGTTGAATGAGGCACAGTTGTTGGCACTGGTAGCTGAGTAGAATCCCCAGAATATCACAGCACCTGGAACACCAGGCTGGCGGCCGCAAATAGATCTGTAGGATCAGAAATTGGATCTTGCCCTACGGCGCTGTAGTAGCTACCAGTGTAAGTAATGGCGCCATTGG
>Ga0209208_10000856_pt1 | contig 41505 bp, 30 predicted proteins | sample S1TSphfallax_3_FD_187694 | JGI IMG/M metagenome (GOLD analysis project Ga0209208, IMG submission 187694) | Host-associated microbial communities from peat moss isolated from Minnesota, USA - S1T2_Fd - Sphagnum fallax MG (SPAdes) (version 2) | ecosystem: Host-associated > Plants > Peat moss >... | reverse complement strand
AGGGCCACTGCAAAGCACTCATGCTGACAATTGAGAGACTGCTGGGTGTGATGAGTGTGGAGCGACTGATTCTGCCTGCAGCCAAAGGCAAAGAATCACTTTGGATTGACAAATTTGGCTTCACCCAAATGAATGATTTGCAGGTCAGGTTACTATACTACTACTACTACTACTACTACTACCCAAGCACCTCATTTTGATTCTCTTGTAACCACACTGTCACAGCATCTTGTTTTCTTGAGACAGGGCTTTTGGGTTGGCACTAACAATGACTCACTGATTACTGAAAATGGTGGTTGCAGCTCAAGAAGCTACAGGCTGAGACACAGATCATGGTCTTTTCAGGATTGTCAATGCTTGAGAAAGCAATTACTCCAATGGCTATTTGCTAGCATTCCTCCCTCCTCCTGGATGCTTGTTGACTCTTGAAAAGCTGAAAAACTCAACATCTGGCTTCATCATTTCCTTCAACCAAAAAAGAGAGGTCATTTTCGGAAGCTCAGATGTCATAATCAAAGCTGATGGGCGTTGAGGGGTGTATGCTTTGCTGCTGCTGATGGGTAGCTGATATTTTTCCAATTTCAAGTTGCAAATTCTCGATCCAGGAACTATCAACCACCTGGTGTGTCAGATTCAGGAGCAGTCATGTTTGGGCCGACCACAAATGCATTTGTAACTATGTACAACAAAAATGCATCCACTTGCATCGATTGGTCATTCTGACTTGCCTTACTTTCATGGAGCGGTTGTCTTCCAAGAGATGAAACACCTGGACTTTCAAAGCAGCCACTAGATAGAAAAACCAAAAGCAAGTAGAGTTGTGGGCTCCTACCCAAGCTAAGCTACACAAGGCACACACAAGCAGCTGGCAAATAGGACCTCAGTTGGATGCCCAAAGACTTGCAATTTCCACAGCGTACAATTTTGTGAAGGGATAGGATGGAGGCTAATTTTCATTAGGCGGAATTAAGTCTGTACATATTCCAATCTCCAGGAATGTACATCATTGCTACAATAGCCACCTGCTGTGAGACAGCTGTGTTTGGTTACACTCTGGTGCACATGAGGAACATTTGTTGTCAAGATAGAGAAATGTGAATTCTAATGGCCATTCATGTGGACGTGGATTGCAATTGTACACCTAGATTCTCTAGTGCTGAAAACAATGTTTGAACAAGCGGGGCTCAATGCACAATGTTGGCTCTGCCCCTTGTGGCAAGTTAAATCCAGCGAAAGTGAAAATTAGGAAATGTTCTATGACCAAGTTCCTTGGACTTAGTGTTTGGTTGTGATTTTGTATGTTACATGACTCATGACCATAGGTATCAACCATGTGTCCAAGATCGCATTGGCACAAGATCATATGCTATATACCTTAACTCATGACCATAGGGTATCAACAATGTGCCCAAGGTTGTGATGGCACAAGATCATATGCTATACCTCGACTCATGACCATAGGTATCAACAATGTGACCTAAGCTCACATTGGCACAAGATCGTATGCTATCCTTTAACCTTGATTAAAGCAAATTTTCTTTCATTTGTTTCATCTCATTGACCTAATTAGCTGGGCTCCTTAGGATTCTAAACAAAATGGTCTACAAAGGGAGAGGGCAATCAAATGATGACTAGGGCTATGAAGATGAAATTTGTAACAAGCTTTGTTAGTTTTGTTATTGTTTCTTCGATCAACTAGAGTGGATTATTGACATTCATGCAAGCAAACTAAGGTTAAAGTAAACCAATACCCCCACAAAAGCACCATGAAGGATGGATATAATTAGATTTCTCTTTGGGATTTTGTCCCATTTGTAAGCATGGTGGTTATTAAACATGAATGTGATGTGCACTTTTAATTGAGAGTGGCACTAAACTATGAACATCCTTAATTGACATTTGACCAAAATTTGTCCCAAGTGGGAGGAGGGAGTTGTAGCCTTGTGACCACACCCACAGTTATGTAAAGTGTCACTACGGGTGTTGGGTGGTTCTCATTTTTTTGGGTGAGAACCAGTTGGTTCCAGTTCTCTCATGATGTTATGAGAACTTGATCGGTTCTCTAATATATATATATGAACCAGTCAGGTTATCATCAAATTTTTATTTTCTTAAAACTCACCCAGTTCTTAGATCGGGTGGTTCTCATATACACAACAACAATCAAATTTCACATCTGGTTTTCACAACTTGATTATTAAATTTTTCATTAATTAAAATCAGTTTTAATAATTAATAACTTAATTGTTTCATCAAAAGAAAAGAGCAACACCATGTGAGAAGAGTAACAACAACAGGACAAGAAGAAGAGCCATGGGAAAATAAGAGTAATAGTAATTAAAAGAAGAATAATAGCAATAAATATAGAAAAGTAATAGTGTAAAAAAAAGAATAATGGCAATAAAGAGAGAAAAATAACAATGGAAGAAGAGTAATAAAAGTAAGAGAAAAAAAAGTCATAGCAAGAGGAAAAGAGAAGCAGCCCCAAGTGAGAAAACAAACAAGAGGAGCCAATAGCGTCAGCCCCATGTGAGAAGAAGAACAAGAGGAACCAAAGAATCAAATTTGTTTAAGAAAATGAGAAATGAATTTGGGTTTTCACGTGAAAATTTAGTTCTCCTTTAATTAATTAATTAATTAATTTTCAATTTGGATTCTCCTAGTTGGTTTTCACATGGGTGAGAACCTTCAAATCAGTTTTTCAACCCAATTTTCACCCAAAATGAGAACAGTTCAGTTCTGAAATGTGAGAACCGAACTGAGAACCAGGTCACCCAATGACAATCACCCAACACTGGTCGCTACCTGTTTTTTAACTTTTGAGTAAGTTGTAAGGGACTTCAATCTGAAACTTTTAGTTTAAACAAAAATTGGAATTTGGTTGGTTAAAACTTGAGAAATGGAAATTTTTCCATTCCTCATTGTTGAGTGTGCAATTGATGTAGTTATGGGCAGCCATAAAATTTAACTCCCGCAGATTGGCTGCTATTGTTAGACTGTTTGTTCTCTTTCTTAGTTTATGAGCAAGAATCGATGAGGATTTCACAAAACCGATGGTGTTGCAACAAATCCTGTGTCAATAGCGAAACCAAAGACACAAGTTGTGTAAAACCCCTCACCATGACTGATTGGACTAAGATTTTGGCATAACCGACAAGAGAATGACAACTATCATTTTCTCTCTTCATGCTCCTCCTCATTTTAGTTTTGAACTTGGACTTCATATGAGAGGAGGAGCACATGACTCTTGTAAGATACTTATTCTTGATTTTGATCTTGAGGAAATAGAGCAAAGTCATGTTTTGCTTTGCTTTGATAACTTGTCAATAGACAGCAAGTGCATGTTTTGCATTTGATTCACTACCGTGCATTCAGCTGGGAACCTATTTGTTTAGGTATTTCAGCAGGATTAAAACAAGATAAGAGGAAATGGAAAGGCAAAATGTCCCTTTTACCAACAAAATTTCAAATATGTTCAAAATTCTTTTGGATGATTTGATCTTCAAATCTCATCCAACCTTAAGATTTTTGCTGAGTTTGCAATACTTTTACTGCATTCAACCCAATCTCTAACCACTGTCTCAAATGTTACATTTGAAAGTATATAAAATTCCGCAATTGCAAAGCTACTGGGAGATGGATTCCACTCTTGTGCAGAATCCAGTCTCATATTGAAGGATTTTGCAACAATCTTAGAACCTGTCAACATGTGTCCAAGAGTACCAAAAGAATTTCAATTGGAATACCAAAATGGGACGCATGGGTGAGCCAAACATTGGTGCACATCAACCATGAATAAAATAATCAAATAGTCTTCTTCTGAATTTAGAATGTCATCTTGATGAATTGCATTCTAAATTTGTTCATGAATTGAAAAAATTAAGTGAGATCTTGAAACATCTTCCCTAATCAAACTAGAAATAAGGCTATGATATTGTAAACTAAATCTCAAATAAGGTGATTTCATTGCCATGTCAAGCTGGAGTGTAGTGAATCTTCAGTGGTAGTATAGAATTTTCTCCAAAGTTATAATTTTTTCATCACAATAGTTCAATTCCTACGCGATTTCAGGTTTGTTATTTGAGAGGGGAAATCACTGAGCAGCAAATTAGGCTAACGGGACTGAGTTGATAGACATTTGTGGGTGGGGGAGTTTCAGATTCTAGAGATATCAGAGCTACAAAAGATTTCGTAAAAGATCTATGCAAAAATCAATCACATGGCAGTTTATAACCAAAAAGAAAAGGGAAGGTTAAAAGAACAAAGTCTGATGTGTATGAAATTTCTAAACATAGCCATAAACACTAGAATTATACAATCAATTTCATCACTTGCATGGTGACCTCCTGTTAATCAGAAATTCTACCGGAGTTTACCAATTCTAATAGAACCCAATTTTGTATATGCAGATTTACAATCTGTCACAGTTGTGCAAGTCTCGTCACACATTGCCATAGTGGCCATATACAATTAGCTGCCAAGTACTAATCCATATCACTAAAAATCTAGAACCTATTGAGGTATGGCTTGAGGTCAGAACTCTCAAGGTTCATTCAGTCCATATGAGTTGCTAACTTTTTTTCCCACTAAATGCAACAATGCAACGTAACATCAAATCTCTCATATGATAAAACCCTAAATCTTGTAAGCATTTGGATTTAAATGTTCTGATCATGGCATTGAGCAATAGTTACCAGGTTCATTTAGAACCACTCAAGAAGACAAATTCTTGTGCAAGAATGTGCTACAAATTTAATCTCTTTGGGTTTCCCCCACTCATGTCCTCATTCATCTCATTCTTCCCAACCCGAGGACACCCCTTTGAGGCTTCTAGTACTCACTTTGACAACTGTCTACAACATGGATTCAAGGTGCTGTAACAAAAGTTCCCTTTCCCAAATGCATTTTGATTTCTATATGCCCTTATTTCTACAGCTCGGACCTCTTTTGTCTTCATCATTCCTTAACATCAACCCCTCATATCATCTATCCTTTTTTAGAACAACATATCTACTATGCTAAGTCACTAGCGCACCAGAGTTCAACAACGACTAGCTTAGTAGTCCAAATTGCCAATAAGAAGAAAAACTCACTAGAAAAACTTGTTGCCTCGCTCCTTCATTTTGCCTCTTATCTTACCTTCCATTGTCAATTACGCAAACCTCTCTTCAATACATCAACTCCCTCCACCATCTATAGCTCGGTGCAAATCTTGTTCTCCATAACACACAAACAAACAAGGTTACTTACCCATGCATTTTTTGTAGTAGCCACGGAATAATCTTTGTCATAAGCATGCAGAAAGTTGACGGCTATTGAAAACAATCAAACAAGAAAAAAGAAACCCTAAAACCCATTGTGTTCATACTATCAGAGTGACTTTCTTTCTAGTCACAAGTCCATTACTGTTTAAGGAATCTACTCACTGAATCCAATTATCGAAGATTTCATGCCAATTCTAAAATCCTCTGTTACCATGCAACAAATGTAAAGTTGATGACAAGATAATTAACAGTTACATCTTTAATGATCCTTGGACATCTTTTGCAGTGCAAATGAACATCTCATGACATGCATGGATCTATATGAGCTAAATCTAGCTTTGTTATCCCATCATTCTTTGTTTGATTTTGGATGAAATTTTTGATCAATTTTTTGAATGTGTAAACTTTGTAATCCAACATTAGGGTTTGTAATCCAATTCATGAATGAATTGATTGAACTAAAATTCTATCTAATGCATGAAGTAGACATAAAATGATTGTAAAAAGGGCTCAGGCTCTTATGGGTTAAAATGGATTTGGATATAGTATGTAAGGAGTACCTATGTTGAACTAACATAATGTAAGGAAGGAGAATTCAGTTGGTAGCTAATAATGGCCGGTAGGGGACAAATTGATTGAAACTAAACCAATGTCATTATTTGAATATGCTATTTAGTTCTGAAATAATAGGATTTAACTTTGTCATCGGGAAGATATATTTGTGTCAAGGGGAATCCTAATACCATGTTCCATTTCTTATGCCAATCTTGATCTGAACAACATACTTATTCAGAGTATAAAGGTTTTGCCTATGCACATTTGATGTTGAAGCATTTTGTGTGGAATCTTTGAATTGCCTTTCACTTTGTAGGCCTCACACAACAATCTTTCTTTGCAGAAGGTGTTGCAGGCATTAAGCTTATAAAAATTGCATTTATGTATATATGTAGTTAAGAAAGATTACATGACTCCAAGGTGTTTAACATGTTGCCAACTTTTGCATTTTCAATTTGTAATTTTATTTCTCAATCTAGTAAGCCAACCAAACTTACCTTGGGAAGTCATTTGTTAATATGCTATGAAATAAAGATATATTTAAAGTATATTCTAGATATATTTTGAATTATTTTAAGATTATTTTAAATATAATCTCATAATGAATTATAGGAATCATATTTATATTTAAATAACTTACAAAATGATTGGTCCAGGTGGTTTGCTATTAATAATTCCCACATATATGTAGTTCTAGTTTTATTGGTGGGGTTGGCAAAAAAAAAAAAAAAAAAACTAAATGTAGACATTTAATTTTATTATCCAGAGTGACATACTGAGCACAAATGGAGATGCTCTTTTAACCTCCACTTGAGGGTTTTTCAAAGTTTTTCAGAATCAAAGAACCTTTAATTCTGAGTTTCTGAAGTTTTTCAGAATTAAAGTACCTCTAGTTCTGAGTTTCTGAAGTTTTTCAGAATGTACAAAGTTTTGGTTCCAGGTTTTGAAAAAATTCATAAAAAAAACCTATGCTTATGAGTTTTTGAAGGTTTCAAAGAAGAACTGGTGGGTTTCTCGAAAGAATTAACAGTTGAGGGTAGTTTCTTCAACCAATTTTTTGAGAATCTTGAACAAGGGTCCATATACCCGACCCATACCTACTTGTCCTTTCTTATAAAAAAAAGAGAATCACCCAACATTAGTCAATCCAAACTCCGTTGGAACATGTACCCAACATCTTAGTAACAAGGTTACAATTTCAACTCTTATAACAACCTTCATTAAACCCTTCAAACTAATGACACTTGATATGGCATTTCCAACAATGATCCCTGGAACAAAAAGTCTTATATATAATGAACCTATAACTAGGCCTTCAAAGTATCTAGTGTCTTGATCATTGATTCACCGGACTACCATTGATTCATAATACCTTAATTTGCTCAATGAATTAAAGAAGAACCATAAGTGAAACCCACATACAACCACAAAGTTACCAAACCCCCCTATAAGAAAAAATGTATTAAACTTTAGGCCAAATAAGTCCCCCAACCTTTGTAATGCAATAAGAGATTCATTATAGTCAATCTCATATTTTTAGAAATAGTTCAAGTATTGCACCTTAATTCATTCATTGCATTCCACATTGTACTAAATTTCTAAGATAAGTTGGCAAAGATGAAGAAGAGAAAGTTGTTAGATTCTTGTCCTTGTTTTATGTAAACGATTTTTAGTTCAATGACCATGGGGCCCTTGTAACCTAAAAATAGTGTCAGATGTTTTTTGTGGATGAAGGCTGCAAACCCTAATTCGGCTCAGTGGCTGAACTACTGGCGGTGCGGTGATTCAATGGTGTTGAAGAATTTGTTTACTGATTTGTTTCTATTTTTGGTTCATTTTGTTGCTTTGTAGGTTATTGTGAAGGGATCCTGGTGAGTTGGTTTCAATGATGGAGTGTAATCTCGATTGTTCAATGAAGACTCTTCATGTGTTGTGTGAATCATGATTCTACAAGGGGATTGGCAAGAAGATTTATGGGGAGCAAAGGGACGAGGATGGGAGGAGTATATTTGATGTTGGCTGAAGAGCACATAGTTAAAGCTTTTTGTGATGAAAAGAAGTTATGTTGCTAAACTTTCAAGATAACTAACAAGTGTGTGGTCGATTTGTATTTTGGGTGTTGTAATTAGGTAGGGATAAAACTTGATTAGGACTATTGGATCAGAAGAACCCTGACGCTTGAACTTTTGCTATGCCAAGAATGTCAAGAAGAGGTCTAGAGGTCTTGCATGTTTTTTTTTTGGGATCAACACAAGGGAGATGATAAGTGTGTCAAGGATTTTTGGAGTGGTTGTGTGGCAGCTCATGTTTGATGACTTTGGGGATCTTGATATGATCAGTGTGTAATGTGTTTCATCCTAAGGAGAGAGTACTTGTTGCATTGTGGGAGCTTCGGGGATTTTGGGAACAAGGGGATACTGGAGAATAGAATAGATTACATTCACCAATCCTGCCCTGAATCTTTGTCCAGTCTCTAAAAGGAATCATGGGAAGTAGTTGAGTTAGTTTTTGTGGGGTTTCTATTGTTGGGTATGAGCTGCCATTCCCATGAAGCAACCTATTGACTCCTAAAGAGGAAATCGAGAGTGAAGCTGATCCCTTGTGGTCCATATAAATAAGATAATAGAATGTAGGTGTTTATAAGGATGTTGATGAAAAAATAATACTTGAAACAAATCTTTTTATCTGAGTAAAATTTCAACAATATTTATTAATCTCTATATGCCTAACATTGGGGGTTTACACAATGAAGAAAATATTTCCCTTTTCTTTTGGTATCAGAGCAAGTTGATTTTAGAAGACTGGTGCATATGAAATTATTAGGGAATTTGAAAGATGAGATGTTTCGAAAGATAGGACGTCTGATTCCAGTGAAAAGCAATTTGTTGCAGAGAGTTAGGAAATTCAGGAAGAACAGATTACTGTTAGGTTTGATTTTCCCAGAACTAGAGGAACACCACAAACATGAGCATTAATTCTGTGTCAGTTGGGATTTGGTGTTGTTGCCATTATAGGAGGGAGTCTTGACGAAGCACAAGTTGGAGACATTGTTGTGGGAGTAATGCATAGTGAATTCTGTACGAGGGCACAAGTTTGGGTGAAAATGCAAGATGGAACAAGAGGATGGGTTTCAAGGGTAACATTCCAAAGACAATATCATTTTACCTCCTACCTTGCCTAGGGTATCAACACACAACTTGGAAATGCAAAAATAAGTGCCGCGATTAGGTGATGTTTGGATTCCTTTCTCTTTTGTTTCTCCAAATCATTTCATCAAATTTCTCATTCCAGGAGTGGAGGATTTATTTGTGGCTAAAGATTGGATACTGAAGGTGGAAAACTCAAGAATGAAGTCTCGGTTGATAAGTTGGAGAACATTTGATGACGAGAATTTTGGGATACGATGGCAAATGGACTTTGCATATGAGAAAATTTTCATTCTTTTACCCTCTGATGTTGTGATTTAACCTAGTAAGAGAAGGAAGACAATCTAGTTTCCTTTCATGATGAAGATACAGTCTTGAAAAACCATACAAATCTAATGAATGGAACACATAACCCTAATCTTTGTTATGAGCCATAGGGTACAATTGGGCAATATTACATTGAGGAGTTAAATTTTGTAAAAAACAGGTTGGTTCTTTCATTCTAAAATACCACTAGCTTGGCTACTACTAGGGTCTTTGATTTTGATCATGACTAGATGAGGTTGGGGACATAACCATTAGTATATTAGCATCAAGATTTTGCACTCAAGTAGCAATTTGGATAGAACCTAATTAATAGCAAGAGAGCCTCATTTATATTAATGAAGCAAATAGTGTAGGTCATAGCAGTAGAGCTAAAAACAATTTGGAGAAGGATGGATGTAGAATAGTTCTTGTAGAAAAATACTAGTAGTAGGTAAATCAAGAGTCAAGAAGGGTCAAAATGACCAATCCTTAGGGCATGGATGAGTTATTCTAGGGATGAGATCATGAGGACGTAAATGATTGGGCTAAGAGATTAACAATGGTGGCAAAAGTCCGAGATTTGAATGTTGATAAATTATTTTAAATTGCCAAATTGAATTTAAGAGGGAGGGCCAAAGAATGGTTCAAGAAGTTGAATCCTACACCTATTGACTAGACAAAACTACATACCTAGATAATGCGAAAATATGGCAATGTTGATGCTAATGGTATTCAGATCAAATTGGATGCCAGCAAGCAAGAGCCAAACCCCTTATAGTATACTTTGTGCCTCTCCACAAGGCCCACATCCAAATGGCATTTTCTCCTTGGACTCCCAAATGGGAGTCTCGAAATTCCCAAAGTTGGGACTCCTACAACTTTGTGGCCTCACAACTTTACGTGCAAACCTCTGATTGAAATGAGGTCCAAAGCACAGATGTAGCCTTCGTTGAGAGCTTCCAAATGGTATGTTGCATGGCACCTGAATGCAAGGAAATCGGGTTGATTCCCTACTTTTAATGGTCGAGAGTCAAACTGCCAATTTGACTCCCGGCCCTTCTTTCGGCCATAACTTGTGTTTCAGATGTTTAAATGAGTCATGCGAGCCCATTTTAGACAACTAAGTTTCAATATCTTTTCAATGATATAAAGAACTCCTCAACCCATTGAGTTTTGGCCCTTGCAATTGCTCTATGAACATTCGAGAGTCCACCAAGACTCCAATTCCCGAGGTGGAAGCTCCCTTAGGAGTGTGAGGGTTCATTCCCTCACACTTTCTTTCATTCCCAAGCTTCCTTTTTTGGCCCGCAACCTTACAAGCCCTTGCCTTGGTCACGAGCCCAAGGCTAGGGTTGCGACAAAGGAGCAAACATGGGATTTGAAGTAACTATGAAGTCTAAGACTCTTTCTCATTTCATCAAAGGAAAGATTGCTTTAACTCCCATGGAAACCATTCTCATAATTCCAGCATAATTGGAATATTTGGAAGGACTGGTTAAACTAGCTAGAAGGAGGAAAAATGCAAAAGGCCAGAAAAATCAAGTAGACACAATTCATTCAACCCTTGCAATTAGGAGGGTTAGTGTCAACAAAACACATTGTAGCAAAACATTACATCTAGCAGTAGAAATCAATCAAGCAATGATTGAAGGCTTGGTGGATATTGGGGCATCTATGTCAATAATGGCAGCTAGTGTTGTTAGGGAACTTGGCATAATGCATATGGTGGTTGGCCATGAAACTTATAAGACGACCTTTGGTATAATGACATAGGCTTTAGGATGGATTACTGAGCTTTTAGTAAAAGTGGGAAGGATCATGTGTCAAATGATTTTCCTTGTGGTGGACACAGACAACTCTGATTTGCTCCTTGGACTGAACTTCCTCATCAAAATAGGAGCATTCATTGATGTGGAGAAGGGCATCATATAGGTTCGCAACGGACCCGAAATGGACATGGAAGTACTGTCGTTGAATGTAGTAAACATGTTGCATGTGCTTGAAGGATTTGAAGAGGAGAAATGCAACATACAAAAAGAGTTATTCAACAGAAAGATGGGACAATTGTAGATTAAAAACTGGGCTAATCTGTTGGGTGCAGTAGAGTCTAAGGATTTCAATGATGAGTCTTTCTTCTGAAGAGATCACAAAATATGAAGGAAAGTCAGAGGATGAAGGAAAGACAAAGAATGGTCCACAAGAGACCATCTTGAATCTGGAGAACGAAATGGAAGAACTTAAGGACTATGGGTTGGATCTGATCATTGAAAAGGAGGCACCTATGCAGATTTTGAATTTGACACTACAAAAGCAACATAAAAACATTTTGGAGGGATTGTTCTTTGAGGATGATGATTATCTTGATTGGATAAAATGTGCATCTATAGAAGAGGATGCTCAGATGTAGCAGAGACTTGGAAAAAACATTAAACCCAATGTGCACTTGTATATGGTTTAAATATATGATGATTTGATTGAGGAGGGCAATAGGTGGACCCAAATCAAAAATAGGGTAACACTAGATGAATCTTTGAATGAAGAACAACAAAAACAGCTGTGGGATTTTCTGGAGGAATTTCAAGAGGTATTTGAATGGCACAAAAGGGAGTTGGGGCAATGTTATGTAGGGGAACATTTTATTGATACTCAAGGACTAACTCCATGCCGTATGACTCTTGGACCGCTATCCTATTGGGAAGAAGTTGAAGTTAATTGACAAATACAAACCTTGGTGGATTTGGGAAAAATGCACAAAAGTGCATTATAATACGCTTGCAGAGTAACTTTGCCAATGACGAAAGATGGAAGCCAAAGATTTTGTGGGGATTACTGCCCACTGAATCATTAAACAAGGCGGGATTCTTTTCCCATGCCCCTGATTGAGGATGTTTTGAATAAATTAGGGCACTCCAAGTGGTTTTTAACACTTGATTTACAGTTTAGGTTTTGGCAGATCCCAATGGCTCCTGATGATGTTAAGAGAACAATGATCACCAAATCAGGTCTTTATGAGTGGAATGTTATGCCATTTGGATTGAAAAACGCTACTAGTACATTTTCACAAACCATGGTTGAAATATTCAAGGAATGGACAAACCAATTTGTGAAAGTGTTTGTTGATGATGTCAACATACATAGTGGAACCTGGAATGAACATTCATGTCACATCCGACTGGTTCTTCAGAAACTAAAAGGGGTTAATCTCAAGTTGAATCCTAGCAAATGTTGTTTTGGATCTAAGAGCATTACATTTTTGGGACATATTGTGGACAATGCCTGATCTCAACCTAATCCTAGGAAGATAGCAGCAATCCAACATTTTCCAACACCTAAGACAACCACAAATGTTAAGGCATTTATGGGATTAATAGGGTACTATAGGAGATTCATAGCTGGGTATGCCAAGATTGTAGAACCAGTATTTGCATTGACAAAGAAAGATTGTAAGTTTCTCTGGATGCCCATATGCTAGACAACTTTTATTACATTGAAAATAAGACTTGTGGAAGCACATGTTTTGGTCAGACCTGATTTCAACAAACCGTTCATCTTGGATGTTGATTGGTTTATAAGGGGTGTTGGAGCTATTTTGTCACAAAAATCTAAGAGGCATGACCAAGTCATTGCTTATGCCAACAAGGGCTTATTTCCAGTTCAATGTCGTTTTCATCCCATGGAAGGAGAGTGTTATGTTCTCATTTGGGGTATCATGTATTTCAAGCAATATCTTCACCAAACCCCGTTTCTATTACGCACAGATCACAAACCTTAGGAGTGGTTAGCCACTGTTTCAGATGCCTATGGTAGGAAAGGCCATTAGATTGCAATGTTGCAGGATTTTCAGTTCAAAATAATTCACCAAACAAGAAGCAAACACTTGAATATTAAGCCAAAATCTTGTTTGTTTTCTGGAAGACGATGAAGATTTTGGAAGTGATGTGATAGAACATGAAGAGCAATTGGGAATCACACCAGCACCTACAAGGAGTAATGCTACCAATGAGGTTAACATCAATTTGTTTATTTTGCAACACATTGGATAAGTAGTAAATGATACTAAAAAAAATCACATTATGGGTGAATGCGGTGGACAAAGTACAGATTCACCTTCAAAAGAAGGACTACTTCAAATGGATCAGATGGAGTACATAAGAATGGTGGTTGAAGTTCAAACCATGGTAGATGAAACCAAAAACAGACAAAAGGGCAAGAGTGTGGAGATAGAAGGACAAGGTGAAGATTACCAATCAAGGCAAATGGATATATGGGAAGACAATATGTCAATTGCTATTACTCACTAGTAGACATCTAGAAGTTAAGTTTGATAACATTACCAAAATATAAAAGGTTAAGAAACGAATGATGAGGTATCATTGGTTAGAGGATACCCTGTTTTTCCAGAACCTAGTGGTATTTAGGCTTGCAAAATATAGAATGTTGATTGAGAAGATACATGAAGAAATCAGACATTTTGGGGCAATGTAGACACTTGTTGAGATAAAGAAAAGATTTTTTTAGCCTGATATAATTGAAGTTGTCAAGAAACTCATTAGGGCTTGTGAGAAGTGTTAGCTAGTTAAGTAATCTGGAAACATGAAATCCGACATTGTGGAGATGAAGAGTATTTTTATATGTGATTTGTTTTATCTTGTTGCAATGGACATTGCTGGGCCATTACTAGAAACAACTAGTGGCAATAAATATGTGCTTGTTGCTATTGACCATTATTCTAAATGGTGTGAAACACAACCTATCAAGGAACATGATGTTTGCACTGCTAGTAAGTTTTTGGAGGATGATGTTATTTGCAGGTATGGAGTGCTTAAGTATATTTTAACAGATAATGGCATTGAGTGGATGAAAGGATTTGTTGAAATATATCAGAAGTATGGCATCACACACCAGTTTACTACCCTTGTTTAGCCTCAATGCAATGGTATGGTGGAGTGTCTAATAAAGACCATCAAGCATGGACTCACAATTATGGTTGCTACCAACATATAGGATTGGGATTTACTCCTACCAAGAATACTATTTGGATACTAATGTGGCATCCAAGCCAACATGAAATATTTTCCTTTCATGGTGCTCATTGGTCATATGCCAAGACTCACCATTGACAACAATTTTAATGGTTTATGTGATGTGTTTGATGAATAGGAAAATCTTGAAGTCATAGCAACACAAAATCTTAAGATGCAGTTGATTGCAAGTGTGCACAAAACTTTGCTGGAGAATGTGGAGCATGCTCAGAGGAAACAAAGGAAGGTGTATGTTGCCAAAAAAGGGTTACAAACCTTTGAAAGCTTCATAGAAAATACCAAAGTTAAGATGTGTAGGCCTAGAAAGAAGAGATTATTGCTTAGTAACTCAAAAGGACCATACTTCTTTGTTGAATACAAGGATGGCAAGGGTTTTCAAGAACAAGATCATGGCAACAGAATGTGTATTTTCAAAGATCTCAAGGGGCAGTGTTGGGAATGGTCAAGAAAGGATTTGCAATTGTATCTGTTTATAGATTAATGTTTGATCTATGAGGACATAGATTTATTTAGAAGGTGTGGTGACACTTGTAACCTAAAAATAATGTCAGATGTTTTTGGTGGATGAAGATTGCAAACCCTAATTCGGTTCAATGGTTGAACTAATGGCAGCATAGTGCTTCAACAGCGCCGAAGAATTTGTTTTCTGATTTGTTTTTGTTTTTGGTTTGTTTTGTTGTTTTTCAGGTTATTGTGAAGGGATCCTGGTGAGTTGGTTTTAATGATGGAGCACAATCTCAGTTGCTTAATGAAGACTATTCATGTGTTGTGTGAATCATGGTTTGACAAGGGGATTGGCAAGAAGATTTATGGGGAGCGAAGGGACGAGGATGGGAGGAGTATATTTAATGTTGGCTGAAAAGTATAAAGCAGAAGCTTTTTGTGATGAAAAGAAGCTAAATTGCTAGACTTTCAGGATAACTAACAAGTGTGTGGTCAATTTGTACTTTGGGTGTTGTAATTAGGTAGGGATAAAACTTGATTAGGATTGTTGGATCAGAAGAACCCTAACGTTTGAACTTCTGTTACGCCAAGAATGTCAAGAAGAAGTCTAGAGGTCTTGCATGTTTTTCTTCAAGGACCAACACAAGGGAAATGATGAATGTCAAGGATTTCTGGAGTGGTTGTGTGGTAGCTGATGTTTGATGACTTTGGGGATCTTGAGATGATGAGTGTGCAATGTGTTTCATCTTAAGGAGAAAGTACTTGTTGCATTGTGGGAGCTTCGGGGATTCTAGGAACAAGGGGATATTGGAAAATAAAATAGATTACATTCACCAATCCTACCTTGAATCTTTGTCCATTCTTTGACAGGAATCATGGGATGTAGTTGAGTTAGTTTTTGTGGGGTTTCTATTGTTGGGTATGAGCTGCCATTCCCATGAAGCAACCTATTGACTCCTAGAGAGGAAATTGAAAGTGAAGTTGATCCCTTGTGGTCCATAGATAAAAATAAGACAATGGAATTTAAGTGTCTGTAGGGATTTTGATGAAAAAGTAATACTTGAAGCAAATCTTTTTGTTTGAGTAAAATTTCAACAATATACATTAGTCTCTGTATGCCTAGCATTGGGGGTTTACACAATGAAAAAAAAAATTCCCCTTTTTTTTGGTGACACCCTCTCCACTTTCATTCTAATATTTCCAAATTCTATAACTTGAAACAAAGACATAAGGCGACAAACTACTTGTTATATCCAAGGTCCATGCTAGGTTCAAGCTACTTTTCAATAAAGTATTCTATCCAAATTTTTCTACCTTCCAACTTCGAACTTATCTAATTTCCACCACAAGCTTAAAACATCCTTGAAAGTGCTTAGTATGGGACCTTGCACATTAAAATTGGATGAAGAAAAGTCAAAATATGCTGGCTTGGCTCAGGAATATGGTTTTGGCCTAGCATTTTTGCATGTTTTCCTAAGGCTGGTACAAGGCACGACAAATACCTGCTAGAGAAAAGTGTAATAAAATATGATTAGACTGCTGGTCCCTATTTTTGATTGACCAATCCTAATGATTTGTATTATGATTGGTCCAAGTGGTTTGCTAGTAGTAGCTTCCCACCTATTCGCAATCCCAGTTAGTTTTATGGGAGCACACTGGGGTTGCAAAAAAAAAAAAAAAACTAGACTTGGATGCCTTAAATATTTTTGTAGGGTCACATTCTGAACTTGGTTGGGGATGCTGTTACACTAAAACTATGGGAAACTACCCCAAAGTGTGGTGCTATTTGTTGCTTTGTGAGTTGATTATAATAAAAATATTTGGATAAATGTTGAATATTGCAATGAAGGTGAATGATGGCAAAATATGATGAATTTTGCTTCCACATGATAAATTTGGAGAGCTACAAAAATGAGATTTACTTCTATTTGATTGCTCATTTTGAACTCTCATATGATGATGTTCAACATCAAATTCTAATATTATTGAAAGATGCAGATAACTACAGGAATGAGATTTGCTTCCCTTACTCATTTTGGACTACTATATTATGACATTCTCAATTCCAATACTACAAAACTACCATGACTATGATAGGTAGTAGGATTTCAGCAATGTGATGAATGTTGTGGATAATTCAATATTTAATTTGGAGTGCATAGTTTTAAAAACTTGGAATTTATTCAGGAGAGTAATTGGATTTACTTATTTTAGTTGTAAACTTTTAGTCCACACTAATGTTAGCAGGTTCTTGAATTTTAGCAGGTTCAAGTTAGGTTATAGAGTCTCCAAACTGGAGGTTTCAAGTTTCCTTGGAATTGATATTGGAATCAAACTAGAGAATTGGTTTAGTTTTTTAATTGATTTAAAATTTGAATTGAGGTGCTGCCCTATTTAAAAAAGGTTCAAGTTATCTAGGTACATAAGTAGAAATTGAATTTTTAAAAAAATGAACTTGGCCTTACATTTTAGACAAGTTATAACATTTGATTACTTGTACATAGTGCATATTACATGAGCTTTATCTTGGAGTGTGTGCACTAGTTAAACAAACAATTTCAAACAAAAATGGGTGCTACCACAAAACACTAATCCCCTTCTTCCCTTATAACTATTGCCCTATTAATGTTGTTACAATGGTGTCCTCATGCTCTTACTACATTTAACACCTCATGTTCCTACTTCCTACATTGCCATTTGAACCATGTACTTTGAACTACCAATTATGTTGAACTTTTGTTGTTGTAGCTCTAGTTACAAAATGTCCTTTCCAAGCTTCTCAAACATCCACCATCAAATAACATCACCCCTCTTTTTGTGGCCCAAACAATGTTCATCTCCTTCTTTTGATTTGCAAGTTGTTACTTTCGAGTGTTGCTATGTGAGGTGAAAGCACACTACAATGATTCCCCTTTGGGGCACTTTTGGCTCTAGTATTATAATACATATAATATAATTGTTTCAAAAGCATAATACATTTAATTTTGGTTATCAATTTTGGTTTTTGGGCCCTATAATAATTATTTTTACAAAACTAATGTTATGTAATATTATTTTAAAATAATAATGAATTTTATTATCTATATTGAAGGATCCATGAATATATTTATAATATACATTGGTATAATAGGGCTATAATCTTGTCTTGACTACATTAACTTTAAGGCTTTCATTAGTCATTAAAATAATCAATTTTAATGACTATTAGAAAAATGGCCCATCTAGCTATGCTTGTCATTTTCTATTTGAATGTGATTACTTGTCAAATGACATGATTCAATATACCTTCAACTTTCATAAAGATTAAAAATTATTTAAATCTTTTTTGGAGTATATTTGTGTTTTTGAATACACAAATACACTACATTTGTTTCCACAAATATACTCCAATCTCCCACTTTATAAAATGAAATGAAATAATTTCTTTACTAATTTCTTGCCTAGGTTATATTTTAACATAATATGCCAAAAAATTGTGAAAATCTTTTGAAAGTTTGAGGTGGGGTACACTCAAACATGCACATCCCTAGAAAGTAATATAATGTGACACCCCAAAGGGGGTCACCATAGTGTGCTTTCACCTTGTGTGATGTAGGTGGTGTGGCATGGTAAGGAGTGATGGTTATCTCCTTCTTTTCATTTACTATTCCCAGTGATGGTCATCTTTTTATTTTGATGTGGTGGCCTTGTTGATGGTTGTCTTTTTCTTCTCATCCAATGTTCCTAGTGATGGTTGTTTCTTTTTTTTAATGTGATGGCCATGGTGATGGTCATTTCGCTCTTCCAATGTACTTGCCTTGGTGATGGTCATTTCCTTCTTCTAATCTTATGTTTTTGTTGAAGGTCATTTCCTTTTCTAATTTGATGTTCTTAATGATGGTCATTTCTTTTTTCTAATATGCTTTTGGTGATGGCCATTTGTTGTTATCAATGATGGTCGTCTCCTTTTGATATGATGTTCTTGGTGATGGTTTTCTCCTTTTGATATGATCTTCCTAGCGATGGTCATTTTTTTTCTAATTTGATATATTTCCCATGATGATGGTTGTGTTTCAATTTGTTGCCCATGAAAATAGTCTTATTCTAATGATGGAAATCTACTCATGACAGTTGTCCCTTAGTGATGGTTTTGATTGAACCCCTTATTTTTATTATTTATTCAATAGAAATAGTTCTAATAGCTTGCATTTTTGCTTTTGCTTTAGTAGCCCTTTGAGTTTGTGTAGTGGCACCAAACTTGACACCTCTTGGGTCACACACATGGAAGGGTTGTTTGTTGGTTGTGTAACCCACAACTTTTGATGTGGTGGAGGAGAGCATGGCTGCATAGCCACAAACCACTCACATGTTGTTTCCCACCCCCCTCCCCCCGTTTCCCATATCCTCCCTCCTACCACCCATTTTATTTCCCATATGGTCATTTTACTTTCACTTTTGTCCCATGGGGGTTATGTTGATTACAAGATAAGTTTGCAATTCTTATATCCCAATCATTTGGACCACTAACTTGGAAAATAATTGATTTAATAAACTATATATATATGATTTTTTTTCTTATTTTTTAGGAAGAAATTTTGAGCTCCCATGCCTTGAAACACACCTTGGTGCAACAAATTTCAACATAATTTTGGAAAATTTCTTAATTGAAAAAATATTTTTAATACTATGGATCATCATCACAACAATGCACTCATTATTCGTCTTTGGTTTTGTTCTCACATCTAATTTTTAGAGCCTTCACAATGCAAAAGGCACGAACAATTTTGTCTCTAGAACCTTTTCTAGTGCATAGGTTTTTTCCTTTGCTTGTTTTTTTTGTTATAAGGAACCACATCTTCAAAGGATGTGATGGAAAGAACCAAGGGCTAAAACACATCTTGACATTGTTGGAGGGGGTGTTTGGCACATTACACCACAAAAGTTGGATAAAAAATATTTGTAAGCCTATAGTGATGCGGCCCCAAGTTCCTTGTTAGACCCAAAAAGGGTCCAACTATGTTAAAGAGCGGAAGTAGTTGGAACTTAGTGCCGCTCTCATCTTCCAGCATTAAAGAGGGTGAGAGGGGCGTGGCTAAAAGCTTTGGGATTAGACTAGGAAGAGGGATATCTTATTTAGTTACTTGGTCTTGCATCAAAACTAACCAACAAATTGGTTAGTTCACATTCGGAATCACTCTTGGTGTTGGGACAAGCCACGGGCAACACGGACTCACTTGACTCACCACGGCCCAGACTCGGGGAAAGCCACCACCTTCCTCCACATAGTATTCTCTGCGTTTTCTCATAGCACCTACATTCGAATGGCTTTTTGTCCCGGGACTCCCAAGGAGGAGTCCCGAAAGTGTCCCAATTTGGACTCTTGGGACTTTGGGAGTTCATAACTCTCAGTTCAGACCTCCGATTGGGATGAGGTCTAAAACAAACTTGTAGCTCTCCTCAAGAGCTTTCCAACGGTGTGTCGCACTCCACCTGCACACACCAAGGTCAGGTCGATTCCCGACACCTAGTGGTCGGGAGTCAAACTGCCAGTTTGACTCTCAGCCCTTCTTTCGACCATAACTTGTGCTGCAAATGTCCAAATGGCTCATGCAAAGTCGTTTTCGACATTTTCACTTGAAGACCTTTCCAACGGTATAAAGAACACCTCAAGGCAAAGTGTTTTGACCCCTGCAATTGAGCTCTGAAGTTTCGGGAGTCCCGAAGGACTCCAAGTTCCCACTTTTGGGAGCGTGAGTTTCATCCTCACACTTGCCTCAAAGTGGGGTTGCGACATATAGAATGACATTTTTTGGTTTTCACTCTTTTGGAACAATTGCACTTGTTTTTAAACTCATAGGCTAAAATGTTTATGCATGCTCCTTGACCAATTTGAAAGGTAATGAAGATTGCATTGTACACATTGGCACATGGGATTCCTGAAGAATATATGATAGATTTGTACAATGTTGGAACATCAATAATTCAAAAATACATAGTTGTGATATGTGAAATATTTGCCAATTGTCACAAATTATTTGGCATTTATATTCACATTCTTAGCACAAGTTGGTTGTGTTCAATCATAGAAAAATAAATATCATTGGATTGTGAAACATTGCAAATGTTATCAATGGAACTCACATCCCTTCGTTTGAAATATGAAATAGGAGAGTCATTGCATTGCTAGATAACATTTTCTAGAATGTTTATGCATCACAACTTGGAGAAATTGTTGATGGTGGTTCATTAAAATTAAGTAGTTCGTACAAGGAATTAAGGCCTCAAGAAATTTTGATGAAGCTTGTGGTTGATGTTGGTGGAGTGCAAGTCTATCCTTATTTGTTAGGTGATGCAGCTTACCCATTACAAACATATTTGATGAAAAATTTAAGGATAGGTGTGATATTTATAAGGTGTGGTTTGACAATTGAATGAACCATGGTCATGTGTTCATTGAACATGCTTTTGGGAGTTTGAAAAATTGGTGATGCATCTTGAAAAATCATGACTGTAAAGTTAATAAAAGGTGGCAAGATCATTATGGCATATTTTATTTTTTACAATTTTTGCCAATTAATGAATATGCTTGAGCTAGTGGTACATGATGTTTAACAAAGAGGAGATCCCTTGTTGAGCTTTCATGGCTAATGTGTTCCTATTTACAAGGAAGGTGATATAGGAAAGGAGGCCAACGAAGTGGTATGCAATGCTCTATTTGCATCATGGTGGGAGTGTAACCCAATAATTTGAAGATTTATTCTATTACATGTAACATTAAATCCCATACAATGTTACATGATTATCTGCCCATTTGGAAATAATTTCTTTTCCTTTTTATACCAAACTTCAAGCACAATTTTGTGTAATTTGATAAGTACTAAAAACATATACGAGTGAATGCATGCTATGGTGTAGACAAAAAACTATCATAGTTTGACAATTTTGAATACTTGTGAAACTTTGATATATCATGTTGGATGTTTGGAAAACATTTTGTAACTAAAAATTTCAATTAATGACTTTTTCATCCCAATATATCATTGTATCCTAAAATTTGAGCAAATATGAACAAATTAATTATTAATTGGGATACTTTTTCACTTTGCAACAACCTTATCATAATGTTGCAATCATAAAAAGAAACTACAGAGGATTAGACTCAATGGTAGTTTATCCATGAAATTTTTGCACATGTAAAAAGAAAACCATGAAAAAAAATCTTGTTCACTAAAATTTTCAATTTCTTTTCAAATTGTGAAATTCATGTTAAGTTAATACATTATGTTATAATAATGATGAAGATTGTGATCTTTTAAGTTGTAAAATGTTCTTCCATTGAAGGTGTAGATGGGCTAAATGTTGTTCTTACCATTTTACTTAAAAGTAATGGATTTTCAGAATTAATAAAAAATGGTAATTTACTGTCAAATAATGGTTCTAAATCAATGTTTATAAAATTATTGGTGTACTTTTACACAATGATACAACCACCAATCAATTGCATATTGATGGGTTTAATAATTTATTTTATGTTTGAAGTTCAAATTAATTACATGCAATCTTTATGTGTTGCAACTATTTGTACTATATGTAGTTCCGATTTTCCCTAAAGTTGTCTACACCTTACCATGCATCTACCCATACATGAAACTAGATTCCTTCATTTTTTTTCATAATAGTTTTCAATTTAAGAGCACTAGCAAAAAAAGTCACAATTTAAACTTCTGCATTTAAGAACTTTTTTGCAAGCTTATTAATTCATTCTATAACGTTCTTTTGTGCTTCAAGCTTAAGAATTTCAATTTTGTTAGAGGATTTTACAATGCTTGACAATGTTTGCTATAGCACGGCTATTTGCACCTATAGAATTCCTATGATGTTTCTTTGAAACATGTTTACCATTGACACCTTGTTGATGGCATGCACACATGTGAGGAATAATTGGGCATGCATTTGTATGTGTTCCATCAACAAACACTGATAGTGTGTGTTCATAGAAGAGGATGTATCCCCTTGCAATGGAAGTTCTTTGCATTTGGGTTCAGTGTGATGGTTAACATCTTTTATATTTTTATGGGAATTACTTACTAATATGCTTCCATATCCTCCCCTCTTGGTAAACTGTTAACCTTTGTAATGCTTGTAAGGATTTGATTTGTGTGATCAAAACAACACCACTATGAAGGTGTGCTTCTAATGATTCCTTCTACCTTTTTTCCACAATGTATTTATTTTGGACTTCTCTTGCTTGTTTTTGACTTGGGCATGCTTTTGTCCTAGTGTGTTTGAAAATGTCTTGGCCAACTTTGCTATAATGTCTTGCCAATGGACCTATTTTAGATAACTTTTATGAATAGCCAAAAACTTATTCTCAAAACATTGTAACAAAAAACTTCCTCACTTTAATCATAGCCTTTGTTGGTAGTTTCCTTCAATGAGATATTGGATAAAACACTAAGAGATATATGAAGCACTTATTGGACATGTGGGACCATAACATTGTTGGACTTAGTAGGTGGAAAATCCATGAGTAATTTGGTGAAAGAGAAATTTTCCATGTTAGTGAAGTTAAAAATGAGTTGAAATATATCATTGTTTGTATTTCTTTTGGATAATAAATAAAAATTTGAGGGTGTGCAAAAGAGTGGACCATAAACTTGCTCAAATAGAAATCCCTTATGATTTTTTGGAGGGGTTCAATTTTTTTTGCATGTAAGGTTTTGATTGAATTATAACCCTTAGTTGCTTGTGTGGGGGACTAGTTGTTCTACATCTAGTGGGGACCTCTCGTGGCTATCACATCCACCTTTTCTAGTTGAACTTGGTTGCACAACCATCATATGTGCAAGCCTTTTGTACCTTAGTGGGCTAGCTTGTAGCCTTATTTTAAAATTGTTATGAAATTGATTTCTTGCATCAATAATTGAAATTGGAGACCAAGCTTGCATCAACATTTCCTTTGTTTTATTTCTCAATGGACCTTTGAGTTGCACGCTCAACAATAATCAAGCTTTCAAGTGTTTTTTGGACCTCCTTTCTTCCTTTTCCTTACATTTTAAAATTCCATTTGTTATAATACCTTGGCCATTGCTTATGATCACATAATGTTCAAATACTCTTTAGAAGTGACCACATGGGACATGCTATAATCAACTATTGGTTCCTATCCTTTTATTTGTCTTACAAGTAAATGGGGAAGCAACAACTTCTGAAACCTCTTGTGTTAAACCTATAGGATTCCACTTTTCACCTTTTTGCATTCAAAGGTCTTCTAAGTCTATTATTAGTGTTTTAATGCTTGTTAATCCTTCCACTTGTGTTGTAATAGGGCTATGTGGCATGTTCACATAATAACAAGACTTTTATATCTCTTGTTCATTAGCTATGTGTGTAATTTCAAATGTAATTTTTATGTTAAAAAGTTCTTTTATTATTGATTTTTCACCGACCCATTGTTGATTTTCCTCTTCTTCAAATTCTAAATTGGAATGCTCTATTTCGTTCATGTTTTTAGGTTGTGCCATGTACAAATCTATAGACTTTGGATTTAGTGACCAAATCCTTGTAACCCAAATTGTCTACCCACCTAGCCAATGTCACCTTGTTTGGTTTATTGTAATTATTTCTTACCATGGTCCCATCTCTCTCCTTCTTGAATGGATTGAAGCATGAAACATCCAAGGGTTGTAAAACATGTGTAGTATGTGATGGTAAAATAACCATGTTTAAACCAAATTGATTAGCACATGTTCTATTGCTTGTAAAGTAATATGTGATCCATGCCCATCTAGAATTAGTAGGCGACAGTTGGTTGGAAACATCCCACTAGGAACTAACCTTTTGAAAAAGCTTAAAAACTCTTTGAACAAAAATGTTGTTGTCCAAGCTTTTTTTTGCATTGTTGTACATGTGCTTGGTTTGCAATCCTTGATGTAATTTTCTCATTGTCTTTCAATTCTAAAAATGTAAAATGTTGGTATAAATCTTTTTGCGGCATTAATTGCACAATTCATAGTGAACCACTCCTTGGATTTTGGAATGGTGATGTAGATGTTATGAACCACATTTTGCTAACATGCTTGCCCCTATTTTTTTCCCTCCTTGAATTCTAGCTTCATCACTGTTCCATATGTGATTTGTTAGGTAATTGTTTCTATTGTAAAAAAGTTACAATTTTTTGTAGAATGTTTGACAAGATTGTTGAGTTAGTCCTTGTGTTCTATATACTTCCAATCCTTTTGCTTGAATATTAAATAGGTATAGATGGCACCATTTGAACTAATACCACCAACTATTTCTGGAACCCCATTCCAAAATGGTGTTGGTCTAGTTTAAGTGATTTCTACTGCCTCTAACTTCAATTGTTGTATGTTAAAATATATACCCATTTTTTTGCATAGCCAAAATTCAAGTAATCACTACAACATTTTCTTTTATTGTTAGTACTCATTTTACCCTAACCTTCCTTTTCATGTCTTACTATTTAAATGGTTATAAATAAAGAACTTAAGGGTATGCTCCACAACCTATTTGCCTTCCTCAATGTGGTGTTGCCACTTTTTATTGCATCCATTTCTTCTTCAATTTTCAAGTGTTTTGTGTGTCCACTTCCCACTCCCATTCGCTCTTAGTACTTTATAAGTCTTTTGAGGGTTATGTATGGGTTTTTACTTGGGTGGGATGTTTTCTTGGTTAATGCTTGGCTATTGGTTTAATGTCATTCCACTTCATTTCTTGTGAAGCACGTGGAACATCATGGATTCCCCTTCCTTCGTGGCCTTAACTTCCAACTAGTGGGTGGAATAGGCCTTGCCCTGACGAGAGGTATATTTTTATTCTTCTATAATCTACCCAAGAAAACAAAAATTATATTAGTGTTGGATATGTTTGATCTATATGCCACCCTAGAATGTTAGATATAAAATACAATGTGTAGAAATCTAAAAAATCTTTCCAAACCAAATTTTGATTTGTTGTTGTGTAGGTTATGGGAATAACTTTCAACGAACATGGACTTTGAGTTCATTGGAACTTGCCCCTCTTCGAATTACTAAATACAAAAGATAGGATTATAGACTTGGAAACTCAACAACAATTTAAATAATGTTTATACTTCTCATTGTAAGTCTTGTCCAAAACTTCAATCCTTATGTCGTCTTCTCCTTCCACTCACAATTTTGTACTTCTCCTTTACCTTTTAGATTTGATGGCAAACCTTCTATGTTATTTCTTGCACTTTCACATCTTTAAAAAGTAAAGGAGAAGTTTTTGACCACTTCTAGAAATTTTGCAATTATAATAAGATTTAATTGCAATTGCACTGTATGCATACTTGTTGCACTTTTGCATTTCTAGTCAAATCTAATTTCAAATTTTCTATGGTTATTTCCTTTGCTTTCACATCTCTAGTTATGTTTTACTACAATCCTTTTATGGCTACTTCTAGCACTTATCTATTGTCATTTATTCTATTTCTCAATATTTTTGAACTAAAAATTAACCTTTCTAAGAAACATTGGAATGGTCTCAAATTTGTTTCTTCTTTTGGAGATGACATGTTGAGAAAAGTGATATAGAACAAGGAAGAATTATCAGTTGTATTAAGGTTTGCCCAAATGCTTGTGGATGTGCTAAATTTTTTGAAGGAAAAGTTGTGCACACAATTAATGGAGAAATTGCAAAATAACGAGCTTTAGATGGCTCATTAATGTATCAATTTATAGTATCCTAAGTTAAGGCTCCTTGCCATTGATGGTAATTTATGAGCTCACAATTAAGCTTGGAACAATGTCTATATTTCATGAATAGTTGTAGGCTACTAATTAGAGATCGCAATTACATGGAACATTGTGCAAAGTTTTTTTTAGTTGTAGCTACTAGATGCAAAACTTTTGTGGTTTGAAAATTGCAAAACACAAGGGTCTAACTTTTCAAAACTAAAATGCATACCTATCACCAAATTCCATTTTTTTACAATTTTCCAACTTAGTTTCATGTTTTTACAATTTGAAATCACATTGGAAAAATATATTTCAATTAGACTTATCCATAAAAAGTCATGCCTTCTTGGGCCTAAGTTGCACCCCTCATTTGATGTTTCATTCCCTCTTGGTTGTTGTCCACAAAGTCATGAAAATTTATTAAATAAGGGTATGAAATGTTGAAATTTAAAATCAAATCCACGAAAATATTTATAGTAATAATAGTGATTAATTAAAGGCATCCATGAAGAAAAAGGATAATGCAAACTTAGATTGGACCATTAGTCCCCCTTGAAGCCCAATGTATTTTAAAACCCCATTTGTTGAAATTTCATCCCTTATATGACCACATAGGTAGTACCCATGTAGTCCATTCTTGATTTTAAGGAATGACTTTATTATCTATAAAGTAAAGTCGTAGAAAAAGGTCATTTGTTATTTTTCCACCAAAAACAATGGAGCCCTCCCCTTAGATTCAACTTGCCCTAAATGTTTAAATGTTTGGTCATTGGCTATCGATATGTAGTGTAAAGCCCTAGAAGGAGGCCATGCACACCTTTGATTAACGTAGGCCCATACAAGGGGCCTTCCTGTTGTTACCATGGTAAATCATAAAACACAAGTTTTTTGACCAAGGTAAGCACATACAACGGGTCTATAATTTGATGTAATTAAATTATTACCTATGCAATTATTTAATGGTTAAGTTTGGTGATTTACTTGTTAGTTGGACTTCATAATTTAATTATGATTTGGTCATAGTTTTAATTAATGTGCTTGACTTTCACATGATAATTTTTGTGGAAAGTCTTTGGCACATTAGTGTGCATTAAGTCACACATGGTAATTTATGTGGAAAATTTTTGTCATTTTATTATGCATGTGAAATCACATGGGGAACCATGTGATGTGTAGACTTTAAAAAATTTCTTGTTTAGTTTCCTTTTGGTTAATATATAAGTGGGTGTTTGTGACCTTTGGAAACACCTTCACTTGATAAAAATAAGTTGTTGTATGAATGTAAAGTTTCATAGAATAGAATTGTGAAAGGAATTGAGATTTTAGTTTTGAAAGATTTTAGTACAGTTTATGTGAAGTCCATGGTAGGAAAATGGTGTGGCATACTAGTTATACATAGATTGTAAAAAGGTGAGTAAAGATTTATGTAAACAAAAACATAGATTTCCATAGCTATGTAATAAATATACGTAGTTTCGATCCTAAACCTGCTTATGATTTACGGGTCCTCCCAATTGCACTATAGGAAATCTAAAACAAGAATTGTTGGTATAAAGACAAGATTGCATGTTGTACATGCCCACCCTGTGCGGGGACTTTTTAGGATTGAGGCCCACTTTACACAAGTAGTCAAGGTCAAGGTTCAACCCAAATCAAGCATCCCTATTGGTGCAAAAGTTGAAATCAGCCCCAAGGGCTTTACAATATGAGTCAAGGCTAAAATAGAAAAAATCTTTTCAATCTGCCCCAAGTAATGCTGAACTTTATGTCTTTGTATTGGCCCCAAGGCTAAAAAAGGATACCAATGGATTTGGGAGGCCAATTTGCGACCCTTGGGGCCAATGTTCCAGCAATTATTAATATCCTGACATCAATGTTCTACCATTTATAAATAACTTGGTGCCAAACAACAAGTCAAAAATGCTCAAAGTTGGCCCCAAGTTTTTTCTCAGCCCTGACTCCTAGTTTAAAGCTGGCCTGAAAAGTCCTACTTGAGGTCTTTACGTGTATGGGAAAGATGTGTTGGTTAGGGCCTCCCCTATTTTCAGGCCATGCACCCAAGTGTATGTGGGACCATTAGGGGAGGCCAAGGGGATGAGGCCTTCCCAATTCTAAAGTACAAAATGCTTTTGATTTGGATGGCAGAAGGGACATAGAGAGGAAAAAAAACCTTTAGGTACTTTATTTTTGGATCATCGCCAAAATTGGCTAAATCTTCCTTGGGATGATAGTCATATTTTCTACATCTTCCAATGGATGATCAATGCTTTAACTACAAACAAGAATTCATTTAAAAAAAACACTGGAAACTTTGAGTCTGGTAAGACATTAATTAAACACCCTAATCTGAAATACAACACATACTTTGTGAAATCACTTTGATTTTATTATATTTACTCATTATATGTCGAAATTTTCAAAATCAAAAACTGTGGTGTTGAAACAAAAATTTCAAATTATATTCATCATTCTTCTTTCTTTCTTTCTTTTAATTTAACGCCAATACCCGGACTAGGGAGATCCATTTGACGACTATTACCTAGTTGATTTGAGCAAAACACTCATGTTGTCTAGGCAAGAAACTAAGTACAAAGCCACCGCTTTCTGAGTAGCCGAATGCATTAATTCAGGCAATAAGCTGCACAGCATCAACTGTTTCCCTAGCTGTTGACCAAACTTGCAACGAATGTCATGGTGAGCTGGGCACACTAGCAATAGGCGGTCTTCATCCTCAATCGCTCCTAGGGAACACAGGCGACAAACCCTATCTCTCCTCGGTACACTCTCAGGCTTTGCATGCCTGCCACACTCTACCTCCAAACGATGGTTTGAACATCTGAACCTTGACAAAGATTGCCTGAGCTAAACATTTGTGATCACTCGCAAATAACTCTGATGTGCATATGAGTACCTAGATTCTATTGTACAACTTGTGTTCATCAGTTGGTATGTACGTAATTTGCTACTTTTGGCTCTGGCCTGTTCACCATAAGTGGATTCTAGATAAGAAGCCTGTGCACTTGCTACAGCACACTTGACATTAGTATAGAGAACCCCAACCCCTTGGTCGTCAAGCCACAACTGCACGTTTCGAAGCCAACACTGTTGGTTATCATTGAGCACAATGAGCATCTGAAGCTGGGTCTGGTAGGCACAGTACAACAGACGATTTGGTGTGGACTCCCATAGTCTATCATAATACTTGAAAGTTTGTTGCCACCAGAAATATTCCAATGGATACCTTCCAAACTCCCCCAACACAACAAAAGTGCTTGTTGTTTTATTGACCCCTAATATTCCTCTTAGGAACATTCTATGTACTTGTTCTACTTGTTGCAACCCTTTCACCCCTATACAACCTGTCCACGCCTCGCATGCATAGCTCAGTACTGGGCGTACCAGTGAGTTGAACAGTTGACACATTACTTTCGGATTTGTTATGCTCAGATCATTGCATCTGCAGCGTAATGCAAACAGTGCCTTCTTCCCAGCAGCAGTCAGTTTGTCTATGGCTATTGCCATTTGTACTATGTAACTCTAAGCTCAGGTATCTGAATGATTAAACCCGTTCAATGGTTGTCCCTCTGTATGTGAACTCTGGCACTGCACTGCGGCATTTCTCAAACACCACCACCTTGGTCTTGCTCACATTGATGACCAATTGTCGTTCAACATAGAACTCAGACAGAACATCTATTTGTTTCTACAACCCTTGTGGGGTCTTTGACATCAATGCCAAATCATCTACATACAATAGTAATTTGACTACTATGTCTACCAGTTGTGGCGGGCTATTGCCATCAAGTGCATCTAGATGCTTCTCGAGTCCATCAAGGTAGAGTCCAAAAAGTAGTGGGCTCAGTGGACAACCTTGTTTGACCCCAATGCCACATGAGAACCGGGCTAATAGCCCTTCTGTTGGATGCATAACTTTGATGTTGTCCTAGTTGTACATGTTCTTTAGACACTGCATGAAGCGACCCACAATTCCCATCTCAGCTAGCACCTGCCATAGCAGATCACGAGGCACTGTATCAAAAGCTTTGTGAAAGTCCACAAAACAACAATACACCTTTTTGTGTTTGTGGGTGCTCTGTTCAATGAGCGTTCGCAAAATGTACAGGTTATCCGTGGTGCGGAGTCTTTCCTAAAACTAGCCTGTCCCCTGGCACGTAGGCCCTTCTCTTCTGCCCATCTGCTCAACCGTGCCTTTAAAATCATGGCAAACACCTTAGCTAGTACAGGACCCACTGTGATTCCCCTGTAGTTCTCAAATTGCAAGGCATCACCACCCTTGTGCAATGCATGAATGACTCCAGTAGATAAGCCTGCTGAATAAACTTGTTGCAACAACTTGTTGAACACAATCTGCAGTGGTACATGCAACATATTGCCAGCATCTAGCAGAAACTCTGCTTTGATGCCATCTAAGCCAACAGACTTGTTACGTTTGAGTTTCCTCATCACTTGCGTAATCTCATCTAAGGTTATGTCACAATTTAGTGTGTTGCAATCATCACTTGCAAAAGGGTGTGACAAGCTCGAGACCACCTGATCTGTAGAGCTGCCCTGTCCCCCAACTATATTACTGGGGCATTGTCCTTCTAGCAACTTCTGGAAGCCAGTAACCAAGTTTGCTTTGCTAATAGCAACAGATCACTCCTTGCTCTTGGAGTACTACCTCCAAAAGCTGGCTGGATCGGTCTTTGCTAGTGCACACAACTGTCGACCTTGCAGTTTCTTGTATGTGCGTTTCTTACAACGCAGTAGCTGTTTAAGTTGTTGCTTCCGTTCGCGTGCTAGATGGCTGTCAAGATGAAGCTTTGCATATGCAAATACTTCCTTGTGCTTTTGCGACATTCAGTATCAAACCATGGTTGATGACAATGTTGTGTTGTACTGGTGCGTGCCGCAGGGCAGCCATGCACAGCTGCAGCGGCGTTACAAATGCAGTCATGCAACAACTGCACGGCCATGTCAACATTGTCTGTGTCACTCATCTGTGCTGTGCATTGGGCAATCTGTTGCTGCAGGTGCTGACATCATGTTTGAAACGACGGATGTCTGCATGTGATTCTGAAGTTGCTGATGACACATGTTGCCAAGGTAATACAAGTTGAGTGAAAGTGGCATGTGGTCGGAATCACACCCTTTTCCACATAATAGAGGGCATTTATGTACAACAAGTGATGTGGCACAATTAAACAGAGCAGGTGATGCGACCATATAATCCACAAGGCTGGAGTCGCCATTGGCAAAGCAAGTGCACTCCCCTGGTTCATTGCCTGTGATCCTGCCATTGAGAATGAACAATCTTGAGGAGCGGCAAAGGTCTAAGAACTCATTGTGCCAACCTTTCAACCCCCCCTTGTCCGAGTTATGTCGCTCAGGCAAAACCTCTGGGAAGTCATTCCCCAATGGCAGCGTGTTAGGCATGTGATATGTAAAGCAATGATAATCAGCATAGTCGTCAGCTGCACTGGTCCTTGCATTGAAATCACTAATCAGTAAAATACTACCCCCAAGATCTTGAATCATGCTGACCTCTACAACAATGTTATCAAACAAGCTTTCATCAACATATGGGGACCCTTTGGGTGGAGCATATACTACAGCCAAAAACAACGATGCAGCCCCCGAACGTTGGAATTGTAGCCACAACTTGGTGCCATGTGTGCTTTGTTTCCATAGGGATACACAGTCTGACCATGAGTCATTCACAAATACTGCAACACCACCACTATGCTTCATTGCTGTTCTGACGGAGCTCATGTCAAATACAGGGCGTGGATTGTGTAAACACTGAAAACCAGGCATATGCAATGGTGTTTCATTAGGGAACAAGTGTGTTTCAGTCAATGCAACAACATATGAGTCATCAAACAGTTTCTGTATATGTGAACTGGTACTTAGCTTCGTGTTTGTCTCCCCATGGATGTTCCACAGGGAGACTCGTAATGCTCTCTGGTCCTAGCACCCCTAGTGCTGAGTTGTGACTTTGGTGTCATTGATGTAAAGGTCTGCGCCACACCAGTAAGCTTTTTTCTTTTCCGCTTTGGCCTTCTCAAATAGATGCCATGATGCCCTCTTTTGCTCTTGTTGCTGTTTGGTCAAATCCTCTTCCAAGCCCTAGTGGGTACCTTTCAAAGCTACATGGTTTTAACAGACAACTTTTCTATCTTCAGTTGTAGCAAAAGTAACAAGTACAGCTCATGTGTGTACAGTCCCAGGCTTGGTCTCAGTTGTCCTGCTGATGGGCTGGCGCACTGTTACCACAACCTTGATGGCTAGCTTCATCTGTCCTTGTAGAACTTGACTATTGACTTTATCTAGCAGTTGCTGTGCTATTTCGCCTTCTATTTTGTCAAATCGTATGATACGTGTGCTGCAGGAGCGTGTGGAACGTTCCCTGGCCTCACCTTGGCTGACAAAGTTGTCCATTTGTTTGCCCATCTTCTTCACAACGTCTACCCACTTTCCCCCTGACTCTTCCACCACCTCCTTAACAAGTTGTTTTGTAACCTCATTGTCATGATTGGCAGTAGGGGCTGACTATTGGGCTGCTGTGATACGTTCTAGAAAGTTGTTGGTGACCTGCTCAAAGATCTGTTGCGACTGTGCAATTTGTGCTTCGATCTTCTTTTGAGCACGTTCAAGCAGCGTGTTGAACTTGTTGTCGTTGTCACTTTGTGCTTTCTAGCTTTTCTCAGACTTTAGGTTAGGTGTTTCGAAAAAATGGTCAACAATTGCCAGATGTTGTTCTACCTTCGTTTTTCCTGACAGGTTGTGGAGCATGCAAACGGCATGAGCTTGCTTACCATTGAGGCTCACGACACAATTCAGACTGCGAGGGTGAAACTGTGAGGTGTCATATTCAGCCATCGTTTCGGCGACAATTTTGAATTTTGAATTTCCCATCAAAGTAGTCGAGACTCAAGTTCGGCACTACTGTGCCCAACCTGAAAAGGTACTATGCTAGTTGAGTGGTTGCTACACTGTTTCAGTTGCAGGGATTAGCTAGTCTAATGATTTGGGGAGTGAAAAATAAATATGAAACCAGTGTACTCCGGTAGGCTAGTGGTAGTTCCTACCAGTGTTGGGTGGGTATCATAATTTTATGATACTTGCTGGGTCCAGTTTTCACAAAGTAATTTACAAAAGGGTTTGGTTCTCCTCAAAAGAAAATTTTAATTTTGTTTTATGCTGAGCAAGGGTATAACATTTATAAAAAACATTTAAACTGATTCTCACAATGTTGATTTTCAAAAATTTGAGAACAGTTGATTATCTTTTGCTGGTTCTCACAAACCAGGTATTACTTAATATTTTTAAATTGAAAATAAAAAATAAAAAATAAAAAATAAAATTAATTATTTTTTTATTTGATTTTTTTTATAATGATAGCTCTTGCTTTTTGCAAAAATTCAAAATCGAAGGACCTTTGGTTCAAGGTTTTTGACAAAATTTAAAAATAAACTCTTGAAACATCATTAGCATCTAACCTGACCTACCATTAATAAGTACCTACCATCAAATACTAGCCCTCCTTTAAATCTCCCATCTCCCAAGGCAAATTAAACTTTATGGGCAAATTTTTGATGTGGGTCTAGTGATGAAAGTGTCCTTTCTTTAGCCCTAATTAAATTATGCTGACTTAACATCGTACTTCCAAAGTTCAAACCATGGTCCATGAACGATTAACAAAATTCAATATGTTGTTCTATTTTACATAAAAACATAATTAAATTTGATATCATAACTTCTTTCTCATTGCTTGTACTAACTTTTGATGGTGGCTAAACCTTCAGACCCTGGCCCGGGTAAAGGATCAGACCTTACTTGGTTCTCAAATTTTTTTGTTCTTTTAAAAAAAAATCAATTTTCACATCCGATTCTCACACAAGTGAGAACTGATAGTTCAATTTTCAATCAAGGTATCATTCATAATGATACCTTCAAGGATTCAGAATGGGATGCTTAGGGATATTTGTGATACCTGCCCAACATTGGTTCCTACATCATACAAGCTTGCAGTTGTGAGTTTAAATCCCAGGAGTAGCTTGTAGAACATGTTACTTTTTTCATTTATGTGTGAAACCGAAACCAATCGAGATATAATGTTTTTGAAAAAAAAATGATTGGAACTGGGGGTTCATTGGAGGTTAACCAATAATTACATTAGTAAAGACCATATTGGAATTGGGTTTGATTTCTAAAACTGGAATTGATATATTCTGTTTTTCAAAGAATTAAATCTATAATCAAATGCTTAGTTCCTTTTATGTGTGGAACTAGAACTAAAACTGTGACATTTCTAATTCATTTTTGGAACTAGAACCAAAGGTTTTTCAGAAAGGTAGAGAATTACCAAATAAGCAAACCATTTCACTTAAGGAAAAACCTTTGAGATTTTCGTTAGTGTATGTTGGAGGTATGCAAAAAGAGCATAACAAGCCCAGCGTTGTTTTAAATAAGGCATCACAAACATGCTGGCCCTGCCAATAGGTAGGATGTTGCACATCTACTTACTATGTCCACAGTCTGTCTGAACACCAAAACAATCCGTTCCAATCTAAACAGTCTAACCCTTTCACCAAAGAAACCAGTTCACCTAATATGAAACAAGTTTTAATAATGTAAAACTCCCAAAAGTTGGATCCAATGCAATAGTCCCTGTCCCTGTAGAGGCAGGGCCGAAAAATCCCCTTGATACCCGGTGGGTATCATGAGAAAACAATAAGACAATTAAAATCACATCAATTTTTATGCTTGGTCATGTCCTTGGAATGGGGGAGTTCCAGAAGTAAGTACCCCTTGGCTCCTCCTACACCAAAAGCCCTTTCATGAGGTGGGCTTGTATGATGGGTCCTCCCCCTTGTAGGGAGGACCTACTGTACAAGGGGTAAAGGCCCAAGAGCAGGGCATTTAAAGACTCAAGGGTAGCCTATGGTCCAGGGCATTTAATAGATGCCCTGCTCTTGGAGCTTTACATTATTACACATCCCAATATTGTACAAGGCACCATCTTGATGCATCTGGTTTCCAAAACAGCCCTTTTATGCTAGAATAAAAGTGTTGGTTGTTTAAATTTTTTACATTGGTTATTTTAAATTTTACTATGTATTATTAGACTTAAAGAAAGTTGTGATTTTTGCCTATTTTAATCTGACAACTTACATTGAGTTTGAACTCCTTAACTATTAGTTTGGGTGTTAATTAGATTTTTTAATTAATTTTTTTTGTATTTTTAGCAAGTTTGCATTTCTTTCCTCTTCAATTGAATTCATTGTTGTTAGTATGCCCAACTTAACACAAAGCAACAGTAACATTGTCAAAAGGAACTGCAATTTACAGAACTTTTATATTTTCTTTAGATTTCCTCTATTATAATCACATTTATATACAAAAATTTGCAAACATTTTGTGCTACTAATGAGTGTGATAGTGACTGTAAAAATGATGGTTTTTACTAAAAACTGATGGTTAACAAAAAAAAAAGTGTGACACAAACAAACAAGAATATGACTCAAATGGAGGTGATTATAAAAGGGGTTTACTGTACCTAAATTGAGTTGAAAAATATGTGTAAAAATAACACTATGAAATATTTTAATTAAATAAATGATTATATGTGATATTCACCCCAATTAGGTGCTAGTAACATTTGCCTGTGGGATGTTCACCTAGTAGAGAACTTGCCATTTGCTCTTTGAGTCCTTTCCTTTGGAGAGGCTGATTATGAATCTTCCAGCAAATGCATCTCAAAACTATTGGCATGTGGGTGACTATGATGTTATCAGATTTCAAGCACAGCAGGCTTTGAGGAAACCATGCAAATTTCCTTATGAGACAATTTTCTCTGGTGTAGCTGTCTGATATTTAGACATAGCTATTGTAATGGACTCAGATCTGCAGGAGCCAGGTTGGGGCAGCATGTTATGCCCATGCCATTAAGGCCCATTGCAATATTGATCCTAGGCTATGTTGTACTGATGATGTGTTTCCATCCCTGCCAGACTTTTAGTGTGGACTACTACTGACTTGAACTAATTCTCAGTTATATTAGAAGACTACTGCCATGGAAAATGGATGTTCTCTCTTTTTTCTTTTTATGCCATTTGAGTAAGATTTACTTCTCAGTTTCCAATTTTGTAAAGCATTTGTCATCTGTGTACACTGCAGCCAGCAGTGAAGCTGCAGGGTCTGGTGCTTTAAATTGTGGTTTCATCTTCCAGTGCTGGTCTAATCTTGCTCAAGTGGAAGTTTTTGCTATTTCTGATCATGTTTTTGCTGCATGGGCCCTCCTTTTCAAATATGATCAGGAATTTCTTCTCAAGAGAAGGTCAATCACATGATCAGGAACCAGTTTTGAAAATATGGAAATACCAACAAATGTCAGGCAGTAAAGAAATTGAAAAGATTGTGGATGAACAGATGGCAGTTAGGCCAGCCTTGAGATGCTCAACTGCAATGTAACCCATAGCACATAAATTTGTTGAACATGGGATGGGAATCATTGTGGCAGGTTGCTGAACTTAAATTGACATGTCCTGTGTTGGAAACTCTTTGGCAAATCCTTGTCATTTGAGATGTCTGATGGCATGAATAGCTGTGTTTGGGTAGTTTGCAGACATTGTCAAGAAATGTGCTATTGTTTATAGGTTGTCATGACTTTTTGCTGGAGCATGGGTTGGAACATGAGTGATTGTTGTAGAGAATTCTGAGAGGTTTCAATAGTTGAAGGATGTTTGTAAGGTTGGCATTCAATTTTTGTTTTATATTGCTTTGCAGACTTCAGAAAATCTGAACAAGAATCTTCATATATAGTATGATCTGCAGGTGAACACATCAACAACTGCCACTGCCACCCTTGTTTCCAATGCAATTTTGAACTCTGAGTTTTTAACAGCAGCACAACAACATATCATGGTCCAAAAGTTGTCAAAAAATAGTCATGAGGATGGACCTTCTAAATCCCCTCATCTAACCATATAAAGATGTTGGAATGTGGCTTCATATCAAGTCTGCATAGGAATTGGGTCCACATGGAGTGAGGTGGTTTGAAGCTTGAACTCTACACAAATTTCTGTCCAGATTTCTATAACCACATTGCATAAAATGAATGACAGGAGTTCATTCTGCACTGCATGCGAAGTTTGTGGGCTAGAACAACTGTATTGAAATCTTAGGTGAACAGTAACAAAGTCTTTGGTCTTATAGTACAATTATAAAAAGACTGAACCAGAATGATCAATATCTGGGTTCTGTGTTATTGCCTCCTAACATAATCCTAACATGATGGTACAGTTTCAGTTTCCTAATCCAATTGGCCGCACTTGCATCGTATGATTCAAAGAAGTGGCTGAATTCCATACTACCACCTTGAGCATGGTGCAGGTTGAGAGGCAATTTGACAAAACAAACATTTGCAAGTTCGTTGTGCCATCTGGAGAATTCCTCTGTTCACAGACTGCCTCTTGCCTATTTGGAAGCAGAAGCAAGATATCCAGAAATTGACACTGTCTGTCACTAATACTTTTTCTTCTTTTGTAAGGGAAGTATGAACATCAACATAGTACTTTTGACTATGTACTGGAGTACCCATTAGCCCGGCATCCCTAAAATATTTCTCCTTCAAAGTTTATCTCCTTCCTTCATGCATAAAATATTTTCATGTCATGAGCCACTTCTCATGGTTTGTGCACAACCTTGGCTCAGTTGCACAATTGATCTGTTCAGGAAATGATTTGAGCTGCAGTGTTTGAAGCAAAATGGGTCCAAAGACTGGTATATAGTTTTTCCCCCTAGTGGTTACCCCTAATAATTCTCCTTCAAACAGCTGCAAAGGTTTCACCCTCATGTGCATGGTTGGATCAAATTTCATCACATGTAAGCTGCACCAGTGCCTTGAGATTTGAATCAGGCTATCAACCCCAGGTGAAAGTTCAGAGTTGAGAGTCTCTACTCAAGCTTTGCAGTTTCTGGTAACTGAGATCAGGATTCAAGCTTTTTCTCAAATACTTCAGAATGCCAATAATTTGTTGCAATTGATCATGGATTCTCAGATCTCTTACTTGATTTGCCCATCAGTGTTTTCCAGGAACTCAGGTTCTAGACTGAGTGTGTCACGGATCCTGGATCCATCACCAGGTTAGCAGTACTTCACTCTTGCCAGCATTCTTATATTGCCCAATACTCCTGGATCAGAGATGGAGCATGAACACAGATCAGCTACACAGGTGGACTAGCGGATCCTGCAGAGCCTGGATGTGGAGATGGACCTGGAGCAGCTGGAGATGGTGCCCATGAGTTTGAAGAAACTGGAGTTGCAGAAGGCTGCATGAATCTCGGACGCGTCATTGCAGGGCTCGGAGCTGCAGCCGGAACAACAAGATTACCATAAGGCTTCGAGGAGGACCCATTTGGAGAAACTGGAGGAATTGCAGCTGCCAGGGGCATGAAATATTCCGCACTTGCTGGAGCTGGAGCAGCTTGAGGAAGAGATGATGCAGCAGGCTCCCAGTAATTTGGAGAAGCTAAATTCTCTCCCTGTGCAGGAGGAGATGTATCATTCGCACGAGTCGGACCAGATGGGGGCGCTGGCGGCAACGGATCAGGTGAGGGAGGAGGCGGTGCTCGAGGTGGTCTACAAGATACAAGAGGAGGAGGAAGAGGAGGAGGAGGAGGAGGAGATGGGACGATGATGAAGCTATTGCCAGGAGGTGGTGGCCTTCCTATAGGTGCTCTTCTGACAATTCGGTACTTGCGTGATGACGACATGAGACGAGGAGGGGCGCCGGCCCTCATCCCTAAATCTTCGCTTGTGATCAAATTCTGAGCTGCAAAAGAATGCGAAGTCTTCTTCAGACTGTAAGTAGAAAAAGAAGATGAAGAAGGAGACACATGATTCGCTGGCGGCGCATGAGATTTCGACGTGGAGATATTCATCCGCAACAGCATGCACTGCACCATCAGGACTACCCATACCACCAACGCCAATCTTGCTAACCCTAGAAAAGAACGATCTACCGCGTGCTGCTGCAGCAGCCTCCGGCTGTAATTCATTTGTGTCGCCATGAAGAATGACGTAAGTGTGAAATCATTACACAATTGTTGTGAAATTCCCTTCTCATGAACTGCTTGCTCTCTATATACATCTACGTGAAATCTTTCAAACAAAACTTTGACAGGAGATGATCTAGATCGGTGGTCAACAGCAGGACTGATGATCTAGTCTTTTGTGCTCGGCTATTGTTTGCATGCAACTACATGAGAATTTCCACAAAATTGATCATGGGTGGAGCTTGCTTGTTTCTAGAATTACGTATGAGATCTCGTGGGAGTTGTAGTCGACTCGAGCCTAGTGCATGATCGACAGATGTGCAAAAGTGTTGTAGCCTAGGCTCCCAAGATGATATCCAAGTACCTCAAGAACCTAGCGAGCCATGAGCAGCCGGCCATGACTCGGCCAGGATTCTAAAGCTCACGACGACGAGGATTCTCACACGACTTGACATACCATGAAAATCTTGGACTCTATATCAAGTGCTGTTTGATCTCAAATCGTCCAATATTTTCGCCAGTATCTGCCTGCAGCATGTAGTCTTTGGGAAACAGGGACTTGACCACAGATGATCTAAGTTCCCATCTGTAGCACAAAATGTTTGCAGCAGCGGCGGCGGCGGCAATCTGTGTGCAGCAGTGATCAATCTCTGAAAACCTTTTGAGCTTCAACTAAGACAGGTTATAAATGTACCCCAACTCCTCCAGTACACAAGACACCAAATCTCACCACTGTTTCTACTACACACCTGGACCTCTAGGATTGGAGAGCAACATGATCCTCAAGTTGACAGGAAAGGATTGCACTAGACCAGTTGTTTGTGCAGAAGCTATGATGATCGATGATGATGAGCAGGCCTAATCATTTCTGAAAGTGCAAAAGAAGATCTGAGTTGTGCAGACAAATTTGGGATCAAGTAAAGAGCTCAGAAACCCAACTCCATAAGTACAACAACAACAACAACAATACTACTACTACTACTACTACTCCTACTCCTACTAGTATTCTACACTGGAGATCATCAGTCCTGCAGGCTGTTTTGCTGCAGATTCTGCAGCAAAGGGCAAAGTTTAATCCTGAGGCTGAACTAGTTTTGGCAACCGTTGTTGAGAGGTCAATATCCTTACAGACTTGCTGCAAGATTTCTTTTTTTAAAAGAAATTTGTTTTGGGTGGTTTTTGGTTTTCTTTTCTTTGGTGCAATGATAGAGTGATGAGACAAGAGAAGAAGCTTCAGACAGGCATGATGATGATGATGATGATGATCAGCTGAGGAGTAGCTGTAGTAATAACTAATAACAACAACAACAACAACAACAACAAGCAGCTCCAGTATGATTGTGAGCATGGGTGGGGCTTGTGTACTACTAGTGTGCCTACTGGTCCATTTTCCCATCTCCGAACACTCCCTGACTGGTCACCCAACAGTGGCTCATGTCGCCACCCACAGCAGCTCATCATAGCTTTGCTTGTAAGTTACTTGTTACACAGAGTGTCATATCTTGTGTGCAAATTAATCACATTACTACGTGCAAGCTGGCTGGCCGCAAAAGAGCTCCCACCTTGTCCACCATGGCTTTATGTTCCAGAGATTTTTTACAATTTTTTTGGGTCGTGAATTTTTGTTATTCCTTGAAAACATATTTGAGAAAAAATTGAAAATTAAATTTTATTTTTTTTGCATGTAAGATGTATCTTTCACCAAAAATTTGTCACTTTTGTGAAAATTTTAAAAATTGGGGGGAAAAAAAAGGAAAAAAAGTAGTGGCTCCAACTATTATTGCTTTGTGTGCTGGCCTGATTGGAAAACTTGGGTTGCCTTTGAAATCCATATGTTACCTTTGTTGGCTTTTGTTTGATGTTCCATTGAGATTCATACTTTTTTTTGGCCTCAGTCTCCTTTTGCTTTAACCGTATAAAAATCTGGTGAATTTGGGCCATTTTTTCCATGAAAAATCCTTTGCATAGGTCGAAATTTGCCCAAAAA
>Ga0209208_10000855_pt1 | contig 41520 bp, 41 predicted proteins | sample S1TSphfallax_3_FD_187694 | JGI IMG/M metagenome (GOLD analysis project Ga0209208, IMG submission 187694) | Host-associated microbial communities from peat moss isolated from Minnesota, USA - S1T2_Fd - Sphagnum fallax MG (SPAdes) (version 2) | ecosystem: Host-associated > Plants > Peat moss >... | reverse complement strand
ATTACCGAGAGTCAGGCTGACATAGTCCACGGCAGGCGCCACCGCGAGCAAAGCATCGAGACTCTCCTCCTCGGTCAAACCCTGCTCGTCCCATTCCGATGCCGACAGCCGCAGGCCGACGACGAAGCGGGAGGGCACCTTGGCGCGGATGTCGGCGATCACTTCGCGCAAGAAGCGGAGCCGGCCATCGCGATTCCCGCCATAACCGTCCGCGCGCAGGTTCACGCGCGGGTTCAAGAATTGCGATGGCAGGTATCCATGACTGGCGACGATTTCCACGCCATCGAGCCCGGCCTCCTGCATGCGCCGCGCGGCATCTCCATAGCCACTGACGATGGCATGGATCAGTGACGGCTTCAGGGGGCGCGGCATGACGCGAAATCGTTCGTTGGGCACGGCGGAGGGTGCGTAGGCGACGGTGAGGAGGCCGCCCACGCCTTCCGCCAGTTCGCGTCCGGGGTGGAAAAGCTGGCCGAAAATCACCGCACCGAAGCCATGGACCGCTTCGGCCACCCGCCGGTAACCGGGAATAGCTGAATCGTCGGTCGCCATCAGCACGTGGTTCGTATAACGGGCGGTTTCGTGCACCCCCGATACCTGCAATACGATCAGCCCGACGCCGCCGCGTGCCCGCGCCTCTTGGTACGCCACGAGGGCCTCGTTGACGGTGCCGTCCGTCGGCAAGGTGGTGTCGTGGCCCGTCGACATGATCCGATTCTTGAGATGGGCGCCGCGAATCTCGAGCGGCTTGAACAAATGCGGGAATGACTGACTCATGTGCCTTGCCTGTGGCCGCGCCTGTCGCCGAGGTCGGCCTGGCCTTGAGCCTACGCCTTTTGCACCATGTGAGGTACCGCGCCGATGAGGTCACCCATCGATCGAAACTGCGCCGGATGGATGAGCAGAAGGCGCGCGAGCGCGAGCGCACTCGATTCGCAGGCCGCACGGCGCGCGGGATCCTTGATCCAGTCGAAATCGATGACATGGGCAAAGCCGAGGATACGGCGGATCATCTTGCACGCGGCAAAACCGAGCATGTCGGCGAACACGCCGTCGAGGAAATTTTCGCGGGCGCCTGCTGCATGGGCAGCATCCGCCCCGCCCGACCAGAGCACGCCAGGGAAGGCATCGCCCCGTGCATGCTCCGACCAGAGGGCAAGAAAAGTCGAGCGAAATGTCTCCCAGAACACCTTCGCCTGTTCGAGAATCCATTCCTGCTGCGCGCGCCGATCGTCAAACTCCGTCGCATGTCCCGGCTGTGAATACCAGTTGAGGAGCAGGTTACCGAGAAATGCTCCGAGATCAAAACCCATCGGACCATACAAGGCGAATTCCGGATCGATGACCCGCGTGTCGCCGACCACGACCATCACCGACCCGGAATGCAGATCACCATGCAACAGAGCCTCGGTCTGCGTTAGAAACTTCCGCCCGAAGCGTGCCACGGCGGTCTTCAGCGCTCCGTCCGCGCGTATTTCCGCCACGACGTCATCCAACTGCGGAGATGTGTGTCGATTTCGCTCGCATGCATGGTAGGGATCGGCAAAGATGAGATCGACCGAAATCCGGGTCAACGCCTGATTGCCGGCAAAGACTGTTAAAGCGTCCATTTTGCGCTCGAAAGGTTGCGCAAAGTCCGATGTGAAAAAACAGGCCCGCGCGATGAAATCGCCCATGTCCAGTGCGAGGGTGGGATAGCGCTGCCCCGCAATCAATCCCTGCCGCAAAATGATATGCGGCGAGAGCCGTTCCATCACCGTGCAAAATTGCGACGAATCGTAATGATATATTTCAGGCAACCGTCTGCCGACGTGCGGGGCGACGGCGCGATAATAAGCATTTTCGTAGAACGCTCGATCCAGCGACATGGGCCAAGAAGGGCCTGCGGCGCGTACATAGGGCAGCGCCTGCTTGACGCACACGGTGCCCATGGGCCCATCGACGAGAAACACGAGATTCAGATTGCCGTCGCCCACCTCGCGAATCTGCCAATCCGATGAGCGTCCTCCCAGCCGCGAGCGGATGTCGGGCAGACCCTTGAGCCAGGCAACCAGACCTCTCTCATCGAGGATTCGGTAAGACGCCTCCGGCGCGGGATTCGGCACGATTGATCTCCTCAAGACGACGAATCGGGAATGGTGCTGCCGCGGTACTCGAGCCCCGCATCGACGGCATCCGAACTGCCGTACGTGCGGAATTTGTCGAGCACACCATGCATCTCCTCGTCATCGAGGAGGCGCACGTCACCGAGCATCAATGCGGCGCCGTATTGCGACGCCAGATTTTCCACTTCGCCGGCGAGCGCCAGCGCTGCCGGCAGGTTCCGGCCGCACGCAATGACACCGTGATTCGAAAGCAGGCATGCCTTGCGGTCGTAGAGAGCCGCAAGCGCCGCCTGGGACAACTCCTCCGTGCCGAACGTCCGATACGGCGCGCAGCGGATATCCACACCACCCGCGACGGCCACCATGTAATGGAAGGCCGGGATGCCGCGGCCGGTGCAGGCAAGGGCGGTTGCGTTTGGCGAGTGCGTGTGCACGATGGCGTTGACGTCATCCCTGCGCCGGAAGATATCGCGATGGAAGCGCCATTCGCTCGACGGGCGCCGGCGCCCGAACCAACGGCCCTGCAAGTCCATCATCGGGATATCGTCGGCTTGCAGTGACTCGTAGGCCATACCGGTGGGACTCAGAAAAAATTCCCGCTGGTTGCGGCGCACACTGATGTTGCCGGATGTGCCGTGCGTGAGTCCGCGTCGCGCGAGTTCGCGGCAACCCTCCGCCACTGTCGCGCGCAGGGCTTCATCATCCGCAGCATCGGCGGCGTCGGTGCCATTCATGCACCCTCTCCTTCGTTGACGGCGCGCTGATCGGCACAGGCAAGGCGCAGCGCCGCGCGATTCGCCGCACACAGCCCGCGCTCGGTGAGGAGTCCGGTAATCAACCGCGCGGGCGTCACATCGAAGCCGATATTGAGCGCGGGGCTCCCGTCCGGCACGACCTGTACCTTGGCCGTGCTGCCATCGGCGGCGCGGCCCGTCATGTAGATAAGTTCGGCGGCTGAGCGCTCCTCGATCGGGATATCGGCACCTGACTCAATGGACCAGTCGATGGTGCTCACAGGCATCGCCGCATAGAACGGCACATCGTTGTCGCGCGCTGCAAGGGCTTTGAGGTAGGTGCCCACCTTGTTGCACACGTCGCCGGCCGCCGTAACGCGGTCGGCACCGACGATGACCATGTCGACTGCGCCCCGCTGCATCAAATGCCCCCCGAGGTTATCCGCAATGACCGTGTGCGCCACGCCGTGGGATCCCAGTTCGAACGCCGTCAGCGATGCGCCTTGATTTCGGGGACGCGTCTCGTCGACCCAGATATGCACCGGGATACCGGCATCATGGGCCGCATAGACCGGCGACAGCGCCGTACCCCAATCGACCGCTGCGAACCAGCCCGCATTGCAATGAGTGAGGATATTCACGCGTTGCCTCGTCCGCGCCAGCTCTCGAATCAGCGGCAAGCCATGGCGACCGATGGCCCGGCATTGCTCCACGTAAGCCTCGCTGATGAGGGCGGCCTCGCGAAAAGCGAACTCTGGTCGCTGCGCGGGTGGGAGTACCGACAATTTTCGATGCATGCGGTCGACGGCCCATGGGAGATCAACCGCAGTGGGTCGAGCTGCCTTGAGCTCGCGCGACGCGCTCTTTAAATTTTCATCTGATGCATCTTCCCGAGCCGCAAGCGCCATGCCATAGGCGGCGGTGGCGCCGATCAGCGGCGCCCCACGCACGACCATGGTCTTGATGGCGCGCGCCACGTCGGTCGCCGTTGCGAGATCCATGATCGACAGTTCAAACGGCAGACGCGACTGATCGATGACTTGCACGAGCCCGTCCGCGGTGCACCAAATGGTGCGGTAATGCGTGCCCGCGATCTTCATGAAGACGATTCACCCCCCGTTGGACATGCCGCGTCGACCCAGCGGTTACCGCTTGCCTGCGTTGCCATGCACCGCCGATCCGCCATGCACCGCCGACCTGTGCGGCTGGAAGTTCGGTTCACCCATTTGCCACAGGGCAAAGGCCCACTCGTCGGCCCATTCATTGGCTCTTTGCGTCAGGCTCGACCCCATCCCATGGCCGGCATCGTAATCGATGCGCAGCAGCACGGGACGGCCGCTGCTGGTCGCCGCCTGGACCCGCGCAGCCATCTTCATCATATGCCAGGACGAGACGCGGGGATCATTGGCGCCCGTGATGAAGAGAATCGCGGGATAGGGGGTGCCGTCGTGGATGTGGGCGTAGGCGCTCATCGCATAGAGCCCGTGGAAGCCCTCCTCGGTCGATGTCGACCCGACCTCCGGCACGTTGGGGGGCCCGTTGGGTTCGGTCTCGAAGCGAAGCATATCTGAGAGACCCACCTCGTCGAGCACCACATGGAACAGGCCAGGGTCGATGGTGATCGCGCCGCCCATCGGAATGCCACCGGCACTGGCGCTGGTGGCCGCGAGATATCTCGATTGCGTGTAATGCTGATCGATCAGGGTTTGCGCGGCCGCCAAGAAATCGAGCTGCGTATTGATCTTGGTGAGCTTCTGACCGGCACGATGCCACGCCTCGCCATATTCGCCACCCCCTCGAATGTGCGCCACGCATAGGACGCCGCCATGATCGAACCACGCCTGCCAAGCCGGGTTGTAGTACGGGTCCAGCGAGATGCCATAGGCGCCGTAGCCGAAGACGATGGTCGGATGCGTACCGTCGAGCTTGATGCCCTTACGGCTGATGATCGACACCGGTACGCGCGTGCCATCGTAGCTGGTCGAGAAATCCTCGCGGGCCACGTAATCGCCGGATTCGGTCTTAGACGGCGGAATGAGGCCGCTGTCGGTCACGGTGCCCGCGGCCGGCTCGTAGACAAACTCGCGGCTTGCGTGCACCCAACCCTGCAAATTGAACAGCGCTGAAGCCTCACGCGGATCGGTGGTGACCCCACCCACCGTGCCCTCGAATGGCAGCGCAATATCCTTCACCTCGTGCCCGTCGAAGGAGACGTGCTTCAACTGAAAGGTCGCGCCGGCCCGTTCACTCAAGAAAAATCCATCGCTCGCCGGGGTCACGCCATCGATCACGTTCGGCCCCTCGGGCACGATAACGTCAGCGTGCGCAACATCAGGTTGCGACATCGGTGTGGCCATCAACTTGAAATGCGAGGCGCCGTTCTGCGTGAGGAAGTAGAGCCGGTCGCCATGAGCAACGGCGTCCGTAACGCCGTCGGCAACCGCCGCCACCGGCTGCCACTGCGTGGTGGCGCCGAGGACTTGGTCCAATCGCGCAACGAAAAAAGTATGGGGCGCGTCATCCATGTTGTGATTGGCCACCGCAATCGCCCAGGGCGAGTTGGGGGACAGCAGAACATACGTCCCCTGCCCCTCCGGCACATCGACCTGGGGCGAAACGCCACGGCCGAACACGGGCTCGTCGCCGTCGCCCGCGGTATTCTGACCGATCACATGCAGATAGGTGATGGCGTTGTACTCGGTCTGCGAGGGCGGTGTATCGGGACCGGCCTTGGGAAAGCGCAGGTAAAAGAAGGACTGATTATCCGGGCGCCATGACACGACGCAATCGCTGGTGCGATCAATCGACTCGGCAAGTTCACGACCGGTTTGCAAGTCGAGCAGATGCAGTACGCTCTTCTCCGAGCCGCCCTCGGAGATGCCGTACGCGACATAGCGCCCGTCCCAGGACGGTGAATACCAATCGAGGGCGAAATGATGCCCCGAATCGGTGGACAACTTGGCCGGGTCTATCAGAACGTGGTCATCGCCCGACATACCGTCGCGGTACGCCAACTTCGGCAGTATGTCGCCGGGCCTCGACAGAAGGTAATACAGCCGATCACCGCGGCGCTTGAAGGCACGACGCCGCAAGTCACCGGTGAGCAGATGCTCAATCTGCCGGCCGAGCGCATCCCGGCCTGGGATCCGGTCGAGCACCTGTCGAGTGTAGCCCGCCTGCGCCTTCATCCAGGCTTGAACCTCAGGGTCCTTGAGGTTCTCCATGTAGCGATAGGGATCGACAACCCGCGTGCCGAAATAATCGGTGGTGACCGGCCGAACGGGCGCAACGGGTGGTCCGTCCGTAACGGGCGCAGCCGAGGTCGCAAGCGCCGTGCCGGTCGCCGGACCCGCGGCAGCCGCCACGCCAACAAGCGTACCCGAACAGACGAAGGCAGCGCTCAACACAAATCCATTCATCGCGCGAATAGCCACGAGTCAACTCCTCCCTGAACGCGGCCCGAGCAACGCATCCGCGGGGCGAAGGGCCGAGGTACCCCCACGTTCGTCAGAATCTTGTCGTTGTCTGTGATTGGAGCGCGGGAACGATCTGCATGCAGGGTTCAAACCGCGGAGCCTGGCTCGTGCTTGTGGTACACGCAAGCGAGTTTGGTTCCCTCGGGGTCGCGAACATAGGCGACGTAGAACGCGGGATCGTAATAGGGCCGCGTACCCGGAGCCCCCTCATCGCTGCCGCCGTTCTCCAGCGCGGCGGCGTGGAAAGCTTGAACCTGGGTTTCGTCCTTCGCTCGAAACGCGAACATCGTGCCGTTCCCCGCGGTAGGCGCCCGCCGATCGAACGGATTGCAGACCCAAAATGAATACCCCTCGTCGTACGATCCGCCCCAACCCGCCCAACCGTCGATCCAGTTCGGCGCACGACCAACGCCCAATGCGCCGAATACCGCGTCGTAGAACTTGACCGCGCGTCCCAAGTCAGCAGTACCCACCGTCGAATACAGGATCATCAATAAACCCTCTTTGTCCCCATGCTAGTCCGGAAATCAGGAATAGTCATCCATGCGCATCTCCCATCGTCGAGCCTGATCTTGCAAACCGGTCGCAAGTCCCGGCAGGTCGCGCATACGCGCAAGCTCGTCTCTGGTAGGAGGTGACCGATTGACGATGGCAATCAGGCGGGTGAAGGGGAAATCCGGATTGGGCCGCTCTTGTAGCGTAACGGCATCGCCCGCTCTGAGGTGTCCCTCCGCGACCACGCGGTAATACCATCCCGAGCGGCCATTTCGTGTCATGGCTCGCGGGAGAACGTTGTCCTCGAAACGAAGAGCGAACTTGAAACAAGGCTGACGCGGCTGACACACCTGCAGCAGCGCGCTGCCAATCGCGTGTACGTCGCCGACGCAGAGATCAGCTTCATTGAGTCCGTCTATCGCAAGATTTTCACCGAACGCGCCGGCCCCCAACAAGGCATCGTGGTGCGGGTATTCTTGGCGCCACGCGGAGTAATGCCCGACGGCGTAGCCGTAAACAGCCTTGTCCAGACCGCCGTGGACACGCAAATCGGCCTGTTCGTCGCCGACGAGGCCCAGACGTTGCACCAGCACGGGCCCGGCCACGGAGCGCTTGATGAACGCGCTGGGGACCCGGTCGGGTCCAAGCGGCGCAACCCGCCCGACATGAACCGAGATGATACGTGCGTCGACCATCCGCTGGAGCCTACACCTCAAACGGAAGTCACGAGCGCGGCATATACGGCTTTGCTGTTTTCAGCATCGGCGCTAATCAAAATGTCCAGATCTTTGGTAGCACACGGCTGGGCATGAAACGAAACCGCGTATCCGTCGACAATTAGGTATCTAACCTGTCCGGCGTTGAAGGCTGACAACAGTTCTTTGAAGTCTTGGTGCATCAGCGGCCTGCCTCTTCATCGCATATAGGTCAAGGTTACCCGGGACCGCTACGCAACGCCGCTTGGCGTGCCAAATCGCCTCCACGCGCGTTGATCTCGGCGACCGAGCCACTGTTAATTCTGGCTTGCCATTCGATCGTGTATCTCGTGTATCAACTCTGGCTGTGAGATCTTATTACCGACTAACCATCTAGCCATCAACAGCGCTGCGTGACTGGCCTCCTTCTGGTCACTCCTATTCAATTGTCTCCGACACGTAACCGATCAACCGGCATCGGCTGCGAGCAGCGTGAACTGCGACCTACCAATCAACTTCCTGAAGTCACGATCAAAACTGACAAGGTGCTCACCGAGGTGGATCGTCGCCGCGGCAAGCCACGCATCCGGCACGGCATTTCCTTTCAACTGTTTCTCGATGCAAAGTTGCCGCAGGCGCGGCCACTCAGGGCCGAGCGTTGCGAGGTGGACACCTTGAGCGGCAAGCAGCGCATCGACAAAGGCCAGGGCGTCGTCAACCGGCGTTGGGTCCTCAAAAATCTTGGGACTGCTTACCAGCCGTACGAAGCTGGCCAGCACCATCGGCATAAGAATTAGCGTGGCGCCCGAAGCGGCAGCTGATGCGGCGTCTTCAAGCCAGCTGCGAGCGATACGATGGTGCGGATGGTCGCTGCGCGAAGCGGCAACTAGGACACTGACGTCAGGCGTCATCGCCCAATGCTGCCAACATTGCCTTGTTGCTCAGCGGATCCACGCCGGCTGCTAATCCGCGGCGTCCTTTAAATATGGGAAGGCGCAGCTTGCCGCGTTGGGGTGCCGCCTGGCTTCGAAGTCGGAGCTGGAGCCCCTCCTCGATCACACGGGTCAGGCTGGTGCGCTGTTGGGCGGCCAGCGCCTTGGCATCGGCAAGCAACTGGTCGTTGATGTCGAGCGTCGTTTTCATGGGTCGATCATACAGAATTCTGTATTGGGGTTGCAAATGAGGGCCAAGGAACTGGGGAGCATTCCCCACAGCGCGGCAGGAGGCGGGTTTTTGCCACTTTTGCCCAGAAATTCCGGGTTCACTTTCTCGACTGACCGCCCCCGGCGGCACAACGAAGCTCGTTCCGGAGAGCGCCAGGTGCACTTCCAACGGTTGGTCTGTGGCGGCGGAACCTGCCCCGAAAGTCTCCGCGTGAAATTGATTGCTTGCGAAGCCCTGACGATGAGCCTCGGCCCGCACGACCGCCATGATCTCGACCGGCCCGCGGACATACAGCTGGCTTAACTTACCGTCAGATCTACCGCAGAGGCGATAGAAGGCGAAAGCCTCGCACGCCTCGCATCACGAAGCGGGTCGGCGGCAATTCGCTGTATGACGCAGCTGCCGACGGTGCTGAAAATGGGCGCTGATCAGCGGCCGACAATCCCGTCAATTCCTGACAGCACGAGTTCCAATTGACGCCTTGGTATTTTCCCCACCCGTTCGACAAGCTGGCGTCTGTCCAAGGCGACAATCAGCGACACGTTGGCAACGGAGTCTTTCGGCAAGCTGGTCGATGCGGCGGACAACAGGACATTCCCCGGCGCACGCTCCCATTTGAGATTGCTCGTCAGCGGCACGCAAACGACCGTGCCGATCCGACTGGTATTGAGTGCATCGCATTGCACAACCACCACGGGACGTCGATAGCCCGGTGCCGAACCCACCGGCTCGCCGAGATCAGCCCACCAGGTTTCGCCCTGCCCGATCACCACTCGGTGTTTTTCAAGACCTTTCGTGCGGCTGCAACTGTAAACGCGTCCGGCTCAATGCCCACGTCCCTCACCACATCGTTCATCCGCTCGGTGACGCGGTCCGGCGCATGTGTTCCGATGAATTCTGCGAGCGCCCGGCTGTAAATCTCGCTCCTGGAGCTCTTCAACTGCTTGGCGAGCGCGTCGGCTTCGGCAAAGACGTCATCAGGAATGGAGACAGCTACTTTCATACCTTTAGTATTACCAATGGAAGCGACTGCTGTCAATCACATGAATCTCGGCAAAAGGAGCTCAATTGACGCGCTGAACCCACAGTCGTCAGGCGATGACGAACCGACCGACGTCATTGGCTAAGGAGGCGAGAAATTTGTCCCGGTTGTCTGTATCCGGCTATTCATTCTTTTGCTTTCCCAACTGGCCGTATTCAATCGGGGTCTTGATGTAGAAGAGCTTGGTGTCCATCGTCTCGATTCTTTCGAATAAGCGATCGGCCTGTTCCACGGTGACCGCCATGACCATTTCCATTGGTTGATCGGCGAGCTCGAAAAATCGCGCGGAATGCCGGCGGCCGTCGGCGCCAAAGCTCTCGACGCCCGAGAACGTCGTGCATCCGGAAATCCCCAACTCCTTCGCGAGATGCAGCAACCATTCCATCGCCTGTTTGTGTTCGATCCGGCGATTTTGTTCCGCGAGAAAACTGATCTGGTAGCCTTTCATGTCATTCTCCTAAATCAGGGTACGGATGAGCCGCACGGTACCGACGCCGCAGAGCGTCATGACGATACTGCCGATAACGTGGGCCGCGATCGTCGAGATTGCCCATACCCCGCGTCCCTCCAGAATGGCGGTGACCACTTCGGCCGAGAATGTCGAAAAGGTCGTAAGGCCGCCCAAGAACCCAGTGACTGTCAGCAATCGCCATTGAGGTGACAGTGCCGGAAAAGTCAAGAACACCGCCATCGCGATACCAATCAAGTATGCGCCCAAAATGTTCGCCACCAGCGTGCCGGGCGGGAGCTGCGGAAAGGTTGAGTTCAGCCGATTTGCCAGGTACCAGCGTAAGAGCGCGCCGAGTGAGGCGCCAATGGCAATGGCAACGATGGAAATCATCATGGATTGGTTTCCCCTGGCTTTGATTGGGCCGCGTGACGAGCCCGAAGAAACAGCTACGCCGGGACTATCGTCGCCCGGACTTAACTCGCCGTTTTGAGGATCCGAGGCCTTCATGAGATCAGGCTCGGAGTGCGTCGCCCAATACGCTGGGCGGCTTCAGTACATCGCAAGTCGCGGGAACTGCCCTTGAATCAACCATCGCTCTTTAACTCCAAGTGAACTGAATCAGCTTGGGAAGCAGCACGGTGGTGAATAGATCAAGCCTACCGCCCTGGATTCCCGGGCATGGTAGGCATCATCAGCCCATGAGGGCGGTTCGAGGAGGAATGCCATCTCCTGAAGCACAAGTATAGTAGGGAACTAGGCTTTTCGATACCGCGATTCAATCGTCGGATTGTTGGATCGCGTATCGCCATCGCCACGGATCTGGGGAACAACGCCCCCTCCGACTCCGATCCCAACTATCCAACGATCCGCGTGGATGGTCGCGGCGCTGAACGGCCGGCAACGCTGCGATTTACTGATCCGCTAAGGCGGGGACTTGGGCAATCCGGACAGTAGCGCCGTGGTCAGGTCACTCCCACTCAATTGTATCCGGCACTTATAAGTGCTTGAAATAACGAGACTTCTTCTGAGGGTCCGACGAACTTACCGTCAGATTTACCGCCAAAATCTTCCGCTTGAAGGCGATAGATGCCGAAAGGGTCGACGCGCGTTAGCAACTATGCGAAACAAACAGCGATCAATAGATCAGGGGCTACCGAAAAGTCGGTATTTTTCGTTGCTGATGCAGTCCGCCTTCGAGCCTAGCGTGTAGCAGCGTCACGTTAGTTCGGCCACGCATTGCGACAGCGACATCACCTCAACTTTCGGGCGGAGTGTATAGCGCACCGTGCCAGGGTAAACAACCAACAAGCGATGTAATTCCAGGTCTTCGAGTGCCGAAGCCATCGATGGCGTCATCCTCGGTGCATCAGCCCGCTTAATCTCAATTCCAATGCGCCGCCCTTTCAAAAGCATCAGCAGATCGAGTTCCGCACCGGCATGCGTTCGCCAGTAATAGGGTTTCGCTTTTGGCACAGCAGAAAGAAGTTGTTCGATGATGAACCCCTCCCATGATCCTCCGACCACGGGGTGCCCATCGAGTTGCCGGCGATCGCCGATTCCGAGCAGCGTATGCAGGAGTCCTGAATCCCGGATGTAAACTTTCGGGGATTTTACCAACCGCTTACCGACGTTCTCGAACCAAGGCTCCAGGACACGCACAACAAGCGCGCCGGACAAAGCGCCGAGGTGGCGCTTGACGGTCGTATGAGCCTCGCCGAGGGATCGTCCAATCTCCGAGCTGTTCCAGACGCCACCTGTGTAGTGGGCGGTCATGGTCCAGAACCTGCGCATTGTGCCCGAGGGCACTCGCACCCCGAGTTGAGCCAAGTCTCGCTCAAGGAACGTGCGGATGAAGTCCTCGCGCCAGGCAGTACTCGCAGCTTCCGTTCGCGCCAGGAATGAGCGCGGAAAGCCGCCTCGCATCCATAATCGGTTTATATCGGGGCGACCGAGCTCTTCAAGCGTGAATCCAGCCATCTCGACGATGGAAATCCGGCCGGCCAAGGTTTCGGAGCTTTGGCGCAGTAGGTCCGGCGAAGCGCTGCCTAGAATTAGAAACCGCGCCCGAATCGGCTTGCGGTCCAACAATACCCTGAGGATCGGGAAGAGGTCCGGACGACGCTGCACCTCATCAATCACGATCAGTCCGCGCAATTGCTCAAGCGCCGTCATGGGCTCGGACAGGCGGGCCAGGTCGACAGGATTTTCCAGATCGAAGTAAGTGCTCTTCGAGGTACCAGCAAGCTGCCGAGCGAGAGTAGTCTTGCCGCACTGACGGGGACCGAGCAGCGCTACCGCAGGACTGGCTCTTAGGCCAGTGCGCAGCCTGTCCAAAAGCTGAGGCCGCTTAAGCATGCCTCGTATAATGAGCGGTCGACGCTCAATATTCAAGGTATCAGTTAACCCTCGTCACTCCCACTCAATTGTCTCCTGCATCTATAAGCACTTGAAAAACTAAGATTTCCCCTGACGGTGCGCCAAACTTACCGTCAAATCTACCGCCAATTAATTCCGCTTGGGGACGATAGACGGCGATAGATGGCGAGAGCATCGCGCTGCTCTGGCTGTACAGCGGCGACCCAGATTTCGAGGAACGTTATATCCTTGAATCCTGTATCCTATCAGGATACAATATGCCGTGATCAAGACATTCCGTCATGCCGGGCTTGAGCGCTTTTATCGCACCGGCTCCAAAGCAGGTATCCAGCCCAAGCATGACAAGAAGCTGCGCACGCAACTGACCGCTTTGGATGCCGCGACACAACCGCAGGACCTGGCTGTGTTCCCTGGCTGGCACCTTCATGAGCTAAAGGGCGATCAGGCGGGTCGCTGGTCCATCACCGTCAACGGAAACTGGCGAATGACATTTGGTTTTGAGGACACGGACGTGGTGCTGCTGAATTATGAAGACTACCACTAGGAGAGACGACATGAGCCAGATGCACAACCCTTGCCACCCTGGGCAAGTGCTTAAGGAAGCCTTGAGCGAAATCAGCGTGACCGATGCGGCCGAACGCTTGGGGGTCGGCCGTGTGGCGCTCTCGCGCCTGCTGAACGGTGCCACCGGCATCAGCCCAGATATGGCCTTGCGCCTATCGAAGGCGCTCGGCACTTCGCCGGAATTCTGGTACGGCATGCAGGTCAACTTCGACCTGTGGCAGGCCAAGAAGAAGTTTCGAGGCAAGGTGCGCCCTATCATCCAGCGTCCAATCACGGCCACCTGAGCTGCCCTGGGTTACATGAAAGCCCTGCAGTAGCGTGATACACAAGCCACCGCAACTGAGAAACATTCCTCGGCCGCAAAACACCACGATTTAGCGGCCCAGCATCATCGCGCGGCCGCGAAGGCGCTCGACGCCGGCAAACCGGAACAAGCGGCGACTCACGCCGAAATTGCCCATGGGCATCTCGCCCACGCGACGGAGTCCGCTGCCGCCGTCAGCAAGATTCAGGCGACCAAGCACGACGGCACGGCGAAGCCTGCCTAGGGTTAGTCGGCTCTTGGGGCTGCATCTTTATCCACGCTTCCGCCCAACCAAAACGCGTCCAGCGAGAAGTGCAGATAAGCGTAGGCGTGACCCGTTCTGGTGGTCTGTTCGGTGGCAGACGGACGTTGCCATACTGAGAAGGTGACGATGCGCAACGCTCATCGACTGCGCACATTGAACTTTTTTTCTGAATGGTCAGTTCGGCCGACGGCCTCAGATGAAAAGTGCCTTCACCTGGCAATGGTGACTTGCGGACTCACGTGGGACCATACCGGCGCCGGTTCAGTTGCCAAAAATAATCCGGGTATTTTCCAGTTTCGCCCTGGTTTACGGGCTTCCGGATAGACAGCGAACCGTGGCAAGCTCCGGAAGGATCTCTCGTCACTCCCACTCTATTGTCTCCGGCACTTATAAGCATCTAAAACGGTTGGCTTTTTTCTAAGCGTACGACGGACTTACCGTCAGATCTACCGCCAAATAATTCCGCTTGGGGGCGATAGACGGCGATAGATGCCGAAAGGTTCGCGCTGCCACTCCACCTGGAAGAGAGCTGCCTGCTTCGCTCATGCGACGCCAAGGATCCAGCCCTCGACGCCGGCTACCGCGCGCTCGGAGGGCGTCAGGCTCGGCTGCAGGAACCTCGCAAGCTGCCCGGAGCGGTCGGCCTCTCTGAGCCACGACGCCACCGTGAAGGCGTCATGCTGGTCGGGTGTCCGGTTATGCGCCGGAAATGTGTGCTTCCAAAGCGATGGGTAGACCTCGACGACCGCAGACATTCCCGCGGGGATCGACCAACCGTCGAATGGCCAGAAGTGAAGGCGGGCGCCGAACTGCCTGCGCAGATACAGCAGCCAGGGTATTCCAGCATGGGTTGACTTGGCCACCGAGCCTTGGACATCGAAATGGAACACTGACTTGGCCGAGCCAGCGCGTTGTTCGGTCACCCGGCGCCAGCGGGCGTTACCGGCACGTGCGGCGCCATTGCCGGCTGCACCGTCGCGCACGAAATCGACGTAGGTATGTTCGGCGTCCGTCGGCCAGTGGCGCTGAAAATCCTCGAGGAAGGTAGGCCAGTTCGGCACCAACTGGTGCGCTTCAAAGTAGCGCAGCGGAAACGAGAATCCGTGATCGATGCCGACAATCGTCGGGACGTCTTCGGCGAGCCGAGCGGCCAACCAGTGCGCGATGCCGCGTCGCGTCCAGTATTTGCGAGGACTTGGCGGCGGAGGCACCTCGTTCGCCGCGGCCTCACCGACGGCGCAGTAGACACGCAGGCCCTTGAGACTCGCTTCCGGCGTCTCGGCGCCAGAATAGTCAATGCCGATGTAACGGGAAAAGGCGCACATCGAGAGCTCACGGAGACTCAGGTCACCTCAGTCAGCAGACTCTCATAGGGAATCTTCAGCCCGTCGTGCAAACGCTTGACCATGCGCAGGCTGAGCGGCCGTTTGCGGTTCAGCACCTCGGACACCCTCCCACTCGGACCGATGAAAGGCTCCAGGTCACGAGGCGTCAGTCCGTCTTGTTCCATGCGGAACTTGATGGCCTCCACCGGGTCTGCGGGACCGAAGTCGTAGTGCTTGTTCTCGTAGGCCTCGATGAGCGTCACCAGGACATCGCGCTCGTCAGCCTGTGCACTGCCCTCCCCGGCCTGGAAGATCTTCTCGAGGCGGCGAAAAGCCCGTTTCAAGTCGTCTTCGTTTCGGATCGGCTTAATAGTCATTCACGGTCTCCACATCGACGCGGTCGTATTGCACATGAGTTCCGACGAACTTCACCCAGACGATTCCCGCCTGATACTGCACTTCGACGACGAGCCGGTACTTGTTGCCGCCCACGTTGAACACGACGCGGTTGTTACCGCAGATGCTCGCACTCGCGAACTGGTCTTTGATGTCCTGCGGCCTGCGCCACTTCGCCCGCAGAGCCTCCTCGTACCAGCTGTGGAGCGGGCCTCGCGCATCAGCGCAACCGGGTCGTTCCCAGAACTTCTTCAGGCTGCTCTTGGCGATCACCCTCATCGATCAGCAGTATCTCCCATTTTGGGAGATCTATCAAGAGCCGCATTATCCCGGAGTTTTTGCCAGTTTTGCCCCCATTTACGGGCTTCCGCACTGACCGCGAACCGTGGCAACATCAAATGGGACGCCCATGTCACTCCCACTCAATTGTCTCCGGCACTTATAAGTACCGGCCACTCTTAGCTTTTTCCTAAGCGTAGAACGAACTTACCGTCAAATCTACCGCCAAAACATTCCGCTTGGAGACGATAGACGGCGATAGATGCTGAAAGGTTGGACTGTTCACGCACGCATACGACGTGCAGTGCCACACACAACCACAACACCGGATTCGATTTTCCAGACAACGTCGGCGAGATCTGGATAGAACAGAAGCACGGCAGTTCGGATTCCCGTGCTTCTGGGGCCCGTTACCCACTCGTTGCCCTACTCCGATTTGGATTGCTCCCTCGCCGATGGAGGCGGAAATTGTGCAAGAACTGCTGCAGCGGCGACCCGAATCGGCCCATCCGAGCGCGCTTGATCCGCGCGGGTGATCTCTTTAGTAGCTCGCCCGGTCCATACCGGCTGATGGGTTCGCCCATCAAATACATCTATGGCCAGGATCCCTTCGCGATATTGGCGGATATCGATTGTGTCGCCGTAGTACCCACGTCCCCAGCCCCAAGGACCGCGATATACGGATGGATACGCATTCACGTCGAGTCGATCGTGCGCGCCAATGGTGAAATCCACTTCGAAATCGGCCACGGATGGATCGGCCGCAGGAACGAAGCCCTTTTGCTTCAGTTCCGCGTCAATGGATTCCCGCGCAAAGCGAGCAACCAAAGGATTGCGTCCGCTTTCGTGTGCGCGCGGAAGCCACGCATACGTACGATAGCCATCAAACCGCGCGCTTCGATCGAAGTCAGAACTCACGCGGGTCGTCGTACACCCTTGCGCGAATGCGCCCGCCGCGAGAATCAGGATCAGCCACGCCCGGTGACGCAAACGACCCTGTGAGTTTACAAATGAACTAGTCATCACAGATTGCTCCTATATGATTGCGAAAAGCCGCCCAATCCAGGATGGACGATTGCGGCACTCCGCAATTAGAAGCGCAACATAAGGCATTCGTAATTACCCGTTGGTGTCGGTATCACGGAACCACAACTGTGAAGACATAGACCATGAAGATCGTCAGGTGGACTGCGCCTTGTAAAACCGTGGTCCGTCCGGTGTTGAGCGACAGACTGGACACGAGTAGCGCCAAGCCCAGCAAGACACTCTCTTTTTGTGGTAACCCGAGTGCAAGCGTCCAGCCATTGAACAACGATATGATGGCGACAGCCGGAATCGTAAATCCAATACTCGCAAGCGCGGAACCCAAAGCCAAGTTTAGACTCGTCTGTAGACGATTCCGGCGCGCGGCACGAATGGCCGCGACGCCTTCCGGCATGAGCACAACGCTGGATACAATCAAGCCTACGAGCTCCTTCGGCGCGTTCATCACCACGAGAGCATTCTCCATCTGTGGAGCAAGCACCTCGGCGATCACGACAACCATTAGAACACAGGCTGCCAACGCTCCGACGCTGATGTACATCTCCCGCTTGCTCGGTGGGATCGCACGGGCGTCCGCGCCATCCGGGCCGGTTTGCGGCAGGAAGTAGTCACGGTGGCGAATCGTTTGGACGAAAATGAAAGTGGCGTAGAGCAATAGCGACACCGTTGCAACGAATGCGAGTTGACTATTGCTGTATGCCGGGCCAGGCGCAGTTGTTGTGAAATTGGGAAAAATGAGCGTGAGCGCACCGATGGTTGCGAGCGTCGCCAGGGAGGCACTCACCCCTTCAAGACCGAATCGTTGTTCAGTGTGATGTTGGCCCCCGACCAATAGACAAAGCCCCATCAATCCCGTCAGAATTAGCATTATCGAGGCAAACACGGTATCGCGTGCAATGGCGGTTTCCGCCGAACCGCCGGAGGCTATAAGAGAGACAATGAGCGCCACCTCGATAATCGTCACCGTCAGCGCCAACACGAGAGTACCGTACGGTTCGCCAATACGATGGGCGATAACCTCCGAGTGATGGACGGCCGCAGTCACGGCTCCCAAGAGGCCCACTCCAAGGAAGAACGAAGAGACGAAGCCGTCGGCGCCCGCCAATCTACCAGCAAGTACCAGCGCGCACGCAGTTGGCAGTACGAGCGCCCATTGAGTAGAGAAATAACGCAGGCGTCCTTTGAGCCACGGAACTGGAGATCCGGCGGTGATATCAATCATGTGTTCATCCGTGCCCATCTGGATTTGATCCCTGGCGTCATTTTTTTCGGCTGGCGCGGGCATCTTCATCAGGTCTTTGCGCCGACCTTTTCTCGAGCGAGGCCGAGCGATATGCGAGCCGCCGGATCAGGAATCGGTAAAACTCTGCACGAGAAAGAACTGCGCGAATAGACGAAGTCATTGGCGCATGGGATCAGGAATCCGCCGGTGAGGCGATTACATGAACGTATAGACCCCCCCTTTCGGGTGATGTCATGCGCGATGCCAGACCCCATTCTAATCGGGTCGAAACCGTTGACTGCGTCTGTGTAGCGTGATGCCCCGACATTTCCGGCAACCTGGAATGCCGTGCGCAGCACCGATATACACCATCGTGCAATAGATCCAGCGCCGTCCCACCTGCTGCAATTCGCCCCGCATTGGGCCGCTCCACAAGTCCATTCGCAGGTGTCCACGCAATATCAATTCACGTGAAAGAGATTTCCCTCATGAGTGAAAAAACGACGCAGATTTCCACTGACAAAAAACAACGTTTTCCGTGCCGTGGGCAACTTGACCGAGCAGGAGCTCGCTCGCCGGCGGTGTCGGTATTGCATATTATACTTTGCAAGAATCCGTCTCTAGCATACGCACTAGTGGGAACAATCAGCCTGGTGCTGCCCATTATTCCAGCACGCGCGGATCCGGCGGCACAATACCGATTAGTGGCCGAAGCCACGACGGTTGCATCCGTGGCGAGAGCAAGCGTGTCGAGTTCCAATGGATCGACGAGCGGCAGCCCCGCCGCCCCGCGCCCGCCGGGGGATTCTTCCATCCGGCCGTTCAAGTATCACGCAAGCGATGCGGAGCTCGCGGAATTACGCCGTCGCATATCGTTGACAAAATGGCCCTCGCGTGAACTGGTATCGGATTCATCACAAGGCGTGCAGCTCGCGACAATTCAAGAACTCGCGCGGTACTGGCAGTCGGACTATGACTGGCGGAAGTTCGAGACGCGCCTTAACGCGTTGCCGCAGTTTGTGACCACGATTGATGGCGTGGACATCCACTTCATTCATGTTCGTTCAAAGCATCCGAATGCGTTGCCGATCATCATCACTCACGGTTGGCCCGGTTCAATCATTGAGCAGCTCAAGGTAATCGACCCGCTGACCAACCCGACGGCGCACGGCGGAACTGCGGCAGACGCGTTCGATGTTGTCATTCCGTCGCTTCCGGGACATGGCTTCTCCGGGGCACCCACGAATCTCGGCTGGGATCCGATTCGGATCGCGCGCGCCTGGGTCATTCTGATGAACCGGCTGGGCTATAAGAAATATGTGGCTCAGGGGGGTGATTGGGGAAATGCCGTCACTGAACAAATGGCGCTCCTGGGGACGCCGGAATTGGTCGGCATTCACACAAACATGCCAGCCACTGTTCCCGAAGACGTTGCGCACGCGCTCCAATCGGGCGGATCGACTTCGCTCCACCTCTCCTCCGATGAGAAGTATGCATATGATCAGCTTGATTTCTTCTACAAGCACGGGCTCGCGTACGCCCAGGAAATGAGCAATCGACCGCAAACCCTATACGGCGTCGAGGATTCCCCGGTTGGCCTCGCCGCGTGGATGCTCGATCACGACGCGCGCAGCTACGAACTCATTGCGCGCGTGTTCGCGGGAAGATCCGAAGGTCTGACGCGAGACGACGTCCTTGACAATATTACGCTCTACTGGTTGACCCATACTGCAGTTTCGTCCGCACGGCTCTATTGGGAAAGCAAGCTACCGTTCTTCGCTCCAAAGGGCGTCACAATCCCAGTGGCGGTAAGCGCCTATCCCGACGAAATTTACACGGCCCCCAGAAGTTGGACAGAGCGCGCCTATCCGAAACTCATTCATTACAACCGGATGCTCAAAGGGGGGCATTTCGCAGCGTGGGAGCAGCCTGAGAGTTTTTCGGAAGAACTGCGTGCGAGTTTCCGGTCGCTTCGCTGAGGATCAATTTCGTCAACGATTCAAGACGCCACGGACGGCATTTGTACGCGACCGCTCGGCTCTCATGCCTTGCAGCCAGGGATGCCCTAGCGGTGTCCATGAGGAGAGTGCGACGATGACTATAGAATTCGAGGTACGACAAAACTTGAGCACGACACGCTGCATCAGCACGGCGAGTGATTTTCTAGACCCACTCGTCGTCCATGTGCGGAAGATTTCCAATGAGTGTCTATTGGCTCCACGGCCAGTGGTTGGATCTTCCCCTGGAGACCAGCTCTCATCAATATCCGTTAGAAACCGCCGCCGTAACCGCGAGTTAGGCGCGGCGTCAGTTGACGGATCGGCGATCGGTCGTTGGCAGGCGGCAGCTAGGGCGAGCTCGGTTCCATTGCCGCGCATTGCCGTTGTGATGCTACGTTCGAAATGGCATCCATCTTCCCAATGATCGCTAAGATTTCCCCGCGTCAGTAAATAGCTGCCCTCGGAGAACATCCAGTGCAAAATACATTCAGTCCATCCCGGCGGCGTCTCTTGGGAGCCACTGCCGCCGCTTTGACGGCAAGCGACGTCTTCGCACTCGATTCAGATGGCAACGGCGCCGGAGTGCTGCGAAAATATTCCAGCGCGACGAACAAGACCGGTGCCGCCCGGATGTTCGGACCCATTCATCAGGTTGACGCCGGCGTGCTGAACATTGGCTATGCCGAACTCGGACCATCCGGCGGTGCGCCGGTCATTCTGCTGCACGGGTGGCCATACGATATTCATAGCTACTGGGAGGTCGCCACGCAACTCGCTGACCGTGGCTGCCGGGTAATCGTGCCGCACCTTCGGGGTCACGGCACAACCCGTTTCCTCGACCAATCTGTACCGCGGTCCGGGCAACAAGCGGCTCTCGGTGCCGATGTCATTGCGTTGATGGATGCCCTGGAAATCCCAAAAGCTACACTGGCAGGATATGACTGGGGCGGACGCGCCGCCTGCGTCGCCGCAGCGCTTTGGCCGGAGCGGTGTGCGGGTCTGGTGTCTGTTAACAGTTACCTGATCCAAGACATTGCCAACGCATCGCGCCCCCTTCGTCCCGCGACCGAAGCCGGGTTCTGGTACCAGTTCTATTTCTTAACCGAGCGCGGCCGGGCGGGTCTGGAAGCCAACCGCAGGGAGATTGCGAAGCTCATGTGGACGCGAAACTCTCCGCACTGGCAATTCCATGAGGACACGTTTGACCGAAGCGCGAGAGCTTTCAACAATGCGGACTATGTCGACGTAGTGATTCACTCGTATAGGCATCGACTAGGAATTTCTCCCGGTTTCGCGCCTTACCATGACCTCGAGCGGCGCCTCGCGACCCTTCCTGCGATTACGGTGCCAGCCATTACGATTGACGGCGATGCCGACGGCGTCGTACCGGCGACCGACGGAAGATCATCGGCGGGTAAGTTCACTGGCGGTCGGGAACATCGGATCCTCCCTCGCATAGGCCATAACCCGCCCCAAGAAGCCCCGAGCGAGTTTGCAGCCGCGGTATTGGATCTGGTTGCGAATACGCAGATTTCATCACATCTTCCGAAGGAGGGCCGTGATGGCCGCTCGTGACCACGTTTCCGCAACTCTGATTGCCTGCGTCTTTCTGGCTGACGTCACCGCGTCCAAAGCCGCCGACGCGCCGGCTCTATCGACTCCCAAGCTTGTCACCGGTGCGTCGCCAATATATGGCCTCACCCTTCCCGTCGGTTATCGGCAGTGGCAAATGGTCTCCGTGTCGTACGAAGCCCCATTTGACGAATTCCGCGGGATAGTCGGGAACCAGACTGCCATGGCGGCATACCGAGAGCGCACCCTGCCGTTTCCCGATGGCTCCATTCTCGTCAAACTTGCCTGGAAACGTGTGCCGTCTGACGAGTCCGAGGGCGCCTTCATCCCTGGGGCCGCCACGACAGTGCAAGTCATGGTAAAGGACTCGAAGAAGTTTGCCACCAGCGGCGGATGGGGATTCGGTCGATTCATCAAGGGCGTTCCAGCGGACGAGGCGCAGCATCTCACTTGCTTCTCATGTCACCAGGCCAGAGTTAAGGGCCACGATTTCGTGTTTACGCGGTTGGCGCCCTAACGAAGTCTTCCGATTCCACGTAGACCGGCGCTGGATGGATTTTCAACCGAAAGTGAATGAGAAGGCCTCGGCACCGGAGTCGAGAAATACGATCTCGAATAGGTGGTCCCTGATTGGACCTTCCTGCCGGATCAACTGGTACAGTCGATAGTCAGAAAGCGTACCGACCCCGTGCTCATCAACGTCAAGACCGTGAGAAGAGCCCGGCGGCAACCCATCGACCGACACCCGAAATCGCGATTTGCCTCCCGTTACACCCGATCCCATCACCAGGTGAAGATCGCGGGCATGGAAACGAATCGCGATTCGGCCGCCGTTGGATGCGAGACTGACAGCCTCCCTCCCGACCACCCAGTCGCCAGACAGAGACCAAGCGTTAAGCCCCAGCCGAGAGGACATCGTGTACGTCTGGCGCCGGTCTGGCGCCGTTCGCGCTGGCGATGCAAACCTCTCCCCGCGGGCATAGCCTAGATAGGTCTCCGGCGACCGCAGGTCATTCCAATCCGCGGCTTGCTCGTGTCCTTGCCCCATGACCCGCACGAGATCCTGCTGAATTCCTTGGCGACCGGACTCGCGCAGTAATTGCTGAATGACCCTCTCCGATTCGGTATAACCCCCTTCGCCAAATTGCTGGTGGCGAATTCTGCCCCGCGCGTCGATGATGTACAGAGCCGGCCAAACGTTATTTCGGAAGGCGTTCCATATCGCGTGGCTGCTGTCCACGGCAATCGGATATTGAAGCGACATTGTAGCTGCCGCGGTGCGGACTCGACCGACGTTCTTTTCGAACTCGAACTCTGGCGAATGCACGCCGATGACCACCAACCCGTCGCGTCGGTATTTTCCGGCCCAAGCTCGTACGTAGGGAGCGGTACGCAGCCAATTGATGCAAGAATACGTCCAGAACTGTACCACCACCACGCGGCCATTCAGGTCGGAGGCCGTCAAGGGTTGGGAGTTGATCCAATCAGTAGCTCCGGTGAATGACGGCAACGTACGTTCGAATAAAGCTGGGAACAGCGTGAGTTGCTCTCCGACGCCCACGGGATGAGCGGTGGTCGGACCCGGCGAGGCCCATCCCATCGCGCTGATGAGGATTGCGCCGATGGCCATCGAAGTCGCACGCATCGCGTCTTCTCCTGTTTCTAGCGATTTCTGAAAAAAGGCAGACGTGCCAGTACGATCCGATCAAGCCACACACTCTGAGGACAAGTTCGTCTGAATGATCGCGGTTGTGGAGTCTGACTCCACAAGGCTGATGAGGACGTCAATGTTTCCACGAATCGCCTTGGAGTAGGGGCAGATTTCATGTGCCGACTCGATCAGTGTTGCGCACACGTCGCGCGGAACGCCCGGCAGAATTACGTTCAAGCGAGCACGCAAGAAATAGGACGAACCTTTCACGCAGAGGTCCACCTCTGAATCGATCGCGATTTCTCGTGGCACGGAAACTTTCAACTTGCGGGCGGCAATTCCCAGAGCTCCTTCGAAACAGGCCGACCAGCCGGCCGCGAAGAGCTGCTCCGGATTGGTACCGGTACCTCCAGAACCCGGTATTGACAACGTGATGCTCAATCGGTCGTCGTTACTCTGCGCCGTTCCCCCGTCACGGCCTCCCGTCGTGTGGATCTTGGCGGTGTAAACAACCTTTTCTACTTCTTGGATCGTGGACATGTCATGCTCCTGTTGAGTGGGTGGAGATAGCCTTGACCATTTCGAGTTGCGATTGCGAATCGTGGAGCAGACGCCTACGAGGCGTCCGCCCCATCCCGACTCTCATCGAACAGATTTAAATGCCGCACGCAGCTCGCTGGCGAATAACTCCGGCTCTTCCCAGGCCGCGAAATGCCCGCCCCTGTCCACTTCATTGAAGTAAATTAGGTTGCGATACGCCTGCTCGGTCCACGTCCTGGGCGCACGGTAAATCTCGCCCGGGAACACGGTGACGCCCACCGGAATGGTGATTTCTCTGGTCTTCTGAGCGGTCGCTCCAAAGTTGTTATTGTTGTTCTCCCAATAGAGCCGCGCAGATGAGATTGCCGTATTCGTCAGCCAATACAGTGTAATGTCGTCGAGCATCTGGTCTTTGGTAAGCGAGCGCTCGGGCTCGCCATCGCTATAGGTCCACTGAGCGAATTTGTCGTACATCCACGACGCCAAACCCACCGGAGAGTCCGACAGGCCGTACCCGACGGTTTGCGGACGGGTCACCATCATGACTCCGTAGCCGGCGTTCTTGCTGAAGAAGGTGCTGAGAGATTCATAGGCAGCCGTCTCTTCCACCGACATTCCCGCAGGCAGCGGCCCGCCATCGTTTAGTGCTTTCACCACATCATCCGGCACGGTTGCCGGCATGTTGACGTGGATTCCTACGAGACCCTGCGGCGCCTGCCGAGCCATGGCGTCTGCGATCACCGAACCCCAATCACCTCCTTGGGAGACATAGCGCTTGTAACCCAAGCGTTGCATCAGTACCGCCCATGCGCGTGCGATGCGTTCCGGGTTCCATCCGGTTCCGGTCGGTCGCTCCGAGAACCCGTAGCCAGGCATCGAAGGTATGACTACATCGAATGCGTCCTCGGCGCGGCCACCATGCGAAGTGGGATCTGTGAGCGGCCCAATTGCATTCTCCAGTTCGAGAACTGAACCGGGCCAGCCGTGTGTGATCAGCAAGGGGAGTGCATTCTTGTGTTTTGATCGAACATGAATGAAGTGGATATCAATGCCGTCGATCTTGGTCACGAATTGAGGAATCGCGTTCAGCCTCGCCTCCGCCTTGCGCCAGTCATAGTCGGTTCCCCAGTAATGGACAAGCGACTGAATCTTGGACAACTGGACCCCTTGCGATTGATCCGTTACCGTCTCTTTGTCGGGCCATCGGGTGGCAATCACCCGTTCCCGCAAATCGACGAGCTTTGACTCAGGAATGTTGATCTGAAACGGGCGGATGGCGTCCGCCCATTTCGATGGACTGCCATTCACAGGAGCAGATTCCCGCGCCTGTCCCGCAGCCGGTGACGCCGCCAAAGCCGGAAGGGCGCAAAGACTCAGCCCGAGGAGACCAACTCCTCTAAAGGACGTTCGTAACGATTCGCAGATGACCCGCCATGATGCAGTGAGCACAATGCTTCTCCTAATTTGAGGAAATGAAATATCAGTTGACGCTCAGGATCTCAGCAGATTGGAAGGGTCGATTCGATTGACCCTAGGTATAGCACCCACCGGAGCATGCTGGCTTCACACCTAACTGCGGATGAACGCCAGCAAGTCCTCGTTGATTTGGTCCTTCAATGTCGTACACAGGCCATGGGATGCGCCCGTATAGATCTTGAGGGTCGACTTTTTCAGGATTTTCGCTGCGATCAACGCGGAAGATTCGATCGGTACGATTTGATCGTCGTCACCGTGCATGATCAAGGTCGGTACCGCTATCTTTTTCAGATCTTCCGTAAGATCGGTTTCTGAAAACGCCTTGATACAAAAGTATGCCGCAGGAAACCCGGCACACATTCCCTGCAACCAGAAGGACTGCCGCACTGCTACGGAAGTCTTGGCGCCGGGTCGATTGTACCCGTAGAACGGAATCGTCAAATCCGTGAAGAACGCCGATCGGTCGGCCAGTACGGAGGCACGAATCTGATCAAAGACGGCCAACGGCGTGCCGAGAGGATTTCCCAACGTTTTTAGCATCAGAGGCGTCACCGCTCCAATGAGCACCGCTTTTGCCACGCGACCATTGCCATGTCGCCCGATGTAGCGGGCTACTTCCCCGCCACCGGTAGAGTGGCCGACATGAATGGCATTCTTCAGATCCAGTGCTTGTACGAGTTCTGCCAGGTCGTCCGCATAAGTATCCATGTCGTTGCCATTCCAGGGTTGACTCGACCGGCCATGGCCGCGCCGGTCGTGCGCGATACAGCGATAGCCTCGTGCAGCCAAATAGAACATCTGGTCTTCGAAGGCGTCGGCCGTCAGAGGCCATCCGTGACTGAATACGATCGGCTGTCCGGATCCCCAGTCTTTGTAGTAAATGCTTGTTCCATCTCTGGTCATAACAGTGCTCATCGATTTCCTTCCTCTGTGGCTTTGCGCTAAAGACTCTGTCGGCTCCGAACCGACAGATGCTCCCGTCAGAGACATGGATGAAAGGCTGGTCACGGCAACGAGTGCAATTCCCTGCCTTAGCATTTCTCTGCGCGAAGAATGCATTTGGAACGCTGCTGTTGGGTCATTCATATTTCTCACCAATTCAATTGGACTTCGGCGGAGCTGGCCAGAACAGTGCTTCATTGGGCAAATGCAAGAGAGCGCCGTAATAGGCTTGCATCTTTTGCGTCCCCTGCATCGCCGACGTGACACCAAAAAGTCCAGAAGACGCATGATCGGCCATGGACGACCGGGAATAGACCACTTCCGTTTCCGTTGGGAACAAATTGCCAATCGAGCGCTCGTCAACGCTCGGAGGATCAATGGAGCAACTTGCCGAAGCAAACAACGCGGCGGCAGAAACCAAGATTATTTTCCCGGATTGAATGCGGATCTCTGGGGCTACACGTGGGCTTTTAATCAACACGACCGATCTCCTTTCGTGTTCGAGATGAGCGATGGACCTCTGGCGCTATATGAACCGTTTTCGACACCTGTTTCGATTGATCAAAGGTATCGATAGCAGCCAAGCACCAACCACGAGAGTCGGATCCCAGTCGATCCGACCTCCGTCGAAAAGGGCGGGTCGCCGTGCATCTGCAGCTCGTGTTCTCACACCACCCATAAGGGTTATTGGCAAATACGGGTTTCGAGCGATTTCCGGGCGTGAAGTGTTTTGCTACTTTTGAGTCGTGATTTACCCAAATGCCCGACCGAAGGAGTTCACGTGACGCATATTCCTGCACTCAATGACGCCACGTTCGCACGGAGATTCCCGCATACGAACTCGATGACGGAATCTCGTGGCAGCAATCGATTTCGTCGCGAATCCGATGCAGCCGCGTCGAACGCCGCTTCAGCAGTCGTGTACCTAGTGGACCGCGACCTGCCGACAGTCGAATATTTAACGGAGCAATTGACAATGTGCGGCTATCTAGTGAATAGCTTCGACACCATCGATCAATACGCTAAGTTTCCGCGCCCTGCACTGCCTTCGTGCCTCATAGTAGATGCGGACGTTGCGGATACCGACATGCTGCGACTGGAACAGGGCCTGCAAGATGGCACGCAAGCTCCATTGATTCTGATGTCGGCGTATCCAGACGTCGCCCGGGTGGTTCGTTCCATTAGGGCTGGCGCTCTGGACTTCCTTTCCAAACCCCTCTCTATCGACACCATCGTTTACGCCGTCCGCGCCGCCATCGAGGAAGACATGCGGCATGGGCAGCTCCGCGCCGCGAGGACTCGCGTTGCATCCCGTGTCGCCCGCCTCACTCCGCGCGAGTCTCAGCTGTTGCCGCTTCTGGTCAGCGGACTCTTGAACAAGCAATCGGCAGCGCGGCTAGGCATCAGTGAGATTACGGTCAAAGTCCATCGCCGGCACATCATGGAGAAATTGCAGGCATCGTCCCTGGCTGAACTGGTGCGAATGACCGCGCACTTGGACCTGCATCTTATTGGGACACATGCACCAGCGCGGACCCACGAACCCATTTCCGGACGCCGACGGGAGCAAGATCGCCGAAGCGCGTCCATGCTCCTGTGAAGACTTACACGTCGAGTATTCCGCGTCGCAGCGCTATCATCACTGCATGTGTTCTGTCTTTGGCCTCGAGCTTCGATAAAATGCTTTTCATGTGTGCTTTAATGGTATCTTCTGAAATATGAAGTTCGGCGGCGATCTCCTTATTGCCGAGTCCGCGGGCAACCCATCTCAACACTTCGATTTCACGGGCCGATAGGACACCGCTTCCGGCGTGCGTTGCGAGTTCAACTGCGACTTCCGGGGGGATGACGCGTCCGCCGGCGTGGACCGCACGAATGGTCTCGCGCAACTCCTTTCGCATCATGCCCTTCAACATGAATCCGCTCGCACCACTTTTCAATGCATTCAATACCTGTGCATCGCCGCTGTACGTCGTGAGAACGATGACGCGCGCAATTGGAAATTCCCCTCGAATCGCACGCAGCGCCTCGATGCCGCTCATACCCGGCATCTGCAAATCCATCAACGTGACGTCGGGCTGATGAATGCGGAATTGTTCCAGCGCCGACTTGCCGTCAACCGCCTCGGCAACGACGCGCATGTCGGACTCATTCTCAAGCGCTGATGCAATCCCGTCCCGAAGCAGGGGATGATCGTCTACCACCAACACTGTAATAACGTGCGACGCCTGTTTGAATTCGTTCATATCTCACTCTTTTCCCAGGACGCGATTCCAGGCTTGTCGGAGCTTGCCCCAGCCGCCGGGACCTTCTGCGTACGCCCTCCGCGCCGGTATACGCAATGCGATGATCGATCCCGTTGCCGCGTTGCTGGAAATTTCAAGTTGACCGCGAATTCGGGCGGCGCGTTCGCGCATACCCATGAGACCCCAATGGCCGGAAGGAGTTGCGGGCACCGGCTGCCGCGCATCGAACCCGTGTCCGTCGTCTGCTACTCGTACCGATAGACCGCCCTTACCGAACTCTATATGGACCTTGATGTGTTGCGCGTGGGCGTGACGATAGGCGTTTGTAATGGCTTCCGCGGCGACGCGATACGACTCTTCGCGTACAATCGGGTGCAAATCGCGCGGCTCACCCTCTACGGAAAGGCTGAATTCTGCGACGTGATCGCGTCCCAGGTCATCTCCCACGATGCGCAAGGCCTCAGGCAACGGAAGACTCTGGTAGGTTGCATCGCGCAGCTCCGTCACTCGATCGCGCCCGTCCGCCAGCACCTGGTCTGCGCGATCCAACGCCTGTTCCATGAGGCGACGGGCAGGCTCTTCCTTCGGGATGCGCTCAGTCACGGATTGGAATCGGAGCATTAAACCTTGAACACCTTGAAGAAAGGTATCGTGCAGGTCTCTTGCGATGCGTTCGCGCTCCACGAGACGCGCCTCAAGTTGCCATCGAACACGCGCTTTCAATTGTTGCAGTCGGAGCAGAAACAAGATCCACATCAGGCCCGCAGCTGCGAGAATGCACAGACCGAAGAACCACCGAGTTTGGAAAAACGTAGGTGGTATGACGAACTGCAGTGTGGCGCCCGTTTCGTTCCAAACACCATCTTCGTTGGAGGCAACGACGTGGAAGGTATACCGACCCGGCGCGAGATCGGTGAAATAAGCTTCTCGACGCATGCCGACGTCTTCCCAGGATGAATCTCCGCCCTCCAGGCGATAGCGGAATTGAACCCGCTCAGGAATGGAAAAGCTGAGTCCCGTATAGGCGATGGCCAAGTTGCGGACCTTGACTGGCAGCTGCGCCGTGTGGGTCAGGTCATACGATTTGCCGTCGGCCGTGATCCCTTCGATAAAGACCTTCGGTGGTAGATTGTTTCGGGCCGTGCGTTTCGGGTCATGCCAAAGCACGCCATTGGTGGTGGAGAACCAGAGCTGACCGTCGCTGCTTTCAGTCATCGACGGTAGCGGGCGGATAGCAGAGGGAGTGCCTGCCATTCCATCGAGATAGTTGAGCAGTTCGAAGTGAACAGGATGGGCCGGGTCACCGATCACTTTCTGGACTTCCGATGCGTCGATGTGGACGGCGCCCTCGCTTGTGTTCAGCCAGAGGTCGCCGGCCGAGGTCTCCACGATGCCCGATATACCTAAGAATGGAGCGTGATCCTTTAAGGTGACTTCATGAAACGCGCTGCCGTCGAATCGCATGAGCCCCTGTTCCCCACCCACCCATACGCTGCGTCCGTGAGTCTGCAGAGCAAGAGTCGTTCCGATACGCACGCCGTCCGACTTGGTGAAGATCGTCAATCGACCGCCATCCAGCAACGCGATGCGGCTGTTGACGTACCCAAGCCATAGTCGCCCCCCATTGTCCGTGGCGAGAACGGTTGCCGGCTCCTTCGGGAGATCTGCGCGGCCACCCCACAGGGTCCACGATTCTGCGACGACACGGTAGACGCCGGCGCCGACCACGGATACCCACATCGCTCCCGACGTGTCCTTTGCTATGGCCTGAATCTCGTTGGCATCCGGGTACTGATCATTCCTTATGATCCGCCTCGACGCATTCCAGCGACCGTTTTTCTCCTGCCATATTGCGTTGTTACTTCCGACCCACAGGATGCCTGAAGGATCACGGTAGAGACAGCCGATGAAACTTCCGAACTCGGCAATCGGATGCCCCGTTCCCGCCATGTTGGCCCGATATAACTGTCCTTGAGAGGTTCCGACCCACATAGAACCGTTCTCGCCCGGCGATAGTGAGAAGTATCGCGCGCTTGGGGGAACATCGACCTTCACGAGCTTTGCAGCACGAAACTTGTCCAGGCCACCACTCGTTCCAATCCAGACATTGCCCTCCGCATCCTGAAGTGCAGAGAAGATATGCTCCCCAGTGAGGCCATCTGACCGTCCGAATATATCCGCGCTTTCGGCCGTTCCACGAGCAGCAATCTGCGTCAATGACGCCGGACTTTTGAAGCGCCTAATTCCTTGAACTGTCGGAATCCACAATTCGCCGTCGCGATCCACCAGCAGGCCGCTTTGACCGAGATCGACCAGGTCCTTCCCGAGCCACCGTGGCTCGAAGCGGTATCCCGAGTCGACGGCATGAAGGGCAAGCAAGCCCAACTTGTCGTTGTACAACCACGTAACTCCATCGGGAGCGTCGAGGAAACGTGAGCTACTATCGGCATCGGTAGTAATACCGGCAAGTTCAAACTGGTGGCTGCCACGACGCAAAAACATGACAGCATTATTGGCGACCACCCAAACCGTTCCCCTGACGTCTACGTGTACTTCTTTGGTATTTGTCTTTGGGAGGCCGGATTCTTGCGACACGAGCATCCACCTTCGTCCCTCCAGGCGCATCAATCCTCGCGAGGTCGCCGCCCACAAGATCCCCGATGGCTCCTGCGCGAAGCCCCAGACGGTCCCGGCAGGCAACCCCTCTGCGAGCCCGTAATTGACGATTTCGCCGTCCCTCATGAAACTCGCGCCGCCGAATCGGTACCCAATCCACAGCCCCCCATCTGGTGGCGCCCACAGCGAATAAACGTTGTTCGACGCCAATCTTGTATCGCGCGCACCCTCGATGCGTTCGAAGCGGACGCCATCGAATCGGAACAACCCTGCGGAATTACCCAGCCAGAGGTACCCATCGCGCGTCTGCACCATGGATTCGATTCCGGTGGGCGCTCCGTCCCGAGCCGTCCAACCCGTGTGATAGAGCTGGGAGAGCCGGACATCCGGCGGCAAGGCGAGCGCAGTGGCACTCAGCAACAAGCTTGCGATGGGAGCGCCGACTGCGCCCAACCACAGTCGTGATCGAAAGCGATGCGCGATACTTTTCAGGTGGGTCACGACGGAAATGACATGCTCAATTGGGCCTCGCGTGCGGACGCCACACCGGCGGCCCGGCACGTGCGCTTAGTCTCGAATTGTATTGGCATTCAGGACCAACACGCATCGCGAAATCCGGCGATTCTGCATCTACCCTTTCGGGTAGTAGTGGGAGTTCGTTGCAGGTCGACAAACGTCGCTCAGGGCTGCCTCAGGCACACGGGAAATGTGCAATTGAGCGGCCAGAGCCATACGGTGAAGCAATTCGCCCAAACCCATCGCCACGCGCGCGGCGTATGGACGTGGGTTTTTGCCAGTTTTGCCCCCAAACTCGGGGTTCACCGTCTCTTCCGACCATGCCACACTAGGGAAGCGCCCTGGTCTGGTCACTCCCACTCAATTGTCTCCGACACTCATAAGGATCTGAATCCAAGAGACTTTCTCCCAGGGTACGCCAAACTTACCGTCAGAACTTCCGACGAAAACTTCCGCTTGGGGGCGATAGACGGCGATAGGTGCCGAAAGGGTCGAACTGCTACGGCAGCTGTGCGCCGAGTATCGGCTGTCGCACACAGTTAAGTCTAGCGACGGCGCTTTCAACGTCCTGACCCGTTTTACATTGTTGATTTAGGCAGCGTCCTCGGATGGTCGTCATTGACCCGGAGCCGACGCTGACGAGTGGCTGCTTTGCGTAATTCCACTTTGTTGAAAATGAGGAGTTTGAGCGCACCTAGGGCCGCCTCGCGAAGGCCTTCTTCATGCGCAGCTTCAGCCTCACTTACATCCGTTCTGGTGCTTCGAGTCCGAGCACATCGAGCGTGAGCGCGAGTTGCTTCAATGTTGCCTGCGCGAGCGCCAAGCGCGAGGCGCGTACGCGCGCGTCCTGCTCCGGCAGAATTTGGCAGTTGGTATAGAAGCCGCTGAACGCCTGTGCGAGCGTGTGCGCGTGCTCGGCGAGGAAATGCGGCGCGCGCTTGTCGTAGGCCGAGGTAAGCGCAGCATCGAACGCATCTAACGCGAGTGCCAGCGCCCGTTCGTGTGCGTGCGCAATAACAATCGGTCCGGCGATCACGCCCGACTCGGCGGCCTTGCGCAAGATCGACTTTATGCGCACCGCTTGATACAGAAGATACGGCCCGGTCTTGCCCTCGAAACTCATAAAGCGGTCGAGGTCGAAGACGTAGGATGTGCCGCGAAAATTGACAAGATCGGCGAATTTCAATGCGGCAATTCCGACCTTGTCCGCGACATTGGCAAATTCCTGCGGTGAGAAATCCGAGCCGATGTCGTTGGCTCGGAGTCGCTCGCGCGCTTTCTCGCGCGCCATCTCAATGAGATCAACAAGACGCAACACACCGCCGGCGCGGGTCTTGAACGGCTTGCCGTCCGGGCCGTTCATGGTACCGAAGCCGATGTGCTCCAGAGAATCGCGCTTGGCGTAACCGGCGATGGCAGCGGCGCGAAATACCTGCTCGAAATGGTCGGCCTGCCGCTGATCGACAACGTAAAGACAGAGATCGAACGCGAGATCCTTCGCACGCTCGACGATAGTGGCGAGGTCGGTCGTGCCATACATGGCCGAGCCTTCGGACGATATTACGAGCAGTGGTGGCGGGAATGGCGTCTCGACTACGGTGCCGTTTTCGAGTTTCTTCGTTTTCGTCTCTCCGCCGGACACATGCACGACTTGTGCGCCGTGATCTTCGATGAGCAGGCCCTTCGCGCGAAGATCGTCCACCATGCTGGGAATCAGCCGATCGACGTCGGCCTCACCCTTCCACAGTTCGAAATCGACGCCGAGGGCGTGGAAATCGACCTTTTGTGCGGCCATCGACAAAGCCCGATAGTGTGCCCAGATCTCGCGATAGGCCTTAGCGCCGCCCTGCAAGCGCATTGTGGCCTGGCGCGCTCGGTCTCGAAACTCGGGATTGTTCTTCGCGCGCTCGGCGGCTTCGGGGTAGATCGTCTGGAGATCGTCTAGCGCGAGGGTGGCCAGCCGCGCCCTGCCGTTAGCATCGAGGTTTGCCTCGGGATCAATGGCGCCGAAACGGGTTTCGTAGTCGGCGATCAGCAGGCCCATTTGAAAGCCCCAGTCGCCGAAGTGCGCGTCACCCCAGACTGTATCACCGCAGAACCGGAAGAGGCGTTTGATGCTCTCCCCGATAATGGACGCCCGCAAGTGGCCGACGTGCATGGGCTTGGCGACGTTTGGGCCACCATAGTCGACGATAACGCGGCGCGGGTTTCCGACAGGCACGGCGCCGGCCCGCGCGTCGTCCGCAACGTACTGCGCACGGGCTGCCACCAATGCGTCCGTGGGTGCAATGTTGAGAAAACCCGGTCCCGCAATGTCCACCAATGCGATACCTTCGGCACCTTCGATGCGTTTCGCAACCGCCTCGGCGATCGCCTTTGGCGGCTTTCCCGCCGCCTTCGCCGCCACTAAAGCGCCGTTACACTGGAATGGGGCAAGATCGGGCCGATCCGACCGTTTCACCACTCCCAATTCCGGGTCGAGTCCCTCGGCCGCGAATGCTGCGGCGAGGCGCGTGGAGAGCGTGTGGGCGAGGTCTGTCATATGTGACGCCCTCTCGTCATCCTGCGGACGCGACAATTCGTCGCGCAGGAATTCGGGGGCAAGATCGCCGTACACAAACTGGAGTCCAAAAAAAGGGGCAGCGAGAATTGTAGCTGGATGTCTGCTTTCGGGAATGCGTTTTAGCAGGGCCAATGGCCGCTCTTGGCCGCAAGCTGCGGCGGAGCCCTCCCCGATTCCAGCCGTTCGCCCTTCTCAAGGGTCAGCACACGTTACGCCCAGACGGCTGAGGTCCGTTGGTGAAAAACTCCACAATTCCCGAAGCTCAACGATGCGCAATGCCGGCGATGCCTTTATTTGCGGCGTATTTCGCTATCCGGCAGATGAATTGACGGTAGTTCCTGGCGCTGGAATCGCTGAAAAATTTTTACGTCAGAAATACCGTCAAAAAGTTTCGCTTGAGGGTGGGGGGCCAAAAATACGGCATAGCACCAACCATTATTTTTCAGAGGCTTGCGCGTTCAGGCGATAGATCGCGATAGATGCCGAAAGGCCCTTGTCACTCCCACTCGATCGTCGCCGGCGGCTTGCCGGAGATGTCGTAGACGACGCGGGAGATGCCCTTGACCTCGTTGATGATTCGCAAGGCGACGCGGTCCAGAAACTCATACGGGAGCCGCGCCCAGCGCGCGGTCATGAAGTCGATCGTCTCGACGGCGCGCAAGGCAATTACGTAGTCATAGCGCCGCGCGTCGCCGAGAACGCCGACAGAGCGCACCGGCAGAAATACGGCGAAGGCCTGGCTGACCTTGTCGTACCAATCCTGCACGCGCAACTCTTCGATGAAGATCGCATCGGCGCGGCGCAGCAAGTCGGCATGCGGCTTGCGGACCTCACCGAGGATACGCACGCCGAGGCCGGGTCCGGGAAACGGGTGACGATAGACCATCGCCGCCGGCAGCCCGAGTTCGATGCCGAGTTTGCGCACCTCGTCCTTGAACAGTTCACGCAGCGGCTCGAGCAGCTTGAGATTCATGTGCTCGGGCAAGCCGCCGACGTTGTGATGCGACTTGATCACGTGGGCTTTGCCGGTCTTGCTGCCGGCGGATTCGATGACGTCCGGGTAGATCGTGCCCTGGGCGAGCCAGCGCACGCCCTCGAGCTTGGAGGCCTCCTCGTCGAAGACTTCGACGAAGACACGGCCGATGATCTTGCGTTTCTTCTCGGGATCGGCCTCGCCGGCGAGCGCGTCGAGAAAGCGCTGTTCGGCGTCGACCCGGATCACCCGCACGCCCATGTGTTCGGCGAAGGTGGCCATGACCTGATCGCCTTCGCCGAGCCGCAGGAGTCCGTGGTCGACGAACACACAGACGAGCTGTCCTCCGATAGCCCGGTGCAGCAGCGCCGCGAGCACCGATGAATCGACGCCGCCCGAGAGACCGAGCAGAACCGCATCTCTGCCGACCTGGGAGCGGATCCGTACGAGGCTGTCCTCGATGATGTTCCGGGTCTGCCATCCCCCGTCGCAGCCGACGATCTCGCGGACGAAGCGCCGCAGGATCTCGCCGCCTTGCACCGTGTGTGTGACCTCGGGATGGAACTGCACGGCGTAGAAGCGGCGCGTCTCGTCGGCCATCGCCGCGATCGGGGCATTGGCGCTCGATCCGATGACCTCGAAACCGGGCGGCAGGGCAACGACGTGGTCGCCGTGGGACATCCAGACATCGAGCACGGCGTGGCCGTCGGCGTCTTGGGTGTCGGCCAGACCCTCGAGCAAGCGGGACTTGTGCGCGCAGGTCACCTGCGCCGCACCGAACTCGCGATGGCTCGCGCTTTCGACGACACCGCCAAGTTGCGCCGCCATGGTTTGCATGCCGTAGCAAATGCCGAGGATCGGAATGCCCCACGTGAACAACTCGGGGGGCGCGGCGGGTCCCTCGCGCTCGTAGACCGATTCCGGACCGCCCGACAAGATGATGCCCTTGGGACGGAAGGCGAGCATGTCGGAGAGGCTGGCGTCCCAGGCGTAGATCTCGCAGTAGACGCCGATTTCACGCACGCGGCGCGCGATCAGCTGGGTGTATTGTGCACCGAAATCAAGGATCAAAATCCGATCGGCATGGATGTCGGGCATCAACCGATCCGGTAGTTGGGCGCTTCTTTCGTGATCGTCACGTCGTGTACGTGGCTTTCGCGTACACCGGCGTTGGTTATGCGCACGAATTGCGGCCGCGTGCGCATCTCTTCGATGCTGCCGCTGCCCGTGTAGCCCATCGCGGCGCGCAGGCCGCCCGCAAGCTGGTGCAGGATCGCGACCAGGCTGCCTTTGTACGCGACCCGCCCTTCGATGCCTTCGGGCACGAGCTTTTCGAGTTCGGTGGTCGTATCTTGGAAGTAGCGATCGCTCGACCCATACGACTGCGCCATCGCGCCGATCGATCCCATGCCGCGGTAGGCCTTGTACGAGCCACCTTGATAGAGCTCTACTTCGCCGGGCGATTCCTCGGTGCCCGCGAACATGCCGCCGATCATCACCGTGTGCGCACCGGCCGCGAGCGCCTTGGCGATATCGCCCGAATAGCGGATCCCGCCGTCGCCGATCACCGGCACCCCCGTGCCCTCGAGCGCTTTGGCGACGCGCGCGATCGCACTGATTTGCGGGACGCCGACGCCGGCGACGACGCGTGTCGTACAGATCGAACCCGGGCCGATCCCCACCTTGACGGCATCGGCCCCGTGCTTGACGAGATCGAGTGCCGCTTCAGCGGTGACGATGTTGCCACCGATGACTTGCAGGTCCGGGTAGCGCGCCTTGATCTTGGCGACGGTCTCCAAGACGCCGCGGGAATGGCCGTGCGAGGTGTCGACGACGATCACATCGACGCCCGCATAGTGCAGCGCCGCAACGCGCGCAAGCGTATCGGGAGCCGTGCCCACCGCCGCACCGACACGCAGGCTGCCGACATCGTCCTTGCATGCGTTCGGGAATTCGGTGGCCTTCTGAAAGTCCTTAACTGTGATCATGCCCTTGAGGTCGTGATCGCCGGCGACGACCAGCACCTTCTCGATGCGGTGTTTGTGGAGCAGCGCGAGGACTTCTTCCTTGGGCGCATTTTCGCGCACCGTGATCAGGCGTTCCTTGGGCGTCATGACCGACGAGACCGGTGCATCCAGTTTCGTCTCGAAACGCAGATCCCGGTGCGTGACGATACCGACCACTTTCGTGCCGAGCACGACCGGCACACCGGAAATGTTCTTCGCGCGCGTCAATTCGATGACCTCGCGGATCGACATGTCCGGATTGACCGATATCGGATCGCTGATGACGCCGCTTTCGAACTTCTTGACGCGGTCGACTTGGCGGGCTTGATTGTCGATCGACATGTTCTTGTGAATGATGCCGATGCCGCCCTCCTGCGCGATCGTGATCGCGAGCCGCGCTTCGGTCACGGTATCCATGGCGGCGGAGACGACGGGCAGATTGACGCGAATTTCCCGCGTCAGGCGCGAACTCAAGGATACTTCCCGGGGTAGGACCTCGGAATAGGCCGGCACCAGGAGGACGTCGTCGAAAGTCAGGGCCTCTTCAAGAATACGCATAGGGCAGCGTCACGCAGGTTCGTCTAAGAGGCGAGCCATTCTACCTTGCGGCCGCCGCCCGGTAAACCGCAGTATCATGAAGCCATGGACATCCGCAACGGAGAGACCCAGCCGCCGCGGCCGGATCGCGACATTTACAGCGTTTCCCGGCTCAATCGGGAGGTTCGGGTGCTGCTCGAGCGCGGTTTCGGCAGCCTCTGGCTCGAGGCGGAAATTTCCAACTTCTCGCGTCCCAGTTCCGGGCACTGGTATTTCTCGCTCAAGGATGCCGCTGCCCAGGTTCGCTGTGCCATGTTCAGACAGCGCAACATGCTGGCGCGCTTCACGCCGCGAGACGGCCAGAAAGTGCTCGTGCGCGCGCGGATCGGACTGTACGAGCCGCGCGGCGAATACCAACTGTTGGTCGATCACATCGAAGATGCGGGTCAGGGCGCCCTCAAGCGCCAATTCGAGGAACTCTCGGCCCGACTCGCCGCCGAGGGCCTGTTCGCCGCAGAACGCAAACGCCCGCTGCCGGCTCTGCCGCGACGCATCGGCGTGATCACTTCGCCGACGGGCGCGGCGGTGCGCGACATCGTACACGTCCTCGGCCGACGGTTTCCTGCGGCCGCGGTCCTGATCTTTCCGGTCGCCGTACAAGGCGCGCAGGCCGCGGCCGAAATCACGGCAGCCGTGCTGCTCGCGGGACGGCGGGGTGATTGCGACGTGCTGATCGTGGCGCGCGGCGGCGGCTCGCTCGAGGACCTTTGGGCATTCAACGACGAGGCCCTCGCGCGTGCGATCGTAGCCTCGCCGATTCCCGTGGTCAGCGGCGTCGGCCATGAGATCGATTTCACGATCGCCGATTTTGCCGCCGACGTGCGTGCTCCGACGCCTTCCGCTGCCGCGGAAATCGTCGTGCCCGATGGCGGCGAGTGGCTCAAGGCCCTGCGGGCCGGCGAGGCGCGGCTCGGCCACGCGATGCGCCGCCGCTTGCAGGAGAGGCGCGAGCGCTTGCGCTGGTTGAACGGGCGTGCGGCCCTCGTGAGTCCGGCGGCGCGCCTTGCGCAACAAATGCAGCACCTCGACGATTTGGAAGACCGACTCCTGCGCGCACTCCGGCAACGCTATACGGATCTGCGCGGCACCTGGCTCGAGGCGCGCAGCCGCTTGTGGCAGGCCAGTCCGGTCAAGCGTGTGCGCGACGACGCGGCACGTCACCGCGCCCTCGTCGTGCGCCTGCAAGCGGCACAAAGGCGACGCCTCGGTGCGGCACGCGAACGCTTGCTGCCGCTGCTGCGCACCCTGCAAGCAGTGAGTCCGCTCGCGACACTGGAACGGGGCTACGCGATCGTGAGCCGTGGTGACGGGACCATCCTGCGCGACGCCGCGGACGCCGCCCCGGGGTCCCTGATCGAGGCACGGCTCGCGACGGGCCGTTTGCGCGCGAAAGTCGAGGACTCGACGCCTTGAAGTGCGCCGCCTCCTGGATCGGCTTGGCCGCGAGCCTCGCGCAGCCGGCCTGCGCGGCGGCGCTCGCCCTGCCGCGCGAGAGCGCGGTGCCGGGCGGTATCGAAATACTCAGCTTACCGGCGCAAAGCGGCCCGCGGCAGACGCGCACGGAGCCGCCCGATGTCGAGGCCGGTGGGTCGCGCGTGCTCGTCGTCGAGGCCGGTGGCCGCTGGTACGCGATCGTGGGCCTCGCCCTGTCCACCGCGATCGGTCGGCAACAGGTTTTGCTGCAGACAGCCGCCGGCCCCGAGAACTTGAGCTTTGCGGTCGTCGACAAACGCTATACGACGCAGTCGCTCAAGGTGGCGCCGGCCCTGGTCAGTCTGTCGCCCGAGGATCTCGCGCGTTACACGCGCGAACGAACCGAGATCGACGCGGCGCTCGAACACTGGACGCCGCAGCAGCCCGATCGACTGCTGTTCAACGCGCCGGTCCCCGGCCGACGCAGCAGCAGTTTCGGTTCGCGCCGCGTGTTCAATGGCGAGGCCCGCAACCCGCACAGCGGCATGGATATCGCGGCGCCCACCGGCACGCCCGTGCTCGCGCCCGGGGGCGGCACGATCGTCGCCGTTGGCAATTATTTTTTCAACGGCAACACCGTGATACTCGATCATGGCCGCGGTTTCTTCAGTATGTACTGTCATCTGAGCGCCATCGACGTGCACATAGGACAGCACGTCGCGATCGGCACGAAATTGGGAGCTGTGGGCATGACCGGTCGGGTCACGGGGCCGCACCTGCATTGGAGCCTGAGTCTCAATAGGACTTGGGTGAATCCGGAGTTGTTTCTGCGCTAGCCGCGGGCCGCGCGTACCGCGGACTACTCGAGACTTTCGCCGTGCAAAGAGATATCCAGGCCCTGGCGCTCCTGCTCCTCGGTGACCCGCAAACCGATCGTCTTGTCGATCACGATGAGGATCACATAGCTCACGACGAAGCCGTAGACGACGGTCGTGCCGACGCCCCATAGCTGGGTGAGCACCGAGCCGTCCGAGCCGCTGATCTCCTTGCTGGCGAACACGCCCGTGAGCAGCGCGCCGACGATCCCGCCGATCCCATGGACACCGAACGCGTCGAGGGAGTCGTCGTAGCCGAGGGCGTGCTTGAGCGATGTCGCGGCGATATAGCAGACTACGCCCGCAACGACACCGATGATGACGGCGGCCGTCGGGCCGACGAAGCCCGACGCCGGCGTGATCGCGACGAGGCCCGCGACCGCCCCGGATGCGATGCCGAGCACACTCGGTTTACCCTTGCTGATCCATTCGGCAAACATCCAGCCGAGCGCCGCCGCGGCGGTCGCGACTTGGGTCGCGAGCATCGCCATGCCGGCGCGGCCGTCGGCGGCGCCCGCAGAACCTGCATTGAAGCCGAACCAACCGACCCAGAGCAGCGACGCGCCGATGAAGGTCAGGGACAAATTGTACGGCGGCATTGCCTCCTTGCCATAGCCAATGCGCTTGCCGAGCACGAGGCAGCTCGCGAGCGCCGCGATCCCGGCATTGATATGCACGACCGTGCCGCCGGCGTAGTCGAGCACGCCTTTCATGTTGAGCCAGCCGGTCGGCTCCCAGACCATGTGGGCGATCGGTGCATAAACGACCAAGGACCAGACTGACATGAAGATGAGCATCGCCGAGAATTTCATGCGATCGGCGAATGCGCCCGCGATCAAGGCCGGAGTGATGATCGCAAAAGTCATTTGAAACATCGCGTAGACGGTTTCCGGAATGGTCAAGGCAAGATGTGAGACCGTCAGCTGGTTCTGCGTGTCGCCGTGCACGAACAACATCCCATGCATGAGCCAGCGCGTCGAGCCGCCGATGAAGCCCCCGAGTGAACCGACACCGGGCGTGAAAGCCCAGGAGTAGCCGATCACCCACCAAAGCAGCGTCACGATGCAGGTGCAGGCGAAGCTCTGCATCAGCGTCGCCAGGACGTTTTTCTTGCGCACCATGCCGGCGTAGAACAAGGCGAGTCCCGGGACGGTCATCATCAACACGAGCGCGGTCGAGGTCAGCATCCAGGCGGTGTCGCCCGCGCTGATCTTGTCCGCGCCGACCAAGACCGGTTCGGTGGGTCCGGCCGGAGCCGGGGCAGCGGCCTCGGTTGTCGCAGGGCCGGCGGGCGTGGCCGGGCCGTCGGCGGCGGACGCTGCCGTCGAAGCGGCCGTGGCGGCGGGCGCGTCGTCCGCCCAAACGGCCGGCATCGCCAGCAACAGCAGCAGGGCACATACCAATCGAGACGACGTGGACATCAATGAAAAACCTCCATGGTGTTAAATGGCGCCTTCATCGCGCTCGCCCGTGCGTATGCGGACGACCTGGGCCAGATCGGAAACGAATATTTTGCCATCACCGACCTTGCCGGTCTGCGCGGACTTGGCGATCGCATCGATGACAGGGTCGACGAGCGCATCGATCACGGCCACTT
>Ga0209208_10000854_pt1 | contig 41563 bp, 40 predicted proteins | sample S1TSphfallax_3_FD_187694 | JGI IMG/M metagenome (GOLD analysis project Ga0209208, IMG submission 187694) | Host-associated microbial communities from peat moss isolated from Minnesota, USA - S1T2_Fd - Sphagnum fallax MG (SPAdes) (version 2) | ecosystem: Host-associated > Plants > Peat moss >... | reverse complement strand
ATGGGCTCGCAAAGGCGCTAAGACGCTAAGTTGGGGCGGGAGTTGGTTGATTGGCTAGACCTGGAGGTCAGCCGACAGGCCTGGAGGCCTATCTTCCACGGAGTTTGGACGGAGTTGTCCCAGACAAGGGTGCGGTTTTGAAAAAAGAGGGGCTATTTTCGGAAGGGGTTGGGCGTTCCGGGCGGGACGTAGCCTAGGGCTTCGGCTTGGTCGCGCATTTGCGCCAGTTTTTCTTTCCAGTCGACGACGGGTGCGGATTTTTTCTGGGCGGCTTTGACGCGCTCTTGGGTGAGCTGGGATTTTTCGGCGGCGGCTTTTTCGGCGGCGCGGGCTTTGCGAAAGTCTTCGACGCGCTTTTGGCAGCGGATGACGTTGTTGGTGTGGGCGGTTTTGTAGCGCAGGAAGCGGCCTAATTTGCGGTCTTGGGCTTCGGTCCATTCGGCTGGGTTGGGGTTTTGGGCGTCGAGCGAGGCTTCGACTTCGTGGTATTTGCGGGTGGCTCTTTGCAAGAACCAGTCGGCGTGGGCGAGTTCCTGGACGAGATGACGCTCGGCTTCGGAGGAGGGGTTGTAGGTTTTGAGCCAGATGACTTCTAAGGCTTTGAGGTCTTCTTCGGATTCGCTGGGCAGCAGCAGCGTGCTGTCGGCGCAGCAGCCGTGTTTCAGGGCGTTGCGGGAGGACGGGGAGGGCTCGGCGGCCGGGGATTCGACCACGACGGGTTTGCCGGGATCGGTGCGATTGTTTTTCCAGTGAGACATGCGGGGACTCCTTCACGCTCAAAGGTAAAAGGCGGGTGTTTGCGCGGGCGGGCTGGATCGGGGGTATGTGGTTGATTTAGCGGGAGAAAATATTTTTGGAAGTTTTGAACTAGCCCTTTTTGTGCGCGAGGCGGCTGCAGGCGTCGGGGGTTTTCAGCATCTTGATGGCGTCTCCGCCTGATTCGATGGTGTCGATTTTTCCGTCGCTATCGATGACAAAAGTGACGCGGTTGGCGATTCCGTATTTCGGGATGTAGATGCCGTAATCCTGGGAGACTTTGCGATCGAGAAAATCGCTGAGCAGCGGGAACGACAGGCCGAGCTGCGCGGCAAAGGCTTTTTGCGAAGGGGTGTTGTCGGTGCTGATGCCAAAAACCTTCGCTCCGGTTTCCTGAAAGTGTTGCATACCAGCCTGGTACGCTTTCATTTCAGCCGTTCAGCCACCGGTGAAGGCGGCGGGAAAGAAGGCCAGCACGACGGTGCTTTTGCCGATGAAATCGGCGAGGTGGACGACGCCGCCATCGGTTGACGGGAGGGTGAAATCCGGCGGCTTGCTTCCGACCTTCAAGGTGGAAGAAGGATCGGCAGGCGGGGCCGCGGTTTGCGCGAATAAAGATGCGCTTAATCCGCCCAGGATGGCAACTCGTCTGTTGATGTTCATCGCTTAAGAAGAGGGTAGCATCTTTTCACGGGAGGTGATTTCATAGCGGAATGCGGCGGGGTCCAGGCTGTCTAACCGGCCCTCGGCGGTCTGCGCTTGCGGGTACATGAAGAATCCCAAGGGCGGGCCGCCGGCGCCAGGCAGGACGACGTCGTGCGCGAAGTTATAAGCGATCCAGTTCATCTCCCAGGAACCGAACAAGCGGGCGCGGGCGGCGGCGGCCATGGACGGCTCTTCGAGCATCACTTTGCGCACGTCGGCCGGGTCCACGGGAACCCAGCCGATGCCTTGCAGGTAGACTTCGGCGCGGCAATGCTGGGCCTTGGTCACGTTCTCGGTGGCGACGCCTAAGCTTTTGTAACCCAGATCCGATTGGGCGGTGCGAATTCCAAAAACATCGCGAGCGGGCAATCCGGCCGCGCGCGCCAGGCCGACGAAGAGGGAGTTTAGATCGGCGCACTTGCCGCGCAGGTCGCGCGATTCGAGCATGAAGCGGATATCGCCGAGGCCGCAGCCGCGGGTTTTGGGGTCGCGCACGGTATTTTCCACGATCCAGTTGTAAATGGCGCGGGCTTTAGCGAGATCGGTGGTGGCTGCGCGGGTGATGTCGAGGGCGGTTTGCCGGACGATGCCGTCGGTGGGGATGAGCTTGGTGGGGCGCAGGAAATATTCGCGTTCGGCGGGGGACAAAGCGGGCGCAGGGGATGGCGCGGAGAGATTGACGGAATAATTTTTGGTGGCGACGCGGCTGGTGAGGGTTAGAAGTGGCTTGATGCCGGGAGGGAATTTGGCCATGACGATAGCGGCGCAATCGGCCAGGCGTCCGTTGTGGAGCAGGCTGGCCTCGCCGCCCTGGGCGTGGATTTCATTTGACAGCGTCCTCTGAAATGGAACCTTGCCGGTCAGGGCGGCAGGCAGCCAAAGGCGCGTCTCTCCGCTGGGCTTCAGAACCTCTACGGTGGTGGTTACTTCAAAGGTTCGCCACTGTTCGGACGGCGGGATGGCGGCCAAGAGCGGAAAGAGCCCGGCCGGCACTGCGCCAGCGGCGCGCAAGAAATGACGACGGTCCATGGAGGCAGTTTACTTCACTGGATACGGGCAATTCGGGAATCGCAAACCGCCCAATGTCATATCGGTTTCCTGCTATTGGACGCTGAAACGGCGATTCCTGTGCGGCGGGCAGCGAAATACGGGGACAGTCACCTGTGTCCACGCAGCGAGCTGGCATGAGGGGGAAGGGTTTCTGTTGGGGACACAGATGACTGTCCCCGCATTTCTTTCTCGTGGCTGAGGAGTTTTTTGGGTTCCTGCTCCACGATTTTACTTCACCAGATAGGGCCAGTGCTGCAACAAGTGATAGTGGAAGTGATAGACCATCACGGCGCCAAATCCCGCAATGAGGGCCGCTAAGCCGAACAGCCCGAGCGCGACGTAATGCCAGGGGAAGCTTTTGCCTTCGCGGCGCAGGACCAGCAGATAGCTGGCAAAGACGCCGACGAAATAGAGCAGCACCATGGGCACAGCGAAGAGCATCATGTTGAAGGCGTCGGGGGTGGGCGTGACGGCGGCGGCGAGAATGGCGATGCCCAGGATGGCGTAGCGGGAATGGCGCATCAGGAAGCGCGGAGAGGCCAGGCGCAGCAGCGTGAGAAAGAAGATGATGATGGGGAGTTCGAAGACAAGGCCGACGCCCAGGGTCACGTTGACAAAAAGGTCGAAATATTCGTTGATGGTGACCATGGGCGCGACGTTGATGTCGCGCCCGATGCCGAGCAAGAACTCAAGACCGAACTTGAAGGCGACAAAATACGCGAAGCAGCCGCCGGCGATGAACAAGCCCGCCGTGCAAGTGACGAAGGGCACAGCCCAGCGCTTTTCGCGCTTGTATAATCCGGGCGAGATGAACGCCCAGACCTGGTACAAGATCCAAGGCGCGCCCACGAAGATGGACATGAGCAGCGGCAGCTTGATGTAGATGATGTTGAAACCATCCATGGGCGCCGTGTAGATGAGCGTGGGGTTCAGGCCGAGATGCTTGAGCGCGTCCACGGCCGGGGCGGAGACGATATTCCAGAGCGGCTTGCAGAAGGTGAGGCTGAGGATGAAGGCGACGACGACGCCGACAATGGCGCGGAAAAGGCGCGCGCGCAGCTCTTCCAGATGCTCCATGAAGGACATGCGCAGCATGCCTTTGTCTTCCGGGTCATCGTCGTCATCATCGCCCGCAGGCGGCGGAGGCGGGGGTGGGGGCGGCGGCGGAACATAGACGGCGGGAACCGCTGGCGCGGCGGGCTTGCTTTCGACAAGCGCGGTCTCCTGGCCATAGGGCTGGGAGGTGCTGCCGTACACTTCGGCTGGCTGGTGATTATCGTCGGGCATCAGATCTCAAAGGCATTAGGCGTGATGCTCATCGTGAACCTGGCCGTTGGCGGATACGGGGTCGGCATTGGATCGCGGAATGGTGCCCGCCACAGCCGGGGCGGGCGGCAAGGCAGGTGTTTCGGCGGCGTGGGATTCGACGGGCGGCTCACTGAGGCCGTTGTAACCGTATTCATGGGAAACGTTGCCGGACTCGTCAGCCATATATTTATACGGGTTGTAAACGGGGGCAGGAGCGGCGGCGGGATTTTTCTTTGCCTCCTCCAACTGCGCCTCGCGCTCCAGCTCGCGCATGTGGGTGTCGAAGGTGGTTTTCAGCTCGTTTTTGGCGCGCCGAAATTCCGTCATCCCCTTGCCGAGCAAACGCGCCAGTTCGGGCAGTTTTTTCGGCCCAAACAGCAATAGCGCAAGGAGAACGATAAGCATTATCTCCTGAGCGCCGAACGGTCCCATTACGCAATCTCCCTTATGAATGCTTCGCCTTTATGATAGCCCAACTGCCCCCTGCCCTCCGCCTCTTGTATCATTCAAATGCATGAAGCGATTCCTCCCTCTGACGCCTTTTGCCCTTACGCTGCTGCTGTTGGCAGTGCCTGCCGCCAACGCTCAGGTGGAATTTGAAAACGTTCAGGGCGACCACGTTGCCATCACGATCAATGGCGAAGCGTTCTCGAATTTTTTCTACGGACCGGCTTACACGAAGCCTTTTCTGGCGCCGCTGCGCACGGCGTCGGGGCTGGTGGTGACGCGGCATTGGCCGCTGGAAAATCCGGAAGGCGAATCGAGGGACCATCCGCATCATAAAGGCTTGTGGATTGGCTTTGGGGAAATCAACGGAGTCAATTTCTGGGAGACCGAGCCGGCTTCGAAGACGAGCGCGGGCGATTCCGACATTAAGGGCAAGCTGGTTCTGGCCAGCATGGGCGACATGAAACCGGGCAAAAAATCCGGCAGCCTGGCGATGACGTTTGACTGGGATGCGCCGCAGGGCACTGACCTGGTGGAACAGCGGGTGATGACGTTTGAGGGCACCAAAGAGCTGCGCATTATTGATGTGGATTCCACTTTCACGGCCAAGAAAGACTTGAAATTCGGGGACACCAAGGAAGGCTTCTTCGCCATTCGGCTGGCCGACAGCATTGCCGGCAAAAACGGCGGCATCATGACCAGCTCTGAAGGCGCGCAGACGGAGAAGAACGTTTGGGGCAAGCCGGCCGACTGGGTGGATTACGACGGCACTGTCGACGGGCAGAAGGTGGGCGTGGTGATTTTTGACAATCCGGAAAATCCGCGCCACCCGACGCGCTGGCATGCGCGCGATTACGGATTGTTTGCGGCCAATCCGTTTATGGGCAAGGATGTGGATAAATCGATCACGGGCGGCTATTCGATGCGCGCGGGCGAGCAGATTCGCTTTCGCTACCGCGTCATTATTCATCCGGGCGATTATTCGAAGAAGAAGATTGGCGAGCTTTACGATGCCTATAAAAGGAAGGCCAGCTAAATGGACAGCGCGATTGCGGGCATTTTTCTGAAGTCGTCGATAGACCGCCTGCGCAAGAGTTCTGCCGACATTGAAAAATGCCTGGAGCGGCTGAGCGACGAGCAGGTTTGGACGCGCGGCGCTGCGCATGAAAACGCGATTGGCAACCTGATGCTGCATTTGTGCGGCAACGCGCGGCAGTGGATTATTTCCGGCGTGGGCGGGGCGGCCGACATTCGGCAGCGCGACAGCGAATTCGCGGCGCAGGGCGGGCTGAGCAAACAGCAATTGCTGGGGGTGATGCACCAGACCGTGAGCGAAGCGATTGGGGTGCTGGAAACGGTTGAGCCTGAACGATTGGCGGAAATGATTGTTCCGCAGGGCCACACGGTGCCGGTGCTGGAAGCGATTTATCAGGTGGTGGCGCATTTTCAGCAGCACACCGGCCAAATTATTTTCATCACGAAAGTTTTGAGCGGCGAGGACCTGGGGCTGTTTCGCCCGAAGACGGCGTAAGTGGAGCAGCCAACTCTTATCATTCCCGACATTCACCACAAGATTGAGCTGGCCGAAGGCGTGCGCGCGAATCATCCGGGCTTGCCTGCCATTTATTTGGGCGATTATTTTGATGATTTTTATGACACTCCCGCTGACATGGCAACCACCTGCCAGTGGCTGCAAAGAAGAATGGCCGAGCGGCGAGACACCTTTCTGATTGGCAACCATTGCTTTGCTTATCTGGCGTATGAATTAGGCGTGCGCTGGGGGGCATGCTCGGGCTGGACTGTGGCGAAGCAGCAGGTGTTCCATCAATACTTCCCGGCTGACACGCTGCTGAAAGCGTGCCAATGGATGGTGAAGTGTCAGGGGTGGCTGATCAGCCACGCGGGCCTGACGCGCCCGCTGCGTCAGCCTGGGGAGATTCTGGATTGGGTTCAGGATGCGGAGAGATCGCTGACGGCGGGGGTGATGCATCCGGCTTTTCTGGCGGGCGCTGAGCGCGGGGGGTTGGCGAGGCACGGCGGCATTCTTTGGTGCGATTGGAACACGTTTGAACCGATTCAAGGCCTTCGCCAGATTGTGGGGCACACGCCCGGCGCGCAGGCGCGCTATAAGGGCGAGAATGTTTGCCTGGACACGCATCTTCATCATTACGGCTTGCTGGAAGACGGAGAGCTGACGGTTCTAGACCTGAATTGAAGTCATGCCTTCATCTGATGCAGATACTCATAATCGACCTTGATGGCCTGCATGGGAGTCATGCCGGTGAAGGGCGGTTCCTGCTCGACGTAATACTGCTCCACGTGCGCCTTTGCGGCGGCCGCGAAAACGGGCCGGTAATCCAAGCCTCCGCGCCCCAATTCCGTGGGGACGGGCTTGCTGTCGCCTTCTAACGTGATGGACGCCGGGCCCTTTTTAAACGCCTTGATATGCAGAAGGCGGATGCGATCTGGATATTTTTTCAAGAACTTCACCGGATCGTAGCCAGCGGCCGAGACCCAGCCGCAATCCATCTCAAACTTGACGGTCTCCGGGTCTGTTGAACTGATCAGGGTTTCGAAAACCGTGGTGCCGCCAAACTTTTTGAACTCAAGATTATGGTTGTGATAGGCATAGACGAGACCGCGCTTCTTGGCTTCCGCGCCTAGCTGGTTGGCGGTCTCGGCGCTCTTTTTGTAATCGTCCGCCGTCATGCCCTCCAGCCCCTTCATGATGGCGTTCACATCGGGATTCGGCCCCGCAAACTTCGCCGCCACGGCGGGCGGAGGGTTAAACGAAGTCACCACGTACTGGACGCCCAGCTCTTTGGCGAAATCCATGAACTGCGCGGGAGTCTGCGCGAAATCAAACATATGCGCGCTTCGGCAGGCCAGCCCGTTGTCGCTGAAGATGCGCCGCAATTCGGCGGCTGATTTGCCGAACGTTGGCGCCAGTTCCACTTCTTTGTAGCCGATGGCGGCCACCTGCTGAATGGTTCCGGCGAAATCTTTTGCCAGTTCGGCGCTTATGGTGTAAAGCTGCAAGCCCACGGGCTTGTTCAAGGGATCGGCAGACAGAAGAGCCGCAGCCGGAGCAAGACTTGCCAAGAAAACGCGCCGAGATAGATTCATGCCCCGCAACTTATCACAACGCCGCTTAGAGCGGCGCGAATGGCGCGAATGGTATCGGGGGTGGTCCGGCAGCAGCCGCCGATCAGCCGGGCGCCCGCGTCATACCAGCCCAGCGCCGCTTGCTGAATCAGCGCGAGATCACTTGCCTGGCCGCTGTTGGGATAAGCCACCAGGGGCTTGTCGGTCTCCTGCCTGGCGGCATGCAGCAGAGCGCCGACGTGCCTGGGCGCGACGCAGTTTACGCCGACGGCCAGCACTTGCGGAGAATGCGCGACGGCCCGCGCGGCGGCGGCCAGCGTGGCGCCTTCGGAAATGTGCGCCTCATCTTTGCAGGTAAAACTGATCCAGCAGGCGGCATTGGGGAACTCACGCAGGAGGGCCACGACGGCCTCGGCTTCCAGTTGGCTGGGGAAACTTTCAAAGGCGAGCAGGTCGGGCTGGGACTCGACCAGGATGGCCAGGCGCGCGCGATGAAAATCTTTCAGTTGATCGTGGCTGAGGCCATAATGGCCCAGATATTCGGACCCGTCATGCAGATATGCGCCGTAGGGACCGATGGAGGCGACGACGAGCGGGCGGTGCCGGCCTTTTCGCAATTCCGTGTTTGACCAGAAGCGGTCTCGGGCCTGGCGCGCTATGTCGACGCTGAGCCGGATTTTCGCTTCCGCTTGGGGCGCGGTCAAGCCTTTGGCCATCAAGCCGGGAATGGTTGCCTGATAGGTTGCCGTGGTGGCGATGTCGGCGCCGGCGCAGAGATAGGCGTCATTCACCTGCTCCAGCAGTTGCGGGGATTCGAGCAGGAGCTTTGCGGACCATAAGGGATCATCCAAGTTTGCGCCGAGGGCTTCGAGTTCGGTGGCGAAGCCGCCGTCGAGGACGACGCAGCCTTGTTGATCGAGAAGCTCACGCAGCGGCATGACTCAATAGTAAGCTGGAAGCATGGAAGTGCAATTTCCGCCTGATGTTGAAAAGCAGCTAAACGACTTGGCGAGCCAAAGCGGACGCGGGGCCGAAGAGGTGTTGCTGGATGCGCTGGCGGGTTATTTCGAGGAAGTTGAGCAGACTCGCGAAATGCTGGACAGCCGCTATGATGACCTGAAAAGCGGGAGGGTGAAAGGAATTCCCGGCGACGAAGTGGAAGCGTATTTTCGAGAAAAGAGCGCCGCCGCGCATCGCGCCCAACAGCCCGGTTCATGACCGGCTACGAATTTCACCCAGAAGCGCGCTTTGACCTGGACGACATCTGGGAATATATCCGAGAAGACAACTTGCGCGCGGCAGACCGCGTGATTGCTGAGATTCTTGCCGCCGTCCGCGCTTTGGTGCCGTTTCCAAATGCTGGGCACAGGCGAACTGACCTCACTTCGCGGCCTTTGCGGTTCATTGGTGTTCGTGAATACCTGATTGCCTACGCGCCGGATGAAAAGCCATTGTGGGTTGTGGCTGTCATGCACGGGCGGCGCAGCCCGCGCGCGATGGCGGCTATTCTCCGACGCAGAGAAGACTAAGCATGCAATTCCCGCAACGTAGAATAATCACAGAGGCAAAATGAATAACGAAAACGACAACGCTGTAGGCAGCGCGATAGGCTGGTTTCTTTGCGGCGCGATTTTGGGCGCGGGGGCTGCGCTGCTATTGGCGCCGGAAGCCGGCAAGACGACGCGGCGCAGAATCGCGCGGCAGGCTGAACGCAGCAGCCGATCTATTGTGGAATCCAGCCAGGATGCCATCTCGCGCGGGCGGGAGCTTTTCGAGCGCGGACGAGAGATTGCCGAAGAAGCGGCTGAAATGTTTGAGCGCGGACGCAAAGTGGCCGAAAAAGCCTTTGACGAACGCATTTGAGACCCATGCTTCTTCCCGAGTACGTCAACGAACCCTACGCCGACTTCACGAAGCCTGAGCAGGCACCTCTTATTGAAGCAGCGCTCAAAAAAGTGCGCGCCGAGTTTGGCCGCGAATATCCGCTGCTGATTGCGGGCGAGAAACGCGCATCCGGCGAAAAGGTGCCGTCTTACAATCCTTCCAACGTTTCGGAAATTGTTGGGATTCATCCCAAAGGCACGCTGCAGGACGCGCAGGACGCCATTGAGCGCGCGGCCGCGTATTTTCCCACTTGGGCAGCCGTTCCGGTGAAAGAGCGGGCCGATTGCCTGTTCCGCATTGCCCAGCTTATTCGCGAACGCAAGCACGAATTGGACGCCTGGCTTGTCCTGGAAGCGGGCAAAACGTGGGCCGAGGCTGAGGCCGACGTTTCTGAAGCCGTTGATTTCTGCGAATATTACGCGCGCCACGCGCTGAAACTGGCGCAGCCCGAACCGGTTGTGCAGATGCCGGGCGAGCGGGACGAATTTGTCTATCTGCCGCTGGGCGTGGGCATCATTATTCCGCCGTGGAATTTTCCGCTGGCCATTCTGCTGGGCATGACGGTTGCGGCTTTGGTCACGGGCAACACCGTGGTCATTAAGCCGTCCACGGAAACGCCCACCATTGCGTCCAAATTCGCCGAACTGATGCTGGAAGCGGGCGTTCCCGCGCAGGCTTTCTCACTGCTGAACGGCAGCGGTCCGGAAGTGGGCGAAGCGCTGGTTACCAATCCGAAGGCGCGTTTCATCTCGTTCACGGGATCGCGCAATGTCGGGCTGCGCATCAACGAACTGGCCGCGAAAACGCCCAAGGGACAGATTTGGATCAAACGCGTGGTGGCGGAAATGGGCGGCAAAGACGCCATTATCGTAGATTCCGAGGCAGACCTGGACCAGGCCGTGCTGGGCGTGCTCTATTCGGCTTTCGGCTTTCAGGGCCAAAAGTGCAGCGCCTGCTCGCGCGCGATTGTTGACGAAAAAATATACGACGAATTTCTCAGCCGCCTGAAAGAGAAAACCGAAGCCCTGACGCAAGGGCCTTCGGAAGTGGTTGGCAATTACATGGGCCCGGTTATCAGCCAGGCTTCGGTGGACAAGATCATGAGCTACATCGAGATTGGCAAAACCGAAGGCCGCTTAATCACAGGCGGCGAGCGCGCTCCGGGCAACGGGCATTACGTGAAGCCCACCATTTTTGCCGATGTCGATTCCAAAGCGCGCATTTTCCAGGAAGAAATTTTTGGCCCGGTGCTGGCGGTGGCCAAGGCGCAGGATTTCGCGCATGCCCTGGAACTGGCCAACGATTCGGAATACGGCCTGACGGGCGCGGTTTATTCCACGAACAAGCTCAAGACGGACCGGGCGCGGCGCGAATTTTTTGTCGGCAATCTTTATATCAACCGCAAATGCACGGGCGCCATGGTGGGCGCGCATCCGTTCGGCGGCTTCAATATGTCGGGCACTGATTCCAAAGCGGGCGGCCCTGATTACCTGCTGCAATTCGTGCAAGGAAAATCGATAGCCGAGAAGCTATAATGGAACTACCCCGATTAGAAGGGGACCACCTGATCACAATTCCAGGGTCGATTCCGATCGACGCGACGAAGGGGAACCCAAAAGGTTCCCCTTTCGCTTTCTGAACGCACATGAAACCAGCCAGCCGAGTCTCCCGCCTCGAAATAGAATCCGCCTTTGACGTTCTGGTGCGCGCCCGCGCGCTGGAGGCCCAGGGCAAGAGCATCATTCACCTGGAAATTGGCGAGCCCGATTTCCCTTCCCCGCCGCATGTAGTTGAAGCCGCCAAACGCGCGCTGGACGAAGGCTACACGCATTACGGCCCCACGCAAGGCCTTCCCGAACTGCGCGAATCCATCGCCCGCTATATTGCGCGCACGCGCCAGATTGAAGTGGATGCGGGCGAAGTGTGCGTGGTTCCGGGCGCGAAGCCCATTTTGTTTTTCCCCATGCTGGCTTTGCTGGAACCGGGAGATGAAGTGCTTTATCCGGACCCCGGCTTTCCCATTTACCGGTCGATGGCGCGTTTTCTGGAAGCCACGCCGGTGCCCATTCCGCTGGTGGAAGAGCGCGGTTTTTCTTTCGACCTGGATTACCTGCGCGACCACATCACGGACCGCACGAAGCTGCTGATTCTGAACTCGCCGCAGAACCCGACCGGCGGACTCATCCCGGAAGCTGACATCCGCGAGATTGCGCGCCTGATTCAGGACCGCGACATGATGGTGCTTTCCGACGAAATCTATTCGCGCCTTTATTACGGTAACAATCCGCCCTTTTCCATCAGTACTCTTCCGGGCATGAGAGAAAAAACCATCATCCTAGACGGGTTTTCGAAAACTTACGCGATGACGGGCTGGCGGCTGGGCTACGGCGTTATGCCCGTTTGGCTGGTGGAAGCCGTCAATAAGTTGATGGTGAATTCCAATTCCTGCGCGGCCACGTTTACCCAGCGCGCGGCCATCTCCGCGCTGGACGGCCCGCAAACCGAGGTAGACGCGATGCTGGCGCAGTTCCGCCAGCGCCGGGACGCGTTTTGCGGCGCGCTCAACGAGATTCCCGGCTTTCATTGCGCGCTGCCAGGCGGCGCGTTTTACGCCTTCGCCAACGTGAAGGCAACCGGCATTCCGTCGAAGGAATTGGCCGATTATCTTTTGAACGAAGCCGGAGTGGCGTGCCTGGACGGGGGATCTTTCGGAGACCACGGGCGCGGCTACCTGCGCTTCAGCTTCGCCAATTCGCTGGAGAATTTAACCGAGGCGGCGCGCCGCATTGGCAGCGCAGCGCCTTATCGGAGTAAAAAAGTATGAGGCTCACCGCGCTAGCCGTCTTATTTGTGATGAATGCTTTTGGCCAAATTGTGATTACGGATTCGGGCTCCACGAACCGGCCCGGCATGACCGTCACCATTGACGAAAAAGGCAACGCGGAAATCGCCGGCCGGCGCGGCAATAAGGCGCAAATGTCGCTGGACAAAGAGCTGCACAGCCGACTGATGAAGGATTTGGATGCGGCCATGCCGCTGGACCAGATGGCGGTCAGGGGGTGCGCCAAGAGCGTTTCCTTCGGATCCAGAATGTTTCTTACTTACAAGGGCGTGCGCTCGCCGGACATTAGCTGCGCGGGGCAGACTGATCCGGCTGTGATTGCGCTGCAAAAGGATGCGCAGGAAATTATGTCGATGGCGAAAGCAAAAGCGATGCCTGCGGGCGCGAACCAGTGAGTCAGCTTTGTTCTTTCTGCAGTTTCTGGGCGACCTTTTCCACTTCTCCCCAGACGCGGAGCAGGTTGCCGCTCCAGAGCTTCCCGATTTGTTCTTCGGTGTAGCCGCGGCGGACTAGTTCGAGGGTGACGTTGAAGGCTTCGGCGGCGCTGTTCCAGCCGTCGATGCCTCCGCCGCCGTCGAAGTCTGACGATATGCCGACGTGGTCAATGCCGATGAGCTTGACGGCGTAGTCTATTTGGTTGACGAAGTCGGAGACGTTGGCGCGCGGTGCGGCTGGGTATTGAGTGTCGATGGCAGATAGCTTGTTTTTGTATTCTTCCTGCTTTGCGGGTGTGAGGGCTTCGATTCCGTAGGTGGCGAGCGTGGGGCGTGGCTTTGACGGGGCGCTGGCGGATTCGACGGGGCAGGCGTGATCGGCCGGAGCTTCGGCGGGGCGCGGGCGGGCTGCGCCTCGGCCTGGAGTGGCGAGGCCGAAGTCTTCGCGCAGTTTCATGATGGCTTCCATGCGCTGCGGCGGGTCGGGCTTGATGTAGGAAGAGAAGCCGACGATTTGGATGACGCCGCCGTTCTTTTTGAGGGCGAGCAGTTGCTCGTCGTCCATGTTGCGGCTGACATTGGCCAGGGCGCGGACGCCGGAATGGGAGGCGATGACGGGCGCTTTGGAGAGGCGCATGGCTTCCATGTTGGCGCCTTTGGAGGGGTGAGACAGATCCACCATCATGCCCAGCAGGTTCATCTGGGCGATGACTTCGCGGCCCAGCGGCGAGAGGCCGTTGTTGTAGAGATAGCCCTGGGTTTCGCCGGTGTTGGAATCGGCAAGCTGGCTGTTGCCGTTGTGGGCGAGCGACATATAGCGGCCGCCGCGGTCGTAGAATTCTTTCACGCGCTTGATGTCGGTGCCGATGGGGTAGCCGTTTTCAATGCCGATGACGGCGATGCGCAGGTGTTTTTTGTGCAGGGCGAGGACATCGGCGGGCGAGAGCGCGAGGCCGATTTCGTCGGGCGCGATTTGCTCGGTGAGGCGATGAATGGCGTCGAATTTGGCGACGGCCTGGCGGTAGGCGTCGTCATAGCCTTCGGGCGTGAGGGGACCCTGGCCGACGTAGGCAATCATAAACGAAACGTCCATGCCGCCTTCCACCATCTTGGGAAGGTTCACCTGGGTGGTGAGGCGCATTTTGTAGTTGCAATCGGCGGTGAAGTTGGAGGGTTCGATGTCGTTATGGGTGTCGAGCTTGAGGACGCGGCTGTGGATGGCTTTGGCTTTGGCGATGAGGGCGGCATCGTTTGTTTGCGCTGGAGTGAGCTGAAGCACGAGAGCAATGAGTGCGGCGGCTCGCATGGAGTCTTTCATAAGTTTCGTTATGGTACCAAGCGGCTGGCTCTGAGTTTTTCAAAGAGATGGAAGAAGCTTTCGTCGGTGGGCTGGTAGGCGGTGAAGCCGAGCTTGCGGCTCTTGGACATGTCGGTGACGACTTCGATGGGGCGGCCGAGATCGGCGTCGGTGTGCCAGGGTGAGGCGAGGATGCTGAGATTGGGTTCGGCGAGGTTGTATTTGGCGGCGATCTGTTTCCAGATTGGGGCGGCGTTGGCGAGTTGAGCCTGCAAGGGAATGCCTTCTCCGGATAGCTCCTCGGCTTCGACATGGAACCAGGCGGCGAGGCGCTTCCACATCCAGTTCCAGCGGAAGATGTCGCCGTTGACTACATTGAAGGCCTGGTTGCGGGCGGCGGGCGTGGCAGTGGCCCAGACGAGATGTTTGGCCAGAAGGCGCGCGTCGGTCATGTCGGTGAGACAGCGCCACTGCATGGCGGAACCGGGGAAGCGCATGGGCTGGCCGGTTTCTTTGCAGATGCTGGCGTAGACGGCGAGGGTGACGCCCATGTTCATGGCGTTGCCGACCGCGCAGCCAATGATGGTGTGCGGGCGGTGGACACTCCAGCCGTAGCCGTCTCGGGCGGCGGCGGCGAAGAGTTCGTCTTCCTGAGCGTAGTAGAAGTTTTCGACGTTGAGACGCGGCTGCTCTTCGCGGAAGGGTGTTGCGGGCAGGGCGCCTTTGCCGTAGGCTTCGAAGGGTCCGAGATAGTGTTTGAGGCCGGTGACGAGGGCTACGTGCTGCACGGTTTTCGCTTTTGAGACGGCGTCGAGCACGTTCCGCACCATCCGCGCGTTGACTCGGATGTTTTCGGCTTCGGTGGGCTGGCGCAGCCAGGTGGTGAGGAAGACGTGGGTGGGCTTTCTGTGTTCGAGCGCGGAATGAACGGCTGATGCGTCCTGGAGGTCGACGGCGATGGGTGTGATTCCTTCGCGCTGGCCGGGATTGCGGGCGAGGCCGCAGATGGTCCAGTCTTTTTCGGCGATGAGATGGTCGGCGAGGTTGCGGCCTACGATGCCGGAGGATCCCACGATGAGTGCGGTGTTCATAGTTAATCGTAGTGGAGGGCGGTGGCGGGATGGACTCGGGCGGCGCGGCGGGCGGGGATGCAGGCGGCCAGCAGCGCGACTGTTATGAGGATGGAGATGACGGCTGAGTAAGTGAGGGGGTCGGCGGGTGTGACTTCAAAGAGGAATTTCTTCAGGATGCGGGTTAGGGCGAGTGCGCCTGGTAAGCCGATGAGGAGTCCGGTTCCGGTGAGCGCGAGGGTTCGGCCCAGGACCATCCATAGAATGTCGGGCGTGTCCGCGCCGAGCGCCATGCGGATTCCGATTTCGTGCGTGCGCTGGGCGACGGAGAAGGCGAGGACTCCGTAGATGCCGATGGCGGCGAGCAGGAGGGCCAGGATGGAGAAGATGGCGAGCAGGCGGGTTTGGGAGCGAGTGTCGCTGAGGGAGGCGGCGACTATGGAATCCATGGTGGTGATGGATTGGACGGGGAGGTCGCTGTCGAGGCGGCGGATGATGGATCGCAGGCTGGCTGCCGCAGGAGTGTTGCTTTGGACGACGAAGCTTATGTGGTCGAGGAAGCCGGGCTGGTTGATTTGGAGATAGGGCTGGTAGATGATGGCGCTGGCTTTGTCGGTGAGGCCGGTTTGGCGGACGTCAGCGGCGATGCCTACGATGGTGAGCCAGCGGTCGTCCATAAAGATTCGTTTGCCGACTGCTTCGCCGTTGGGCCATAGGTGACGGGCCAGAGATTCGCTGATGATGGCGGCGGCATCGTCGTGGTCAGTGAAGGCTCGGCCGGTGATGATTCGGATGCCCATGGTGCGGAAGTAGCCGGGGCTGATGGCAGGTTTGTCGACGGTGATGCCGGTATCCGGCTGGAAGCGGCCCATGACGCCGTATCCGAAGGGCAGGAAGCTGACGGCGGCGGAAGACTGGACTCCCGGCAGAGACGAGAGCGCGGACAGGACTTGCGCATCGAATTGCTGCATTTGGGCGGCGGTTTGATAGCGGGCTTTGGGAAGATCCACGGTGGCGACGGTGAGGTTGGCGGCGCGGAATCCAGGGTTAACGGCGCGGAGTTGCAGGAAGCTTTTGACGAGAAGGCCGGCTCCGGCGAGAAGGATGAGAGCGAGGGCGATCTCGGCTATGACGAGGGCTCCGCGCAGGCGTTCGCGGCGGACGAGAACGTTTCTTCCGCCTTCAGTTACACCTTCGCGCAGTTCGCGGCGCGTGGCTTGCAGGGCAGGCGCAAGGCCAAAGATGAGGCCGGTGACAAGGGCCAGGCCGATGGCGAAGAACAGAACACGGATGTCGGTATGGACTTCAGTACCGGGCGGGAGCAGGGCGATTAAGGCACGAACTCCGAGGAATGAGAGCAGGATTCCGAAGGCTGCGCCGAGCAGGGAGAGCAGAGTGCTTTCGGTGGTTAATTGGCGTATGAGACGCCAACGGCTGGCTCCGAGGGCGGCTCGGACGGCGAGTTCCGGCTGGCGGGTGGCTCCGCGGATGAGCAGCAGATTGGCAAAGTTTGCGCAGGCGATGAGAAAGACGAAAGCGACTGCGCCGGAGAAGATGAGCAGGAGTTTGCGCAGGCTGGCGACGAAGAGGTCTTTGAGAGGCAGGAGGCGGGTGGTGTAGCCGTGGGGGTCGAATTCCTGGTTGGGCGGCAAGGCTGCGGTGAAGGTGGCCAGTTCGGCCTGCGCCTGCTGGGGCGTGACTCCTGGCTTCAGTCTGCCTATGACGGGGCGGAAGAAGACGTTTTGCGCGTTGAGGCGGATTTTTTCGCTTATCCATACGTCGGCTTGCTGAAATGTGAAGGCGGCGGGCATAACTCCGGCGATGGTGCAGAGAGTTCCATCGAGATAGATGGTTTTGCCGGGAATGTTGGGATCTGCGTTGAAGCGGGTTTTCCAGAGGGCGTTGCTGAGCAGCGCAGAGCGGGTCTCGGGGAGGAAGGTGTGCCCGAGAACGGGGTAGGTTCGCAGGACATGGAGGAAGTCAGAATCGACTTGCGAGGCCTTCAGGATGGCTGGTTCGCCGTGTCTGGTTAAGGTGATTTCGCGGGCTCCGACGCTGACCATGGCGAGGCTTTCGAAGGAATGATTGTGACGGCGGAATTCGAGGTAGTCACGATCCACCATGATGGGGCCGGGATCGAAATTGAGGATCTTGGGGACGCTGGAGAGGAGGAAGAGACGGTCGGGCTGCGGGTAAGGGAGCGGGCGCAGCAGGACGGCGTTGACCACGGTGAAGACGGCGGTGTTCGCGCCGATGGCGAGGGCCAGGACAAGCGTGGCGATGAGCGTGAAGCCGGGTGTTTTGCAAAGAGTGCGGGCGGAGTAGGCGAGGTCTTGAAGAAGGTCATGCAGCCAGTTGGTTTGGCGTGAATCGCGGCATTGTTCTTTACTTTGTTCCAGGGCACCCATGGCGCGGCGGGCTGCGTAGCGGGCTTGTTCTGGGGTCATTCCTGCCTCGATGTTGTTTTGGATTTCGCGTTCGAGGTGATAGGTGAGTTCTTCGGCTAGTTCCTGTTCTGCGGAATTGCGAGAGAACAAGGAGCGGAGACGGAGGCGGATGATTTGGATCAGGCGCATATTCAAATGGCTTTCACCACGAGGGATATGGCTCCGGAGAGGCGTTCCCATTGCGTGAGTTCGTGCTGGAGGGCTTTGCGCCCGGCTTTGGTGAGGGTGTAGTACTTGGCGCGGCGGTTGTTTTCACTGATGGCCCATTCGGCGGTGATCCAGCCGTTTTGTTCGAGTTTGTGAAGGGCTGGATAGAGGGCGCTTTGGCCGACCTGGAGGATTTCGCCTGAGATTTGATGGATGCGCTGGGCGATGGCCCAGCCGTGCATGGGCTGGAGGGCGATGGTTTTTAGGATGAGAAGGTGGAGGGTTCCCTGGACGAGGTCTGTTGGCTTGCTCATGCTTGCATCAGTAAGTGACAACAGCGTAGCATACTGGGCGACGGAGCAGCCAAAAAAGGGGACGGACGGCTATGTCCACGGAGTTAGATTGCATGCATAGGAAGACGTTCTGTTGGGGACATAGTAGTCCGTGCCCCTTTTGTTCGCTAGTGGTGGTGAGTTGGGTTGTGGGCGTACGGGAAGGCGGGGGCTTGGATAGGGGTTAGCGCGCTGTCGGATTCTTTTAGCTGGTAGAGGGTGTTGACTCGGAGATTGGTGAAGTGCTGATTTAGACCGGAGGGCCATTGAATGTCGAGGCTGGTGATTATTTTGGCAGCGCCTAACCCGATGTGTTGTTCGAGGGGCGTGTCGCCGAAGCTGGAGCCGGTGTTGACGGTTCGGTAGAAAGTTTCGGTGGCGGTCTGGACTTTGATGCGGGCGCCGATGGCGGAGCGGTTGGAGTTGACTCCGGTTAGTTTGAGGCCGATCCAGTTATTCGCGTGGCCGGGATTTTCGAGCAGGGTGCTCATGTAGGTGTCACCGGGGGCTGCGCCTCCGACTACTTCGAAAACGTCCTGGTTGCCGTCGCGGTTGAAGTCGGCGAAGGAGATGGCGTGGCCTTTCTGGAGCTGGCCGAAGCCGCCAGATGTGGTGACGTCCTGAAAGCCCTGGCCGTGGTTGTTGCGGAACATGCGGTTGGGCAGGAGGGCTTCATAATCTGGGGTTCCGGTGCCGAAGTAACAATCGAGGTAGCCGTCGTTATCGAGATCTCCGAATCCGAGGCCCATGGTTAAAATAACTCGATCTAATCCGAGTTTATGAGTGACATCGGTGAATGTTCCGTTGCCGTTGTTGTGATAGAGGCGCGGGGTTTCGGCTTTGTTGGGAAGGCCTAGGTGGAAGGCGGGGATGTCATCGAGGTTATCGATATAGTAGCCGGCGACGAGTAGGTCGAGATAGCCGTCGTTGTCGTAGTCGAAGAAGTAGGTGCCGAAGCTTTCTTTGGGTTCGCCGACTCCGGCCTGGGCGGTGACGTCGGTGAATTTGTCGCCGTCGTTGCGGAAGAGCGAGTTGAGGGCACCTTTGCGCGAGATGTATAAGTCGGGGCGGCCGTCGTTATTGAAATCGCCCCAGGCGACGCCTTTGACGAAGCCGAGCTGCGAGAGGCCGTATTTTTCGGCGACGTTGGTGAATGTGCCGTCGTGGTTGTTGTGGAAGAGTTCGGAGCCGTGGGGATCTTCGACGCTGGTTTCGTGGCCGACGAAGATGTCAAGCCAGCCGTCGTTATCGTAGTCGGCGAAGGCGGCGGCTTGGGTGGGATGCGGGGACATGAGGCCGGCCGATTCGGTGACGTCGGTGAAGGTGATTTGGCCGTGTGAATCGGGACCGTTGTTGCGCAGGAGCGAGAGCGGGTAGTTGCCGAACTTTCCCCACCATGCGCCGCGCAGGACCAGGATGTCGGGGTAGCCGTCGTTATTGAAGTCGGCGTGGATGATGTTGAGGCCGCCGGTTTCGCCATCGAGGCCAGCGGCGTGTGTTTGGTCAGTGAAGGTGCCGTCGTGGTTGTTGTGGAAGTAATGCATCTGGTCGAGCGGGCCGGAGGAAGAAACGACGAGGTCGAAGTAGCCGTCGCCATCGAAGTCTTCGGCGATGCTGCCGCCGGAGCGGCCCATGATGTGGAGGCCGACTTCGGGGGCGATGTCATGGAAGCGGCCGATGTCGGCGTCGGATTTCAGGATGGAATCGGGGATGATCCAGTCTTTCGGAGTGTCGGGCGGCGGGCCTCCTAGAGTGCTCCAGGCGATGTTGAGGAGCCACTTATCGATGAGGCTAGCTTTGCCGTCTTTGAGGAGCTGGGACCATTGCTGGACGGCGCATTCGGCGCCGGTGCGGTTGAGATGGATGCCGCCGCCGCGGATGGGGTAGACGCAGGATTGGGCGTTGTGGTTGGTGAGGCAGTTTTGCTGTTCGCCGGTGCGGAGGCAGGCGAGGGCGTGAAGTTCGGTGATGCGGCGGTCGAAGGCGGGCTGGAGGAGGATGCCGTTTTCTTTTTGGCGCTGGCGGAGGGTTTCGATTTCCTGGACGGCGGCGGCGCTGTCGCCGGCCTGGAGGAGATAGGTGGCGAGGTCGCGGCGGGCCAGGAGTTCTTTGGAGAGGGAGATGGGCTGGGCGAGCATTGCGCGGTAGTAGGCGGCTCGCTCGGGGGATTTGTTGGGGTCGAGTTTGAAGGGTTGGGATTGGTAGATGGCTTGGAGGAGGGCGGCCATTTTTTGGGTGGAGTTTGGGGGGCTGGCGGTGGTGAGTGGGCAGAGGAGGAGAAGGAGGAGGTGGTGGCGCGGACACTTGTGTCTGCCGCGCCGAGACTCGTCTCGGCGCTTTACGAGAAAAAGCGTCGAGATGAGTCTCGACACGGCAAACACGAGTGTTTGCGCCACGGTTTGGTGTGAGAGTTTGGAGGTCTTTGGGGCACAAGTTGGCATGCGGGAATTTCGGCGGCGGCTTCCTCATCAGTCTCCGGAAGGCCGGTGGCTGTTTGTTACTTGTCATTTACATGGTAGTCTGCCTCAGGCCAGGTACCCGCCTCCGGGGAAGTGTTCGGCTGGGAAGGCTTTTGTTTGGATGGACCGGTATTTGGATGAAGCCCGGTGCGGGCCGAGGTTTCTTGCGCAAGAGGAAATCGCTTTGGCAGTTGTGGAATCGATTCAGCGGGGTGTTCTTCTGGGACATTATGAGTTGGGTGCGTTTGTGATTATGGCAAACCATATGCATCTTTTGATTCTGCCGAAGATTGATCCGTCGCAGTTATTGAAATCATTGAAGGGTTCAAGTGCTCGGCAAGCGAATGTGATTCTCGGCAGGACAGGTGAGAGGTTTTGGCGGGCTGAGTCTTATGATCACTGGGTGAGAGATCAGCGAGAATGGGACAGGATTTCGGACTATATTGAGCAAAACCCGGTTAAGGCGGGATTTGCCGAGAGTGCTGAGAATTATCGGTGGTCCAGTGGGTGGAAAAGCGTCGAGATGAGTCTCGACGCGGCAAACACGAGTGTTTGCGCCACAACAACGGGGGTAGAATCTTGAGTTGCGGCTGATCTTTTTCTTGGCGACTGTTTGTTCACTTGGTTTTGCGGCTGAAAATGGCTATCTGGGAAGCGCGGTTTGCGCCGGGTGCCATAAGGACATTGCGGCCACGCAGTTTCAGACGAATATGGCGCGGACGTGGCAAGGGGTGGGCACGCAGCAGATTCCGCTGAATGATTTGGAGAAGCATTCGGAAGGGCCGGCTCCGGTGATTGAATATGAGATGCAGCGGAGCGGCGGGAAGGCGAAATACCGGGTGCAGATGCCGGGGCAGGCGGCGATTGAGTTTCCGGTGGAGACCACGATTGGCGGCAAGCGGCATGGGATTACGTTTTTGTTTCGGGTGCCTTCGATTGGCGGGATTAATTTGCCGCGCGCGCCTTTGGTGGAGGGGCGGTATATCCATTCGGTTCTGGAGAATGGGCTGGCGCTGGAGCTGGGATTTCCCGAAGACAAGCCAACCAGTTATGAGACGGCGTTTGGGCGCGTTTTGACGCCTAATCTGGAGAAGCGGTGTCTGAGTTGTCATCCCGCGCCGCGCGCGCTGGGCAGCGAGGTGCGGAGCGGCGTGGCTTGCGAAAGCTGCCATGGGCCGGGGCGGGCGCATTTGGCGGCTTTGGCGGCGCATTCGAAAGACTTGGCGATTTTGAATCCGGACAAATTGCCGGTGGCGGAGCAGATGAAGCCGTGCTCGCAGTGCCATGCAGGGTCGGGGTTTGTGGAAGATCCGATTGCGGATAATTTGCTGATTTCCGACCAGGTGACGGCGCTGCGGAACAGCGAATGCTGGCGGCAGAGCGGCGGGCAGATTACCTGCACCAATTGCCATAATCCGCATCAGGATGCGCCGCGCGCGGTGCTGGTGGCGCGGACGGAGAAGACTTGTTTGGGATGCCATAGCGCAAGAGTGACGACGCATGCGGCATTGTGTCCGGTGAACCGGGTGAGCGGATGCGCCGGGTGCCATATGCCGAACCAGATTCATGGCGCGTTTCATTTGGCGAACCATTGGATTAATGTGCATCCGGAGCAAGGGGTGAAAGCGGGTGCGCGCGAGGCGGCGTGGCGGACGATGGTGACTCCGACGCACCTGTATTTGCGCGCGATTGTTTTGGATGACAAGGAGAAGGCGGAAGAGATTCGGAGGCAGATTGTGGCGGGCGGGTCGTTTTTTGATCTGGCAAAGGCGAATTCGATTGATGAAGGCACGAAGGTGAGAGGCGGCTATTTAGGGGATTTGCAGGCCAGCCAGATTGATCCGCGATGGGCGGCGACGGTGCTGAAGCTGGCGCCGGGCGAGATTTGCGATGTGCTGGAGACGAACCACAAATATTTCCTGATTCAGCGGATGCCTCGGAATTTTCGCGAGGAGGCGGAGGCGAAGGTCAACGAGGCGGAAAAACTTCGAAAAGAGGGCAAGCAGCAGGAATCGATTGCGGACTTGTTTGAGTCGCTGAAGATTTACCCGAATTTTTTGCGGTCGCTGACTTATTTGGGCATGATTTATGCGCAGAATGGCAATCCGCCTGTGGGCGCGCAATTGCTGGAGATGGCCACTCGGCTATATCCGAAAGATGAGGGCGCGCATTTTAATCTGGGCGTGGCGTATGGCGCGCTGGGGAATGACCAGGAGATTGCGGAGTACAAGCGGACGCTGGAGATTGATGAAGATTATGTGCCGGCGTATCTGAACTGGGGCGGGGCGCTGTATGCGAAGAAGCAGTATGAAGAGGCGATTGAGGTGTACCGGAAAGGGATTGGCATCAATCCGCTGAACGCGGCGCTGCACTATAGCTTGAGTGTGGCTTTGGAAAAAGTGGACAAGAAGCAGGAAGCGGAAGCGGAGGCGAAGCTGGCGGGGAAGATTGATTCAACGTATGTGGGACGGTAACGAAAAAGGCCGGACAGATTGCTCTGTCCGGCCCTTTCTTGCTGTTGGCTGCTTCTTTTAGAACTTGAGGGTTCCGGAGAATTGCAGCTTGCGCATGTAGCCGCTGGTGCCCGCCGCCAAGCCGGTGATCTGGCCGACGGTTGCCTGGTCGATATTGGTGTTCGGCAGGCCGAGGTTGGTGTGGTTGAAGGCGTTGAATGAATCCGCGCGGAGGGTGAAGCCGAGCTTTTCCTTGATTTTGAACGTTTTCGCCATGCTTATATCCTGCTGGAAGAACATGGGTCCAAACAGGGTATTGATGGGATAGTTGCCGAACGTGCCAGCCGGGGCGTAGGTAATGTTAGAGGCTGAGAACCATTGAGCGCGAGAATCCTCGTACGTGATGGTGGTGCCAATTTCCGGCCGACTGGTGGGACCGGCATTCGGCGCGCCGGGGCCTGGGCTGTTGAGAGTGGGCGAGAACGGGAAACCGCTATAAACGGTGGTGACGCCGCTCAAATTCCAGCCGCCGATGACCGCGTCCAAAGCCGCATTCATGGTGCTCATGTATTTCCGGCCTTTGCCGACCGGTATGTCGTAGTTCTGGGCGAGTGTCAACTGACTGCGCGGAAGGGTGTTGCTGTAGCCGTAACCGGCCGCGCGATCATAGACGAAGTAGTAGTTGCTGTTGTAAGGATCCCAGCCCGCGCCCCACTGGCGCTGATAGGTGTAGCTGCCTTGCAGCGTCCAGCCAGCGAGCGCATTTACCTTTGCGGTGATCTGGAGCGAATTATACTCCTCGTTGGCGCAATCACAGTAGTAACTGAGATTGGTTGTTCCCAGGGTTGCGCCGGTGGTCTGGTAGCCGTAAGCGGGCAGGTTGCCATAGGGATAAATGGGGCTGCCGTTGGGATTAGCCTCGCCAATGTTGACGTTGAAGGAGTCGCTGGTTCCCAGGAATCCGTGGCGATTGGCGTTGCCCACATAGGCGGCGGTGAGAGCCACGCGGCTGCTGATCTGGCGCTGAATGGAGGCGTTGTACTGGTAAATCACGGGCAGCGTGACCGTGGCCGGGCGGAACTTCGGCGAGACACCTTGCGGCAGATAGAACGTGCCGTTGGAGTTGATGACCGGGTTCAGCGGCGCCGGCGGACCGGAGGCCAGGGTGAACACATCCTGGAAGTTGCTGACCGGCGTGAGGCTCTGGTTGGAAAGAACCGGAGGGTTCTGGGTGACGTTATGGCCGAAGTTGGAGCCGAAGACGCCCAGGTCATAGCTCCAGCCGTAGCCGGCGCGAATGACGGTTTTTTCGTTGAGCTGATAAGCGACGCCGATGCGGGGCGCGAAATCATGATAGTTGGCGGTCTGAATGCCGTGCGAGGAGACGGAATTGCCATATCCGAAGACGTACATCAATCCATTGGCGATGTCGAAGGTGGCGCCATTGCCGGCCGCGTTGACCGCTTCCGGCGGAATCAGTTCATAGCGCACGCCCAGGTTCACGGTGAGCTTGGCATTCGGGTGCCATGAATCCTGACCGTAGAAGAAGAAGCGAGGCTGGTTTTCCGAAGCAGTGGTGCTGGAGCTGACGTAGCGGTTGAAGGTGCCGACGTCGCCGAGCAGGTAGGCGGCCAAACCGACGCTGGTGGAAGTGCTGCCGTTGAGCGTGCCGACGGAACCAGTCTCGGTGTCGTTGAAGGTGAGTTCACCGGCACGGTGGCTGTCGCTGGGCACGCGCAAATTCTTCGCGTAGCGAATATCAGCGCCGAATTTGAAGGTGTGGTTGCCGTGAATCTTGGTGACGTTATCCACAAACTGGAGCTGGCTTTCGGTTTCGGTCAGCGGGCAGTTGCACTGGTTGACGCCGAGCGCGTAGCCCAGGTAATCGGTGTTGCCGACCGGGTTGTTGATGTAAAAGGCGGGCAGACCGGAGGAGTAGGTTTTATCCAGGTTCAGTCCGGGAATTCCCGCCGCCGAGGCCGGATCGGTGCCGTAGCCGTTGGGAACGTCAAAGACGTGATATTTTTCCCAGCCGAAACGGAATTCGTTGACCAGCGTGGCCGAGGCGGTGTAAGTCCAGCCCAAAGCGATGCTTTGATTCAGGGCTTGTGAACTGCCGGCATAGTGGCCGAAAGAAGGTCCGCCCTGCTCCAATCCGTAAGCGCCGGGCGCTGATTCGTAACCGGCAAAGTAGCTATACCGGCCAAAAATGGTGTTTTTCTGGTTGAGATAGTAATCTTCGCGCGTGTCCCATTGGTTGTCGATGATGGAGGTGTTGCCGTTTTCGATATAGTTGTTGGCAAAATCCACGCCGGGAATGCTCGTGGTGTTCGGCAGCGGGAAATTATTGAGGATGGCGACAGCTTGCGGGCTGATGCGGCTGGCCGGGATGATGCCACCGGTAAATGGTGTGCGGCCGAGGCCGGTTGTTGCGTTGCCAGTGTTGGGGTCGTAAATCTGGTAGCCGGCGGCCACGTAATCCGAGAGATTGCCGGTCCGGTTGGCGGCCGTCGGCACGCTGCCATAAGCAGAGCCATTTGCGGCGTCGCTGATGCCGCCGCCTTCCGCTTCGCGGTTCAACTGAAAATCGCCAAAGAAGAACAGCTTGTCTTTCACGATGGGGCCGCCGATGGAGCCGCCGTACTGGTTCTGGCGATAGGTGGCCGGGGTCAGATTCGAGAACGGGTTGGCGGCGAAGGTGATAAAGCCGGGCGTGTTCAGGGTGAGGTATTCGAACACGTCGCCGTGAAAATTGTTCGAGCCGGATTTGGTGGAATAGCTGGCCATGTTGACGGCGTAGTCGAATTCAGCGTCGAAGTTCTGGTTGGCCTGCTTGATTTCAGAAAGCGAATCGAAGGTGGGGTTGATGACGATGATGCCCAGAATGGGATCCTGGTTGGTGGTGCCATCGAGTTCATAACCCATGGAATCGAACAACTGGCCGTCAGCCACCATCTGCACGGACCCTTGCGGATTTTCGTCAGAGGCATGCTGCCAGCCCAGCTTGGCGGTTCCGGGCTGCAGCAGTTCCATGGACTGGGCGTTGCGGCCCAGGTTGGGAAGATCGTTGATCTGCTGAGCGCTGAAGGTTTGCGCCACGTCGGCGCGGTCAGCCTGCAGCAACGGAGCGGCGGCGGTGACTTCGACGGAGGTGCTGACGTCGCCGACTTTCATGGAGGCGTCGTACTTGACGGATTCGTCGACGTGGACGTCGAGGCCGTTGGAAACGACCCGCTGAAATCCGGGGGCTTCAATTGAAATTTTGTAAGTGTCGGGGATCAGTTGGCCTTTGGTGAAGGTGCCCTGAGCGTCCGTCATTACGACTGAGACTGTTCCTTTGTTTGTGTCTGTAATGGTGACTTTAGCGTTGGCGACAGCGCCGCCTGAAGGGTCGGTTACCGTTCCGAAAATGGAACCGAACACTTGCTGGGCATATGCTGGCACGAACGAAGCCACACAAAAAGCAGAGACGGTAAATGCAACTTGTAAAAACTTACGAAAGCTAACCATATCTTCTCCTTGGAAGCGATTCCTAGCATTAGAATCCCGGTGGTGACCGGGAACCAGTCGGTTGACTGGTAAAACCTCATACCGTAGCTAGTTTAATAGATTTTATACACGCTGGACTATGAAAAAGGATTATATTGATAGCCCGAAACCACTAAAGTGGATACAACGAAGGATTGAGTTTAGCAGGAATGAAATTTATGGAAGTGGGACAGAAAGCAGAGGCTGTCTATACAGGAATGCGGGAGAGAGCGAGGTGGTTGCTATTGCGCTTTAGGGAAAAGGTCTTCGATGCTAGAGGCGTCGAGGATGCGGTCGGCCACTTCGTCCAGTTCGGCGAAGGAAAGATCTGCAAGTCGGGATTCAAGATGGGCGGGGAGGGTGCCGAACTTCTTTGTGATTAGGCGGGTCAGAGTGCCTTGCATTGCTTGACGGCCTTGTTCCAGACCCTCTCTAATGGCTGGACCGAAAACGGAGTGATCCTTCATGTCTAGCAAGATTGGCATTCTTTCCGATTCCTCCTTAACGGTTGAGGCTAATGCCCTCAGTTCCGAGATTATCAGAAATAGAGAGAAGGCGGCGCGCCGTTCTTGCTCTTCCAAGTTTGCGATGCGCGCCAGAATTTGGCGGATGGTGGCGGCCTGATCCTGCCAGCGCGTCAGAATGGCGAGCACGTTGTCTTCAATATGCGGGCTGGCGAGCAGTTCGCTGCCATCCAGGTCGCGGATGTCGATCAGGGTGTATTTGAACGCCAGATCCGGGTTTTCGGCGTTCGGCTGCATTAAGGAATCCGCCATGCGCACGGGCGAGGCCCCCACATAGAGGACAATTTGCCTTGGATATTTGCCGTATTTCCGGTAGATGCGCAGCGCGTACTCAGCCATGCGCAGGGCCATGAGAGGGTCGTTGGAGGCCTGAAGCTCGATGTGGATGAGGTGGCCGTCGGCGGTCTCGCCCAGCAGGTCTAGCCGCATGGTCTGAACACGCGGAATCTCCGCGCTCAGCCACTTGGTGATAGTCATTCCGGTAATCTGGCGGAGAACTGACGCCGCAGTTGCCTGCAGCAGCAGCTTGAGAGCGCCGTCGTAATCCTGCATGAAGGATTACGCGATTTGTTCGATGACCGGGTTGTAGGTGAGGATGCGGCCGCAGCTTTCGCAGTACATGATTTTGTCGCCTTTGCGCAGGTCCTGGAAGAATTGGGGGCGCAGCGACATCTGGCAGAGGTCGCAGCGGCCTTCGGTGGCGTCGGCGATGGGACGGTTCTTGGTTTTCTTGCGCAGGCGTTCGTACTCTTTGTAGAAAGCCGGCGTCATTTTTTCGGTGACGGCCTGGCGTTCCGATTGCTGGATGGCCAGTTCTTTGGTGTCGGCGGCGGAACGGTCGCGGGCGCGGATTTTTTCCGATTCGACATGCTTCTGCTCCGTTTTCAGGGCGCTGTCGGCGGCTTTGACGGCGGCATCCAGAGCTTCGGCCTGCTCCATCAGTTCCAGGATGCGGTCCTCGCATTTTCGGATTTCGCCTTCAGCGTAGGCGATTTCGTTCTGGAAGGCCTTGTACTGCTCGTTGTTTTTTGCGCCCGCCATTTGATCGCGCAGCTTGGAGATTTTTTGCTGGTACACCTGGATATCGCCGTCGAACTTTTTGCGGTCGAGCTGATTTTTGGACAGCGCGGCACGGTCGGCGGCCAAGCGGCGGGTATGGGCTTCCAGCTTCTTTTCGATGTCGGCGATGTGTTTGGGAAGAGCCGCGATCTCGGTCTCGAGATTGGCAATTTTACGGTCGATGGCCTGAAGACGCAGGGCGAAGACAAGATCCTGCTGCATTAGTAACGAATTCTATCATTGCGCAGTTTGGTCAGGATGCGGCGGCAGGCGCAGATTTCTTCGACGCGGAAGAGTTTGCAGGCAGCAATGAAGAGCAGGGCGGCCAGCGGCAGAAGCAGGGCCAGTTCCAGCAGGTAGCCGGCGCGGTCGGGCGTGGCGCGCAAAACGAACTGGCGGTCGACAAACGCCAGCGGCGCGGCCATGAAGAGCGCGGCGCTCAGGATGCGGGTGAAACGGTTCAGCAGATAGCGGCCGTCCAAGCCGCCCAGTTTGCGGCGCAGCCCTTCAAACAGGCAGAGGGCTTCGAGCGACATGGCAATGGATGTGGTGAGCGCCATGGCGGCGAAGGTCATATGCAGGACGTTCAACAGGAAGAGGGGCAGAGCGACATTGACGCCGATGAAGAGCACGGCCAGAAACATGGGTGTGCGCGCGTCCGAGAGCGCGTAGTAAGCAGGCGTCATCAGGCGCGCGGCGGCGAAGGAAACCAGTCCGACGGCGTAACAGGCCAGCGCCAGCGCGGTTTGCTGGGTGTCATAAATCTCAAAATGGCCGCTTTGATAGACGACGCCGATGAGAGCGCGTCCCAGCACGATCAGCAGGAACGAAGACGGCAGCGTGAGAAAGAAAACCACGCTGAGAGAGCGCGACAGAGTGGTACGGAACTCGCCGAAGTTGAGCGAGGCGGCACTTCTCGACACCGAGGGCAGCATGGCGGAAGCCAGCGCGACGGCGAAAATGCCCATGGGAAATTGAATGAAGCGCAGGGCATAGCCGAGCCAACTGACAGGCCCGTTTGCGCCGCGAATGGGATCGACAAAGCGCGAAGCAAAACTGGTGTTGACCACCAGATTGATTTGCATGGCCACGCTGGCCAGCAGCGCCGGCAGCATCAGCTTGCCCAGGTGACGCAAGCCGGGATGATTGCATTTCCACAGCGGGACGAAGTGGAAGCCCATGGATTGCAGGCGAGGGAGCTGCCAGAGAAGCTGGAACGCGCCGCCGGCGACCACGCCGTAAGCCATGCCTTCCACCGGATTCAAGTGAATGGCGGGTCCGATGATGTAGCCGAGCAGAAGACCGACGCCGATGGCGCCCACATTAAAGAAGATGGACGCTGTGGCCGGGCGTCCAAAGCTGCCTTGGGCGTTGAGCATTCCGGTGGCCTGGCTGGACAGCGAAATCAGCAGCAGGAACGGGAACATGATGCGCGAAAGGCGGACGGCGAGCTGGAATTTGGCGGGATCAGCCTGGAAGCCGGGCGCCAGAAGCGCCACCAGTTCGGGCGCGAAGAGGATTCCCAGCAGGCAAATTGCGCCGACGATGACAAGAATGGCCGATGTTACCTGGCTGGCGAGTTCCTGGGCATCGTTCGTTTCGGGCTTGACCAGCGCGGTTGTAAACGTGGGAACGAAGGCGGAGGAAAACGCGCCTTCGCCCACCAAATCGCGCGTCAGGTTGGGAATGCGGAAGCCGAGCAGAAAGGCGTCGTGCGCCGCGCCGGCACCAAAGGCATGAGCCATGACCATTTCGCGCGCCAATCCGCTGAGGCGGCTGAGCATAACGGCGGCGGACACCACGCTGGCAGAACGAACCACCTGCTCCGGCTGCGTGAGCGGAGCAGTCGAAAGAACGCCGGGTTCGGCCTGTTCGGTAATGGTGGCCATTTCTGCAATTGGGACCCCGTTCAACGCCTGACCGGTTTCTTAAACATGGTTAACTTACTTTGCCGTAGGCGTCAAGGAAGTGGGCAATGGTCTCAATACCAAGGAAATAGTTCGTTATCCGGTACTTTTCGTTGGGAGAATGGAGACCGTCGTCGGGAAGTCCGAAGCCCATGAGGATGGTGGGGATGGAAAGATGGCGCGCAAATTCGCCCACGATGGGGATGGAACCGCCGCTGCGCGTGAAAACGGTCGGTTTTTTTAGCATTTCTGAAAAAGATTGGGCGGCGACGTCGATGGCGGGGTGATTCGGGTTCACCACAACCCCTGGCGCGGCGCTGAGCACCCGAACTTCGGTTTGAATGCCTTTGGGCGTATGGTTATGAACCCATTGCTTGACGGCTGCCAGTACTTTTTCAGGATTTTGCTTGGGCACCATGCGCACGCTGACCTTGGCGACGGCCTTGGCGGGGATGACGGTTTTTGCGCCGGTTCCGGCAAAACCGCCGGCGATGCCGTGAACTTCAAACGTGGGGCGCGCCCAGATGCGGGCCAGAATGGATTGGTCGGGTTCGCCGATGAGCGCGGTGGAACCGACGCCGCTGAGGAATTCTGCTTCGGTAAACGGCAGGCGCTTCCAGCTTTCCACTTCCTTGGCATCGGGGGCTTCCACGTCGTCGTAGATGCCGGGGATGAGGATGCGGCCGTCGGCGTCTTTGGCTTTGGACAGAAGCTCGATTAGGCCGTAGACGGCGTTGGGCGCGGCGCCGCCGTACATGCCGGAATGGAGATCGCGCGCCGGGCCGCGCGCTTCAATTTCCAGATACATCAGGCCGCGCAGGCCGATGCAGAGCGTGGGGACGCCGTCGGCGAACAGTTCGGTGTCGGACACCAGAGCGACATCGGCTTTCAGTTTTTCGGTGTGAAGCGGAACGTATTCGGCGATGCCTTCGCCGCCGACTTCTTCTTCGCCTTCGATGAGGAATTTCACGTTGAGCGGCAGGACGCCATTGTGCTGGGCGCGCAGGGCTTCCACGGCCTTGATGTGCATGTACATCTGGCCTTTGTCGTCGCAAGCGCCACGGGCGTAAATGTTGCCGTCGCGAATGGAGGGTTCAAAGGGCGGGGTGATCCAAAGGTCGAGCGGATCAGGCGGCTGGACATCGTAATGGCCGTAACAGAGGACGGTGGGTTTGCCTGGGGCGTGCAGCCAATCGGCGTAGACCAGGGGATGGCCGGCAGTGGGGATGATTTCAACGTTTTCCAGGCCAGCGGCGGTGAGGCTGTCGGCGACAAATTGCGCGGCGCGCTGGACATCGGCTTTGCGTTCGGGGAGGGTGCTGATGCTGGGGATGCGAATGAAGGCGAGAAGTTCTTCCAGGAAGCGGGATTGGTTTTGATGGATGTAGTCGGCGGAGGTGGGCACGGTTTCAGTATGCCAGTGCTTCCCAGCCCGAAGCCAGTTGCGGCAGAATAGAGGAGTATCGATGCCTAGTTGGCATCGTCCGAGTCTGCGGACGAAAGGACGAGAGCGTGGCGATCTCATTTTGGCGCGGCAAGAAGCCCAAGACAACTCATGAAGCGGACGCGCAAACACGCGTCATCGCCGATCTCAAGCGGATTTACTCGGCCAGTGATGAGCCCGTGGTTGTTGCTTTCGATGTCTGGTTTCCCGGAGCCGATACTGACATGTTGGTTTTGAAGCACGATGCGCTGATCGTCGTTGAAATGAAGCATTGTGCCAAAATCATCCGGGGCTCCGTGAACGGGGACTGGGAGATCATCGACGGTTCTGGGCCGCCGGCCACATTGGAGGGCGGCACATTCGAAAATCCGTTCCAGCAAATTCAGAGTTACTACTACAAGTTCAGGGATTATCTTGAGGCAAATAAGACGCTGTTCCTGGAAGAGCAGCCGGCTTCGCAAATTCACTTTCGCAGCCCGAAGAGAACCGATAAAGGCTCCTCCGGTTTCAAGGCGGCCAAAATCGACGCCATTCTTGCCTTTGACCCGAAATATCATCCTGAATCTAGGATTGATGTCAGGAAGAATTGGCTCCGCTTCTCGGGCTTGAACGATCTGGCAAAGCGGATTGACGATACCCATTCGGGCCATGCTTTCACCGAAAAAGATCTCATCAAGCTGGTGCGGGTGATGGGGTGCAAGCCCGACCGGTCCTACTCGGAGGCACCGGTAACAATGGCAGCCGCAGCGGGCCTGCGACCGTCGCGGCCACAAGCGGATTCTGTCCCGCCTGCGCGAGAAATCCTACCGCCAATTCGGCCATCCGCTGCGGCACCTGGCCTTACGCCCAGCTTGGGTCTGGCCGCGACCTTGGATCGCCCACCGGCAGCGAATTCAGGAGCTTCGACTCCCTCCGATCTGATTCAGCGCCCGGTTGACCCACGGGCACCAAAACCTTCAACCGAAAGTCTAGGCAGGTCGAGAATCGTAACGGTTAAGCGCCCGGATAACCCACGGGCACCAAAACCTGTCGGCCTCTCAGGGCCAGCCATTGGGCCAGCGGCTCCTGAAAGAATCCGCGCCAATCCGGATCATAGAGCAGCGCCGTTGAGTATCAGCCCCGAGTCACCGCTGCCGCTATTACTGCCTAAGCAAAGTACTAACACGCAAACTTCTTCCCACGCCGAGCCTGCCCCAGTTATTCCAAAGGCGGTTCCAGTGCATGCACCGCCCCAGCCACCTGGACAAACTGTCGTGCAACCCACTTCCTGCGGCGGACCTGCTCCTGCCGGCCCGAACGACCCGACGGCCCTCGCACCACAACCTAAGACACCTCAGCCGGCGGCTATTGTCGCTGAAGACGGCTATATGGGGCAGCCGGCGATCAGGTCGTCGGCTAGGAGGACGGGACGCTACTACTGGGAGGACGGCATCCTGCATGGACCGGCGGAACTGCCGGAGACTCCGCCATTCGAACTTTGGGCATTTTTGAGCGGAAGTTCGTCAAATTGGATTGATCTCCCAAGTACTTCGATTCAGTCAATTCGCTCCAAGCGTGTAGGCTCACGTTATTGGCCAGCGTATGAGTCTGCGGTAATGGGCATAGCCGTGAGCGCAGACGGGCGACGGGCAGTGTCCGCGTCATTGGATAAAACGCTCACGGTCTGGGATCTTGAGACCCTTTCCCAACTGCGCACCCTGTCGGGCCATACTCAGTTTGTTTTTGACGTGGCGCTGACTCCGGACGGCCAGCGCGCTGTATCCGCGTCTAGCGACGGGACGCTCAAAATGTGGGATGTGGAGAGTGGCATGGAGCTGCGTACTCTTGCAGGCCATTCCCAACCGGTTCGCAGGGTGGCTATCAGTGGCGATGGACGACTTGCTGTATCAGCTTCGCAAGATTGCAGTCTGAAGGTCTGGGACCTTGAAACCGGAGCTGAGCTTTCAAGGCTCGTCGGCCACTCCTCGTTTCTTGCCGGTGTGGCGATCAATTCGGCGGCAACGCGGGCTGTTTCGACATCACAGGACCATACGCTGAAGGTTTGGAATCTCCAAAGTGGAGAGGAGATTTCCACACTTACCGACTCCTCGACACCGACTCGCGTGGTTCTGGGCGGCGGGGGCAGATGGGCCGTGTGTGGCTCGGGCGACGGGACTATCAAGCTCTGGAATCTTGAGATAGGTGCCATGTTGCGCACGCTCAGGGGGCATTCCGGTTCCATCAGCGGACTTGCGCTGAGTGCGGACGACAGATGGCTCGTCTCGGGCGCTCATGACAACACCGTAAAAGTGTGGGACTTGACAGCCGCAAAGATCGCGGCGACGTTTCATTACGACTCTGCTGTCGAATGCTGCGCAATTGCCGATGTCCGTAACATCTTGGCGGGCGACAGGGGCGGCTATGTACATTTTCTTCAACTTGATATCGAGCCGCAGACCTGACACCACAACGCGACCCATTTTCCGTGTATGCTAATAGGAGGTACTTTATTTGAACCATTTCTTTTCCCACCAACCAGCGCTGTCAGGCGCTGACAACGCGCTTCAGAGCGCCGTCCGTTAGTCCGGCATGTATCCACCAAGAAGTTTTCCTCCCCGCCGGCCGAAAATCCGAGAGAACGTGAACGAAGCGATTCGCGCCCGCGAAGTGCGCGCCGTCTTCCCTGATGGTTCAGTGGAAGTGATGGCCACTCCGCTGGCCGTGCGCCGGGCACAAGAGCTTGGGCTCGATTTGATTTTGATTGCGCCCACCGCTGAGCCTCCCGTTGCGAAGGCGATGGATTACGGCCAATGGCAGTATGAGCAGAAGAAGAAGCAGCACGAAGCCAAGAAGAAGCAGCATATTATCCAGGTGAAAGAGCTGAAGTTCCGGCCCAACACTGACGATCATGACTACGACTTCAAGAAGAACCATGCCATTCGGTTTTTAAAGGAAGGCAATCGCGTGAAGGCGGTTGTTCAGTTTCGCGGGCGCGAGATTGCGCACGTGGATTTGGGCAAGAAGCTGCTGCTGCGGTTTGCCGAAGATCTGGTGGGCGTGGGCGCGATTGAAGGCCAGCCAAGGCTGGAAGGCCGCAATGCGCATGTGATTATCAGCCCGGTGAAGGAGCAGAAGCCGGCCAAGGAAGTGAAGGAGAAGCCGGTGGTTCCTCCTCCTGTTTTGAATTAGCGCATATGAGTTCGCGCGTTCTGACACCCAATACCGAATCAGCAATCCTGGCCCGCGTCCTTCAGGCTGACGAGCAGGAACTAAGTGTTGAAGCGGCGCGATACTGGCTTTCGGTCAAACTGCCAGCCAGCGATCAGGACCGTGTGGATGAGCTGTCGGCCAAGGCGAGCGACGGGTCGCTATCGGAAGGCGAGAGCCAGGAGCTAGACCATCATCTGGACATCGGATTTCTGCTCGGCACCATGCATGCGAAGGCCCGAAGCCTGCTTCTGGCAGAAGCAAATCTGACGCCGCAGTGAAGCCGATCCGGACTGTTTATTTTGCCGTGCCGATTTTGCTCAAGATTCGGTCGTGAATCCAGTGTTCGTCCCACCATTCTTTGGGATCGATCTGGTAGCCGTCCACCAGCATGCTGAAGTGCAGGTGATCGCCGAAGGCCATGCCGGTTGCGCCGGTTGCGCCGATGTTTTGCTCCTTGGTCACCATGTCGCCGACTTTTACGTCGATGCGGCTGAGATGGCCGTAGAGGCTTTCGAGCGAATAGCCGTGATCAATAATGATGCAGTTGCCGTAGATGCCGAGGCGCTCGGCGTAAATGATGCGGCCTGAGTTGGCGGCGCGCACGACGGTGTTGGCTTTTTGCGCCAGATCGTAGCCGAGATGAACCTGCTCGTCAATCTTTTTGCCCTGGTAGAAATAGGTTCGGCGGTCGGCGAAGTAGGATTCGCGCGCGCCTTTTAATGGGATGAACGGGCCCGTCCAGAGCATTTTGTTGACGGTGTTGGTGCGCAGGTTGTAAATGGTTTCGGTGTTGGCCTTGCGCATGTCGTTGTTCAGCTTGACGAAGCGTTCGACCAGGCTGCCGGTGCCCTCGGGGTCCAGTTCGCCCACCACTTTTTGCATGTTCTGGTCGCTGACCGGAATGTCGGTGGAGCGGAATTTCTTGGGGAAAATTTTGACCCAGAAGGTGGTCGTCACATCGGCGCCGGCGGAGTTGCGCACGAAGGCCAGCGGAATGGTGGTGGGCGGAACGTTCCAGGGATAGGCGAACAGGGAAAAGCGGTGATTGCTGTTGTCAGGCTGGCCGGGCATGGGAAAACTCATGGAGGTGTATTCGGCCACGCGCACCCCGGCTTGCGTCCAGTTGCCGCCAACGTCGAGAACCACCAGTTCGGCACCGCCCTGGTTAATGTAATGCTGGCTGCCATCGGCCACGATGGTGGGAGGCCGCAAGACCACTTGGACGTCTTGTTCGATGGCCGTGCTTGCGCCGCGAAAATCGTTGCTGGCGGCGGAAATGGAAACGTGCGCTGGGCCCTCTTTTAAAAATGCAGCGGTTTGCTTGCCGACAGGAAACTTGAATGTGCGGCTGGGCTGCTTGGATCTGGTTAAGTCTTCAAAAACCGTTTGGGTCTGGCCGTTTTGGGTGACGGTGGCGGTCAGCCGCTTGATGCCTGCGGCGTCGCTCACGGAAACGCTGACCGGCGTGGCGGTGCCGATGGTGGTGAGCGGGGCGGCCAGCTTCAGCTCCGGCTCTTTGCCCGAGAACCAGAAGAAGGCCAGAATGATCAGCGCAAGCGCCAGGATAATCGCCGAAAGACGTTGTAGCATCGTGTGTTTTCTCTAAGTCCTGATAACTCGTCGCCCGACAATTTGATAGTTGCCGCGGGAAACCCAGGCGATGGCTTCGGAATAAATTCGATGTTCTTCCTTGAGGATACGGTCCGACAGAGTTTCCACTGTATCGTGATCGAAAACCTTCACCGGCGATTGCAGCAGGATGGGACCGCTGTCCAGGCCGTCGTCCACAAAATGCACGGTGCAGCCAGTGACTTTTACGCCATGCGCCAGCGCTTGGTATTGGGCGTCCAAACCGGGGAAAGCGGGCAATAGCGAGGGATGAATGTTGAGGATGCGGCTGGGAAATTTCGAAACGAAACTGCCGCTCAAGATGCGCATATAGCCGGCCAGGCAAACCAGCTCCACGCCATGATTCAGAAGCATTTCGGCCACTTTGGCGTCATAAGCGGCGCGGTCCAGCCCGGTCATCTCCAGCGATTCGGCCCTGAAACCGAGCTGCCGCGCGAGCGCGAGGCCGGGGGCATTCGGCTTGTTTGAAAAAACGAACCCAATTTCCGCGTTGAGCTTGCCGGCCAGCACGTTGCGCGCGATGGCCTCGAAATTGGAGCCGCGGCCCGAAAGAAGAATGCCCAGCTTCACAGGTATTTCACTCGCGAACGTTTGCCGGCATGCGGAACGACGCGGCCGATTTGATAGAAGGGCTCGCGCAATTTTTTGAGCAGCGGCGCAACTACCGGCATTTTCTTTTCGGCCACCACCAGCACCATGCCGACGCCCAGATTGAAGGTGCGGCGGTGATCTTCGTCGGGCACGTTGCCGAGCTTTTTCAGCAGATCGAAGATGGGCTGGGTGGGCCAACTGGAAGGATCGATTTCGACGCCCAGGCCGCGCGGCAGAATGCGCGGGATATTGTCGGTGAGGCCGCCGCCGGTGATATGGGCGGCGCCTTTCAAAAGCTTGGCGTCCAGCAGCGATTGGATGGGTTTCAGATAGGAGCGATGGACCTTCAACAGTTCGTCGCCCAGGCTGCCGGTGAATTCGGGGATTTTTGAATCGGGCGTCATGCCGCCGATTTCAAAAAAGAGCTTGCGGGCGAGCGAATAGCCGTTGGTGTGCAGGCCGTTGGAGGGCAGGCCGAGCAGAAGATCGCCGGCCTGGATGGTTTCGCCGGTCAGCATTTTGTTTTGCTCGACCGCGCCGACAATGAAACCGGCCAGATCGTATTCGCCGGTGGCATAGAGGCCAGGCATTTCCGCGGTTTCGCCGCCGATGAGGGCGCAGCCGTTCTTCTTGCAGCCGCGCGCGATGCCAGAGACCACGCTGGCGCAGACCTGCGCGTCGAGCTTGCCGACGGCAAAATAATCGAGGAAAAAGAGCGGCTTTGCGCCTTGCACGGCGATGTCGTTAACGCAGTGGTTGACCAGGTCTTCGCCGATGGTGTCGTGCCGGCCGGTGGCGAAGGCGAGCTTGAGCTTGGTGCCGACGCCGTCGGCTGAACTGACCAGGACGGGGTTGCGCAAGCCTTTTAGGGCGAAGCCAGCGCCGAAACTGCCGATGGAGGTGAGGACACCGGAAGTGAGTGTTTTGGCGGCGTGGCGCTTGATTAAATGGACGGCGCGATCCGCTTCGCTGATGTCAACTCCGGCGTCCCGATAGGTGGTTGATGAACTCACTGCTGAAGCTATGAGTTTAGCGGATCAAACGGTTATGTTTGAATCCCGGCTCAGAAACGTTCGAGCCAGATGACTCCAAGTGATTGCACCCGCCAGGAGCCTAATGCACGCGCGCGGAAAACGGGTTGAGAATTGTCATGCCCTCGATCTTCTGGCCGCTGTGCATGTCTTCCGAGTACAAGGTAGTGCAGCGGGCTTGGAGTGCTGCGGCAATGACAAGCGAGTCGTAAATTGTGTAACCGTTCTGCTCGGCGATTTGCAGGGCTTTTTCGTGGGTTTGGATGGTAAGGGGGACCGGCTCTTCGCAGAGCGTCCTAAACTGTTTTAGCGCCTCAAAAATCTGCGGCCACGGCCTTTTCAGTTTGCGTCTTGCAACCGCGACAAATTCATTCAGCACATGGACTGAAACAATGCCGCCATGGTTCAGCAGAGAACTGGCGATCACGGAGCGCGGGTCGCCTTCCGCCAGGGCGTATACCAGCACGTTCGTGTCGAAAAACGGCTTATCGTTCATTCTTCGCTTCGCTCATTCGCCTCTTCCCGATCAAACTTGAAGCCCGGTGGCAACGGACGCGCCAGACGGCGCAGCGATTCTATTGCCTCTTCGCGCCTTCTGTCGGGCGCGACTTTGAAATCATTGGGGCCTTTGATGGTGATTTCAATCTCGTCACCTTCCTTCAGCTTGAGAGCTTCCACGACCGAGGCGGGCAGGCGGACAGCCAAGCTGTTTCCCCACTTTGAAACTTGCATGGATATACATTAGCACATGTGTATCATTGAAAAATCGGAGGGCGGATAGAAGAAGCCGCCCTCCGCGTGTCGCCTATTCTTGCGGGAACACGAAATCGGCGTTGTAGCCTTCGCCGGAATCCTCATAGAGGGCCGGCGGTTCCAGCGGCGTGGAACCGATGCCTGGCTTGTCGCTTGAAATATTGCCGAAGGTCAGTTTTGATTCCGCCTTCTGACGATTGATCAGGTCGTTTAAAAGAGACTGGGTGAAGCTGGCCTCTTTGCCTTTTTTGTCTTTCATGACCAAACGGTAGCGTGCGCGGCGGCGCGATGGCGCTTCGCTATTCTCTGGAGATGGAAGTTTCGGCGCTTGCTAAGTAACTGTTTTGTCAATCGGTTCGCCTTAGCTTGGCATTGCCGGAAAAAAATCTTCAGGAGCTGTGACCGATACGTGTCTCGACTTAAATGCTTAATTTGGACAACCGGATTGTTAGCCGGGCTCGCGCTGCGGGCGGAGGTGCCGTCTGCCGTTGCGATCAAGGACGCGCACATTGTGACGGTCAGCGGCGAAGACTTGCCCAAGGCCACCGTGCTGCTGCGCGGCGGTCTGATTGAGGATGTGGGCGCGCAGTTGACGATTCCGGCGGATGCGTGGGTGATTGACGGCACTGGGCTGACGGTTTATCCCGGCTTCGTCAATGGCTTGAGCAACTGGGGATTGCCTGTTGCTGCCCCTGCGGCGGCACGGGGCACGGCCGCGACAGTTGAGCCGCGCGTGCATGGGCCGGAAGACCGGCCGCAGAATTACAGCTATGAACGCGCGGCCGATTCGGTCACGCCTGCCGACACAAAACTGGAGGCGGCGCGCGCGGCCGGGTTCACTTCTTCGGCCACGTTTTTGGACCGCGGCATTTTTCGCGGGCTGGGCGCTTTTATTGACTTGGCCGGGGAAAAGGGCCGCGAAATGATTGTGGCCGAACCGATTGGGCAGGAAATTTCCGTCACGCGCGGCGGCGGTTTTGGGCGCGGATTTCCCAGCGCGCTGATGGGCTACCTTTCTTACGTCCGGCAAATGTTTCTGGATCTGAATCAGTATCAGGAAGCCAAGGCTTTATACGCGGCAAATCCGGTGGGACTGCACCGGCCTGAATATGACCACACACTGGAGGGCTTGGAAGAATCGCCCCGGCTTCTATTGCCAGCGGTGGAATCGCAGCAGATTGAGCGCATGCTGGTGTTCGCGCCGGAGCTGAAGAAGCCATTCGCGCTTTATGGCTTGCATGAGGCGTTCAAAGATATTGATCTGCTGAAACAGGCGAACGTTCCGCTGCTGGTGAGCTTGAAGTGGCCGGAGAAGCCGAGGGATGCCGATCCGGCGGACGTGCCCAGCTATCGCGAGCTGGAACTGCGGGCGCAAGCGCCTTCCGTGCCCGGTTTGCTGGCCAAGGCCGGAATCAAGTTTGCGTTTTATTCGGACGGCGTGGATTCGGCGGCTGATTTGAAAAAGGCGCTGAAGAAGGCTCTGGACGCGGGTTTGACGCGGGCGGATGCCATTCGGGCGCTGACGCTGACGCCGGCTGAAATGTATGGCGTGGCCGACAGAACGGGCTCCATAGCGAAGGGCAAGATTGCCAATTTGGTGGTGATGAAGGGCGAGGCGTTTGACGACAAGACGACGGTGGAATATGTGTTTGTTGACGGCATGCAGTTTAAGCCGTCGAAAGAGAGCCAGCAGGCGGCTCCGGGCGCGGGGCGGCGCCCGAGTTTGGATATTGCAGAAGAAGAAATTGATGGAGACAGACTTTAATGCGTAAACTTTTGCTTCTGCTGGCGGCGGTTTTCAGCCTGAACGCGCAGACGTTTCTGATTCGCAACGCCACCATTCTGACCGTCACCAAAGGCACCATTGAAAACGGCAGCGTGCTGGTGGAGAACGGGAAAATTGCGGCGGTGGGCAAGAACATCAGCGCGCCCACGGGCGCTCCGGTGGTGGATGGCACGGGCCAGTTTCTGATGCCGGGGATTATCGATTGCCACTCGCACACGGCGATTGAAGGCGGCGTGAATGAAGGCAGCGTATCGGATTCGTCGATGGTCAATATCAAGGACGTGCTGAATCCGACCGACATCAATATCTATCGCGCCTTGGCGGGCGGATTGACGGTGTCGAACGTTTTGCATGGCAGCGCGAACGCCATTGGCGGCCAGACGATTGTGGTGAAGCTGCGCTGGGGCAAGAACGCGCAGCAGATGATTTTTGAAGGCGCGAAACCGGGCATTAAATTCGCGCTGGGCGAAAACCCGAAGCGCCAGGGCTATCCGCCGCAAGGTTTCGGACTGACTGGTCCGACGCTGGAGCGGCGCTATCCGGGCACGCGCATGGGCGTGGAAGACGTGATTCGCGAAAGTTTTAACGAAGCCAAAATTTATCAGGCGCAGTGGGAAGAATACAGGACCAAGACGGCGCGCGGCGAAAAGGTGATTGCGCCGCGCAAGGATTTGCGTTTGGAGCCGCTGGTAGAAGTGCTGAACGGCCAGCGCTATGTGCATGCGCATTGCTACCGGGCGGATGAAATTTTGATGCTGCTGCGCGTGGCCGACGATATGGGTTTCAAAATCAGGACGCTTCAGCATGTTTTGGAAGGCTATAAAGTGGCGAAGGAAATTGCCGCGCATGGAGCAGGCGCGTCCACTTTCAGCGACTGGTGGTCTTACAAAATTGAGGCTTACGATGCCACCCCGTACAACGCGGCGCTGATGACGAAGAAGGGTGTTTTGGTTTCGCTGAATTCGGATTCGGACGAACTGCAGCGGCATTTGAACTTGGAAGCGGCGAAGGTGATGCGGTATGGCGGGTTGAGCCAGGATGAAGCGCTGGCGATGGTGACGATTAATCCGGCCAAGCAGCTTGGCATTGATAATTCGGTGGGTTCGATTGAAGTGGGGAAATCGGCCGACCTGGTGCTGTTTGATCAGCATCCGCTTTCCGGTTATTCGAAACCGCTGAAGGTTTGGATTGACGGCAACCAGTATTTCGACCGCGCGAAGGATTTGGAAGCGCGCGCGGATTTTGCGAAGAAGAAGAAACTGCTGCTGGATAAGGAAGCGACTCCGGCTCGCGGACCGCGCGGCGGGGCAGCTACGGAAGGACCGTCTCAATGAGGAAATTAGTTGGCTTAGTGTTCTGCGCCTTTGGCTTATTCGCGGCTGAAAG
>Ga0209208_10000853_pt1 | contig 41564 bp, 33 predicted proteins | sample S1TSphfallax_3_FD_187694 | JGI IMG/M metagenome (GOLD analysis project Ga0209208, IMG submission 187694) | Host-associated microbial communities from peat moss isolated from Minnesota, USA - S1T2_Fd - Sphagnum fallax MG (SPAdes) (version 2) | ecosystem: Host-associated > Plants > Peat moss >... | reverse complement strand
AAATTCTAAATGTTTGAATATTTCATATTTATCATATGATCATGATTTAGCATATCCAAATATATATTACAAGGTATTGCAATTTATACAAAAATTTAATAAAATAAATTGTTGATGAGTGGACTTTAAATATATCATTTTCTAAAACACCAAATTAATATTTCTTTGTGGTTATAAAAAATTCAAAATTGTTGGTAACTAAACATATTGTTTGGATTTTGGTTAATGTAAAATTGATCAAAATTATTGTTATTATGAGTTCCATTTTGAATGAAAATTTGAAGAATTCATAAAATTCAATTTCATCCATAATAAATATTGACCTTTCCTACATAATAAATCAAAATGGACATTAAGAAATTCTACAAAATTTTAAGGTCCTTTGAAGCTAGCAAATTCAAATTATGACTTTTTTTTTTATATTGAGGAAGGGTAGGTCACATAAAGGGTTATATTGTTCTTGGGTTTGTTAATAGTCACCATTGTCGTGTTCTCAAAAATATAACTCCTTCACCTACACATAATGATTTTTATATGCTCTTAAAAATATTGAGAAAAAAATTATAGTGTATTTGGAAGGCCTTTTATATCCATCAATTTCATTTCTAAATTGATAGTGGGAGAGAAGTTATGCTTACTTAATATCCCCCCCACTCCTACACCTTGTGATTGTCATAATATTGGTTCATGATTTTTTTTTTCTCATGTTTTATGATAGGGAAAGTCCATGGGTGTGGAACATTCTCAAAATAAAAGGCCTTGGATGAGGCAATAGCCAAGAGTCCAATCTTGCACTACACTTTAATCTATTTTTAATCCCTTTACACTTATGTTTTGTTAGATTTATTGTTTTTTTTTTGGTGCAAAATTTTGCTAAAATGCAAAATATGAAAATCCTACCTAGTTACCTATTTATTTACCTACCTACCTATATACCCACTTACCTATCTATTTATTTACCTACATACCTATGCTTAACTATGTATCTACCTATGTACCTACCTATTCACCTAATAAGGTACCTACTTACCTATTTATGAAAAAAATTCAAGGTCAAATGAATTGTTATACACATTGACAAAAAAATTCATTGAAGTTCAAAGAAACATGTTAAATGAATTTGATACATATTGTTTTACAAAGTGGTGTGGTGGTTTGATGGCCAAGACATTGGTGTGGAGCCAAAGAAACCAAAGTGCAATCCCCACTACCATTGTGGAGTATATATATATATATATATATATTGTACATGTGTGTAAATGTATGATACCTAGGTGGGTTGGGGATAGTAGGTCATGGGTGGGAGGGTAGGTATTTACTATTTATTTATTAATTACATTTTTTAATTTAAAAATTGGAATTTTATTTTTTTTGGTTGCCCAATTTTTTTAATCCAATTTGACTAGTCAAAAAGACCATCTTATGGTTAGTAAAAAAAAACCTTTAGTCAAGTTGGATGTGTTCTTGAATCAATTTGTTTAATATGACTGAGTGGTCAAATTGACCAACTATCAAAATGACTAGTTTTTGGTCTAATTATATAGTCAAATAAACCATGATTTCTTGTAATGAAAGTAGTAGGATTTTCAAAAAAAAAATAGCTTCCTATTTGTCATGTGGCCAAATTAGGTTAAATCGTCCTATGGATGGTTGCTAATGTGGCTACATCACAAAAATGAAAAAACAAAATGTTTAGACTAGGCCTATAAGTCTTCCAAATTAAGACCCAACCAAAAAATTTGGAAAATTATGGGAAAAAATGATGAATTGTGAAAATGCAAGAAAAATGTTCTTTATATAGACCATGATCCAATGGTCAAACTGAATTTTAGACATAATAACATTGTGTATGTTACATTTTTTTTTCACCTTTTCAAAAATCATAAAACTCATTTCCAAATAATAAATTTTGCTTGCAACTTGTTAATTTAATACTAACCATCAAATCAAGAAAAATGGGGATGACTTACAAATGAAAATCTTGGAAATGGGTTTGTATATTAATCTCAAAGTTAGTTTCACCAATAAGGTCCTCCACATTATAGAGGCACAACTAGAAATGTAATCAATATAAGGTGTAATAGCCCACCCATGTGTATTATGAAAAATGTGGGTATCATAGTGAAATTCAGCAAATTGGCTTCCCCTCCTCTTCCCAAAATGGTAATTAGTCCATCTACTAGTACCCCTACCAAAGTATTGGTTTCAATATAAAAAAACTCTAAAATTGACTGCTCTTTTCAATAATTGTGGGGAGTGTGATAAATATGACTATAATCACAAAGGATTTACAAATGGCAATTAGGACTATGACCATGGATATGATTTGTGGCATATACAACAAAGAAGTTTGGACTACGTAGTCATGTAGCCATGCCTAGTCATATATGCGCATGTAGTTGTATGCTCATGCCTAGTCATGTAGTTAAGCCATCTCAACACCAACATCTTCAAATGCATCAAAACCCATTTCACAAGACAACCTACCACATGATCCATTTGAATATGGGGCAATGGGGGAGGTTGTGGGTGGATAATTACTTGTTCAAAGACCATGGCAACCACACAAACATTTCATATTTCATGACCACAACCACCAACAAACTTACCTACCATGTCAACAACAAAGTGGTGGCATGGAACAATAGGCTAGACACAAAGGGCTTGCAAACAACATTGGACAAACAAGGTTACCACTAGCCTTTGGCTTGTCCAATGTGATGGTGCCTAAAAAACAATTAGCCTAGGTAGACCAAGGTAGTGGTTGACAATGAAGTGGTCAATACTTTAATTAGTTCTTAAACTCCCATTGTTTTTTGGATAATAACTACAACATGTCAATTTTGATCCTTCAATTGTTTACATTATGGCAAGAAAAATCATGCAAGGCAAGGAAAACCTACTAGCCTATGTAACCAACCATGTTATTCACAATGAAAAAAAAACTTCCTAATTGCCAAAAAAACAAGAAAAATATGTTGACCAAACATATGTCGCAATTGAAACAGTGAAGGTTTTATGTGCATGGAAGGTGCAAAACAAGAAAGTATCTACATTTGATAAAGTCAATGCCCATGCATTCATTCAATAACAACTCTTACTAGATAGCCAAACCAATGAAATTTTTCATGGAGACATCACAACTACTTACCTAGTTAGTGTGACTAAGGTTAACATGAAAGTGTCAACAAGTTAACTAGGTGTGGTATGTTTGATTAATGTTGGCCACACCTTTTCCATTTCATATGGTAAATTTACAATGGTGTATATTAATTGAACGTTATTAAACACTAAAACACAACCTATCATGATTAGGAGGCAAATTGCATATGAGTTGGGCACACAAGATATGGATCCATGTCCATTCACCATTGCCACTTCAATAGGGGGAAGTGAATCTCCAAGTGGCTTCACCAAATTACCTCTCCAATCATAATTCATGGTATGAAAAGACTCTTACACCACCATTACAATAAAATGCATGGTAACATATGTTAAAACCTATACATCTTATTAGGACAACAACATTGTACCTAATTAGATTTGGCCATGACAATTGTACATAAGAAATTTGGTTTCAACTTGTTGGTTCGTCTCTTTAGGATGGCCACAAGGAAAAAATAGCAATTAAATTTGTAATTTAGTAGCAATTGTTAACACAAAAAGGTAATGTATGGATTGTTGCATAGTTGGATGTGTTGACAATTAGTCGCATGTTGTTGGAAGGTAACTTGTTTAAAATGGACACACCACCACCATCTAATACCCAATCCACAATAATAAATGCAACCTATAGGTATGACAAAAATCCACCACCTTCATGTGGATCAAGGTGAAGGAGCTCACAAGGCAATGCCAAATGTTGGTATAACATGTTGACACACACATGGGAAAATGGATGAGATCAACCTCTAATGCAATCAATAATGGCCTTCCATAGGGACCCATGAAACTTAGTCTTAGTGGAGCTTTTTGTAGGAGAAGCCATAGGACTTGTTGTTGTGTTAGAGACAAGGTTGTTAATACACAATATCTATATGTTCATGACAACAATCATTTGGTCAACCTAACAACTCAACATTGCATAGCAAGGTTACATGCTCAATTTCCAAAACAACTACCAACTATAACAATCCATAGTTGCATGTAACAACTACTAGAAAATGTTTCTCATAGGAAACATGGATATCCAATGATTAGGGCAAGTGGACCTAGTCATAGCTAGATGGCCTTGCCAAGGTCATTCACAAACAAGAAATTGGTAAGGTTTACAACATCCACAATCCAAGTTTTTTTTGGGAACTATTATGTTAGTTCCAATGGTGGTGACAACATCAAACCACATTTGTTGGTTACGTTTTGGGAAATGTCCCATTAATGGGAAATGTGAGTGAATGTTTGCATGCAAATACACATTTTGTGTGTGGATTCCTTGGGACACCAATGGTTGTTGCTGCAATTGCATTTGGGCCATATGTTCACCACTTACAATGAAAATGGAAAAATATGTTGGGCCCTAATGGGTGAAAGCACACTAAACCCCCAAAAACTGTAATCACACATATAATCTTTTTACAATTAAGTTTTTTGGTAATGCATGGACATCACATCTTGGATTATTTTTGTTTGTTTCAAATATATTTTATTAGCTTTAGACTTCATCTAATAAATTATTTTGAAAAAATTGAATGTATGGAGATATTTGTGACAAAACAATACTCGTCATAAAGTTTGAAATTTTGAATATATACTTCAAAACTAGTGTTGTGGATGGAATTATTGGCTGAAATTTTATGGTATGATGTTGATATACATCAGTTAAATCTAGGAAAATTTAGAAATTAAAAATTTTTGGATGAAATTCCATTCAAAAAATGTTTTTTTTGCATTTAAAAATAATGAATGCAAAATAAAATAAAATTCTAAGAAAAAACCACTACCATATCAAAGAGGAGGAGATTTTATAGATGGGCATTGTAGTATTTTTTCAATTTTCTTTCGTTTGGTAATGTTTCATGAATCATAAACATGAGGCCTTCTGGTCGTTGAAAAACTATGAATTATATACTTTGTGTACATTGATTTTATCTAATCCTCTTTTTCTAACTGTTGGATCAAAATTAAATTTGATTCAAAATGAACTTTGAATTCAAAAATGTTGTTGTGCAAATTCTAAAGTTTATTACTTATGTTTAGGATAACCAAAGGATGCCATCAAGATTTTAGCTTACTACATACTATAATACTTGTTATACATCATTTTTTTTGAACAAAGGTGGTTCACCCTTAGTGCGCTTTCACCTTAATTAGCCTAACCCAATTTTGGTTAAGCTTCAATAGGCTAGGTAAGGAAGTTTTGGGGTTAAACTTAAATCTAAAGGGGTAGGTTAAGGCATATGACTTTATCCCAATAAGAATTGAAGGGATGGGTGGGGGGGGGGGGGGGGGGGGGGGATGTTTCCCAACAATTTTTAGCAATTAAGGTTAGGGCAAGACGGTAGTAGTGGTGCCTTCTTAAAGTTGAGAGGAAGAAAAAATAGTTGTTGGTCCTTCCTTTTTTTTTGAGCGAGGAGCAATGATGATGGTTGTAAGGATGGAGGGGGGCTCATGTGGCACATCATGAAAGGGCGAGACAAGTAAAGGAATGAAGAGGATACAACATCATGAAGGAGCAAGCTTCTCAAGGGGTAATCAAATCAACAATCTTCTTGGAAAATGGAGGCAAAATCATCAAGTAAGGGTGTTGTTGGTTGTTCAAGTGGGGGAGTTTCATGAACATGGTGACTAAAGACGAATGGAAAAAATCAAGAAGAAGTACCTTAACCTCATTGATGCAAAAAGAAAGGAGTAGAAATGAGGAAAAAGTTGGGGAGTGTTTTGTGAGACGTGGGAATAAAGATTAGAAGGTTTGCCCTCTTGAGTGAGAGCAAGAGAAATAGGGAAAACTAAAAGGTTTGTCGTTTAAAATGAAAGTAAGAAAAATAAGGAAGAATAGAAGGTTTGCCCTTTAGAATGAAAGCAAGAGAAATAGGGAAGAGTAAAAGGTTTACCTTTTGGAGTGAAAGCAAAAGATGTAGGGAAGAGTAGAAGGTATGCCCTTAGGGTGAGAACAAGAGAAGTAAGGAAAAGTAGAAGGTCTACCCTCTGGAGTGGGAGCAAAAGAAGTAGGGAAGAATAGAAGGTCTACCCTTTGGAGTGGGAGCAAGAGAAATAAGGAAGAGTAGAAGGTTTGCCTTCTAGAGTGGGAGCAAGAGAAGCAGGGAAGAGTAGAAGGTCTGCCCTCTTATGGAACAAGAACAAGAGGAATTAGAATATAAGTTGCCCATTAGAGGTAGAGTGGGAAGTAGGTTGTTTTGGGGTTATGCCAAATGGCTCTAGAATTGTAAATAGTTGGGAGATAGGATTGTAGTGAAGGGATGTAATATAAGGAGTAGGTTAAGAGTTAGCTAGAAAAGGGAGTGGAAGGATTTAGGGTTGGAAGAAATACATTGTAACCTTTCTTTAAAGATGTGAGATTTTTTGGTGTGCAATGACTTGCTGAAATTCTTATGTAATGATATTTGCATGAATAGTTATAGTTTAAGGTTGTGGTTGGTTAAAGGAAGGTAAAGAGGAGTGGTGAAGAAGAAGTAGGAATATTGTGTCTACGACAAACATGAAAATAAATATAAAAATAGGAACAAGGGAAACATTGTTAGAAAGGAGGATCCTACTAAGGTTTGAACATAATCAAACCATGCCCTTTTGAATGGTTGTTGGATAAGGGAATGGATAGGGAAATCTATAGAATAATTAAGCAAGAAATCATTGGGTAGAGGTGGTGGGAATTGGTCAACAATTTGTGATTCCTCGCTTTGATAATCTCCAAGGGGGTAAGGGGGAGTGGCCCAAGACAAGGTGTTAAGGGTGTGTTAAATTTGTGCCTAACAAAATTTTGCAAATACCTTGGGCCTATTGGCAACATTAAAAAAGTTGGTGCACCCAAAAGGTTGTCATGTGGACCACTTTTGGATCATGGACGTTGTAGTCAACCAATCACATGGGATGACAAACCACCATTTTTGTTTCTCAACAAAGTGGGGGTGTTTAGGTTGACATTATTGATTTTGCTCAACTATTTGGCATCCCATGCATTTTGCAACCAAAGGTTAAGAGTATTATGGGATTGCACTATAAGTTATTGGGAGGAACAATATGTTCATGAACATGAATGTTGTATGGGATTTAATGACTTCCACAACTATAACACCAAGACTCATTAAAATGCAATGTTGCCAAGTTTTTGGACAAGCCATGGACCTTACTTCTATGGTTTGGTTTATCAAAATGTGTTTAATAGCTCATCAACACAAAAATAATATGGGCCTTAGACCTCATATGGGGGCAAATGCTATCAATCAAGGGGCAATACAATCAAAAGTTGTGTCTACTAACTTAGCAAGACATCAATTCTAAAATCAATAAGATTTGTGAAAGATGATCAAAATGTTGCCTTAATGGGGGTGAAAGCACACTAAGGTCTACATAAATGACCATTGCAAAGTCTATTTTGGGAGTATTTTACATGTATTTTAAAATGCAAAAACCTAGACATAAACACAAAAACCTTGAAATGATGTTAAAGTTCACATCGTTTTCCAAATCCAAGTTAATGATGCCCTAGGACTTTCAACTTTTTTTAACACCTCTATTTAGTATTGGTCATGAAAAACATCCTTTTGGATATGTGATGGATTTTGAATTTTTTTTGGCTTTTACTACACATAATAAGGAATTATAAAGTCATAAAATATATCATATTTTTCATTTATTTTTTACTCCTAAGTGTCATAACCCTTGAGATTATAACATGTCCCAAAATTGTGGAAAAATCTTCAATTCCATTATATGTAATGATTCCATAACACTTTTTTTTATGGATTATGACCTTGAAATTGCCTAGATTGTAGAGTCCATATTTCATTGAAATCTAATTTTTTGGTGTAATTATTTGAAATTAAGAAGCAAAAAGAAGTTAGTTTCACTTATTTAAATCCATTTTGTTAAAATTTTCAACTTGCATATGGATTTTATATAATAATATGTGTCCAACCCAATTGTTTTTGCCTTTGTGACATCTAGAAAAGTCCATTGTGGTATGCTTTTACCTTGGAGGCAATGGTGCATCCCAAGCCATCGAAAAAATCAACATTAACACTAACACTAATAATTGAATCCAATGTAATTTCATTAATAGATGATTGGGAAATGGACATACATGTCATGGATGACATCCCCAACATCATTGTTAACATAAATATAAATGAAGCTCAACCATGAACATCCACCTTTCATCCATTATACATTCATAACTTAATTAGAAACTTGCCTAAGAAGATTCTTTATATTATTACAAAAATAGGCTATTTTGATTAGATTTTCTAGCAAAGGATACCCAAAATGACATGTGTAAAAAAAACCACTTTGTTAATATGTACAAGTCAATTTGGACCCCCTATTGTGACTTAGGTGGTTTTTTTGACTTGGAGAGTACGATACTAGGCCTTGGTAGGTAGATATAAAAATTAGGTTACCTACTTACTTAAATATTCAACATACTTAGGTTAGGTAGTAGGTATGTAGGCCTCGATAGGTAGGTAGATTTAAGCTACCTATTTAACTTCTAGGTAATAACTAGTTAATTTAGCTGAAAATCAACATGGGATGTCTTATTTGACTTGGTCATTTTGATCAAGCATGTCATTTTTTTGGTTCAATTTAACTAGATGTCTTGCTTGATTAGAACCCATTGACTATTTTGATCACAATGGTAGGTTTTTGTTCAACTTGACTTGATGTGTGATTTGAAAGATAGTCAAATTCATTGATAAAAAAATACACATCTCATTTAGGCTTGAAATTTTTACTCAAAATGGACATGAATTCATTAATCAAGGTGGATAAGGCTCATGGAGGTCACCACTTGTATATTTTAAGAAGCACTTGATGTAAAAGGGTAATTTTAATTTGCTATGAAATAATGGCATATTTTGAGTATATTCAAGGTATATATAAAAATATAAAAAATATATTCTAAGTATATATGTGCATGAAATTTAAGTTACTTTGGTGTGCAATATACCCATTCAATGTTGTGGAATGAATACTGGTGGGCATGCATATACCAACATATCGTTATTCATGTGGGTAGGTGTGAATCATGTTATCAAGTGAGGTCAAACTTTAACACATTATCACCACAATTGGCCTTTGCCCATTATGGGATTAGGTTACTAGCTAATGGAGCCTAGATTTTGCATGCCCATTAGCAACCATATCATGAGGTGCCAAATGTGTTTTTGTGATGGTGGAACAATTTAGGAAGTGGATTGAACTTGTGCCCCCCACAAAATTGGTTTGAACTAGCAATAATATATTTCTTAAATCAAATTTTGGTTAGGTTTGGAGTTCATGTAAAAGTTTTGATCGACCAAGGTTGGGAATTTCTTGGGGGGCTTTTGGAGAACTTTTTGTTTTGAGTTTTAATTGACCATTATACCACCTTTCGAGAACATCTTGTAGTAGATGGTCTAGTTGAAAAAGTTGTTCAAACCATGAAGTGTGGGTTTTACAAGTATGGTTTGGTGCATGGTAATAATAAGGATTGGGATTTCAAACTCCCTCGGATATCAATTTAATAGACAAATAAACAACCCTTGCATGATATAGTCCATGTCAATTATTATATGGTAAAGAATCAATGTTGCTTGGTGCAATTAAAAAGAAGTTGAACCTTGTTATGGATTTGGATGACCCACAAGTTTGGGCTAAAACCCTATAAGATCATGCAATGTATTTTCAAAAAGTTGTGCTAATGGATATGTTGTGATTTCCTATGATATGTTCACATAAGGAGTGGGGCATATGATGATTCCAAATGATTTCAAGTTCATTATGAAACTTACATAATAATGTTGAAAATTGGGATTGGGGAGTAGTTAATTCATAAGTATTTAATGCTAACTAATTTGTGAGGGCACAATATTCGGCTAGGGGGGGGCAATTGTGTGCCATTGGGCAAGTTTTTCCAAATGTCAAATATAATGTTATAAAAAATTTACCATGTGATTGTAGTACAATAGGTATTATGAAGCAACATACATTGTTGCAACATGATAGAGAGAGATGACTTTGGTAAATGCTTTTGGATCTAATTGTTTGTAAAAAGTTGAGGAGCAAAAAGGACTAACTTGAAACTTGATGTTTCTACATGACAATAATGTAGTCATGTTTGGCCTTGATGTAAGCACAATGCAAAGGTGTAAGCAATTTTGGTTGATAAAGATAGTGGAATTATCTTTACTTGATGATGTTTAAAAAATGATTGAGATATTGAAGTATCTTCTTTGGCTTTTGCAAAGGGTGATGCATTGGACTTGCAATGCTACACATTTGCAATTGGGCATATCATCTTGTCTTTAATAGCTCCAAAGCTTACTAGAAGCACAAAGCAAGAAAAACTTATGGTCTATGTTATTGTGAGATCATTATGCATGCCATGGTTGATATGACAACCCTTGAAACCCATGTACAATTGAAATTGAACTTATGTTGAATCAATTGGTTGGATGGGTTTATAAGGTCCATCGAAACATGGTTGTTTAGTTCATATGTCAAGTAGAGTGTGCATGATTTAAAACCATTGTCCTTATTGTGGACACCCCTATTCATGGTCACATGGAGTTTGATATTAAGAACAACTTAAGCTCAATCTTGCATCCAAAGGTTGTTTAGTTGTTTTCTCAAACACAATGTGTAGTTTTTTTGTTGTTCGCTATTCTCAAGGTTCCTCTCCATATATCTATAATATTTGTGAAGGTGGCAGTTTCAATTTCTTTTAATATTGAATATAATACAATAGATTGACTTATTTTTATATCATTTTGTTGTGTATGTTAAATTCCTTATGGAATTGTATTGACTGCAAATTTGCATTACCACCACATCTAACCTAATTTGATGCTTTTGATATGTGAACAAAGGTGTACCCAATGATGTCAATTAGTGATTAGGTCTTTTTTTTTAATCATTCAATTGTCATTGGAAGTGTGAAGTAGCATGGAGCCCAACTGAATAACATCTTGTTGATCCCTCACACTATGAAAGATTGTTCAAAAAATTACCAAGGCAAAAAATGATGTCACCACACCACATGACATTTGTTGGCCTCTTTTTCTCCCACATTAAATGTAGCAAGAATGTGACACATAAAAATCTATTAAAATTTTTGACACTCCTTTCATTGTTCACTTTGATTTGTGCACTTAAAAAGTTGCATACCTAGTGTAGAGGAACTATTTTGGAGAAAGTGAGAGGTACTTTGATGATTGATCTCTTGGAAAATAGGTTTCATTCCATTGTGTAATTATACTTAACTACTTGCTATTGAAACCAAGTTTACAAAAAAGTAAACAATTGCAAGATAAATGTGATGATAGCTATCATATTGCTTTCATCAATTCAACAATAGTTAATTATCTCATGAGAATGTGCAATTTTTTCCTTTATTCTGATTTCCAACTTTAATTGTTAATTCCTTTATTACTTAAGTTCTTCTGATTAACTAATTTTTTCCCCCATGTGCAGAATATCAATTTTGTGACTACAGAGTTCTTAACTATGTGAAAATCATGCAGTGAACAAAACACAACCCAGGTTTAATAAAATGTATACAATACCAAAGTATAACTGTAATGCAGTTAAAAGAGAGTAATCCATTACCTCAGATGTGTCTTTCCTTCCTTCCTTCCCTTCTTTGTGCTCTTGAAGGACTTTTTCCTCCCTTTTGTTGATGATAATGAAACCCATCACTCAGTAGGTTTGAGATTTTATATTAAATCGGTTTTTTCTTCCATCACTGGGTTAAGGTTTTACTATGTACTTATATTAAAAAAAATCATCACTTGGTAGGTTTGAAGTTTATGCTATCTCAGTGTTTCTTCCTTCACTGGGTTGAGATTTTTTTATGATTATCAAAAAGCCCATCATCACTCACTAGGTTTGAAGCTTAAATCATATGATCAGTGTTTTCTTTCATCACTGGGTTCAGGTTTTATTTATTAATATTAACATTGTCATTACACAAATCTGCATCAACAATAATATGCATGCTGAAAGCTCAACATCCCTTTTTTATGACGCTGAGCTTGAAGGTGGAAGAAACAATTTTTTTCAAGTTCCATCCTTTGAAGTTCACAAAGGGGATTTGTGCCGCTGATTTAGAGGCTTCTTGGTCATCCATCAATCAGTGAAAGATTTTTGTGCTACAAATTAGTGTGTGCTATAACAAAATGGATCCTCTTGTACCCAAGCTTGCAAGCATTCAAGTTGTGGATGTCTCTCTCATGTTTTGTTTTTGCAGGTTTTGGAATGCTAGTTGTTATCATAGGAAAGTTCTTGTTTTCATTCGAAGGACATGAAAGGAAAAATCTTGAATGTCAATAATTGATGAACAAGAAGAGCAGCTCTGGTTTGCAACTTGGGAATTATTATTATTATTCAATATAGGGCGAGTCAATTTTTTCATGGTTTTCTTTGTGCAAACCTTAAAAAATGCAAGTTCCTTAACATCCTTGTGAATTTCATTTCTTCAGAGCAATGCAGAGAAAGTTGCTGATAAATTGGCAGGCTTAAATGAGAGGCTCGATGAGCTATTACAAGAATTGGTGAGCTTCAAGACAAAGTTCCCCAACCTGGAGAGCTCGAAACAGTTCAAAGCCAAAACAATCTTTCAAGCATAGTGGACAAGATTATAGCTGATAAAACCAAAATCAAAGAAGAGAGCTTCAAGAGATAAAATGGTTCTTTCTACTAATAATAACCATAACAGAAAGGGGCTTTCTAAGAAGGGGAGAAGAATCTGCCATCCCCATATTTAGAGTCGAGTATACTAACTACATCAAGAATTTTTTCATGTGGTAAATGTTCTTCAATGAGTTTTTTCTTGGAAATGGATCACAGTTATAAAAAGAAGCCTACATATAAGCAGAGACCCATATTTCTGGATCATGAAGTCTTTCTGGCTTCATGTTGTCTGCATGCTTTCTTCAACAAATAAGTCTCTGATTACCTAGTCGACAGTTTGAGCTCAATCTGCTGTTGTTGATTAGCCTAAATTTTGTGGGTGGCATTGATGATGCACTAGAAGAATTCTTGTTGGGGGTGTTGTTCAAATGGGATTACTAGAATCTGGGGTGATCACAAACTGCAAGTTGTGAGCTCAGTTTTGTGAGCAAGAAAGATTTTTAGAGAGACAAGCCATGGATTGGGTTTGGGTATTTAGTAATCAGAGCAAATTTTGCTGCATTCAAGACCTCCTATTGTGTGGTAGAACTGTTGCTGTTTAGAAATTTTGACATGATATCTTTATGAAGGAAGATGGAGAAAAGGAAGAAGAATAGCAGAGTAGAAGACATATGGAATGCATTGAAAGTGAAAGAGCTTGAAGGCAGTCAGAGGATGAAGGCAGTAAGCAATAATACCAATTGGAACTTGTTTCATATAAAAGATGTTGTCAAGCCAAGATCAAGTCGAGTTGCAGCTCCTTCAGAATTATCTCAGCTTGATTCCCGTCTCCCAGATTACTCTCTCCGGGAAGCTGCTAACATCTTCCACAAAAGTGAAGGTCAGCTGCAATTCGGCAGTTGCAAGGATCATAATAATGTGATGTCAAGCACCATCCATGCCCTCACCAGATCACAAGAGGAGAACAAAAATGGCAGCTTGGATTTAACTGGCAAGCTCTTGAGCATGGATCACATGCGCCCACCTTATACAGACATTGCAACTTCTCAGTATGCCAAACTCAAAGAAGCTTACCTGAAAAGAAAACTGGATGCCGCCGCAACTGTACCACAAAGCAGCAGCAGCTCCATTTTGCTAAACCAATCCTTGAATTCTGAAGCTTGCAGTGAGCCTGATCAAAGTCGTACATTCAACTGTTGCAGCCTGAAGATTTCAGAAGAAGATGTTGCAGCAACTATAATACCACAAAGCTGCAGCTCCACTTTGATGAACCAACTGCCCTTGAATGCTGAAGCTTGCAATGAGCCTGATCAAAGTAGTCGAAGCTATTGCAGCCTGAAGATGTCAGAAGAAGATGATGTTGCAGCATGGATCAAGGGTCCTGAGAGCATCAAGAAAGACGAGGTACATTCACAATTGACAGCAGCAGATAGCAAAATGGTGAAAGACAGTTGTGTCAATGGCATTGTTGAACAAGGAGCCAATGTAAATTCTGGTCACAAAGCAGAATGCATGATCAAGGCGGTGCAGGCTGGGATGAAGGATGTTACAGTCAAGGTACTAGCTTCTTCTCAGGTAACAGATGTCAGTTTGATGGGATTCAAGGATACTTCTACAAATGTCACAGACTCGAGCAATGGTGATCGAGATGCAAGAAGGATATGCGAGGAGAATTGTCACATCATGGCAGCAGATAAAGGTGGTGGTGAAGATGGAATTTCTTTCTCCAACTGCACTGAATCTGATGTCAAGAGCAATAATGAACTTGATCAACCTGATTCTTCAGTGATGCAGCAGCACCAGCACCAGCAGAAGGAGCAGCAGCAGCAGCTGAAGATTTGTGAGACAAGAGAGAATGCATGCTCCCAACAGCAGAATCTGATACAGGAAGAAGAAGAAGAGATTGAATATGAGCTCTTAGCTGAAGCTCTCAACAGGGATTTGAATTGCTTGGTTGATCCTGCAGCATCGGTGCGTTCTGCTGCACTGCTTCGCCTACAATCCACACTTTTCAGTTGCGTCAAGAGTGACGATAAAGGATCATGTGAGCTTGTCGAGGAGGAGCACCATGATCCTCCAGATCAAGCTCAGGTTCAACTCCGGAGCAAACACAACACATTGTGTTGGGCCGCAGAGGAATTGATAGTCAAACCTCTCTTGCGACGCGTCGCTGATTCCTCTGAGAAATGCCGTCAACTCTCCATCACTATACTTCACCAGTACTCAACCTCCATCTCTGCCTGGTCTCTCTCCAATTGTTTGTGTCTCTCTGTGGACCTTGAGGTAGATCACCAATTCTCCAATATGATCTCCACAGACAACGAAGACAAATGTTTGAAGAGAAACTAGTTGAGGAGATACAATTCTTGTAAACCACATCTCCTCCAGGACCATTGCTAAGAGCACCGGGTGGGTGTGTTTTTGGGGAAACAAACAAACAAGCAGGCTCCTGCAGGAAGTGCCGAGCGCAGTGATCACATTGCTGCCATATGTGCTTCCTGTCATCACTGAGCGGATGCCACTTGACATTCCTCTCACGCCTGCCAGCGACAATGACTATCTGAAAGAGCCGGTAGGCAACTAACTTAGGACATCTTTCCATTAGGCTGTTGTGATCACAGATTCTATGATAGTTTTCCATTATTTTTTCCTTCCTATCTATGCTCACCATCACCTCACAGCTGTTGGTCAAGCATTGAGCACCAAATGCAAGAGCTGTGAGAGATGTGACTTAAACTGCGACTCATTACAAAGTGACATGTATCTTTCTTCTTTTGTGGGAATGTGTTCTCAGAAGTTCCTAACATTGATTAACTACATATTTTCAACATAGTTGCAGATCTCCAATGCAATGCACCTGTTCATCCAATAAGAAACAAGGCCCTATGTCATTGGCTTTCCATTAGGCTGTTGTAATCACAACACACTATGTGTAACTGTGATCACAACAACCTAATGAAAATAGACCCTTACTCTTCCATTTGCAACACCATTTTCATTCTTCATCATCAAAGTAGAATTCCATCAGATTTGTTGAAGTTTGTATCAACTTCAACAAACTTGTCAATCCCATCATCACTGTCAGAGATGATGATGATGATGATGATGATCTGCTACAAACCAATCTGCTAAAAAATCAATCAATTTCCTCCAACTTATGCAGGTCAAGATCCAGGCTATTCTTGTGGAAACATCAGAGGAAGTGAGACTGCAATTAGTGCAACTCATGCATTCAATTCTAACGAAAGCTCCTCGCTTGATTCAAGCTTTTGCTTCTGATGTTGCTTCCATTCTTGTTGCTGCAACATTTGACACTCACCCAGAGGTCCTCCTGGTAGGTACTACTTGTATCACTCTTCCCCCTCCCTCCCAATCGCACCTAGCAAGCAAGCTGTGCACCTGTTGTATGTGTCCAGAGATTCTTGTCAACTTTGCAGAAAAACTTCTTTGAGAATCACTCAAGCAAGCTCTGAACAGTCTCCTCCTTCTCCTCCTCTTTCCTCCATGCCATGATGTTGTTCTTGGTGCAAATGGCCAGGAGACATTCTCAACACTGGAACAGTTTGGGGAGCTCATGGGTTACAAACTCAAACCTGTGGGCAAGCAACTTGTGCGAGTGGTGCAAGTCTCTCTCTCCCACAACCACTATCGAGTGCGAGTGGCTGCCCTCAAGGCTATCCGCAGGTTACCGCATCCCCCTAACTTTCTTCTCTTGACATCGCTTAATCTGCTTTTCTTCAAACACTTCTTCCAGAGAAGAAAGAAACATGGCAAAAAAAAAATCTCAAACCTCAGAAGAAAGTCCAAGACAAACAGGATCACAGGAAAACTTCTGAACAGCATTTGCTATTGCTGCTGCTGATTATGATGTGAACTTGCTGATGTTGCACATGATGTTGCAGGCTAGTTATGTGTGGAGCACATGATGCGATTTATGAGCTGACAGCATATCGAGATCCAAATCTGATACCAATCAAATGTTTCTATGAACCAGACCCCAAAGTAAGAAGATGAGAGTTGGTTGAGCTCTACAAGACTTCTTGGCATTCTACAGTGAATATTTATGTGCACTTGATGAAACCTTGAAATTTCAATGTGTTTATTCTGTATGTGTGTGTGTGTGTGTGTGTGTGTGTGTGGACCTAGACTCATTACTTTGCTGTATTGGCTACTGATCGAAATTCTTCAGCAAGAGAAGAACTGTACAGAACCATTGCCTGTTGGTTATGTGAGCTTGGTGAAAGAAAAGAACATGAGAGCCGACTTGTTCCGTAAGAAGTTTTACAATCTTTTCTCAAAATCATTCTTTGCAATATATCATCAGTAGTGTTTTTCTGAATTCTATGTGTCACTGTTTGTCAAAAACTAAGTTCATCAACAATTTTTTCTTCAAACTTGACAGGAGAGAGGTTGTCTCCTCTGTTTGTCTTCTTTTTTCTATGATCAAAACCATGCAAGCCAGTACAATCTCCATGAGCACTGAATGGGGAAAGAATTGATCAGGTACTTATTGGCTGGTTTTCAAGATCCAAGCCCACACTTGCGGGAGCTTGCCTTTAAACTCATGGAGGAAGTTGGCCTACAGTATGTGCTTCATTACTAATCCTACAGAATATTTGAGAGATTGTTAGTGGTACTTGTCTTTTCTCCTCCAACATTCCTGCAATTAAGTGCTTCTCAAAAGAGGACTTCTGAGCAACACAAATTTTGGTGATCTCAAATTTAGCACATAATAAATTGAAGTTTATGATCAGTCTAGCTGAGAATATAGAGCTTCTTGGCAAGTTAGACAAAGCAAAGTGCTTCAACATCACATTTGAGGAAATGCCAATTACACTGAGAGTTGTGAGAGTTGAGTACTGAGAAGAATTGCATTTAAAACATGCTATAAAATATTGATCAACAAATCTTGATCCTCCAGGTATGAGGAAGAGAATGAGAAGGAGGTGAAGGATACCCGCACATATCTTACTGAAGATATTGATGACATTGTCTCTCTAACTGGAGCACCCTTGCCTCATCCCTTCACACGTCTGTTCTCTTGAACCCTTCCCTTGAAGAATCTCTCTCCCCCGCCTCCTCGTGTTCTCATTGATGAGGACAACACGTAGTTGTCAAACCTAAAGGCACAAGATGTACAAATAGATCTCTATTCTAGGTGTTTCTGTATTTTTGTCCAGAGTTTGCTTCAGAACAGGTCCATCAGATGAAGAACAATTTTCTTGAACAATTTGGGGAAATTCCATGATACTAGCAAACAAGCTCAAGATCAGAAGCAAACAATCAAGGCAATATTGTAGCAAACAGACAGACACATGACTGACATTGGACAAGAATCAAACATCAATGTGTATTCTTCTTCTCTCATGTGCAGGAAGACCATGCTTAGGTGCCAGGATCATGGTGAAGAGTGTGACAGCCATCATATTGCATGCCATTGCTGGTGATTTGGAATGTTGGACGTGTGGTACACAGGAGTTAGCAGCAGATTTTCTGGTCACGCTGCTAATGTTTGCTGAGGACAATATCACCATGCATCTCCAACCCCTTGTCAAACTCCTGCACAAGGCTCTGAGCCACCCATCAATTGAATCTAAGTTAAGCTTTTCTCGTTTATGATTTCACACGGGCCAGTTACACAACTACATGCGCACACATGACTATACTTCAGATATTTCATTGTAGCTTCACACCTCATGCTCAGAATGAGTGGAACAAAGAATGACATTAAGGAAGCCTGGAGAGGAAATGAGACAACAATAGGCTGAAGTCTAGGAAATCCTGCTCTCTTCAAAGTCTCACTTCAGATTGCAATTACATGCCTTTAACAATTGCAGATTCTGGAGAGTGCTAAGCTTCTGGGTTTATTCGTGTCGCCAAGCTCCTACCTTCCAATCATGCTCCCACGAGTAAGTGGATGTGATGTGAATGCAGATGTGTCAGTGCAGACTGTGGGGCATGCTTTGCATCTGCTTGCAGGCATTCTGAAAGGAAGTGCTTCTGAACAAATACTGCCACACATACCTGAGATCTGTTGTACCCTCACAGATTGCCATCTAATGACCAGCATCCAGCAGTACAGAACTCACTGCTCACTCCCACATCACAATGCCATGAATTGTCATCATTCTGCAGAGGTTTTCTATGATGCTTAGACAGTCTAAGAGACAGTCTGAATCTGGGAAAATATTGGCTGGGTTCAGGGGGGTGAATGAAGGTGTGATTGCGGTGGCAGATCAGTTGATCAGGGCTTGGCATCTGGACAAATGCTGCAAAGAAGTAACAACTATGCTCTGGCTATTACTCAATGCTGCTGCTGTTGCAGATTTTTGTTCTCGATCACCTGTGAAGGTTTGTTCCCATTCTATCCCAAGACACTGTGAAGAGCCACACTTAAAGTAAAAAGAAAGTAGAGAACTCTGCAGATGATGCACAGTTCAAGGATGATTTGCACAGCAACTATTTGGAATGAGATTAATGTCAAGGGGTGGGTGTGTATAATATGAATTCTGATGCCTTGACTCAGTGGTCGTTCTTCATCTTCTGTGCAAAAAACAGGCTGAATCTGCAATTCAAAACTTGGCTCTATCATCTGGGCATAGTTCACAACAATCAATGATTGCAGCATATGTTGGTGAAATGCTGCAAATTCTGCCACATCCTAAATTCTGGGCTCTGCGCTCCTTAGGTGCACTGGTTTATTGCAGGCTTCTCAAATCAGCATTTTTGCTGAATGCTGATACACTAGAGCAGTATGTCAATCCTCCCCTACACAAAATACAGATGGTGTAAGTACTGGCCTATCTACTTGCTGCATTCGGCTCCCAGACTTTCTTCAATCAGTGGAAGTTCAGTTCCTGAGCATCTCAGAGGACAAACCCAGGCCATTTGTTTGTCAGATTGGCTTGAAAAGTTGACAGACATAAAAGCACTTGTGTTGGCCAGGTTGATAGAGTCCTTCCACAGCTGCATGCAGGAGTGTGCTGATCAGGGTGTGAAATTACGGTTAGCCCCTTGAGGCTCAGTTCCTGCAATTCCTTCATTCCCTACAGTTTTTTTTTCCTGTTCACATGCATTTGCAAACACACATTTGGTGGATTACCCCAGGTTGTTGAATGACGTGAGATCAATGATAGCAAATCAACCAATTGAAGCTTCGCTGGAAGCAGACAAGAAGAAAGTGAGCCAACTTGTGGAACGGTTTTTTGTCCCCTGCTTGCAGTCTGGACTAGAGCAACAATTGCTGATTATTCCCACACTTGATGCTATTCAAGACATACTATCAAAGCCATGGCCAACATCCTTAACTGCTGACAACCCATCCTTCCATGATGCATTGACAAGGCTCCTCAATATTCTTGAGAACTGCCTTGAGAAAGCCAGCCAAGATGAAAAAACAGATCAGCATTCAGGTAGAATTACAGATGACAACAACAGCACAAAAGCTCAAATAGCTCAAGACAACAAGAGCAAGAAAGACAAATGCCATGTGCAAGAAGATCATGATGATGCCCAACTCAATAAAATCAATGATAAGTGTAGAGGTTTGATACACACCATCCTAACTTATCACATCACTATTTTCTTTCTTCCCACTGAATGCTCGATATACACAAGAGTACTGACCCACATTTTGCTTTGCTTGTACCCATCCAGAAATGATTGCATTCCTGTGCAAGTATATGAGGAATCTACAATGAATGACAAGCACCTGGGCAATTCATGGTCCCAAGCTGTACTCAAAGTATTCAACCATAAGAGGGTGATTCTTTCACATTCTCGATCTTATTAGCTGATATTTCTAACCTCATGGATTTGGATTTGATGGCATGGATGCAAATGTAACCATATGGATGATGGTCATTTTCAACCATGAATGTAATGAGACCTATACAAGTGTACTCAAACATAAGTAGGCAATTCTTTCACATTCTTGATTTTTTAGCCTTTATTTCTAACTTCATGGATGCGGATTTGATGACACGGATGCGACCATATGGATGATGGTCATTTTCATCCATGAATGTAATGAGACCTATACAAGTGTACTCAAATATAGTTCATGGATGTGGATTTGATGACATGGATGCAATGCAACTATAATGGATGATGGTCATTTTCATTCATGAATGTAATGAGAGTAGAGAATTGAAACCATGAATCATCATAATAAATGAAGTTTTACACCTCCATGCCACTGTGCACAAGTATTCAAGCATAAGTGGGTGATTCTTTCACATTCTTGATCTTATTAACCTTTGCTTCTAACTTCATGGATGTGGATTTGATGATATGAATACAATGCAACCATAATGGATGATGGCAATTTTTATCCATGAATGAATAGAGACATGAAACCGTGAACCATGATGGTAAATGAAGTTTGTGCCTCCAAGACACCCTCTAATTTAAAGTAGCTCTTGTAAATCTGTTGTCAAGGAAACCAACAATATGTTCTCAAAATTTTGAGCCTATTACGTTCATTCTTGGGCCATTTTGACAACTTGGAAACTTTCAATCCAAATTGATCTTGGATTAAATCCAGGAAATGGAAGGATGTCTTTTCAGAATTTTTTTTTAAAAACATGCCATAGTCATGGATGATGGAAGTGACAAGCATATTTTCAATACCTTGTGCACCAATTTGCATCTCATTTCTCTTCAATTGAATTTGAATTTAATTCAAGTTGCATGCAATGTCATTGAATATTTTTGTTCAAATGAAACTTTATTTATGTAAAATCAACTCATTTAAAAATTGTTTCATTGTCATTGATAGTGTGCAACAACTTGGAGCCCAAGTTTGATTCTAGTAGCAAATTGTGATTTCTCCAATTTGATAGTTCTTTTTCATTCCTATTCTTTGGGTATAAATAGAAATGATATGAAGTTTGCCAACCATGTAGGACATTGCATGAGTTTCTTTCAAATAGGAAATAATTGTTGTAGATGAAACGGCCATAGTCCTATCCACAAAAACTTAAACACTAAATACTCTTGTTTAAATGATGATGATGATTTAATTTTTCACCCTACCATATTTACAACAAACATTTGGGTAAATTCAAATCAATTCCTATGTTGCATTGTATGCCAACCAATTATAATTTCATAAATTATTGATTGAAAAAATAACAAAATAAATGAATTTAAGTAGAACAAGTATACATGAATAATTGAAACACCTACGGAAAACATTATTTAGTTTGATTTGCCTTCTAATCACATAAGTTTCAAAAGTGGTTCAATTATGTGGTGGTTTGGCTAGCCCAAAATTAAACCTTGGCAAAAATTGTCTCCTTTTAAGTTTTAAAAAATTACTTGTTGTTTCAATCTAACATTTGTCTTAGTGAAATTCTTTGTTAAATAGGATTTAACCTTTCCAACAATTGTTGCAAGGTAATATCTATAATAAGTTCAATTTTTTTGGTGGTTTAGACCAATGATGGACGGATATCATCTTTTTATGATATCCACCTGATAAGGATACCTGGTAAAAATTATTTATCCAAACCGGTTATTAGAAAATAAAAATAAAATTCAATTTAAATATTCAAGTTGGATATCATATTTTCAAGTTTTTTATTTGACCAGGATATCAATCTACTGGATATTTATTGTTATTTATCAGTTGGATATCAATTCTAGATATCAAAAACTTGGATTTTAAACAAGGTTACAAAAGGTTTGAAGTCTAAAGTGTGTGCATGTAAACATTTATAAAACTTTTACAAAAAAAAACATGAACACTCACTTTTCACTTCTCTCATATCAAAAAACTGACTTTGATAAATCAAAAGTAAAAAATATAAATGATCCTCTACAATGTGAAGGCTGAAAAACTCAGAAAGCTCATGTAGTCTTGCAATATGCGAAAAATAAAAAATAAGAAAAAAACTAAAAATAGTTGAAAAAAAACTTGAGCAACAAAAGAAAAGAAGTAAAAGCAGCAACACAAGAAATTTCAAATTCAAAAATACGAAGATAAGTTATTAAAAAGAAAATAAAGTTGAAACAAAAAAGAAAAAACAGAAAAAGTATATAATTAAAAACAGGGAAAAATTAAAAACAGAAAAAAAATTTAAGAAATAGAAAAAAAAATTTAAAAGAAGAGATTTTTTTTAATTTAAAAAATAGGAAAAAACACACGAAAGAAAAAAGGAAAACACACAGTAAAATAATTTTCAAAAGAAAAAAGAACCAAAAACAGATAATAAAAAATAAGAAACAAAACAGAGAGCAAAACCAGAGAAAAAAACTTATAGTAATGAAAAAAAACCATACTTGAAAAAGAATGAGGTTTGTCTTCTTTCTCCAAACTTCAAACCTACATCCAATCAAACAAAAATAAAAAAGTTAAAAAGAAACACTTTATTTTTATTATACTAAATATTAGAAAAACTAGAAAAGAATTGAAAAGGAAAATAGAAAACATATAAAAATAGAAAAAAAATGAAAACAGATAAAATAAGAATAGAAAAATACAAAAACATCAAACAAGCATAAACGAAAGAAAAGTAGTAATAAAATAAAATAGAAAAAAGGAATGGAAACAAATGAAACAAGGAAAGAGAAATATAGAAAAATAATTTGAAAAGAAAAAAGAAAAAATAGATTAAAATAAGAAAAAATAGAACAGAAAAACCAAGAAAAAAAGCTCATAGTAATGAAAAAAAACATACTTGAAAAAAAATGAGGTTTGTCTCCTTTCTCCAAACTTCAAACCTGGATCCAAACAAACAAAAATACAAAAGTTAAAAAGAAACTTTTTATATTTATTAACTAAATATTTCTAAAATCAGAAAAGTTTGAAAAGAAAATAGAAAAAAAACACATAAAAATAGAAACCAAATGAAAACAGATAAAATAGAAATACAAAAAAATTAAAACATGAAACAAACATTTTTAAATAATTTTTTTTAAATGGAAAAAATGAAACAAACAAAGGGAAATAGAGTAAAACACTTTTTTTTAAAACTTTGAAAAAAAATTAAAAAGAAGAAAAAAAATAGAGACCAAACGAAAGAGATAATAAAATTATATTAATGAAATAAAAACCATACCTGAAGAAGAATGTGATTTGTCTTGTTTCTTCAAACTTTAAACCTACATCCAAACAAACAAAGTTATAAAAGTAAACAAAAGAAACACTTCACTTCAAAAAACAAAAAAACAAAAAAGATAAAAAAGAAGAAGAGGAGGAAACAAAAGCGTATAAAATAACCTTACTTCAAATGTTGCAACAACTTGCAACAACTTGCAAGAGGGCAAGGAAAGGGTAAGTAGAGTGTGAGAGTAGAGCAAGGAAATGAAAATAAGAGAGAAAAAAGAAGAAGGAAAAAAAAGGAAAAGTAGAAAACAAAATAATGAGAGTGAAAGAGGATTAGAAACGCCAATTGTGACCTTTTTATCCTCTCCCAGGAAAGATGTTAGGTTGTAGTGGTTGCAAATTGCAACCCTTTTTTTTCCTAACATAATCACTTACTAAACTAATGACTAACCTAACCTAATTACTAACTTGATATTCTAATCCAAGCTTGGATTTAATATCTGGCCCAAATATTAGGATCCTTATATCTAACATCGACCCCGGATATCATGGAACAAGATATCAACCTAGATATTACCTGAGATGATATCCATCGGATATTGATCATGGGTGATATCCGGGCTAATATTCAAGCCAGATATCCACCCAACATTGGTTCAAAGTAGTGTTGGGAATAGATCGTTCCATCTTTGACTCTTTAAAGAAATGAATCAAAGAGCATTCATAAAACAAATACCCAACGGGAAATTTGATATTAGTTGAATTGAAGAGGATATTGTTTTGGGGGCTATTATGTGTGATGGAGTTAAAAAATTTTCTCACCCTATTATTTTTTAATTTTTCAATATTTACATATTTATTTCACCCTAAACTTAATAAGGTGTTCAAATTTTTAATTTTAGTTGAAATTGTGAGGTTTGCAATCTATTCACATGAACATGTGCCAAAAGAAAATCAACCATTGAACATAAAGACAATCATAAAGATGACCTGCCATAAGTTGTTGAGGAAGAACCATAAGTAAATACATGAATCACTAACTCATCCAAGAAACTTTCACATCCCCTTCATGATGTTATTTTTCTTCTTTTCCCCCAAAATTGAAATCTAACTCAAAACTTTTCCAAACTTTAAGTCACCAACAAAAAAACCTACTTAGAATCATTATTTATTAAATCACTTCTACATGTATGTTATATATATTTCAATTTTCTTAATGCCTAGGATTAATGCATATCCTATATCCTCAATTTGAAAAGAAACATGATCTTATTGTAGAACCAATTGATTTATAATTTATACTAAACAACCAATCTATTAAAGCCTATATTTCAACTATGTAATTTTCAATTAAGAAAAAAAAATGTTGCCATCCAAAACAAATGTGTTAATTCTTCAAGGTTTTTAAATTTCAAAATTCTCTTGCGTAAGATATTTATCAAATGGTTCTCTTTGATATTATAATAGTTAGATTTGTAATTGTTTCTTTGTTTAGGGGTACAATTTCAACATTAATTCAAATTTTAAAGATTAAAATTTTATTAATTCTCAAATCTTTTACCAAAACGTTTCACATGGATATATGAACCTTCAATTGTATAATAAAAAAATTACATCAATCTCCTTCAAATTCTTCTTCTAGTTCATCTTCATTTTAAATCAATTCAATAAAGTTAGATGGGGGGCTATAACCAACTTTAAAATCACTCAACCAATTTTTATAAATTAAAAGCTTTTTAAATGGGGGATTATAATTAATTTTTAAACCATTAAGTTAATTCTTGCCAAAAAAGGTTTATCCTTTTTAGATTCTTTGATTGTAAGATCTACATCTTTCTACCTGGGTAAAAATAACAAGTGGAAAAACACGTTTTGTTTCAACCTATGATTTCACAAATTTCCCAAGACATTTAGCATGGAAGACAATAGTGGGAAACATTCACTTTTATTTTGATCATCATTGTTAAAGACAATTGATTTCTTTTGCATGCATTCCATATTTCAAAATATTAAGAACTCTCATTGGAGTATTGACAAATTTCCTCTTCATGTTCATTGTTACATCCTATCATTTCAAAAATACTAAGGTTGTAGTTTTTATTAGTCCTTGTTTCAACATTCCTAGATATAACCCATGAGAAATGGTGCAAATGCTAATAACACTTCAAAAGCATAAAAAGCAAGCATATTTTGTCATATTCCTCAACAATTGCAATTGTCTCTTCTCTTTCCCAACGTATGAAGACAACTAGTATTAATGACAACATATTATGGGCTCTCTTTTCATCAAACATTTTTAAGAACAAAATACAAATTTTCAAAACTAAGTTCATTTTTAAAAGCCAAAGTTTTCAATTTAATGTCATACCCTCCCATATTCTCTTGAACTATATTATCAATAATTTCATGTTTTCATCATATTGTCATATATATTTGATAATGACATCTATTGTGTTCTTAGAATTGTTCATACAATATTAGTTCCTACAATGGGTGTTTGATCAATGTACATTAAAGCTTTACCTTTGTAACTTATTAACTCCCCTTTATGATGCCAAAAATAATAGTTATGCAACCATGCTTTTTTAATTCTCATGGAATACAATTGTCAAAATTGCATCCAACTTTGTGGTCAAGCATGGTTTAATTTTACATTTGAAATCTACACATTTTAGAATAGTTCCAAAACATGGTTATTGTTAAATAAACAAATGTGCCATTTGGAGACTAATATTAAAAAAAATTAAACCGTACATTTTGACAAATTTATTTGCTTCCTCCTCTTTTTCCCTCAAACTATTTGAAATAAAAAATTCACAAGAACGTAATGGCACATAGATGATCAATGATAAGTGATATATATTTTTTCACATGTTTCTCAAGATGATGACACATACATAAAGCAGTATTGCAAAATTACATGAAACATTGTGCAACATACAAGATAAATATTTTTAAAATGGTTATAAAGGAATCTTATGTTCATTTATAATTCAAGAAGAGAATGAGTATGTTCAACCCTTGTCATATTTTCATTGAAGAGTTTTTGAAATGTAATCTAACCACATAAGTTGTAATTTTTCCTTGAAAATTTCATGTTTGATTGATTGGAATGATTGCAAAGAATTACATTATAATATGAATTACAAATTATGAGTTTGTAACTTTTGAATTTCTAATGAGGCAAAATCAATGCACATGGAATATACATTAGAAGAAATCTTGTCCTTTGCAACTAAGATATCAATGACTAAATATCCTAAACAACTAAGAAATGATTGTAATAATAGGATATTACTTCAAATCTTATGTGTAAAAAGTTATAGTCATATATTAGTGGTGCATTTAACTAGTAGATGATGACGTGGTAACATGATGGCTGATGTTGTGTTTTCATTACAAGTTTTCATCCATATGGCATTTATGATTGATGACAAAATGATCTGCATGTCTAAAAAATCATGTGAAAATGTGACTAGGATAAAATCATTTCAAATATAACTAAAGAATGACTATGCAAATGACATTAACAAAATGATGTGTTATTACATACATATTGTGATCATAAAATTACTTTACAATGATTCAAAAATGATTATTGATATAAGTTCACACACAAAGAATTATGACATGTTAGGAACTGATTTCAACTAATATTATGCATATAAATAACATAATATCTTTAATTATATATATTTTGAATATATTTGATATGATCCATTTAAAATATTTTATATGAGTAAATTAATTATCACACATTGAAATAAATTTTACTGATAAAAACTGATATACTAAAAATAAATTTTTATATTATAATTTATAAACCAATTTATTATGACTAAAAATAAAAAATTTATTATATATAAAAATTTAGATATTTTAATCCATGTATGATCCGTTTATAAATATTTTATGTGGATAAATTTTATGGACTCATATGTCTAAATTAAAAGTTATTAATAAAATTATAAATAAATTGGGGAAAAGAAATTATATCATAAATTCATAAATGAAACGAAGGTTTAAGATATGAAAAATATATTTTATTTATTCTTGTACTACCCACAAAGGTTTTTCCATTTACAAATCATGGGTTTGGTTTTTTTTTTTTAAAGAATGGTCATTGAAATATTATTTTAATAAAAAACTTCAAATATTTTTCTTTTGAAATGAAATCACATTTTTACATATATTTGTAATAATTTTTACATTATTGAAGGAAATTTATGGATGTTTTTTTAATTTTTTAATTTGGATACTTTATCAATAAGATATGAATCATCAAACTTGAGGTTGTGTGTAGTGTTTAAATGAAGTATGGTTTAAATAAAATAATCACTAGATTTTTTACACAACAAATGGTGGTGGTAAAGGAGTTCAACTCCATCATTAAGGTTTAAGGATCAAATTTCACAAATGACATTGTTGCAATCAATGACGGAATCTTGACCAAATATTCCATACCTAATTAAACTACCTAGGTTAAGTGCTTACCTAAGTAGATTAGGTGGTTACTTAACCATTTGAATTAGTTTTAAACCTAATTTAGGTGGTGACACGTGTCAACAATTGATAGGATGAAAAAATGAAATAAAAAATAATGAAAATATAAATATATTCTATTATTTGCATTATAAAAATATCAATTATTATAATTTGTAATAATAAAAAATAGTTACACAATGACTAAACTATGACTAATGATTTCACATCATGTCCTAAACGATTATTGTTTTCAATGACTTGTCCATAATGACTTTAGGGCTATTAGTCATTTTTGTCCTTTATGACTAAAAAACTACTCATAAACTTAATCATATATTTGAAGATTTCTTTTAGTGATATGACCATAGGATCCATTGCCACATGGCTCTCAATTTCAAACATGTACAAAGTTCCATATAGGATGAATTGGAAACATGGGTGCAATGTAGGAGTGTCACCAAAAAAAAAGTTTAAAAAATCAACAATTCAAGCACCATTGGGTTTGTCAAGTGATATTGGGGATAAAAAATTTGTCAATTCTTGTTTTGTAATGAAATGTAAACTTAGGGTGTGCTCCGTAACTTTAAATAGAAAAAAGGAAGATGGGAATTCCAAGATTGTCATAAATGCCATCATTGGCCAACATCACCATTAATTGTTAACATCACCACCACCACCATCATCATTTTTCATAGACAATGGATGAAGTTCATCCACTGTCAACTTGCAATTTATTTGTGATTTACTTATAGTTAATTTAGAGTTAACTTATAACTTTCATTTCTAGTTTACTTGTAATTCAATTATAGTTAAGTTGTAATTGACTTATAATTAATATGTAATTCATTTATAGTTAATTTTTAGTTCACTTATGATTCATTTGTAATTCGTTTATACTTTAAAAAGCTTTTCAAGAAGGTTTCTTGGGTGGTGCGCATATGTAAACTTCTATAAAAAAAACTTTGAGTTGAATCCCCAAAAAAATATGAATATAAGTAGGACCCCATTGTCTTTACTTTGCTAAACACTAGTTTAAGGTATAATCTTGTATCATAGCCTTGTTCATTTCATTTCATATTCATATTTTCATGCTTTCTTAGAATAAAATTTTGTTTGAATTTTTGTTTTACATACTTCATGTTCATTTATTTAATATTCATGATGTTCCATGCTTGGATTTAATTTAAGCTTGTTTTTGCCATAGTTCATTTTGGTTTTTGTGTGTTTTGGAAAGAATTGTTTTAACAATTTTCACCCATGACAAGGATGGGAGGAGGACAAGTTTACAAATGTGAGTTTAAGATAAAGTCAATTTACACAAACTAAAATGGTGGTTAATGCAAATTGAAACCAAATCTTCACATGATTCATTCTATCTTAGACTTGGGAGGGGTCATCATTCTTGTCCTTATATTATACCTGTGACTCATAATCAATAGTCACTCATTGTCACCAAAAAAAACTCATTTTACACTATCATACTTATCATACATTGTCATGTTTTGCTTAAAATGGTTCACCATCAAAACTTGTCGTACTTAAAGAAAAATCTCATTGTAAAATATCATTTCGACAATCACTACTCCTTTTGGTAATCCTAAATTCAAGTAAATAGCTTTTGGAACGTGCATGACAAATTTTTGTAACTCAAAGTTATTTTTGATCCAACAATTGAATTAATAGGGTTGAGTGCATCCAATGTACACATAGTATATAACATGTAGTTTTTTTATGGTCATAGGGTGTCATATTGTGTGACATGTACCATTAATAAGGGAAAACAAAATGGAAAAATAGATTATGCCCATTTCAAAGATTTTCCGCTCTTTCATTTGACACATGTTTCAATCCTTAAAATATTGAACAACAAAGTTTTTATGGCTCACCAACATTCAAAAATCATGTTTTTGATCAAAGTGTTCAGAAAATATATAAATTTCAAAAAAATTGGTGGATTATATTTTCTTACATCATTTTCATTCTTCATCTAAAATTTCATTCAAAAAAATCACTTATAATCTTGCTTTTAAAATATGTTTCTTATTTTTCATATTTAATGATGGGTATTATTTTAGTCCAAATATATTCATCACATACAAAATCTTCAGATTTTGTTGAATGTTTTTAAAAACTTGATTAACTCAAGTTTCAAACTTCTCAAATCTCCCCAAAGTTCACAATATTGTCATAAATTTGGTGTACACATCTTGTCAACTTTTTAAAATGTAAAAACTATACTCTATTACAACAATTTAGGATGATTCTAGTGTGCTTCAGCCTTGTATCGAATAATAGAACATACAAATCCTTTTTGTCATTTAAGTGGGACAAGTTTTGATGGTGCAAAGTGCACAAAACCATGTAAGGCTCCATAAATCTAGGCTCTAGATAAAATTTGTTAGGGGATGTGTCCTTTCTCCCATATCCAATGCTACACACCCATATTAATTTCATATTGATCTCCTGCTTGCTAGCATTTTAAAAATAAAATTGCACTCTCCCTTGCACAAAATAAAGAAAATTGGAAACTACACAAACCTTTTCTCCCCCCACAAAAAAAATAGATTTAGGATCCTTTTAGAAACTCTAATGTTGTCCATAAACTCTTTTTGCCTCGAGTTTGGCTAAATCTTATTATGGGTGATCAGTAGTTTGGCTACATCACAAAATTGACAAAAAGAACATTGGTCCCAAACTGGTTAAAGGTCTATTTTTTTCCAAGTTGATCAATACCTAAGGCATGTATTGAGAGAAATGTCTATTTTATGCTTAGAAGAGAAATGGCTCACTAACGCAATTTTGCATCACGTTGCAAAGGAATCCAAAGTTCTTTAATCATAAATTCAAAATTGGGCATATATTGTGTTAAGTTAGTGCAAAAGTTAAGTTACAACATAGTTGTCTTTTCAATGGTTAAACATAAGACATAATTGCTTTTGTGACTCATTAATATAACATAAAACTTGGGGTGAATTCTTTCTGCAGGGGAGAGGCCCACTGTTGGGGGCATTCTCAAAACCTACCCAAAACAAGGGACCTAAGACAAGGCACTAGCCAAGTACAGACTTGCACTCTCTGAACGTCCCCCACCCAGGGACTTTAACCATCACAAAGCATGAGACAAAGATTATCATGAACATAGACATACATAGATTGAAAAGCATAGGGAGCAGAGGGTTTTTCCACGTACTCTTTAAGAGTTGGAGGGATAGTGGGAGGGATTGTATGCTTAAGTAGGTGTAAGACTTTGAGAGCATATGATCCCTCTCACTCTTAAGGAGTAATCATAATATCCCTCCTATAGAGGAGGGATATTCGTGGATATATGGTGCTCTCCAAATACACTTGGAATTTCTCCAAGTGCTTTATGACAGAGAATTGGATTAACCTGTGTTGTTGGCTTGCATGCAGTGGACGAGAATACCTTGGTGGGGTTTTAGAGCTTTTGCTGATGAGACATAGTATGAAATTGTGGATAAGTTAGACTCCTGTCTTCCATATATATGCAGCATTCAATAACATTCTTTATTTGGTCCTGGGGCTTCACATCTTCTGCAACAATGTGGTGTACCAATTAGAGCCCAGATTGTATATTGCTCAAGAGTACTGTCATACAAAGGTTTGATTGGAGTATATTTAGCCTATTGTGAACATGTTTGATGGGCTGTCATATGAACGTTTGATTGGAGCATTTTAAGCCTCTTGTTCCAAAATCATGTGAACATGCAAAAGTTTCACATGGGCAATATTCGACCTTTTGCCGACAAAGGAACTACACGTATTGCATCTAGTACTTGACATTCTAGAATCCACTTTTGAATTTTTTTTAGTCTTGAATTTCTTCCAAAACATGGATATTCTATAAAATAAACTTGAAAAATTCCAAAGATAATAAAATATCCAAGCCACTTTTTTTTTTCCTTGTTCAAAATAATGATTTGCCAAAATGGACAACCTTTTTCCTTTTGTTCTAACTAAAACCAATCATTTTTCTTTTCAATGTTGTTGGAGGGCACTTCATCTCCTTGAATCATGCCTCTAGGTGTGGAGGCACTTGATGCCTGCTACTAATAGGTGTAAGCTTTCATAGTTCAAGAGGAGGCATAACATACCTTATCAACACCTAGAGGGGTGGCTGCATTGTGATCTATGCATTCATTATCTACTTACAAATGTTTACCTCATACTTCATCTCACCCTTTATGCTGGGTTGATGCCCATTGGGTGAAGGCGTTCCCAAAATTGAGGGCCAGGCCGGGCACTACAGCTCTCCTAGGCCCTTTAATTGGGCATAACTCTATCCTGGGGCCTGGCTGGAGAGACCCCACAGCCACCAGGGTACTGCGAGCCATGGATGGTTTGGCAGACAAGACAAACTTTGATATGTTCGGTCCCAGTACCCTACTTAACAACCATAGTATGTAGATCACTTGCTTTTATTTACTGCCTACCTCTTAACAACCCATTAGCCCTTATGAACATACTATTCATTAATCACTATGTTCTTTTGCGTTCCTTTTATTTTTTGTGTGATGCAACATGGTTGTTAGCTAAATTGCTATGTTTTTCACCATTTATTTATATCTTGTGTCTCTTGTTTACTACGTGATTTCATTGGATTTGAAGTGAATTCATTGAATCTGACTGAACTTTATAGTAGATTCACTAGTCCGTTGAATGGGGATTAATGAACTGCATTCACATTTTGTAATAGTATACATATTATTCATTTATGATATTAACACATTTCCATGCATTTATTTACTTGGTAGTCACCTATTTTCTTATTGAGATTGGTTGAATCCCACACATGCATTGTGCTTAGTAATATCATTGCTACAACATGATTTGCATACAAATGAAAAAACATTTGATTATCAATAAAGCTATTAGTAACTTATTTGTTAATTATTGAAAAATTGAAAATTGGTTAGACAACCTACTCACCTAATACATAACATCCATAAAACTTATTAAACTTTTATGGCTTGGGTATTGAATTGTCAATATTTAATAACTTACAAATTAATGTTTGAAAATTTCATTGAAGTAGGTTATTTATTAGTCTTTAAACCCTAAACCCATTTATTTTATTTTATATTTTCTTGTTCCCATTTATTTTTGAATTGAAAATTTCTTGAAAATTGAGCAGCAACTTAATCTTTTTTTTTTTTTTTTTTTTTTTTTTTTTTTTTTTTTTTTTTTTTTTTTTTGTCTTGAATGATATAGATTTCTAAAAGTAAAAATCAAATTCGTAGAACTTGCCTAGTAGATTCGCCCGAAAGTAGCCCATGTTGGGACCACCATGGGGTGGCCCCTATGCTGGCATGGTTGTTGTGACTTGATTGCAATTGTCAATCTAGGATTGACTCTCGATGCAATAAATCATTGCCTAACACAAAGATGTGCAAAAATAGGTGAAGGGTTGAGTAGGGGCCTTGGGTCTCTCCAAAATGAATATAAGTGTTAAACTTGCAGTTGGGTTGCCAAACAAAATTGGAGGATTTTAAGTGATGAAATCGAAACCATTTGAAAAATCCACATTTGAATTGAGTACCTCCCACCTGAGGTGATAGGAAAAAGCTTGTGTTAGGAAGTTAGTCTGGATTAAGGTCTTAGACAAGGGACTAATTGACATGTGGTTTGGTAGGTGTGTAGGTGAGTTGGAATCATCTTAGGAGGCTAAGGAGTGTAGGGATGCATTGAGTGACATCCAGAAGCAAAAGGTGGTATGCATGCAATTCCCAATGTAAGTTAGGCATTTGATATTCAACCTTAATGCATAATAGGCAAATAACACCAAAAGAAAAAAAATGGTAGCTGGGGGCATTAGTTGAACAAAGAAATAAATAATAGATGAGTTTACAAAATTGATAATTTCTATGATTAATACCTTGTGTGGTGGCAAGAAAATTAAAAGTTAACCTCCTTACACATTTTGAAAAAAGAAAAGAAAAACCAAACAACATTGTTGCATACCATTATTGTGGGTCCTAAAGACAAGTTGGGCAATTGATAAACAAAATAAAAAAAGTTTACCCCTTTCAAAAGGTGTATGAAATACATGGTCAATCAAACAAAATAGAACAACTCAAGCTAGAGATTCATCAAAGACCTATAAAGTTTTATTAAGAAACACCATGTAGATTAGGGAAATGTACAAAGGAATAAAATAAAGAAAAAGGGAGAAGTGATAGGACGTCAAGTTAGTTCAAAGTAGTTGTGAAAATCTCTCCATCTCCATAATTGACCGCTTGTGGAAGGTTGGCCATATTTATATGTCAAAAACTAACAACTTGCAATAAATCAACCGTGGTGATGGGAAGTGTGTTTTGAAGGGGTGGAAGTCAAGAAGTAACTAAGCCTATGGCTATTATCCGACTTAAAATGGAAAATGTTTGCATCCTTTGTAATGTGATCAAAACTTTTTGATGAAGAAAAGTGCCCAAAGTAGAAAGATGAGGGCCTTCTATCCCCTTTAAGCTTTAAATGGCATTAACACAGTTGTATAAAAACACATCGACATGTTTGTGTAGGCAACCAAATACTTCAATTGTTAAGGGGAGGAATTTATTAACGGGGTGTCGATTGTAATAGCTCCTTTCCTTGGCTTGAGCTGCATTGGAGGAAACAAATCCTGGAGTTGTGCAAGATTGGGGAAGTAAATCTGCTCACATTGTGTCAGCAATGACAATGTTGGTTAAGTGCAAATGCCATTTTTGGTAAACATAATGTCAATTCATCAATGAAAGGAATTGAATGTGGTTGAAGGAAGCGCATGTAATTGTTTTTGTCCCATGTGGAAACCAACATCTCATGTAATGGTGGCAAAGGTGTTGTGAATTGCAACATGGTTCTAATGCGTTCGTTGCCATGAACACAATGTAAGAGGTGGATACCCATAAGGTCGATGGGATGTGTCCACACACATCTAGGGATGCTTTTAATTGAAGGATGGGGTGGTCCAAGTCGTGTTCAAAGTGATGTGCAAAAAAATAGGGAAGATAATTGAAAGGCTGGGAAGATTAGTTGAACTATAAGCCAAATGCTTGCCCTTGGGCCAAAACATGATAAAAATTCGAGCACAATGGGCCTCAGATGTCCCATTAGAAAGCATGATGGAAAAGGTATGATGGTGTAAACGCTTCTAGATGGAATCTTGAAGTTGAACCATTTGTTGCCCGATGAATTATTCAAATGGAGGAAGACACACACAAGTTGGGGGTGGTAGAAGATCACATGCCACCTTGAAATGTTGTTGGAAAGGAAATGTGTTGTTGTCGACTCGTGCTAAAGCTTTAAAAAGGAAAGGACATTGATCAACCATAAACTTATCAATTATGACTAAACTAATAAGGGCCCAACTCCCTAAATACGTTATTGGGGGCAATGGTGGATGTCAATATGAGCTTGACACCACCAAGGGTTATTGGGAGGGAGGTTTGTTTATGAACTAAAGGTCTTTATGGGCTATCAAAGGATCTTGGATCCAAAAGGCATCTAAACACTTTATGGAGGGAGGAATCAAAGGAAATAAGGGACCTTATGAAGGTGGAAATCATGAAAGATACAATGGGAGGTGCATGAAACAACGAGTTAGAATTCGAAAGGCCACTTGAACATCACCCATTCTAAAGAGAAGGTCCACATGTTGAGCATCCTCTTGCAAGGCATCTTTGATGAAAGATGATGTGAAAATTAAGGTGTCCAATAGAACCTTCAAGATTCTAATTCCTTTAGATGGGGTGGTAAATTGGGATGGGGTGTTGAAGTTTGGTGAGAGGCCAAAATGTGACCATGCAACGCATTTCTGAGGCTGGATAAAAAGACCTATCACACAAAGTTTGGTTTGGAAATGTAACTAAGCAAATGATACAATTGAAAAGGGACCTATGATGTGAGTGTCATTTACATTGGATGAAAATGGACAAAAGGGGAAATGATTAATTGTAGAATGTAAAGCCCTAAAATGGGCTAAAACAAGTAGTGCCCCCTCCCCCCCTAAGGATCATTTTGATGAGTCCCAATGGTAGATGGGATGATTGTGACATCACCTTTAAGATTATGATGATTGTAAAACAGAGGAAATTCAAATGCATAGAATGCACGAACAAAGGGGATGAATTGTATGATATCCCCATCTTTTGCACAAAATTCTTGAAATATGACCCTTCTTGACACTAAATTGAAGGTGGTTGTCACGTTTAGTTGAAGAACAACCCAATCGAGGTGAAGGTCCAGGGTGCATCTAATGTTGTGGAACACTATTTCACAACCATCTTTAGTTTCAACTCCAAATTGGTGTGGGGAAAATGTGTTGCAAAAGTTTCACAAAATTGAAAACATAAAGCATGGCTTGTGAGTCGATACAATGCTTCATGACCTATTAGAAAGGTTGGCCTAAATGAAAAAAATTGGCATTTGAATGTTGCTTCAATTTATTATGCTTTTAGATTTAATCGCCCCACATTTGATTTGAATCTAGCCCTAATTAAGGCAGGCTTCTACTCGAAACACTTCAAATTTTGTGTTGTAATGGGTGAATTTCGATTACTATGTGCTTCGCCTTCCCTATGAATAACTTTGCATTTCCCTTAAAATAGTCAAATTAGGCGTGTTTAATGTCTCTTTTCTTGACTCATAGGAGGCTCCCCCTCATTTTTCAAACTAAAGGACTAAATTCAAGTAGAGCCAAAAGATCCCACCTAGTTAAAAAGAAGCAATTTCAAGCAAAACTATTAATTGCTTTGTTTACAAAAGGTCAAACTTAATCATGTCTTGTAAAGAGGTTGTCAAACTATACCAACATGTTTCACTCAGATTTAGATTAAGAAAGGTTGTTTTGTTTGAAAGTTATACATGCCTAAAAAGTGCATCAAAGTTGTTATATTTTAGACAAATCTATACTTGCTTTAGAAGTGCATCAAAATGTTTCTTTAATCTACTATAGACTCTTCGTTGGTTTTTTAATGGGGATCCATATACATGTAATTGATGGAGATCAAATTGTGAAACACCCACCCATGATCCTAACTTGGAAAATATAATTTTCATGGTATTCACCTTTGGTTTATAATTGGCAATAATTTTTAAATAAAAAAACTAGGAAAAAATTGGTGGTTGTGTCATGAAAAACTGAGAGTTCTTTAAGGGGTTTGAAATACTTAGAACCATCAATTCTTTGATTTGATTTTTTCAAATGTCTAGAACCAATGGTTCTTTGAAAAATCAAAGAACGACCCATCATTGTTGTAGAATTCAGGTTTAGTGGAGTCTTTTGATCCAAGATGGACTTTGTCATTATTGTTTTGAAAAATAATCATTATAAAGAGGAAAAATATAGAAAAGTTTTTCACAAATTGTCATGATACAAAGTACACATAAAGGTTAAACAAAAGGGGTGTTTTAAAATTGTTATTTTGAAAATTGTCATTTTAAAATGTAGACAAGTTTTTTTACAAATCAAAAGCATGGGAAATGCTTGCATCATAACCATGCACAAGCCTATAGGTGGTGAGGTTGTGGCTCAATGCATCCAATCTTGTACATTTCTAATTATTTGGTATCAATTCCATCAACACTTTTCTGTTCCATCATGTAACATCAATCTAGTATAATGACTAAAAACATGTCCACCAACTCCCTTCACTTGGGCTAATTCAATGTTTATCACATCCAATGTATAGTGCTAATTGCTATCCTAGCTTCACCTAGAAACACAAAATATTGGGCAATATAAGGTGAGTTTCACACCCAAATTTTGCCTTGACATCTTTGTGTCTTCGTTTATATCCCACCTCACTAAACACTTAAACTACCTACACATGACAAGCCATGAACTTGGTGAGATTTAACATTTAACTTTCTTTTTGTCACCTAGGGCTAACCCTAACCTCTAGACGGGTGGGACCTAACCCATTGTGGACTTCCCAAGTGTTCAAGGCTTCATCACTCGAGATTACCATCTTTCGTCTCACAGCCTAACCATAGACTTGTGTTTAGTTCAAGGACTTAGCGAATTGATGACATAATATCCTTGGCCGCCCCTCTCTCGAACCCTCATTCACCAACACCTATGCAATTTGTAAGTGTTGTCAAACTAGGAGTCAAACCTAGCCCAACACTTAGATTTGCAATTTAGTTCGTCATAGGGTCTGCCTTGTAGTGGTTTAGACTTGGGTATTGACTAAACGAATTTTTTCACTTGAAGGTTTACTTAGAAAGGCATGTCAATGAAAGACTATTAAGAACCCACCACTTGGATTGATCATTATGGCTAACCAATCAAAATAAGTTGTTTCTTTTACTAGGCATTATGGAAATCATTGTATATTTTGTAAATGAACATGCCCATTTTCACATTATTTGCAAATTATAAGTCAAATAATGTAGAGGCTATTTTATTGCAGGTGGACTTGCTTTTAGAGAAGTTCCACCCATGTATTGCATATTAAGTTTTGGATTAATTATAGTAAATATTATGTTGGTTTGAGAATAATAAATTGGCTTTGGTTTGGCATTTATGCATAGTAGTCATTTTTTTGGGGTGAAAAATCACCTAAATGTGACATGTGTTAGGAAGTTGCAAAAGGCTCATTGTAAAAACCAACCTTAAAATTTTCCCTAAATTGCTTAATTCACGTTGTGACAAGTGGTGACATTGCCATGGCCTTGCAAACCTTAAACCATTAGCCAAGAGGTTTTCATCATCATGCGTTATAAGTTCAGAGCCCATTTGCCAACACTTGCTCTAGACATAGACTTATAATTTGCTAGCTTCTTGTGACATTGACACAATTAAAATTCACTAGCACTTTTGAATGCATTGGGATTATACAAGATGCATTGTACATTGCATTATGTTGCAATTTGCACAATGAGGATAGGTAAGTTTTAATATTGCTCCATTCATTTAGGTTTTTTTTTGTTTTGGCAATCTTATGGATTCTTAAAACTTATGGTTGGAACTTGGTTTAGATTTGGGGCTATTTGAAGTGATTTTGTGTATGAAATGTGAATGGTTGTGAGTACTGAAAGTCCTCAAGAGTTCCAACAAACAACTGAACTTTATAATTTAAAAAAAAAGCTTCAAGAATGCAAGGGCTATACTTGTTATTGTGCAATTCCAAATTGTCATTCTAGAGTCCAAGTTTCATCATTCTCAAATTCATTCTAATCATTTTTCATTCATGTACGAGTTTTCTAATGTGAAACATTTGCTTTCAAGGTTGTTGCATTAATTAGTTGAGTATCAAGAATCAAGAACCAAGGTTAAGGTTCATGAGACACGAAGGTTTGATGCACATTGTGTGATTATAATCTCCAAAATTTAGATTCGAAATTTAAAATCCACTAGATTCCAAGTGCCAAGGCCCAAGGTTGTTCATCTATAGGGGGACCAAGGTCTTTGTTACACTAATCCACATTACACAATGCATGTATTGGCATTTCATCAACCATCTTTTGATTCGCGAATTGTTGTTCAATTCTTATCATTTTATTTGCTTAATTTTTGTGCATTAACATTTAAGGTTTCAATGATTTCCAAACATGTTTCTTAAATTTGATTCTTGCATGCTTTCCAAGTTTTTTCTATCCTTCTTAAATCTTAATTGTTTCTTGTGTGAATGTTTCATTTTTCTAAGGTTTTGATTTTGATCTTCAAACTTTTTGAACCTTTTTGTAAAGGTTCAAGTTTCTTGTTCAAATATTTCATGATATGTCGTCTAGAGCATCATGACCCCTTTGTAAATTTCCAAAAACTTCAAATATAAACCTTTGTACCCTCTATCCTTGCCCCCTCAAAATGAGGCTAAGCCATCTTCTTGTTCACCAAAGTCACCACTACCATTTGATGATAACCCCATCTTGTTTGGTTTAGCTCTTGAAAATCTATGCAAGGAAAATTCCAATAAGAAGAGAAAGATTTATGAAGGTTCTCAAAAGTTTTAGGATGCATGATTTGTTCACTTTCTATGGGTAGAGTTTCTTGGTAATGATAAGGGGGAGGTGCATTAGGTTAGATGCATGATTTACATTTTTGTTGAAGAAAAAGAGAAGTTACTAACTCCAAGCTAGATAGCCTTCTCAAGCATGTTGGTCATTGCAAATGCAAAGTTCTATGTTCGGTGTTGATGTGGGTTTTTATTATGTGAACAAAAATTCAATGCATTCCAAGAATGAATGACAATTTATTGTTGGCACCAACCTTTTGTCTTGGACCTTTTCTAATTTGTGATGTTGCCTTTAATCACAAACAAAAATACTTATACTTTGATACTATATTTCACATCCTTGTTCAAAGTCATTCTATGATTGATTTTGAAGGCTTATTTTGATAATTAATTATTTGGATTAACTAACTAATTAATTATCAAATATTTAATTCAAAAAAAAATCTTGTGTACATCCCATTCAGTAAACGAACAATTTGTGAATGGATGATATTTTTGTTTGTAAAAACTACAACGATTAATAGTGAGTATGTAGTGTTGATCTGTGCTTTGACTAAATCTATTCCAAACTTGTTATTTGAATAATAATTGATGTTGACGGCCGGGTCTAATCTTGGACTCATTTGTCTATAATACATTCATTTGATCCACCTTTTGTACTTCAATACCAGTTGTCATTATTGATCAAATGTTGTGTTCAATTATGTCTTCCGTCTTGGTTTGATACACTATTTCAATTGTAAAAACATGTTCCTCTAGATCCTTAGTCTATAATATAGTTTTTACATAGTGTGGTAATACTGTTAAACTTCATCGTTGTCCAGGTCTTCATCCCATTTTTCATGGTTTTGTTGGTACTAAGGTGAAATAGATTACCAAGCAAAGCCTCTATCTATGGATCTTGTCTCCATACCTCCTTATGCTTCTTGATACATATGTGATATTTTTTCAAATCTATACAAAGTGCCATTTCTTTGGGTTGAAAAATTCATCTTTATTTTTTCCAATTCCCTTCATTGCAAGATACCTCTAGGTGCATTATCTCCCCATTCCTTTGGTTCAATTTTCAAAGGTTTTACCCTCATTGGCAGTGCTTGGACACTGGATTGCCTCATTGCTCTACCAATGAATGCTTTTCGAAGTTCCATAACTTCTCCAGACAATGTCATATATCGTGCAAGCCACTATTTTGTTTTGGGTATTCTTGGCATGATATACTATACTCTTTATGGAATATGAAACTACGTCGCATCACTTGCAAATGGTAGTTTTCCTTCTACCACATTTTTGTC